>Ga0308163_10000835_pt1 | contig 42264 bp, 60 predicted proteins | sample PhyTR1_FD_201037 | JGI IMG/M metagenome (GOLD analysis project Ga0308163, IMG submission 201037) | Phyllosphere microbial communities from UC Gill Tract Community Farm, Albany, California, United States - DLSLT.R1 | ecosystem: Host-associated > Plants > Phyllosphere > Unclassified | place: USA... | reverse complement strand
GACCCCAAACCTTGCACCCACCCAGATGTATCGGGCGGAAGCCACCCATGCTTTACCCAGTAAGCAACCGACCCAACCAAAAGCCAAAGAGCGGCCCCCCCAAAGAGCAAAGCCCATACCGCCCACAGCGTTTGAGTGACCATCCTCTCCGGAATTTTACAATTCATCATCCATCATGGCTCCTACCCAGAAAAAGGAGCCGAGCATGCCCATTTACAGGCTTCCCGTCTATCAAGGAGATTGCGTGAATGAGCTGGCTCTTTTCGCAGGCGCTGGTGGCGGAATACTCGGCGGACACCTCCTCGGTTGGCGCACCGTCTGCGCCGTTGAGCGTGATGCCTACGCCGCACAGATTCTGGCGCAACGACAAACCGATGGACTGCTCCCGCCTTTCCCGATTTGGTCTGACGTGTGCAGTTTTGACGGACGCCCCTGGCGAGGCCTTGTTGACGTGGTTTCGGGAGGATTTCCTTGTCAGGACATCTCGGTCGCAGGCAACGGCCTCGGTATCGCCGGAGAACGCTCAGGACTGTGGCGGCAGATGGCACGAATTACCGATGAGGTACGACCGCGCTACGTCGAACTGGAGAACTCACCATTGCTTGTGGGAAGAGGACTTGCCGTGGTGCTCGGTGACCTTGCCGAAATGGGGTATGACGCGCGATGGGGTGTTATCGGAGCGGCTGACCTCGGCGCCCCTCATCAGCGGGACCGGATCTGGCTCATTGCAGAAGACCGCCTTCAGACGGTGGCCAACACCGGTAGCGAGTATGGCAAAGGGATCCTCCCCAGCCGCACTGACTCGCCGATCCGGGGCCGACCGCTCGAACGATCGTCTGGATCACGCCGTGATGGCATTGGATGGTGGTCATCTGAACCCGGAATGGGCCGAGTGGCTGATGGGATGGCCCATCGGGTGGACCGACTTAAGGCCATTGGCAACGGACAGGTTCCAGTCGTGGCAGCAAGCGCATTCGAAGCGCTCTGTATTTCCTAGCAAGGAGGCAGCATGAACATTCAATTTCTTAGCCATGAGCAGGTCTGCGAGCTTACCGGAGCTAAAACTAAAGCCGGTCAGATTACGGTACTGAAGCGCAATGGCATTCGTCACACCATCAAGCGCAATGGCTGGCCTTGCGTGATTGCCTCGGCGCTGACAGGAGCAACTACCACCGCGCCAGAAACGCCAACGTGGCAGCCGCGCCTGGTGGGATAAATGGGACGAAGACCAACAAAGCCGGGGAGCATTCCCCGGCTGCGCGAGAGAAAACGCGGCAACACCACCTATTACCTTTACGACACTGGCGGGAAACCACGCAAGGAAATCCCGCTAGGTACAGATTACGGCCTAGCCATACTAGAGTACGCAAAGCTCGAAAAAAGCCGCGTCTCTCAAGCTTTGACACAAACCGTACTTACCTTTGCTTACGTAGCCGAGCTTTATATGAATGAGGTGGTTCCCACAAAAGCCCACGCCACCCAAAAGGACAACGCGCGCGAACTGAAAAACCTTCTCCTGTTCTTCAACGACCCGCCCGCTCCTCTAGAAGCAATCGAACCGAAACATGTTAGCCAGTACCTTCGTCATCGCGGTAAGGCAGCACCTATTCGTGCGAATCGGGAGAAAGCGTTACTCAGCTCCATCTGGAACTTTGCTCGCGAGAATGGCTATACATCCTTGGCAAATCCTTGCTCAGGCGTGAAAGGCAATAAAGAAACCGGTCGCGACATATATGTCGAAGACGACGTACTTGCCAGAGCCTACCAGCATGCCGATCAGCCATTGAGAGACGCTTTGGACCTGTTCTATCTAACAGGTCAGAGGGTCGCAGACACATTGAAGATGGATGAGCGAGACATAAAAGACGGGAAGCTCTCTGTTCAGCAAGGCAAGACTGGGGCTAAACGAAGGATCGAGATCATTGGTGAGCTCAAAGTCGTAATCGATCGAATCATGGCACGAAAGGCTGGACACAAAATCAGATCAACACGTCTCGTAGTAATCGACTCTGGGCAGCCGATGACAACCAGCATGCTCAGAAAACGGTTCGATGACGCCAGGGAAGCAGCCGGGATTCCAAAAGCAGAATTTCAGATGCGCGACCTAAGAGCAAAAGCGGCGACGGATAAGGAGGAGTCAACAGGCAGCATCCGAGAAGCTCGGGACCAGCTCGGACATACAACCGTCGGGATGACAGAACAGTACATCCGCATGCGGAAGGGGATGAAGGTTACCCCTACGAAGTGACTGGCGGTCACGAATTGCGGAAAAGATTTTTTGATTGCGGAAAAAAGAACGAAGGGCTTGCATGAGATATGTCATGCAAGCCCTTGATATTTATGGTGCCCGAAGCCGGAATCGAACCGGCACGCCCTTACGAGCGGGGGATTTTAAGTCCCGCGCCAGAATCAAGCGGGCTGCGGCTTGGATGCGATTTTTTGGGCCGCAATTCGACTCGAAAGACTGCCATTCGGCCCAATGTTTTCGCATACCGCAGAATGATTGCGGCCCGAAAAAGACCTTAAATTTCACGTAAAGATTGAAATCCTATCGGGCACTGAGAAGCTGGCATTATACCGACTCTGCATAATCCAGCGCTTTGCCCTTCTCCGGCGTTCTGCCGACATTGAATCCCCCTGCTACTCTGGTTTCGTCCAAGGAGGAAACCAATGCCAAACTCTGATCTGCTCCCTTCCCTACTCTTCAAAATCAACGAAAACCAGCTCGCTCTTGAAGCCGCCATCATGGAGCTCACCCTCTGGGTCGAGCAGCGCGGATCCGCCGACGTCGCGGAAAACGTCCGCAGCTCTCTGGCCGCGCTCGATCGAAATGAAGAATTCATCAAAATGACCTTGGCTGTTTTGATGACGCCAGACTGAAAGCTATCGACAGCTGTCGCGATGACAGCGCGGGGTAGCCTCGATTGTCTTGCGGTTCTGCGTAGAGAAGCGATATCCGATAGGGGGCGGGCGCATAAACCGACCACTATTTTCACGATTACGTTTCCCATACAATGCGCGCCGTAGAACTTTTTGAGTCAGATTAAAGATGAGCCTTGACCTATTAGATAAGACAACCCGAAAACAGCCACTATCAAAATGTGATAAAACTTCGAATACAAACAACTTAAGCCTGAGAAAATTCGTAGCACTGGCATTTGTAGCAATTTTATTCATCATACTTCGAATCGAGTTTTCTGACGGCCCGATTAATGTAGATGAAAATATTGCACCCTCCGTAGCTCGCTCTATGGTTGAGCGAGGCGATTTCAACGGCAACTGGCGACTTGCCGAAAACATAATGCCGTACTTCAAACGCGACATGCACAATTTTTATAGTTACAACTTATTTGCAATCCCCTTTTTGAAGCCTACAGAAAACGAAACTATCGCAGCTCTGCGTTCGGCTAATATTGCCCTTCAGCTCGGAGCGCTTGCATTCATTTGGTTCGCAATGAAGAACGGAGGGATTGCTTTTTGGCGTAGATTCTATACATCGACAGCTATAGCGGTTCTCCCTACGATGGCGTTTGATGCTCATCTAGCAAGAGCGGAAAGCCTTCTTTATTTCTTAGCAGCAGCCGTGATTTTTGTGGCTTCTGTAAATCGAAGTGTGCTTTTGAGATGGAGTTTAGCAGCATTTATAATTGGAGTCGGCACAGCTTCCAAGTTAACATTCGCGGCCACAGCAATAATATTTCTACCTGAGGGCTTAAAATTATTAAGAAACGAACCCACTAAAACGATTCGCTTGCTGGCAATATCAGCGTTGGCAATGTTAGCTGGGTTTGCGGCAACCTCACCCTACACATTCATCGAGCCAAACGTATTTTTTGACGGTCTCGGCAGGCTGATGAGGCAGTATTCAACACAACATCTCCCGCACTCTAATCCTGGAACCGGGATGCTTGATTGGGCGAGCCATTTAGCTCTATTCGCCGTAGGTATTTCTGGCGCAGCTTGCATCGCCATTAGAACACCTTTGCGTAGTTCACCGAACTGGATGATTGGCCTTTCAATTATGGCGTCCGTAATATATATATACTTCGCAACCAAACCTGTTTTTTTTGAGCGAAACATAAGTTTAGCGCTATTGGCATCGATAATCGTGGCATTTAGCCTTCCACGTTGGCGCTCAACAAACCTCATTCTCACCGCGTCACTTATAGTCATGACATACTGGTCTATCAACATCGCTTTGCTGTCGTCAAGCCGAGGCTCTCAAATCACAGAATGGGAGATTAATAAGTTTGGCATGGCAATCGATAGGACGTGGCCATTAACCGGAGCGGCCGACCTTTTGAGCACATGCGGAGACAGAATTATTGGAGTTAGCGATTATGGAGACGTCACTTCTCAGCGAATCAAAAATGAAATAGGAATAGAACCCATGGCTACACGAAATGGAGCATTTTCTAAACTGCCAACCTCTACGCTCAACACCTACCTTGAGACAAGCATTGACTATTATCAGTGCTACGGAGGATCTAAATAGACCAACCTATCGAGTTTGAATAGTTAACTCTATATCTTGCTGACATACATCTAGCACGCTGTCATTCGTCCAAGACATGGTAATCACAGTACATCCTTGAAGAATAAGTGGCCACCAAGTCTGAGGGTTTGCTTCGCCCTCAGGGACCACGTCGGCGGTTTGATGCTGGTGGCGTAATAGTGCGTCGCGCCGCCGGTAGGGTCCGGCACCTTTCCGTCGATCACCTGGTCAGCGGCGATCCGGCACTGCGCCAGCTCGCGGAACGGGATTTCCTTCACGCCAATCAGGAACTGGTAGTTCGGGTCGATCTTGTTCCAGCAGCTGAACTGCCAGGGCTTTTGGCAGACGCCGGCGTAGCCCTCGCCCCACCACGACTTTTCCTTTCCGTCAAACACACGGTTGCGGATCGCCCAGGCCACGGCGATCTGGCCGGCGGGCCCCTCCCCTCGCGCCTCTCCCCAAAGAGTGAGGGCAAGAATTTCGCGGTCTTTTTCGGTTACAGGCATCACTTTTCTCCAGACAAAAAAAACCCCGCACTCGGCGGGGATCTATAAACGAAGGGGCGGCTACAGCTCTGAGCGAATGCTATCGGATACAGACTTGGACAGCTCGGAATATCCAGATTCGGTGTAATGCACGTCGGTGTCGGACTCATACATCTGGGCCGGCAATGTAGCCGACACGGCAGATAAATCATTGACAGATATGCCAAAGCGCTTCATGACTTCAGTGGCGACTTGATTGTAACGGACGACATCACCTGCATGCCTGCCAGGCTCATTGTCCGGAACGAAAGTGGTGGTTTGGAAGATCACCTTGGCGCCGGTTGCCTTTAATCGGCTGGCAATCAACGAAAGATTCTTCTCGTACTGTGCAAGAGGGACCGCGACGGCACCATTAACCTTGTCTCGATTTTGAAAGGTGATCGGTCCTGGACGCCGGTAGCAGAGATCCCATAGACCGAAGTTGAAGCTGATCACGTCCCACTTTTTTGCACCAACCCACCGCTCCACATTCCGAACCCCGTTATTTGAGTCCTCGGAGTTTCCTTGGCTGTGAATCACGACTGCATCAGATGACAGGGCTTGCGTTACGTAGGGTGTATAGCCAAGCGATATGGAGTCACCGATGATCAGCACTTTCGGAGAAGTATCGGGATGGCTGGCGCAGCCAGCCAATGAGATCGCGACCATAATGGCCAGGACTTTAATGAGTGTTCGTCTTAGCACTGCAGTGTTCCCTAGATGGCTTCGATCGACAGTCTACATAGGCGCTGACTCGTTTCAACATCAACCTTCTGCAATAGTCCTGCTTTCTAGGCAACATCGCATCGATGTGCGTGCTGCCGGGTTTCCGATTTCATTGGCCTATTCCGGTCGGGCGGGTCGTTGGGCTGAGTCGGGAAAGCCCTCAGCACCCTCTTTCCAGGCGCGAACTTTGGTGCGATACGAAAGCCACTGCGATCGAGTGCCCGGAAGCGCACCGGCGGCCTCTCCTGTAGCCTCGCTCTCTTCCAAGGCCATCAGCTGATTGGCTATCGATCCAATCTCCTGTTCGCGCCATGCGTTCTCGGCAACCATCAATAGCGCCTGCTCTTCAGCGGCCGCGAGCCTTTCGTAGAACCACTGTGGTATTTCGCTAACCAGTGTTTCGCCTTCCGAAAGCTCGCTTTCCTGAAAGTCATCACTTACTGAGTTCCATCCTGTAGCGTTGATTACATAGGGCATTATCTGTCGTTCCCGTATCCGTAAACGTCGAGGGTCAGCGAACCACCAGAGACCCATCTGCTGATTTGCTGCGTTGGGCTGGTTGCGAGCCGGAGGGCTGACCGGGTTGAGGATGTTGCACCTGATGCGACCTGCAGCACTTTGGGCTGACGCTCGGGCGTACTGAAGTACATATCGTAAGCAGATGCGCCGGCGTTCGCCGTGGCGATAGTCAAGGCGATTTGAGTTGTAATCGGCACGGCTGGCGACAGGTCAGAAGTTGTGGGAGTGCTCGCCGGGGCTTGTAAAACAACACGAAACGGCGGATCGCTGAACGTCTCCATAAATTGGATGGTGTCCCCCATCCACAGGAAAGCAAAAAGACCAGAAGATCCAGTCTTCAAGGCGCAGATAAATCGCCGACTGGTGTTTGCTGTCTTTGTGCGCGCTGTCCCGCTATACGGTGCGGCAGGGGCTGTGGTCACCAGTTCAACGGCCGTTACGCCGGCGTTGTCGTATAGGTAAAGGTAGTACCAGGCGTTAGCGGTCAATGACAGGCCCGAAAGCGTCAAGGGCGATGCTGCGACCAGAGGCTTTTGCGCGCCCGGGATGTAAGCGGTACCGGGCGAAACAGTGATCGATGTCGCCGAATTCCACTGAGGGATCAAGCCCTCAATGTAACCAGCCGATACACCGCCCTGAGCGGCAGTGACAGCTTTCGTCAGGCCGTTCAGCTCTGTGATATCAGTGTTCGCCCCGGCAGCAGCCTTCCCGGCTTGAAGTTTTCCTAACGCCGCCAGAATCGTGTCAGTCGAAACGACCGGTGTTTTCACTGTCAGGTCAAGTCCGGTCAGCGTGATGCCGCGAACAGTAGCTGGTGTCGCATATTTATTGGTTTGACCTTCAGGCAGCCCATCGGCAGTCGCGAGGTTGAGCGCCTGCCTTACTCCAGTCTGCGTGGGCGTCTCGCCAAGCACAGCCAGTACGCCGCCAAATTGATTGACCAGTGCTCGAAGCGCGTCGGCCGAATCCTTGACGTAACCCTGCATCGGCGCCAGCGCGTAAACACCAGACACGTTGGTCGAGCCTTGATAGTTCGGCGAGATAGACAGTGCTGTATCGCTTGCAATATTCGTTACCTCGTACCAACCACCGTCGGGGCCACGAAACGCGTCACCTACGCGAGCATTGGCGATGAACGCGGTAGCGGTACCGATAACCGCATTGGAATTTTGGGTGACAGAGACCGTTCCCGTCTTGTACCAGGGCATTGTGTATCTCCAGAAATTAAAGACTCAAGCCAGCAATTTGGCGCAGAGGAATGGGCGGTGGCCCTGGTCAGTCCAAGCGTTCGAGGCGAGGCTGTACATCAGTATTCGGCCATTGGCGTAGTCGACTCCGAGCGCGCAGGCACCGCCAGAAGAGTTGTTGTGACAGGTCATCGTGAATGGGTTGATCGAAACGTACTCACCGACACCAAGCGCTTTGGTGATACCCCATATGTAGCGCTGCCCCACGCTCAGTTGCTCGGCACCGAGATATGTCCAGTTCCCTGCCGCGAACGTCACAACCACCGCAGGGGCGCCACTGTCGTAGCAAAGAACACCGCTGGCATCCCACAAGCGGAGGCCATACGTGGCTGTACCCATCGAAGCCCACGCGGCGACGAAATACTGGCCGCTCAGCGACTCGTTCACCTTCGAGGCATTCATTGAAAAGCCTGTCCAATTGCCCGGACCTCCGGTGAACCAGACCGAATACGGCACCTGGATCAATCCCGTCTGATCCGGGCGGATGAAAACCAATGGTGGATCCTGGCTAGTCACCGCGCGCGGAAATGTGGCCGTGGCATTGGCAACTCCTGAATAGTTTCCCCTTGTCAGCATGCACAGCCGTGGCGCCTCCGAATCTATTTGAACGAAGGCGTTATCGTTGATGCTCTGAAATCCGAAGCTCATGTCGCGAACCTTATGGCGTAGGCCTTGGAGACAATTCGCGACTGGAGTGTCGAGGCGCTGGATGATGGGTTCTTCGGCCTGACGATGACCTGCCCTACCGCTGTAGTCACGAACGGATAAGAACGGATGTTGCCCGACGAGTCGTTCTCCGAAGGCTGCACGTCCTGTGCTCTCGTCGGAATGATCATGAACACGCAGTTGGCTGGATTGAAGCCAGGGATATTCAGCGTGTAGCTGGGCACAGTCCCGCTGAAGTCAATCACGCCCTGCCAGATCACCTGATAGGTGAAGCTGTTGGTGTCCATAGCGAGCTGACCGCTCTCGTTAAAGACACGCAGTCCAAATAGCGCCATTGATTACCCCAGATAGCCGAGACGAACACGCAACACGTTGTTGGCGTCGTAGACCGAGACGTTCAGTGAGTTGATCACCAGACGCCCCTGCCCGGGAACGATGCCGTTTATTTCAAGCGTGCCGTCTTTGTTCAGGATCCAGCCTTGCTGGCCGGCGATGTAGTTGGAAGAGCTGATGTAGTTGCCGATCTTCGCGTTGGTGATCGAGCCATCCATGATGAACGCCGAGTTCATGAACACCTGCCCGCCCTGCACTGCGAACGGCACAGAGATTGCACCGCCGGCAATCGTGTTGACGATGGCGAAGCGGTCAGCGCTTACAAGGAACTGGCTCTGCAAGCCGGCACCGGTATTCTCGATGCCGAGACCGATGCCGGCCGCGACGTATTGCCCATTTGCCGTGACCTGCATTTTCACCGACCACATGGTGGAGAGCTTGCCGGTGGTGTCGGCGTAGGCAGTTGACGTTTCCTGAATGGCGGCGCTGTTTTCGCCGACCTTGACGTTAACCTGAGTGATAGCCTGCGCGGTTGCTTCCTTGTCAGTGGCGACAACCTGCCGAAGGTCCGTAACATTCGCCGCGCTTTCCGCCACCGTCGCATCGAGGGTCGTCAGCTTCTGCGCGGTGGCAAGGTTTTCGGAAGATCTGACTCGATCTTCGTTCGCTATCGACGCGGTACTGCTCCAGCCTTTCAGCGCATCATCCAAATCCCCTTCGCCATCGTCATCACGGAATGAGGCACGAAGGGCCTGAAACGCAGTTGCTTGAGCAGTAACCTCTCCATCAAGTTCGACTATCTCGGCGGTGTTGGTCGCCACCTGCTGGGCAAGACCATTGGCGGTCTCGACCGTCTGCCCAACGTCGAGCCAGTAGAGCGGGTTCGGCGGTGGGGTTTTGACAGGCACCGGGCCGGTGGCCTGATAGATCCGCTTGCCCACCACGACCAGGTCATACTCCTCGTAGGTGTCGTCCGGGTTGTAAGTCTTCAGCCCATCCAGCGCATCGATCTGTGCCTGCAACCCCGGGATCTTATCGATCTCGTCTCGCAGATCCTGTCCCAGTTCCGTTTCGGTGATTTGCCCGGCGATCATCTCCAGAATGGCAGCAGCATCGGAGCTGGATTGCCCCTGCACGCCAAGCCCGATCGGATACCACGGACCGATGTTGCCGATCTTGTCGACGATTCGACCCCAGAAGTAGAAGGTCACGCCGGCGCGCAGGCCGAGCATCGAGAAATCGCTCTGCGGATAAGCCAGGTCTGTCAGCTTGGTCGCAGCTTCCAGATCAGTCGTAGGCCCGTACCAGATTTCCGTGCGCTGGCTGTCCTCGGCACCAGCAGGGAAACCCCACTTCAGATAGATGCCGAACAGCAGTGGCGTGGCGGTCAGGTAGCTGAGCGCAGGCGGCATTCCTTGCTTCCCGCTGAGGTTGGTCAGGATCGAGTTACGCCAGATCGATGTGATGTCGAAAGCGCTCACGGCGCGAACACGGGCCACGTACGCACCGGCATAGATGCCGACCACGTCCACGCTGGTCACGCCGGTGCGCTGCAGCTTGATCCAGTTGCCGCTGTCCTTGCGCCATTCAACGTCATAGCCAACGGCGCCAGGCACGGCTGGCCAAGTGATCGTCATGGTAGCCACGGCCAGCCCCTGCACCACCGATGAAGTCGACGACAGCGAAACGCTGGACGGCGCCGGGACGACGGTGATCGGGATCACGCTGATCGGGCGTTCTTCCAGGCGAGCACCGGTGTCGATGAACGCGAACTTGCTCGGTTCGAACTGGAGCGCGCTGATTTCGTAGTCGCCCTCGGTGGTGCGCTTGGTGCGCAGCACGCGGTACAGCGGAATGGCCAGGTCATCGGCGTCGAGCGCCCATTGCAACTGCGCAACCGGCGGTTCGCTGTAGGCGACGGTGACAGTGACGGCGCGGCCATTGACGCTCTGCACGGTCCGACCTTCGGCGCGGCCGCCAGGCAGGTTGATGATCAACCGATCGCCAGCCTTGGCCTGGGTGTCGCGATCGAGCGTGATCACCCGCCCCGTCACCGCCGAGATCCGGCCGCCTACTTCGCGACCAGCCAGCAGCGAATCCGCCACCGGAATGATGTGGCCGGGCAGCGGGATCACGCCTTCCATGCCTGTCTTGAACGAGACGGTGCGGTCTTGGTTGTTGCTGAGGATCGCCCATTTGCCACGGCGCTGTGCCTCGGAGGCGCGCGTGCAGCCAATGGCGCTCAGTTCGGTCGGCCGGTCGCCGTAGCGGCGTTGCAGATTCAGGTCAGCGAACGGAATGACATCGGTATCGTAGTTGTTCGCCGGATTGTCGTAGCTGACCAGTGCCCGGGTGTAACGAGTCTTCGCCGAGGCGCTGCCATATGAGAACTTGCCATCGATGACGTTTGCCCGGGTGAACACGTAGTCGAAGTCCTGCGCGCGCGGCATGTCCGCCTGCATCACCAACTGGCCCTGCGCCCAGTACGTCATGCCCCGGTAAATCGCCGAGATGTCGCGCAGCAGCGACCAGGCATCAGCCTTGCCCTGTAGATTCATGTCGCAGAGGAAACGCGGTTCCTGCCCGCCCAGTCCGTTCGGCACCATCTGGTCACAGTACTGGGCGATGCGGTATAGCTCCCACTTGTCGACCATGAACGGCTTGATGCGCTTGCCCAGGCCGAACCGGTCTTCGGTGCAGATGCCGTAGGTGATCCACGCCGGGTTATTGGTCCAGGCCGATTTCATCGAGCCGTCCCAAGTCCCGGTATAGGTGCGGGCGATCGGGTCGTAATTGGTCGGCACCATCCAGCGGCGGGCCTTGCACTTCACGGTAACCGCTGGAATGTTGGTGAACTGCTCGGCGTCGAACTCGATGTAGAGCAGCGCGGTGTTTGGATAGCGCAGCTTGGCGTCGATGACTTCGGTGTAGCCTGCCACCAGCATGGTGTCGGCGATCTTGTTGCTGTTCTGGTTCGGCGTCAGGCGGCGCACGCGGATCTGCCAGCCGGTGGTGGCGTCCGGCAAATCGATGCGACGGGAGCGCTCGTAGCGCGTGGTGGTCTTGCCGTCGACGGCGTCCACCAGCACCTGCTGATAGGCGCCGCCATCGGTGGCCACATCGATTGCGTACTCGATCCGGTAGCCGCCGACGTTTCCCTGGTCGTCAGAGCGTTGCAGCGCAGGCCACGCCAAACGCATACGCACTGCGGAAAGCTGGGTATTGGTGATCGATCGAACCCACGGCGAATCGCTGCGCAGCTCAATGTTCAGCGACGTCTCGTTCTCCACGGACGGAATGCCGGGGATGTAAGTCTGATCCACGGAGCCCGGGCGCCAGTCCCACTTCACGTTCGGGAAGTTGTAGTTGCCGCTGGCATCGCGAATCGGCGTGTTGTCCAGGTAGATGTCGTAATCGGTCGGGACGCTGTCGAACTCTCCCTCGCCCACGGCGATCAGCAGCTTGGCCAGGTTGGTCGAGCGCAGGCTGTCGCTGGCTTCGGTCGGCGACTTCGGCTTGCTGCTGCCGCCCTTCTCGCCGTGGATATCGATCTGTGCTGCTGCGCCCATGCTTTCCTCCAGGCATAAAAAAACCGCCTCGCGGCCGGTCGGTGTGCTGCTGTCCTGATTACGCTTTGTCTTCAGCCAGAATCGAGGCCGAGATGATCATCCCGCCCCACCGGCGTTCGCCGATGCAGATCGGTACCGGGTTGCCGCTGGCCGTGGTGTTCTTGGCGCTGCCGAAGGCGTAGGACGGGGAGTTTTCGGGGGATGCGCTTTGCTTCAGGCCTGAGGCCTGCGGGCTGAGCATTTGGATCACGCCGCCGGCGATAAGACCAATCCCGGCCGGGGTCAGGTATGGCGCCGTAAATGGAAGCGCGTAGGATATCGCAAGCAAAACGACACCCACGACAGTCTGCAAAACGCCTGCACGCTTACTACCCTCAACGACTGGCACGATCCTAATTTCCCGAGTGCCGCCAAGATCCAAATCCGGCTCGCCAACATTTACGCGGTTTCTGAAAACCGCAAAGCGAATGCCCAGGCTGGACAGTCGCTTTATTTCCGATTCGAACCCTTCGATCGTGCAGCCCAATGATTTGAAAGCTTCACGGCTTGAGCCTGAATCGATCTGTTTCAGGTGGGTTCTGCCGAACCTTTTTGCGAGAGAGCCTGAGAGCTTAATGACTGTCATGCCGGATGAATGCGGGTACGCTGCCACTTTTTGTCCTCCCATAAAAAAACCGCCTTGCGGCGGCTTCTGATTATTTGCATTTCTGGAGCGATTCTTTTAAATCGCCCCTTCCAATTTGTGACCATGCAACTCGCTGATAAAGCTTGGCGACGGAGCCCTTGGGGGCTGCTGTAATATCGAGTACATCATCCGTCTGTTGAGCAAAACCACTAACGATCCTGTAGCCATTGGCTGTTTCGCTCATGCTCGCGTTCGAGTTGTGCTCCTGCCAAACAGGAAAGACGCACAACGCCAGGGCCTTCGGAACCTTCGTCGACGACACGGTCGCTGACGGGCCCGACGCCATCAAGTCAGATGGTGAAGAACACCCCGCCAACAGCGCTACCGCCAGCGCTCCTACGATCAGTTTCATGCAGGTCACTCCTGTGGGAAAGGGTGCAAGATATCACTGGAGTTGCAGAAACTAAAAAGCCCAGCGGGTGGCTGGGCTTTCCCTCAAAAACCTACGTTTAAAAATCAACAAAGTCATCGAGAGGGCCTTTGGTCAGGCCATTTTTTGCGTCAGCTTTAGCCTTTCTCGCATCCGCTGCTTGTTTCCGCGCTTTTTCGAGACCTGCCAGACGATCATCAATTGTCGGATCGAAATAAGATTGCATATCCGGATCCGCGTGGTACGGATCATTCTGCATATCATCCCAAAGCTGTTCCAGATCTTGGGAGCTATGAACGCCCAGCTTTGCATTTTTCTTGATCCAAGCTTCGCGGTGCTCTTCCATTTCTTGTTCAGCCTGCTCCACCATCAAATCACTGCCGTAACCCATTGGAAATTCCTTACTGAAGGTGGATGTGCCACCAATATACGACTTGGATCCAACGCTCGTCCAGCTGTACGAATCCTCAGTAACGTCCCGTCTCCCGACAGTAGTAGCCTCTTGCCTTCACTCGCTTAGGAGGCAAACACGTGGCAAAGGGCGACATTTTAAAAGCGGCACTAGCTATCCCTCACAAAGGCCCTCATCGAAAGGCCGTGATTCGGTCGGCTATATATCAAGAAATGAAACAATTTACCGCTACCAGGTCATTGCCAGCGGATCTGGACGCCACTGAGATCAATGAGTTTCTGGCACCTGTTGATCGTCAAATTACGCAGAACGATGAAGACCAGCTGAATATCTTTGCCGACTTTCTAGCAACTGTTGATACAGATCCAACCGTACGCCCTGGTTACCGATTGCTGGGTGAAAAATTGGCGAAAGATTTAGGGCTCTAGAATTCTACTCCTAGTCCTTTGCCTGCAAACCCAAGGACTGGGATTGCGCCAATGTCGGCGCGGATAGGACCTAGGAGGTCAAATGAGCGAAAACAAATTTGCAGCAGCAGCCGGGCACCTTGCGAACACGTCAGCATTACTCGCCCTAATTCTGAGCCTAAAGAAATCTGGCAATATTGACTCTGGTGCGTTTAAGGAAGCTCTGAAAATATTCACCGATGTCGACAGGGAAAATGGCACGCTCAATCAGGAGCACTACGACAAGATGATTGGCAATTTTCTCGCCGCTGCTGAAGGACGTTTTTAATTGATCGCGCCTGTCTGGCGGCGGCCTCATCAGCCGCTTCTTGATAGGCGTCAATTCCGACTCGTCCACTTTGTTTTTCGTACAAACCCGTATTGGTTAGCGATTTCATAAATCCCTTCCTCGGCTCAGCCGCATCATGTGGTTGGTTGTGCATCTTTTTGCCTAAGGATCAGACGCGTTCGGTCGAGCCACGGCCCACCGAAGACAATTACCTCCGAAGGCCGGCCGTACAGGTGGTGCAGCAGGAACGGACCCGGCCCGAACGTCGCAGCATCCTCACCCGGCAGCGCCGGCTCGGTGCCGAGGAATATCCCGGCGTGGTTCGGGTAAACGGTGCGCCCAACTTCCATCACGATCATGTCGCCGCGCTGCGGCTGGTCGACGCGGTAGAAGCCGGCGGCCTCGTAATTCGCTTCGTACAAGCTGGTGTTGTCCTTGCTTTCCCACCAGCCATCGGCTCGCTTGAAGGCTTCGAACTCCAGCCCCCACTCGCGCTTGTACCAGTCGGCGCACACCTGCCAGCAATCCCAAGCCCCGTGGACGAATGGACGTTTCAGCAGCGGCACTTCGCCGGTCGGCACGATGGTGCGGATATCGCCTTCCGGCCAGCTCAGGATGTGCCAGGGCATCGCCGTCGCTTCGCACATGGCTAGGTCGCGCGGTGACGGCCTGCTGGTGGCGTCCGGATGCGAGTGCACCACGCCGATAACTTCGCCGACATCCTCGGCCGCGGCGTACTGCTCAGGGTCGATTCGGAACTCTTCGTTCGGCTCGGTCGAGACATTGACGCAGGGGAAGTACTGCTGCTTTCGACCGATTGCCAGCAAAAGCCCGCAGCACTCTTTCGGGTACTCGGCCGCCGCATGTTCCTGGATCGCGTTCAAGATGTGCTTACGCATGGTCAGCTCCGCGCGATCAGGGAAACGGCTGGGAAGCCACCGAACGGCAGCGGGTTTCCTTCGCCGAAGCGCGGGATGCAGCCCTTGCCCAGCGTGGCGTCGCATTGGTCGAGTTCAGGGTTGTCAGTGACGACGCCGTCCTTCGTGACGTACGGTCCGGTGTAGCCACAGTTCGGCCCGCGATATCCGCCGGTGAGACACCAATGGCAAAGGGTTGTGGCTTGTCGGCCGATTGATTCATTGCCGACGTCGCCCGGGCTGGCCAGCTCCCAACTGACCGTCTCCCCGTCCTCGTTCGTCTTCTGGTCGATGTACCAAACCTCGATCGTCTCTTGGGTAGGGTCTGCCGTTGGGTTGCCGGCCGGGAAGTTCGCAGCGTCGAGGTAGCTGCCGAGCGTGTGCCGCATCGTCAGCTTGAATTCGAGCAGATCCTCGAAAGCCAGACAGAGCGCAGTGATGCGCCCGTTGACGTTGCCCACCGACAATGTCGGCCGGACCGCCGTGCCGTCGCCGTTGGCTTCGATGCCGTCTATCTGCATAGGCCAAGCGCTGTACTCGTTGCCCTGCCAGTAGATCGCCTTCGCCGGCAGCTGGTCAGCATCGGCGCCGGCGGCAATCAACTCGGCCGGCGTGTGCGGTATCGCGTGCCCGTGGAAGCGCAGAACGTCCGCGCCATAGTCCGTGCCGTCCAATTCAAAGAGCAGCACTTCGCTGCCAGGCTCAAGCACCTGGATGTCACTGATCAGCGGCATGGTTGCCCCTTATGGATGAAATGCCCGCTCGAACGTGGCGGTGAGCTTGAAGACCCCGCCGCCCATTGGGGTGGGAGCTGGATTTTTGCAGGTGAACAGCCCGAGTTCGCCGAGCGGCGTTGTCCACAGAAACGCCTTCGCGCCGGCGTGCCGGTCCAGGAACTCCATGATCTCCAGCACCTTGGCCTTTCGACCGGAGCAGGTGATCGGATAGGAGTCCTCCTTGTTGTTCGGGCCGTCGCCAACGTTCTGCGCGTAGCCGCCGCCGAACTTAGAGGTGCGCACTCGATAGGTAATTTCGGGTGTCTCACCGCGCTCGGTTGGCCAGGTGAATTTCTCGATTGCCATCAGGCCCTCCCATTGGCGTTTCGAAAGCTGGTACCGCCCGCTCGCCAAGAGTCAGCGACGGCTTTCTGGGCCACGGCCTGCATTTGCGATTGAAGGTTTTCCGATAGCGCTTGCTGGTCAATCTGCATGCCTTCAGACCCACGATCCTCAGTTACCACCGTGACCGGCGCGCTGATGCTGATCGTAGTCCCAGAGCCGCCACCAGCAGCGAGAACGCCGAGCTTGCCGCTGGAGGTGCGGGTCAGTGGCATGATCGCCTCCGGCCCTGCCTCCCCCATTACGCCCGCCCTGCCGCCGGCAATCCCGAAAGCTGTCGGCGTGCTGACGATGTTGTTGGCGAAGGCGCCGCCGTTGGCAAACATCTGCACACCCGACGACCAGGCACCGCCCAGCGCCTGAGGAAAGTAGCTGCCGGAGTACCCCGCCGAAGAAGCGCCGAGGTTCGACGACGTCGCACCGGCAGACCCAGCAGCCAGTCCATTGCCGCCCCCGCCGCCAGTGAAGTAGCTGGTAGCAGCACCAACGAGACTGCTCAGCAGCGCCGAACTGGCCTGACGGGTCGCGATCCGCGCCATGTCCGCCAGAATCGACTTGGTGAAGTCAGCGAACGACAGCTTCCCGGTCATGGCGAAGTTGACGACTGCGTCTTCCATCGAGCTGAAGGCGTTACCGAACAGAGTTTTCGTCTGGCCGGCGATGTTGCTCGCCGAGTCCAGGTAATTGGCCCAGGCTGACGTCGCGCCCTTGGTCCAGTCCCCTTGAGCTTTATCGACATCGGCGTAGTTCTGCCGGATCTGATCGGTTGCGGCCTTGTTCGCATCGGCGAGCGCTTGCGACTTGCGCGCGAATTCCTCCTCCGACATGTTGCGCGAAGGGTCAGATCGCTGGTTTTCGAGTTCCAGCGATTGTTGAGCAAACCGGTCCTGCTGGCTGTTCAGTTCGCCGTTTAGGGCGTTCTGCCGATCTCCCTGGCCAACGCCAAGTACCGCACGCTGCCCTGCCAGTTCCAATGCCCGTAGCTGTTGGCTCAAAGCCTGAACGTAGGAGGAAATCGCTCGCTCCTGCTTCGCCAGCCTTCCGGTTTCGCTGGTAGCGAGCACTTCGAGCTCGCTGTCAGCTTCCTTTTGAGCCTTGACCATGCCGGCGCGAGCATCGGCAATCTTCTGATCCAGCTGGATGCTTTGGGCGGCAGATGTGGTCTTTTTCGCCTTCGCGGCTTCCAGCGCAGCGATCTCAGCCTCGTAGGCTGCGGTCACTTCGTCGCGCTCGTTGCCGATGAGCGCTTCACGCTTCAGGGCGTAGTCGGCCTGAGAGACAAGTCCAGCCTTCTGCGCTGCGTCCAATTCCTTTTGAGCGTTTTTGTACTCAGCGCTGATAACTGCTAGGTCGTTCTTAGCATTGTTGAAACTGGTCAGATCTACCTGCGAGCCGGGCGCTTTCGAATCCTTGAACTGGTCGTTGATGTTCGCCAGGTTCTTGTCGATCGCCGCCTGATTCAGGCGCGGGTCGTTGGGGGCGACCTTGCGGATATCTTCGAGCTGCCGCTTGTACTCCTTGATCGCTTCGGTGCGCTTTTGCTCATTCGTCCACGCCGACTTGGTGAGAGCGTCGACCTTCGCCATCGACGAGACGGCATCCCCTTGGGCTTTCGCCTGCTCACCCTGCCACTTGGCGATATCGGCTTCTGCGGCCTGCTGGTCCTCCAGCATGTTGAGCCGATTTTGATAGAGGTCGATCATCTCCTGCTTGTTCTGGAACAGGCCTACGCCACCCGCCTGAGCGCCCGCCAAGTCCCGGCGGGCTTGCTCGATATCAGCGCCGAGATCGCTACGCCCGATATTCTTCAAGCCATCAGCAGCCCGAGCGACGGCGTTGTAGCCCTTCTCCCAAAAGCTCAGATTCTCGAGGATCCGGGGCGTGCGCTCGTTGATTGCATCGGCAAACGACTCAGTAGCCAGCTTCACGGCGCCGGCATGGTCGCCCTGCTTCTCCAGTGCGGCGATCTGCGAGTAAACCGACGCAGTGAGATAGTGGTACTGCTCATTCAGCGCGGCAGATGCCTTGACCGGGTCGTCGGCGAGCTTGGCGAACTCCGCGACAGTCTCGCTAACGGCCTTGCCGGTCGCTTCCTGCATCGACACCGCTGCTTGAGTGATGCCCGTAAAGCTCTCGCCAGCAATCTTTCCATTACCGGCCAGCAGCGCTAGAACCTCAGCGGCTTGCCCAGTTGTGCCGACAGTCGCGCTCACCTGGCGCGCCATATCGCCGAGCTTTCCAGCACTCACACCGGCGTAATTGCCGGTCAGGATGAGCGATTTGTTGTAGCTGTCTTGCTCTTCGCTCCCCTTATAGAAAGCGTATGCCAGCCCGCCCACCGCGGCGGTGGCCAGCGCCAGCGGGCCGAGAATGGCCAGCAGACCCGCCGCACCCTCACCTGCACCAGCGCCCAGTTGTGCGACAGCGCGAACGCCGCTACCCCAGTCTCCCGAAGACAGCGCATTCCCCAGTTGCACGACGTTTTCCTGTGCCTGGCGCGTGCCAAATCGCAGTTTGTCGAAACCGGTGGTGGTTCTGTTGAGTTTGTCGTAGTCCTTATCGATCTTGCTCAGGGCGTTGTTGTACTCGTCCTGGCTGATCCGGCCGGCATCCAGATGTTTGCCCAGTTGCTCGACCTGAGTATCCAGCTTCGCCAGCGCGGCGCGGGCCGGGTCAATCGCGCCCAACAAGCTGTTCAGTGCCTTCTGCTCATCCATGGTCGACCTGGCCAGCGCTACCTGCTGCTTGTCGAGCTGCGCAGAAATCTTGGCGGCCTCAGCCTCGCCATAGGCGCCGGTCTTGGTCAGCTTCGCCAATGCTTCCCGCTGTTTTGCGAGATCCTGCGTGGTCTTGGCGTTGGTAGAGAGCGATTTCTCCAGCGCCTGCATTTCGTTCATTAACGAAACGGCGGACTGCTCGGCGCGGCCGCCGGCCTTCGCCATTTCATCCAGGCTGGTTTTGGCCTGAATAGCGTCGGCCGAGTCGATCTTGACGCCGAGTTCTGCAATGTTCATCGACTCACCTTGAATAGATGCCCGCGTTTACGGGCTGTTTTCCCTTTCCTCTGCCATGACGCGCAGGGCTTCGCCTTCCAGCACCTGAAGGTCTGGGAAGATTTCAGCGAGTTTCTTTTTCTTGATGCCGAGGAAACCGGCCACGTCGCGGATGCTGCTGTAGTCGAGACCAATTGCGCCGCCGGCGCCGACACGCCACTGAGTGGACATCCTGTTGAACAGGAGGAAAGCAGGCCAAAGGCACGGCCAAACTTCGAATTCCTCTTCGATGTCGTCAGCGTCCAACCCGAATGCGGCAAGTTGCTCCGCATTCGGAGGAGGCTCATACATGGCGCGGGCGGCGCGAATCAGTTTCCCGTGCGGGCCTTGGCGTAGGCCGTTTGGTAAGCATTTACCACGGCCTCGGTTGCACCGTGGCAAGACGTCACCAGCGCCTTAATGCCCTCGTCGTCGAACTTGTCATCGAACTCCCAGCCAACAACCAGATCCTTGATCTGCTGCACTTGGTTTTCGGTGTCGACCGCAACGATCTGCGACATCGTAGGCTTGTCGCCGAACTGTTCGAGACTTTGCTTTTGTCGCTGATTCCATCCATCGAACAGCGCGGCAAGTTCGATGCGGTCTCGATATTTGAAAGTGAATTCCACCTTCACCGGGTCTTGGCCAACTACCGGGACCATCACCGCACCGGCGAAAGTTGGCGCTTGCGCAATCTTGAACTTCGCCATGATCAGGCCCCGCCGCCAGCGCCAACCGGCGCGCGATACGCGGTGATTTCAGCGTTGATGGTAAAGCCAAAGGAAACGGCCGCACCTTCGTTGCGCACCAACGTCGGGGTTTTGTTGAACGATGCATAGCCTGCGTAGTAGATCGTTTTGCCGTTGGGCAGCGACATACGCAAGATGCGCACTTCTTTCTCTCGATCGGCTTTATCCAGTTCTTCATACCAGGCCAGGCTGTCATCGTCAGCCAGCTGGAAAGCGAACGCCTGCGCATTTTTGGTGGTCGGGATCTGCTTGTCACGGCGCGCTTCGAGCGGCGCGTAAGTCCAGTATTGCTGCTCGCCGCCGGACATGGAGTTGCCGATAACCTGGTTGACGGCTACCCAGCCGGTCACTTTCTTCGCGGTACCGCCACTGATGCCATCGGGAAAGAAAGCCACGTTGGAGGTGTCGATGCCTTCCAGGGTGAATGCGCCCGCCGCCGCGTTGGATACACGCACGGCGCGCTCGTTGATGTCCTCCCAGCCGGAGGTGACCAGAACGATGTCGCCATTGGCAAAGCCATTTGCGGCGCTGGTAGCTACACCCGGGTTGGCGTTGCTGATTGCCGAAATCAGCTTGGCGGCGGCGAATCCGCTGGAAATCGAAAGCGTCGCCCCGTTGGGGAAGTAAACAGACATGGGTTTTCCTCTTTGCAGAAATGACAAAACCCGCGCAGAGGCGGATTCAGGAGTTGCCCAACGGGCGGGTTATGGCGTGATGTCGGACCGATATGAGAACGACAGCGGGACGGTGTAGGTTGAATCGCCTGTGATGCCTGGGCCGACGTCTACAGGTGTCATGGGCGTAACTACGAAACCATTTTTTTCGTCACGCACGTAAAGTGGAAATAACGCGATGATCTCGGCAGCAATGGGGTTGGCTTTTGCTTTACCTGTGCCCGCCGGGCAAATAATGCTGACCTGGAACACGCCGGTATACAGTCGGTGGTCTCCGCCGAGCGTGTTGCTGGCCGTGTCGCCCGGGATGGTGAACGCCCGCAGATAGGTCTCGCCTGCTGCCGGCGTGTAAGCCATGTTCTCAAAAACGATTTTTAGCTTTTCCAGCCTGGCATTGTTCCAGGCGATCAGCTTTGCCTCGTAGATCGAGGCGATGATGGCGTGACTCATACCTGGTTGTTCCTGATGGCTTCCAACACGATTTGCTGGAAGCGAGCCACGGTTACCCGAACCATCCCGCCGGGGGCCTGGGTCGAATGGCCGAACTCCAACGGGACCGCATATGGCAAGTTGTTGATGATGTAAGCCATCTGGCCGGCGGTGAAGTCACCCATTGCTGCTACCAGTGCGGCAGTGGTTTCGGCGCCGCTTGGGTCTGCCTCGTCAAAGATGACGTTTTCGACTACGCCGAGAGAGATGTGCCAGTTCGCACGGAACCGGCCGCCGACGTAGCCTTCTGGCGCCTTGATGTCCATGCCGTCGTTGAGCTTGCGGCCTTTCTTCAGTCTGCCGCCCTTCGTGAGGTTGGCCGGGTCACTGCGCAAAGCGCTGTTGTGGTCGTCGACGGCCTTGTTGTACTCGGTCGCGATCGCGTTCTGCGCCCAGATCTCCGGGTTACCAACGGGAGACATGCGGATCAGGCTGCCGCCGACTTCGATGATGATCTCGCGCACACTGGCATCGATCGCTTCGCTGGTCTGCGCCGCGAACTCGGCCAAGCTCAGGGCGAAGCTGCCGGATTGAGCGGCCATGTCATTTCCTCAGTTGTGCTGTCCACGTCGCGTCAGCAGGATCGGCAGACACATTCATTACGCGCATGCCGTTGACGATATCGCCGATGGCGGGTTCGGCCGGTACCGCCGTCGGCACGCCGGCTTCTGACACGAACAGCTCGTTTTGTAGCACCAGTAGCTTCTTGTCGGTGGTTTGGATCAGTGAGCCATCGATTTCCTTGGACAGGTAGCTGCCCAAGACACCGCGCCCCATGTACGTGAATATGGTCTCCGGCGTCTCGCCGCCCAGGTCGGGGTCGTACTCACCGGGAACCTTGCGTACGCCCTCCACTGGCTTTACCGCGTCGGCTAGGCCGTCAGGATCGTCAAACGCCTCAGCCATTTCAGCCTGAATCTCTTCACGCATACCCATGATCAGATCCTATTCAGCATCATCACGCCGGAGCGCTTGATCCAAGGCGCCAGCAGCGCCAGGGCGAAATTAACACCCGCCGACTGATCGGTAGATCCGGCCACGTAGGTCTTGCTCACGGATGTGCCGGACTGAGCCGAAACCGTCTTGCTCTGCACTTCCTTCTGCGTTGACGTGTACAACTTGCCCGCCGCTGCCTCCTTGGCGACCTGGGCGCCGGCTGTTTTGATCTCGGGCGGAACCGGATCAGGAACAACCCGCTTGATCTTGGCCGTGAGCCAGGCGTTGGCCATGGTCACAGCAAGGACCGGATCACCGGTGCCGGCCCAGCCAGGACCCAGCGAAGCGTCAACGTCGGCAACGGTGATGAAGTCAGTCATGTGCTTGTCCTTATTCCGCTGGCACCAGGGCCTGCAGGTCTTCTTTCTTGGCGGACGGGTCAAAGGCAATGCCCTTCTCGGCCAGCCATTCTTTCAGCTCCGGCACCTTCATTTTCAGAGGGTCGGTTTCGGCGCTTTCTGGCTCCTTGCCCTCCGAAACTTTGACGCCCGCCGCTTCGTATGCATCGTAAATTCCAGGCGCATCACCCTCGATGACCACCTCAGTGGCAGTGCCAATAACACCGAAGAATTCACTAAGCAGGCGGTAGCACACGCCGCGCTCTTTGCCCGGTTTGTCCGTGTAGATAACTTTCATGAGTCACCTCAATGCAGCCCGGCGCCCTCGCGGACGCCAGGGTAAGTGAAGGCCGGATTACGGCGTGGTGGTACCGCTGATGACGGCGGCGAATGGGACCTGCTTGCGGCTGAACACGCGTTCCCAGTTCGCGGCAGCGGCATACTGGGTCGCGGTTGGGCTGAGGTTCTGAGCCTCGGAGCCTTTCCAGCTGAAGCCAGCAGGCTGGAGGATGTAGGTCTTCCGCTCCCACAGCACCTCAGCACCGCCGCCATTACCTCCGCCCGGCTTGCGCTCGATCTCCACCGGCACCTTCGGCGTGCCTTCGCCATAGCCGAACGCGCCTTGACCGAAGAACACCGAAAGGTACTTGCCAGCGCCGTACACCAGGCCATCGTCCATGAACACCGGCTTACCCAGGTAGGTAGCCAGGATGATCTTGCCGTCGGAGTCGCGCAGATACTCGATGAGGTCCTGCTTGACCATCTGGTTCATCACCACCGAGTGCACGCCGATCGCGCCGAACTGGTCGGCCGCATCGCCGGCGGTAAACGCGGCATCCTGAAACGCGTTCGCGCTGATGGTCGCGCCTGCGTCGATCACCATGTCACCGCCGTTGTTGGCAATGTTCGAGGCGATGATGCCGCGCGCTGCGCCGAGAGCGTAACGCTGCCACTGGCGAGTCCAGTAGGTGCCGAAGCGGTTGCGAATCTGCTGCTGAGGCTCGCTGTTCGCGAGTTCGGCGGTCAGATCGGCAACGCCATAACCTTTGTTGAGGTACAGGACGCGAGCACGCATGCTGTCCTGAGTGACTTTGCCGACTTCGCCCTGGTCGTTCGGGTCATCGTTGCTGATGTTCGGTGCTTCATCAGCGTTGAGATCCTGCCAGTAGCTGATCTCGGCGGTGCCTTGGCTGCCAGAAGCGATTGCATCGAGTACAGGCGAGCGAGTCACGATGCCCGACTCGTAGACAGCGGTTTTTTCCGGGCTATTTACCGGCTCCAGCGAGGCGTAGTAGTCACCGACGAAAATGTCGGTCAGTTGGGTAGTTGCCATGAATTAGGTTCCTTTGGTGGCCTGGATTTTCTTGAACAGCTCGGGGTTGTCACGGGCGATCGCAGCGCGCTCGGTTTCCGTGTACTCGCCCCATTTTTTCGTGGCCTTGCCACCTTGATCACCGGTCGGACCGGCACCCTGAGCCCTTGGCCACAGGTGTGTTGCTGTTTCACGCAGCGACTCCGCCCATTCGAGCGGCGACAGCGGAGTTTTCCCGTCCTTCCCGTAAACGACCTCGCCGTCACGGTCGGTAGCGATCGCCTCGCCGTCTTCACTGAGTTTGAAGGTGCCCCGGGCGCGCAGGATGATGTCCTCCGCAGCCTCAGGGAGCGCGCCGGCCTTGATGGCGGCAGCGCGGATGGAGTCGGCCAGCACCTTGTCGCTGTACTTGGCAGCGAATGCTTCAGCCTTGTCGGCGCGCTCGTTGGCGGCCTTGATTTGTTTCTCGGAATCGGTGCGGAGGCGTTCGGTGCGGCGATTGATCACCTCGTCGAGCTTGCCCTCGGCGATAAGTTTCGTTTCTTCGTCCTGGCCCACCTTCGCGAGCAAGCCTTTCACCGCGTCGATATCCAGGCCTTCGAATTGATCTTTCAGCTTGTCCAGTTCAGTCTTGATGGTACGGTTAGAACCAAGCAATTCCTGATTCTTGGACTTGAGCCCGTTTACTTCCTTGTCCAGATACTCCTGAACCTTTCCGCCAAGCGCCTCCTGAAGGGCTGCGGTCTGAGTTGCATCGAGGGTGAGGCCAGCGGCGGCCGGGTCAAATTCAAATGGCATGGGTATCCCCTGGGGATTGGTTGGCCCGCCTGACGGGCATAAAAAAACCCCGGCATGGCCGAGGTTGTTGTGTAATTAATTGTTCGCTATGGCGCGTTAGGGTCAGTCGATGTGAGATCTTCTATGCTGCCCTGGATCCGATAGACCCCCTTGGAAACTCTTACTACGTCCTTTCCACCTAACGTCGACAATCCCCAGTGTTCAACCAAGCCGTCGAGCCGCCCGGCATCCTCAGTCCTGTCATAAACAATAACGACTTTGTTTTTAAACCGATCAAAAGCATCAAATTGGATTGTCATAGAGTTCTCCTTGTCTACGGCGAGCACTATAAAAACAAGTTGAAACATAGACGCCTTGCTAATTGACGACCCTAAGCCCGCGCATCACCAAGTAATCGGCGAATTGCGTTCTGCTCGGCGCGTACGGCGGGGGACGCATACGAAAGCCTGGCGTATCTCGGTTGAGCCGTGTGCGCCGGCCATTCGGCTCAGTGCAATGCGTTGGCTCCTCGATCTGGAAGCCCTGCTCGCCGGCGTACAGTTCAACTGCCAACCGCACCTGACCCCATTCAAGCTCAAAGGGCACGAACGTCTCGGACAGTGTCTGGTATTCAATCTTGCAGTCACGCCGGGGCCAGGCCATTGCCTGATCCGGATTGGCCTTTTGACCCTTCCAATTCCGACAGTTGATGTCGGCTGCAGCACGCAGCAGTAGTTCGACCTGCTCGGCCTCTGCTTCAGGTATCCGAAACCCGTAGTAGTCGCGGTAGAAAGTCAGCTTCTCCAGCGGCACGAAGCTATTCGCGTTTGGCCTGCCCTTCCCGTCTTCAACGATAATCTGCATCGGCTATCTCAACCCGGTGGAGCGCCGAGTGTAACGCCTGCTCGGATGAACATGTCGGGCTCCGCCGCCTTAAGTTGCGCCAGCGTCAGCGGCTTGAACGACTTGTCGAGCTGCAGCTTGGCGAACTTCTCCGGCGTCAGCCCCCCATCGCGGAACAACTTGGCGCGCACAGGCCCAAGCGCATGATCCTGAAAGCTCGCCGGCTGCGTTGCCAGCCACTCGTAATAGTTCAGGCTCGCATCTACCTGTGCTCCGCCGTTTTCGCCTACCGCAGCGCGCGTCGCGTCCGTCGCGAACATCTCGGAAAGCCGGGTTGTCGGCACCGTGGTTGAGCGGCAGTTAATGTGCGCCGGCGGCAGCGGTCCTTTACCCAGGTCGAACCGCATGCCATCCAAGCCCTTGCACTGCTGCGAGGTCTTGCGGTCGAGTGTCGACACCCAGCGATAGCCCAGCACCACGTCACTGTTGGCTTTCAGCGTCTCCATTCGCGCCGTCGTGGCCACGTGCTGGATTGCCGTCTGCACTACGGATGCGGCGTTGCGATTGCTCACTGCCAAGACGCCGTCCGTGAAGTTCTGAGCTGCGGTGCCGCGAATCGCCTGAATGATCTGGGCGTTCGTCTGACCCTGGCCGAACCCGAGCCTAATGGTGTTCGTCACGCGCATCGTCTCCGTGCGCGTCCAGCCACTAACGAAACTCTTCAGCAGCTTGCCGCCGTCGATGCCTTTCACCTGCAGCGGATAGGAAAACACCGCCGCTCGGATCACGGTATTGCTCGGCACCACTGCGTCGATGGAAAGCGCATTGCTCAGGCTGTTGGCCTCAAAAGTCGACTCATACAGCGCGATATCGACCAGATCGGCCTGCACCAGGTCGCCGTAGGCCTTGTAGATCTCCAGCAGCTTACCGTCCACACGAGCGAGGAACTGCTCAAGGCGGTCCCGGCTATAGGTGGTCAGCTCTTTGCGGGTCAACTGCACCCGCACAAGCGTGTCGATCTGGCGCAGGTACTTCTCGAACTTCTTGACCTCGCCGGCTTTAAGCCGCTCCAGCATTACCGAGTGGCGCGTCGTCTGCTCCAGCAGTTGGCTGTCTGCCTGAGCCAGGTTTGTCGTTGGCATCGTCTTGATCCAAGGTAATGCCGGCCGACTCGCGCTCATCGCTGATCAGGTCGGCTTCGTCTTCGTATGGGCGATCCGGCAACTTGCCGGTGGTGAGGTACTGCCAGTAAGTGTCGGCGCTGATCGTGCCAGCCATCACGCCCTTGAGCAGCTCAGCCAGCACCTGGGCGTCGACCACTGGGGTCACAAATTCAGGGCTCACCTTGAACTTGACCTGCTTGGGGTCGTAGCCCTTCCACTCAGCTGCGTACCGCAACCCCTGCTCCACCGCCTCTGCCACCGTGACGACAATGCTGTGCAACGTGGCGTGCTGATCGTTCTGACGTGTTTTACGCGCCTCACCCGACTCGGTACCGCCGACGTCCATGACCTTGGCGCCGGCTTCAAGCGCGGCGTTCTTTTGGTCATCCATGGCCTTGCGGACTGCTTCAATGCCAGCACCTTGGAACTCTAGGTAACCGCATTCTCCATTCGGGCCCAAATCCCAAGCAGCAGATGGCCCGGTCACGCTCAGCTCTACCGAATCATCAAGGCCAGACACCCATGGTTGCGGATGGCTCGTCTGGTGTAGCGCAGTGAAGTAGTCAGCGCTCAATTGATAGGACTTCAGCGCGGCGCGCGCCATCGTCAACAACGGAACCTCGTCCACCTCTGGCGAGTTGTCAGTCGAGCCGCAATAGATCACCGGTAGGTAGGACAGCCCTTTGACGAGACGGTTGTCGGTGCCGGTAGTGCCCAGCGGCCGTTCATCGTCGATCAGTTCCCCGGCCTCATTGCGCACAGCGGTGTAACAGGTTTCGCCCTGCATGAAGAACTCACGGAACACCGTATCGCAGTCATGGCTGTAGCGATCACCACCCTTCTTTCGGAACTCCCGGAACACCGAAAGGACCAGGTCTTGGCGACCGCCTTGATCAGCCGTGTCCCAGTTGATCGCGTTGCGCGTGGCGTACGTCGAAAAATACGGCTCGCCGCTATCGTCGATGTTCACCACCAGCGGGACGCGGCCGTGTGAAATAGCCTGGCGCACCATGCGGAAGAACAGTTGCTTCAGGCCGAAGCCGTCAGACGTGGCATTGCCCTCTATCCCCTTCAGGCCGGTGGGCAGCTCAATCTCCGGAATCAGCCGGGAAACCAGCCCCATCATCGACCGCAGCGAATCGCGCACCCAATGCTCGTACTGAGCGCGGTTCGTGTAGTTCTCGTAGAGATACTTGTTGCCGGTGGCGTCAAGCTTCTCAGCTTCGACCATGCCGCTCGGCTTGGGCAGATTGCGCTCGTTACGCTTCACGGCGCACTCACCCTCGAGCGCATCGTCCATCATTTCCCACTCGGCGATGTGCGCGTCGTAGTCGGGGTTTGTCGATTGCACTGGCATCAGGCCAAGCCTCCAATTCGGCGTGTTCCGCCTGTGCGTGTTTTGATCGGGTACCGCTTGGCAATGAAGTAGCCAGGGGCATCCACCAGGTGGTCATAGCCGGCCTTCTTATCGGGCTCGCCCTTGTCCGTGTAAATCTGGCGCTCTAGGCACTGCGTGTATTTCGGACACTGGTCGACGTTGACCAGATATCGATGCTCGCCGTAGGTATTGGCGAACATCGCACACATGGCGTTGACCCGGTCCTTCACAGCGGGGTTGGTCGAATCCACCACTACGGTAAATCCAGCTTTTTTCAGCAGTGACAGGTCAGATTCGCTTGCGCTCTTACTGCTTGTGTTCTGGCCGCTAGCGTCCGGGTAGATCGCAATGCTGTGGTCAGGAAAGCGGAGCTTGATCTTCTCGATCATCTCAGGCGTGTCCCGCACATCTGAAAACTCGCTGAGCGCCAGTGGCAGGTCATCGCGAATGACGTGCACGACTGCCGCCATCTTCATGACGTTAAAGTCCATGCCGATGTGCAAGGCCTCGCCGCGCTTGATCGTTTCGCTGGTTCGATTTGCCTCACGATTGAACGTGTAATAGACGACACCCGCGTAGTTCTCAAAGCTGGCCTCGTATTCCTGCCGAAAGGTTCGAGGGTCCATCTTGCGACGGGCCGCATCCAGCTCCTCAGCCGGCACGTTACCGCCATCGAGCGAGGTGTAGAGCCAGCTCTTGTGATCAGGCTCATGCCCCGGCCGGCCGTCTTGAAACGTGTCGTAGCAGTGATTGAATCCCTTGGGCGTGCCGATGCGTAGCGCGTGCCCCCCCTTCCGCATGCCGATGCCCGGTATCGAGTATTGGCAGGTCGAGAGCATCGGGCGAAGGACTTCTTCCCATGCTTCCCATGGGCAGTCCGCCCATTCATCCACCAGGACGAAGAACAGACCGGAGCCCCGCAAGTTGTCGTAGTTGTCGAGCCCCACCACGCGCATGACGTGGCCAGACTTGAGCGTGATCGAGCATTCTGTCTCATTCGGGCGATGTGCACGCCAGGCTTCAGGGATCGCCTGCTTCAGGCGTCGCCAGAACACACGCTTGGCCTGCTTGAAGGTCGGCGCGCCATACCAGATTTCATCCTCTACGCTCACTCCCCACTCAGCAGCCAGCCGAGCGGCTCGGCGCATCTCAGCTTTGCCCAAGAACGTCTTGCCGAACCGTCGACCACATACAGCATCGCGGAAGCGCGCCTGAGGCTGGAAGCCCCAGCAGTAAATGTTCGCCTGTTTCGGCGTCAGCTTTACCGGCGGGTCATAGGTACGGGGTAGCGGGGACATTCTCATCAGGCTCCAGGGTGTACTCAGCAACGGCGTGCTGCTGGTCCGCTTGGGAGCCCAGAGGTTTTTCAGGTTCGAGGCGACGATTCACGTAAACGTCGCCCACTTCTTTGGCTGCCTGCTCCAGCAACTGGGCAGTCAGCGCCATGTTCTTCATGTTCTCGGCCTTCTCGGCCATTCGTCCCAAGGTGCGAAGTCGATACGCTCGGTTGGCGATCGGGATCTCTGCCGTCTCTTCGCGAAACCTCTTGCGGGTGTCGTTGAATAGCGTCTGCCACTTCACGTGCAGGTTGCGTCCAACGTACTTGGTTGGGTCGTATGCCTCGCATTGCTGGCGGGTCACTTCGAGCCCGAATCTTTCTTTGACGGACGCCACCACTTGCGATGGCGTGTCAAAGCAGGCGAGAGCCTGTACGACAAAGGCTTTCACCTCGTCTCTGAGTGCGGCCATAAGTGGGCATCCGTCAAAGTACTGTCAAAGTCAGGCCGACTTGAGCAGACAGGTTCCGCAGGCCCTCGATATGTTCATTTTCCCTACCTCGGCAGGACTGTTTGCAGCGTCCACCAGCTCTTGCACTTGAGCGCTTGCCCCGTACCGACGCACCACACCAACGAACTCTTCAACGTCGTGTCCGCGCATCTCAAGCTTGGGCAATCCTTCCTGGGTGAACTTGGGTGCGCCGTACTGATCGGTCGCCTGAGCGATGTGGTACAGCTCATGCTCGACCAGTGCGCAGAAGTCAGCGTCGGAACAGTCTGCGCAGTAGTCTGCAGCCAAAGTGATGATGTAGGCCGGCACGTCGCCGAACCAATCCAGCATCTGCTGCTCCATTCGAGCCTTCTGCCACCCACCTGCACGGAACGCTACCTGTTCGGCCTGGCCAACAACCGTGCGCCCTTTCTTCGTGAAGGCAGCAGACGCCCACATGACTCTCACGTCCGCATCGATCAGATGGGCGTGGTCTGGGTTGTAGATGCTTCCGGTGTCGGCAAGGATTTCGCACTTGAGCCACTCCCACACCTCGGGCGCGGGGATCAGGCAAATACCGAAGCTGGACAGGTCAGACATCTCAAGCAATGACGCCGGAGGGTAAGGCCTATTCATGGATCACCTTGAGCTTGAAATACTGGTGGCTTGGCGGTATTGGTTGAGTTCAACCCAAGGGACGGAGCCAGGTCAAAATGTTCAAGACGATTATTGCCAAGCTGTTCAATACTGCGGCGAAGCCTGCTTCGGTCAGCTTAGTGCCGGAGATGCCGAAATCCGCGCAGACGCCCCTGCCGGAAATCGTCACTTACTACAAAGCGGAGATTTCCAACTCTCCGTTCGTTAAAGAGTCTGGCCGTGACGCTGTGCTCAGAGATTTCCTGCACGAAGTAAAACTGAAAGATGGAGAGCTTCTATCGCTCGAAGAAAAACGCTCGCTGGGCATCAATACTCGGCTAAAAATTACTCGCGAACTGTATGAAGCACTCACTCCAGCAGGACTCGAGTTCGGAACGAAGAAAGTGCTGGAGTCGCTTTATCTCAAAGCGACCTTCGATCACAACCGGCACAGAGAAATTGCCCGCATGAAAGGCTTGGGCATCAAACAGTATTCCCCTATGTCCTGCGGTGACAAACGCGACTGCGATTGGTGCACCGCAATGGACGGCAAGCTGATTTCGGTTGAAGTCGACTTTGTACAATTGATCAAAGAGCACTGCACTTGCGACTACTGTCGTTGCTCCTTACAGGCAGAGATCAACGTTTAGCTCACCATTGTGCGTCTGCGCGTGAGCCTGTCAGTGGAGGATTGCCACAACCAGACCTTGAGGCGAGCCGGCAGCTTTGGCCGCATCGATTGCCTTGGCGATAGCCATGTCCAGTTCCGTCACGGCCTCGTTGATGTCTGCGCTCAGTGGAAGCGCATGGCGCAGTCGGGTCACATTCCTCATTGCTCAGTCCGTGTCGCGACACAATTTGCACCTTCGCGAAACGTGTCGCGACCTACCTGTTCTTCTGTGCGGCGGCGTATGCAGCCTCACACGCCAATCCAGCTATTCGGCTTCGATCAAGAGCTTCTGCCAGTCTTCCCGCTTCTTCGTCAGCGCTTCTACGCAGGTCGGCGAGCAGAACGGTAAGGTCGGCTCTTGCCTTGCTTCCGCTGGCAACCTCGGCAGCACAAGACTTCCGCTTGGCGAGGAGCTCGGTAATTTGCTGCTGCAGGCTGCGAGCCCGGTTATCAGCAGTAACAACGGCAGCCGACACATGCTCAGTCTTGGCTTTCGCATCATCGGAGACTCGGTTGATGTCATTGGTGATCTCGCGCTGAATGCGGAGCGTGTTGGTGAGCGAGTCCACGCGAGCAGTGGCAGACTCGAGCTCGGCAGAGATCGCTGCTCGATCATCCTTCACGCTATCAAGACGCAGCGATAGGTAACCGACGGCTGCGAGCGCTGCCAGCACTACCCATACCCACGCTGGGACCAGCTTCAGCAAGGCGCTCATGGGGCCTGCCGCTCAACAGCGTCGTTGACCTTCTCCGCTGCCTTGCTCGCTGTATCGGCGGCTTGAACTGCTGAGTTCGACGCTTCCTGCACCTTCACCGCTGCATCCTGCGTCTTCTCGGCAAGGCTGTTGAGGCGAACGTCGCGACTGCCCAGCGCTGCATCGTAGGCTGCGCGAACCTCGGCGAGCTGCTTGGTCTGTTCACTGCTGGCTGACCACACGCCAGCCTGGTAACCGAGGATCAGGCCGCCAGCGAGCAGCAGAGCGGCGATCACCCAGATCTCTGCCCGACGCCACCAGCGGCGAGCAATAAATTCCATAGCGCATCTGTCCATCAGTTGATGCCTCCCAGCTTGGTACGCAGGCGGGCGATCTCTTCACTCTGCGAGGTAACCGTTGCGGTGAGCTGCGCGACTTGGCTGGTGAGGGCTTCGATCTTCCCCTCCATCCGGCCTACTGCTGCCGCAAGCTCGTTGCGCTCTTTCGCGAACTGGTCAGCACGGGCTTCGGCTTCCTTCCGTGCAACACGTTCGGAATCCAGCAGCTCATTCAGCCGGCGAAGCGTGAAAATGTCGGCGTTATCCATCGCCCTGTCAGCAGCATCCTTCGAGAGGAACTTACGCAACCAGAGGAAGCCACCGAAGAGAGTGAGGCCCGTACCGCCCAGCCAGGTAGCTGTGCCTGGGCCGAGGTCAGTAGGATCCATTGCAACTCCATCATGAAAAGCTGACCCGTCAGGCCAGCGCAAATAGGTCGGCGTCCGCTGCACTCCCAGCTCGGGGCTATGGGTGTGGGGAGCCGAAAACGAAAAAACCCTCTAGATGCGGGTCATGGCTTGCGGCTAGTATCGAAATTCACCTCTCGAAAAAGCCACAAAGGAATTGGTATGAGCAAGTACAAACTCGTTCATCTGAACTGCGGAAACATCAATCAAGGGGCTCACTGGAACTTGATCGCAACCATCATGCTGCCAGCAGGCACCACGACGACTTACTACCCCGCGGTACCAGACAACGCTGACGATCTGACACTGGCTCAGTTAAAGGCCTACGCCCTTTCCGAATTCGAAAAGGCCAACGGCTGATTCGACTTTCTGAAGCCGTCGCTCGAGCAATGGCGCGGCGGCATCGGATTCACCCTTTGCCGCCAGTATCTCTAGTTTGATTCCTCGAATCTCAACGAGGATCTCATTTACGAAAGACTCAAGGCTCGTAAGCCGATTCTCAATATCAGCCATCTCGACCTCCACAAACGAAAAAGCCCCAGCGAATGCAGAGGCCTTTGAAAAACATCGAAAATACTAAAAGAAGGCGGTTGCCACTTGGTGGCCAACCCTTGCAGGAAGAGGGATCAAGATTTCCCATTGTGGCGGTTTGCGCGGGCCCTCTGCTGGCTGATGGTTTGACTCCTCCTGGCGCCAGTAAGCACAGGCATATTCGATCCGAGCAACCAATCCAACTTCATAGTCGAGCCAATTCATGTCATGCCTTGACGCTCTACTTGCAAAAATCTCAAAAATTGGAACTGGAAGACTTGGAGTCGGTTGAATTGTATTCGCGAACTCAATAGCTTGCTCGATAGTTTCAGCAGCAAAAAGCGAGCAATGCCGCGACCAGGGAAAACCAACGAGGTGCATAGCCCTTTCAGCGCAAAACTCTCGCACAACCGCATGCTCTGAGCCAACTGGCGGCTCAGATTGAATCTTCGACCAATACACCGCGCCGAAAGTTGATAATCCTCGTTCATCAACCACTAGATCTTGCCCGGCCGTTAGTGATGAATTTCTGTCTGCGTGAAAAAATGTATGCATGCCATGCTCTCCCTCATAGGAGAACACTACAGTAGCGTCAGGCAATAAAAAACCCGACACGGTTGCCGGGTTTCGAGGTTGTTGCGCGCTGGATGTAAGTTGTGCAGTGTGGGAAAAGTACATCGAATCCCCCACCATAGCAACACCTTTATGCCGCATCCTCTGAATTTTCTGCGTGAATAACCTGCCAGACTGGTTGCTGAGCCTGAATATCCACTCCCTCAATGGCCTTTCGCAGGAAATTCCAAATGTCGAGCCAGTCGCGATCCCAGTGCTTGGGCTGGATAGCAATCCCGTACAACTTCATCATGGCGTCAGACACTCGAGCCGGCCCCCATGCAGCACCGCCGTTTGCCTCGGCCTTGTAGGACTGCAGGGCGCAAGTGATCAGGCAATGCACCTTCGCCGCCTTGGCGTCGCTCAGCGCCCTGAAGTCTGTATCCGACCAGATCAGCTTCTCGGCGTTGAGCATGTGAACGACCGTCATGCACGGGTGGTAGAGGTAGTGCCCCAACTGCTGCACCTGGAACGGCAAGGACTCGATCGCCTTCTGGACCTTCCCCATCGTCACCAGGTGGGCGGCGCGATGCGTCGACCGGCCAATTGGCGTGCGGCGCGTCTCGGCGATGTGGATCTTCTGTCGCACGGCCTTGATGCGCTCTTCCTTGTCGTCGCCCTGGGCAGCGAAGATGATCTCCCGGAGCGCGGCCTTCTCCTTCCGGACAACGGTCGCGGATTTTGCCCGGTCAGCCGCTGCCGCACTGATTGAGGCGTTCGACTCATGCTGTGCGTCTGTCCACGCTTGACGTGCGTTGATCAATTTCATGCTGCCTGCCCCTTTTTCAGTTCTCGGGTCTTGGCCCGGTATTCAGCCTTGATGGTTTTGATTTCTTCGACGGTGTACTTGCGGGGCTCATGAGGACCTTCGAGCCATGCCACGGTTTCGGCGCCGATGCGCAGCACCAACCGGATGCGGTATTCGACCGCGTTACCGGACAGGTTGCGATTGCACTTCACGCACTGGCGGTGGATGTTGAGTGGCTCGAAGCGCAGCTCAGGACAGGCGCCGACGGATCGGTAGTGCCCAGCGTCCCAGCGACTGCCCGTCATCAGGTCGTTGTCGTTCGGCATCGAATCGCAGCTGATGCAAGGCAGGTGCGCGTCACGCAGGCGGACGTACTCGTTCACGGCTGCTTGGGCTTCGCGCAAGTGATCCGCCCTGCTCTTCAGCTTCTCCTTGCGCACTTGGATCTCTCGGCGGTCACGCTGGGCAAGCGCCCTCCGTGCTTTCTCAATGTGGCGCGGTGCATCGATGGCCGCGCAGGCCGGGCTGCAAACCGCCTGCCCCATCCGCGACGGAACGAATGAGGCCCTGCAAGTGGCGACTCGGCATTTCTTCGGCTTGGGCTGCTTCCGTTCAATCGTCATGCGGCCTCCTGGCTTAGCAAATCATCGAAGTACACGCCCTGCGTTGCGAAGCGCGCGACAATGCGATCGGTGTAGGCAACGCCTTGGGAACGATTGAACAGACTGGTCACCGGGAAGCCATCCGGACCGAACAAATGGCAACCCCCCATCATGTCCAGCTTGGTTTCGTACGGGAGGTGCCGCATTACTCGGTACCACTCGGCCTGAAACCCTGCGTCCTCGTTCAGCAGGATCTGCACGCCGATGTGCAGCTTGCAGTAACGGCGGGCGTCGGCCTCGTCGCCGATCTGGGTCATTTCCGCGATGCGCTTGTACATCGCGAACCACAGGCGGTTTTGATCGAGCGTGCGGTCTTTGCCCGGTCGCAGCGACACGACGACGAACTTCTTGTCGCGGAACATGGTGCTGAGCGCGGTAATGGCCTCGGAGAGTTTGGCCTGGCAGTTCACGGAGATTTTGTCAGCCATGCGTGGCCACCTTGTTCGGCAATCTGTTGATCAGCTCGCCGAGTTGCTGCGTCAGCCGTTCGTTCTCTGCCAGCAGCTCAAGCGCCACCTCCTCCACAGTCTTCTCCCCGAGAAACTCCTGCAGCGCCTCGGTGTTGCGCTTCCAGTCTGCGCAGTCGGCACGGAATGACGCCGCCTCGGCCCACAGCAGCTGCTGGAGCTTTTGTTTATCGATGCTCATTGAGCCGCACTCCTTGCTTCCAATTGTTCGGCCTGCTGAATGAGCAGCGCCCGGCGATCCGCCAGCTCATTGGCTGCCTGAATTCGCATTTCTGTTTTTTCTTCGGCTGATGCTTGGCGCATGGCGAGCATCGAATCCTTCACTGCGGCGAGCCTCTCGCGCAGCTTTGGCGAAGGCCGCGCAACCTCACCGGTGAGCAGCGCTACGACGGCCCGACCGTCTTCAGTGACCGGCACGACACTCAAGTCGGCCAGGTACTGCTGAGCGCGCTCCTGAGGGATTCGCTGCATCTGCACGGCCTTGGTGATCGCCTGTGTGCGGCGGTTGGCGTCGAAGCCGACCGACACATGCCAGTTCACTTCCTTGCTGTCCTCCCGGGCCTGCCCCACCAGCCGCTCGTAAGCACTGTTGAACGCCATGCGCGCGCCGACCTTGTCGCCGGCGTCGAGGACAGGTTTCGCCGCTGCAAGTGCGAGCTGGATCTCGTCGGTCAGCACCACGGTTTCGAATTCATCGTTGGTGGTCATCGCGATCGCCCAGGCCTCGTCCTTGCCCGGGCGCCCGTCGGCGATCTGAACTCTCTGGAGAATGTCAGCCATTGCCAACTTGCCCTTCACCTCAAAGCGGCAGGCCTTCAGTGCGGCCTTCACCGCCGGTACCGGGTAAGCGCAAAGGTCTTCGGCCATGATCGCCGCAGTGCCTGGGTTCATTTCCTGACCCATGGCCTCGGCGGTGGCGCAGATTGCTGCAGCGAGCCCGGCAACTTGCTGGTCGTTCATTTCAAAGGTACTCATTGCGCTCCCCTGCTTGGCGCTTGGCCAAGACCATTTGCGCGGCCTGTTCGGCGGCGGAGACGTTCGCTTCGGTACGTTCCATCTGGCGAGCAGTTGTCCCGTTGATGCGCTGACCGGTCACCCACTGGGTGTGGTAGCTCTCGGCGTTGGCCAGCAGTTCGTTGAGGCTGTGGCATTTGCGGAGAACTGCGGCATCGCTGGTTTTCAAAAAGTGAGCCGCGACGTGGTGAGCTACATCGGCGCCGAGGCGGTCGACCAGTTGACCGAGCTGGCCACCGACCTTGGCGTTCCACACCGGCCAAGTGCTGTAGCGCTTGCGGTAGGCCATGGCGTAGTTCGCCCAGACCTTGAAGGTTTTGCAGGACTGGTCTTTGGGGCCTGGCATGTCAGCGGGAATCTCAACCCGTGGCGCACCGGTGCGATCAACCACCAAAACCAGATTGCGGGCCGGCTTGTCCGGGCTGCCTTGCAAGTCCTGACTGGTATCCTGATTGGTACCCTGATGATTGGTATCCTGATTTGTCGGAGATTTTTCCGACCCTTGCTCGGATTTTTCTCCGACCATGATCGGATTTTTTTCCGAGGTAGATCGGATTTTTTTCCGACCTTCGTTCTTCGGTGGGGTCGGATATTTTTCCGACCCGTCCAGCTTCTGGTTCCACTCAATCGCCTTCTCGGTCAGGCGGAACAGCGTGATGTTCGAAGTGCTGGAAAGCTCAATCAAACCCGCCTCTTCCAGGGCCTTCAGCATGCGGTAGGCAGTGTCTGGCTTGTCAGTGAGAACCGGCAGCTCCTCGATGATCTTGGCCTTGCTCAGCGCGAAGAAGATCCCGTCGTCAGTCTTGATTGGCTTTGTCCAGCTAGGGCAGCCGTAGACGAAGGCGAACAGCAGGGCCTGCTGAGAATTCAACCCCCACTCCAACGCCTTCACCTGATTGATCGTGACGGTGAATTGCATATCAGGCCTTCCCGACCAATTTGGCCAGTTCGAGGAAGCGATCCACGTACCAGTGAGGCTGCGTCTCGCGTGGGGATTGGGGGTTGGTCAGGTTCTTGCCGTAGGCCATGCCCTTCTCGGTCACCGTCCAGAACGGAACCATTTCCTGTTTGGAGTTCTTGCGCTGGAGCTGCTTCAGAAAGCCCGTGGCTTCCAGTGCGCGGTTGAACGCAGCAGGTGACACGCGAATGCCGCTGTCTTTCAGCAAGGCCGTGGCCGACTTGGTGGGCATCGAAGAGCCGCCGGCGGCATCAGGTGCAGAGTCGACGGCGTAGCCTGGGAGAAACTTCGGATCGAGCCCGTTGTTCTGGGCGATCTTCGTGAGCATGGCCATCTGGCATGATGGCGCGGGCTTCAGCAGGCGCGTGAAGCACTCCATGATGGCGATCTCGCCGACGACCTTGGTGCCATTGAGCAGAACCTGCTCGCGGGCGCCCTGCTGCTGTTCAAGCTCGCGCCACCGGCGAATCACTTTCATCCGCATCGGGGCGCTGTAACCGGTGAGCAGGCAATCGGTGTGTTCGCGGTCGAGCATGTATTCGACCTGCTCCCGGTTTTGACCATCCAGATAGATGTGCTCAAAACTGAGTACATCTAATTTCAGTTCTTTCAGCATCGCAGCAATGTCGCGCTTCACGTTGGCGTGTCGCTTGCCAGTGACGTTAGCGATCTCGCGGGAGGACATCGTGGTACGCGACACGTTTTCAGAATTGGAAAAACGTGTCGCGACACGTCCGGTATTGTCCTGTTGTGGCTGTGCGTGCATAATCAGCTCCACTTGTTTTACCGCTGTTGAAAAAGCCGACCTCGTACGTCGGCTTTTTTGTGTCTGAAATTCAGGCTGCCTTCACGGACTGCTTGAACACTTCTAGGCTGACGATTACTTCCTCAGCCTCCTTGAGCAGGCTCGTTTTCTCGACCGAGCAGACTCGACCATCAGCCTGTGCGTCGAACGCAAGCCGGGTTACGTCGGCAAGATCGGCATGCAGTCGCAGCAGAGCGGCGTTGAGGTTGATCCCTTCCGGCCGCTCCTTCGGGACCAGGTCGAAACCGAACGCCTCTGCCCAAGCCTTGAGCGGGCGGAAGTCTTGGGTGAACTTCATGATCCGGTGCAGCTCTTCCACGTTCATGCGGTGGGTGTCGTAGTCCGGGTTTGCCTTCTGCGAAAGCAACGTCCGGGATTTGAAGTCCGCGCCCTCTGCGATCTTTTTGGTGCCATGGTCGTCAACCACGTCGTAGATCGCTCTCATCAACTCCTGCATGTCACACCTCAAAAATTGTTACGTGGCTTTGCGCTACCAGCGGCGCGATCATTTGCTCAAGGAACGGCGGACTTCGATGTCAGGCGGCGGTTCTTTGAACCGGCAGCTGGCACGGAAATGGACGAACCTCCTCCGCCGTCAGCTTTCCGTCCTCATGTTCAATGACCAGGATTTCCCTGGCCGCCTTCAAGGCTTTTGAAATGGCTGGAGCGCTGACGCCAAGGCCCTTGGCGACAGCGGACTGACCAATTCGCTCAACCAGTTCTGGCAGTGGCGTCTTCTTCATGTCGTTGCCTCAGCAAACTTTGTCAGACCCAATATTAACCGCCGGTTAGTTTTCAAGCAATACCGGCGGTTGCCGCAATAAAATTAACCAACGGTTAAATTTCACGGATGAGCAGAAAGAAAGAGCTGTCCCCAGAACTGAAAGCTGAGTGCGACGCCGCCAAGGCGCTTTTCGTATCGAAAAAGAACGCGCTCGGACTGACCCAGGCGAGTCTTGCGGCGGAAGCTGATATATCGGCCGCTGCGGTGGCGATGTACCTGAACGGAACGAATCCTCTGAACGCCAAGTTCGCGGCGGTTCTATCGCGCTTACTCGGCGTTCCGGTCGAGCGCTTCAGTAAGCGACTTGCCCGCGAGATCAGCGGGCTGACAGGTGTCAATGAAGAGCCATCAGCTTCGACGCTTTCAGCCGCTGATATGGTCCGAGCGATGCTCGATAAACAGGGCAAAGGGCTTACAGACACTGCCAGACAAAGATTGATGGCGGCCGCTGAAGCAGATGACGCCGGCGGCGCCATCGAGATTGACTACTACCGGCCAGGGGTTGTGGGTGATGAGGTGTGGATCGCCCACTACGACGTCCGCGCCGCGATGGGCGGCGGTCAGATCCCGCATGACTATCCCGAGATGTTGCAGGATGTGCGCGTAAGCCCTCAACATCTTCGCGAGATGGGTGTCGAATTCAAAGAGCACTTTCATCTGAAAATGGTGACCGGCTGGGGCCAGTCAATGGCGCCGACGATCAAGCATCGCGACCCGTTGCTGGTGGACGTCAGCATTCGGGAGTTCGTAGGCGATGGAATTTACATGTTTTCTTGGGAAGGCCATTTGTACATCAAGCGTCTCCAGTGGATCGGTGATGATCAGATCAAGATGATATCCGACAACGAACGTCACCCGCCGCAAACTATCCGAGCAGACGAGACATTCATCCAGGCTCGGGTGCTTCTAGTCTGGAACGCACAACTAGTCTGACAACGATGGGGATATTTCGGTAAACGGGATGTTCTGCCCATCAATCCTCAGGCACATCCATGACCATTGGCTCTTCGATTACTCTTCAGAAAGCGGTAACGCAATGAAAAAACCAGTCGAGCAAGAACGTATAAACATCGCGTTAGTTAGTGGGCTATTAGAAGTCTGGCAAGCCGCAGCTACGCAGCTTTCTCTAAATGTGGAAATTACTGCCGCATTAGCAGCTCTGACTGATGACGAGGACAAAAGGAAGGCTTTGGTAACGGAAGTCATGAAATCACGAGATGGCATGAACGCTGCCTTGGAGAAGGTGAAAAGAGCCGTTCGCCTCATCAGCCCGGAATCTCTAGGGGACGACGTCGATGCAGCGGATTGACCTTAGACTTCTCGACGCCCAAATGGAACAGGTGTCTCGAGCTATAGCGGAAAAACAGAGACTCGAAGCGCTGCTGGTCCGAAGTGACAGATCGCCGAATCTGAGCAACAATAAAGGCATGACAGAGATAACGCGGGAAGAATTCAACGCAAAACTCGAGACCATTGAAGTGAAAATGGATGCTCGAATAGAGTCTGTGTCCTCAAAAATCGAAGGCTTTCTCTCTGCTCAAGCTGAGCGTGATAAAGCGCAGACTGAGCGAGACAAGCGGTTCGAGTTGCTGGCGGAGCGTGCGACTAAGGCAGCTGAAGGCGCTGAAGAGGCAGCAAAGCAGGCGGCTACGGTGAAATCCAATTATTGGGCAGCCGTCATTGTCCAGTTACTTGCCGTGGTCGCAATCCTAGTCGGCGCGTATTACGCAAACCAGGCTAACGTTTTAGGCGCAATGCAGACCACGATGTCAGCGTTTCAAGCAGGTAAAGCCGAGGCCTCCCCGCCCGCTCCGGCACCCGTTCCGAGTAAGTAGTATCAAGCCCGCCAATGAGCGGGCTTTTTTACACCGGTCAAAATGGAGCAGCTTGCTCCATCGATACTTCAAATAGATTTTCCGCCTCGGCGACTTGTACATCCTCACCCAGAGGATCCCACCTGAGCGTCACCGAATCGGCATCGTTTAATGTCATATCGATGGCGTCAGTTTCAGACAGCTTCCCCATCACCTCATCCCACTCCCTCTCCCCATCCGTGTCCAGCCGATGGATCGTCACCCATCGCTGAATCTGCGCGACGGGGTGATTGATCATCGACGAGACGCGTAGCTCAAGACGCTCAAGGCCTGACATGCCACCGCTTTCGTGCCGGTTTTGTTTTTGTGCCGCTGCCATCTACTTCACTCCTGATAGCTGTATATCCATCCAGTTAAACGGAGCATAACCAAATCTTTCGTGAATTAAATTAACCGGCGGTATTGACGACAAAGTAACCGCCGGTTAATTTATGCCCATCGCAGCGACACACAGCCACTGCGAAGGGCCTCAACAGACCCGCCGCTCTTTAACAACCAGCGCCATGAACGACTACCCGGCCAGTCCGGTTAGGTCACTCCCGGCTCCATCGGTGGGAGGTCAGTAAACCGATGAACAAAACCGCACTTGCCTCTACCGGCGACCGGCGATCCGACAGGCCCGAAAGCCTGCCAACGCGCAGCCCACTGCGACGGCGGACGAGGTGTTGACCGAACTGAGTGAATGACCTGGTAAGCGGGTGCGGAGAAAAACAGATTTCACTGGCTGGCCTTGGCGACAGGGCCAGACGGGAAATCAACCGGAGGAACACAGCATGACCACGATCATCAAGGACACCTTCACCAGCGGTGCACAGGTGAGCATGGAAATGGATAAGGACGAAGGTGAGTTGTTCGTCTTTCATTGCCCAGCCGGCCAAGGCTGCAAGGTCAGCAAATGGCCTCTGGACAGCTACCACATGCCGATCGCAATGGCGCATTACACAGAGTGCTGCGCGGCTGAGACTGCTTGAACAACCAGCGCCACGACAGCCTGTCGTTAACTGCCCGATCCTCTCTATGAGAGCGCATCGGGGTGTGATCTGAGGCTAAGTCTCGGGCAGCGGATGTGCCAACCGGTCGCCTACAGGGCTACCCCTTCCGCCGAATGCCGGTTGAGCCCCGGCCAGATCACACCCCGATGCGGACGAAACTGCGGCCTATAACCGCCCACCTGCATCGAAACCAACTACCGAGGAATGCTCGGCAGTTGCCTTAAATCAGAGGAATGG
>Ga0308163_10000834_pt1 | contig 42266 bp, 38 predicted proteins | sample PhyTR1_FD_201037 | JGI IMG/M metagenome (GOLD analysis project Ga0308163, IMG submission 201037) | Phyllosphere microbial communities from UC Gill Tract Community Farm, Albany, California, United States - DLSLT.R1 | ecosystem: Host-associated > Plants > Phyllosphere > Unclassified | place: USA... | reverse complement strand
GTGCTCGGGCGCCATCTACTGGGCGGGAATCGGACGCATGGTCTACGCCCTTCCCGAGCAGGACCTCATTCCACTCACCGGCGACGACCCCGAGAACCCGACCCTCGACCTGCCGAGCAGAGAGGTCCTGTCACGCGGTCAGCGCACAGTCGTGGTCGCCGGGCCCGCCCTCGAAGAGCAGGCGGCCGAGCCCCACCGCGGCTTCTGGCGCTGACCCGCGCTAACTGATCCGCGCTAGCTGAGCCACACCGGCTGGCCCGCTAGCCCACCAGCTACTTGTCGCAAGCGACGCCGTCACCATCTCTGTCGAGGTCGTAGATGTCGGAGCCCACCACGTACACCGGCCCAGAGACGTACGCAGGCCCGTTGCCCGAGCCTCCGGCGCAGTCCACATCTGATGCGATCGGCACGCAGGGACCAGAGTAGTTCGAATCGCATCCGCCGCCGTCGGCGACCGGCGCAGGTTCGGGAGCAGGCGGGGGCGGCGGCACCCGGGTGCCGACCGACGTGACCTGATCGACCGGGGCGACGCTCATCACGCTCGATACGACCGTACGGACGGTCTCGACACCATCGACTGTCGTCACCGCCCAGGTCGTTGTCTTCGTGCCGTTCGATCCGTTCGTCGTGATCGCGCTCTGCCCCACATCGAGATTGCCGTCATCCACGGACACGGCACCGAAGGGGATGGGCTCCGACACATCGACGGTCTTGACCAGGATGACCGGCTTCGGAGTCGGCGTCGCAGTAGGGGTCGCGCTGGACTTTGCGACGAATCCCGCGGGCTCCGCCGCACCCCCGGCAGGCGATCCGGATGCGCACGACGCCGTCGTGAGCACGGTCGCCGCGAGCGCCAGCCCGAAAACGATCGTTCGAATACGCGAATGCGCCACAGTGTTCCCCTTGATGCGCTCCCACACATCCGCATCGATGCGATACAGATTCGGAGCGTCGGTCGAGGCTACCCAAGTCGTGACGAGTTGTAACAGTCCCCCATCAGGGGCATCTCTGAACCGAGGCCCACCGTGTCAGACGATCGGCGCATCCCGAACCGGCGCATCCTCGACGGTGGCCGACGGCTTCGACGGGTCGCACATGCGAATGGCCATCAGAATCAGACCGACGATCGGCAGGAGCAGCCAGAAGAGCTGGGTCCACGCGTTGCCGCCGTCGCGTAGCCGGCGCACCGCCACGGCCAGCACGGGCACGACAGTTCCCAGCGCCCACAGGGCGGAAAACGGCCCATCGACCGTGCCGTAGGGAACCCGCGGCACCGCATCGAACGCGCCTGTCGAGCCGGGCAACATCATGTCGAAGATCTGGGTGGCGGAGTTCACCAGCACGACGAAGAGGATGAACCACCAGAACTCTGCGACCCCTGCACGGCCGGTGAAGTCGGCGTACTTGCGAAAGCCGGTGCTGATGGCGGTTCCGAAAGACATGCGGGGTGACGTGGTCGTGAAGCTCATGACTGGCACACTACCGAACGCCTGGCGCGACCGGGAGATCATCAGGTTCCGCCGACCCGAGGGGCAATCCGACGTAGCCGACGATGGCGGAGCTGTCGGCGCTCTGCCCCACGGGCGACACGACCTCGAATGAGGGCCGGCCCGATCCCCGCGACCAGTACCGCGGATCATCGAGCAAGGCCAGGTGATTCGCGAGCTTCTCGGCGTCGGCGCTCGTCTCGACGCTCACACTCACAGAGGACCGCTCCGCAGCGGCGCCGCCCGCCAGGAGGAGGCCCTCCCCCGAGGAGAACGAGATCGTACGTACCGTGCGATCCGCGGCGAGCCGAGTGACTTCGTCGATCATCGAGGCAGAGGGCGACAGGGCCCCGAGTTCGAGGTGCACCCCGTCTGAGCCATCGCCCGACCACGAGTCACCCGACTCGAGAGGGGCAATGAGAGCTGGATTCTGCAGGGCGCCCGCGCCGAACCCGGGGATGTCGCGGATCCCCGCCGCCACCTCGGGCCACGCCTCGAGCCCGACCGCCTCCACCCTCGGAGGCTTGTCATCTCGCCCGACGGTTACTCGGCTCACGCCGTCGACGGCGGACAGCTCCCGGGCGGCCGTCACCCGTTCGGCCGCGACCCCGGCGTGCAGGTCCTCGTCGAAGAGGATCTCGGCGTCCACGTCGCCCGCGAGCTGCGGCGCGACGATCTCCGCGGTGATGTGCGCATTTGGGCGAGCCTGCACGAGCGCGTCGACGACCGCGTCGGCCGCGCGCTCGAGGTCGGGCCCACCGGCGGCGGTCTTCACCGTGAGGATCACCACCCAGGCGTCGGGTTCGGAGATCGACCCCTCGCCACGGTAGTCGCGCAGAGTCACCTCGGTCGAGACCGACGCGACGCCCGGCGCTCCCGAGAGCGACTCCTCGGCGGTGGCAGCTGCGGCCGACACGGACTCGGGTGCCTTGGGCAGCAGAACAGAGCATCCGGCGAGGCCCGACGCGAGCACCGTCGATCCGAGAAGAACAGCGGCGAACACTCTTACCCTGCGTCGCCACGTCATGATTCGACCGTATCGAAGAACCGGCCGCACCTGCACCGTCACCACGACTCGCGGTGCAGCTCCTGATCGACGACGGCCTCGCGATCGGCCAGCCGTCGCAGCCCGCTGAGCGGCTGCGCCATGCGGTGGTTGTGCCGGATGCGCGGCTCGACCCGGTCGAGAAACGCCCACTACCCGGCGGTGAACGGGCACGCGTTCTCGCCGAGGCGCACCTTGGGATTGAATTCGCACCCGCCGCAATAGGGCGTGGGCAAGCGCCCGCCACGAAGGCGTCCCCGCGATATGAAGCCAACTGAATCCGTGTGGAGGTGGGCTCCCTACAAACCGGTGTTTATTTATAGATACTTTTACTGTCCGATAGCGCTAGTATCTATTCGGACGAGCTTCTGGTTCGTCCATCGCTGGGATGTTGAACGAAGGATTAGCGCGCATCTCGACTATCGAAAAGCCGTTCCCGGTCACGTTTTGTCCGGTCGCAAAGTGTGGCGGCATGACCCGGTCCGGCTGGAAGGTACTAGTCCTCGCGATGCGCGAACGCGCCCTCCGCACACAACCATCCGCAACCATCTCCTACAGAATCGACTCAGAACAGTGAAGAACTATCTCGTCCTCGGTGCTGGCACCGTCGGTACCCTCCTCGCAACCCGCCTAGCAGAGCTTGGACACAACGTTGCCGTTGCCAGCCGCTCCGGTTCAACCGCGCCCGGAGCGAAGGCTCTTCAGATCGACGCGGCCGACGCCGTTGCCGTCTCCTCGGCCTCCGCCGGTGTCGACACGATCTTTCTTGCAACCAGCCCGACTCAGTACCACCGGTGGGAATCGCTGTGGCCACCTATGTTCACCGCTGCGATCGAGGCCGCCAGGACAAGTCAAGCGAAGCTGGTGATGGTCGGCAACCTCTACGCATACGGCGAGAACACCACAATGCCTATGACAGAGACGAGCCCGCTTCTCACGAACGAGACGAAAGGGCTCGTCCGTAAGGCAGGCTGGGAGCTCGCGCGAGGAGCGACTGCGCGAGGAGAAATCCGTGCTGCCGAGGTTCGCGCGAGCGACTACTTCGGGCCGGGCGCCGGCAAGCACGCCCAACTCGGCAGCGGATTCTTCGCCCCCGTCCTCCGCGGCAAGTCCGTGAAGGTGTTCGGCGATCCCGACGTCGCCCACAGCTGGACGTATCTCGAGGACATCGTCTCCACCCTCATCGCCACCAGCGACCACGCCGGCAACTGGGGTCGAGCGTGGCACGTGCCAACGAACGCTCCCCTCACTCGCACCCAAATCGCCAATCAAGTCAACCGACTAACCGGGCGGCATGCGTCGCTGGAGCCCTACTCCGGCGCGCTCCTCCGCACCCTTGGAGTGTTCTCCCCGTCGATCAGAGCCGCAAACGATTCGGCCTATCAGGTGAACAAGCCGTTCATCCTCGACTCGAGCGACACCGAATCGTTGCTAGGCGTCCAGCCGACCCCGTGGGATGACGCACTCGCGACCACCGTCGACTGGTACCGACAGAATGCATGAGACACCCGACGCAGATGCCACCGCCTCGCCTAGGCTGACTTGCATGAAAATGGCAGAGCTAGGCCGCCGATCCGGGATCCCCGTAGCCACCATCAAGTTCTACCTCCGCGAAGGGCTCCTCCCGGCGGGCGAGTACCGCCTCCCCAACCAGGCCACCTACACCGACGAACACCTACGTCGGCTCACAATGATCCGCGCGCTTCTGGAAGTTGGCGGCCTCAGCATCGCAGCCGCGAAACGCGTCTTACACGCAATCGACTCCGACATGCCGTTAGCCGAGACGTTCGAAGTCGCCCAGCAAGCAATCTCCGAAACACCCGACCCGTCAACACTGAACCCCGCAGCACTCGCAATCGTTGACGACATCACTCGCGGGTGGCATATGTTCCCAGAGAACCCAGGACGCCTCGCCGCCGCGCGCGCAATCGACACCTTCTGGAGCATCGGACAAGAAGACACCCACGGCTGGTTCGCGCAGTACGCCAAAGCGGCCATGTTCGCCGCCGAAGCCGACATCGATGAACTCCAAGCCCGAACCGGCCGAGACGCACAAGCCGAGACCGTGATCGTCGGCACACTACTCGGAGACGCCCTCTTCGCCGCACTACACCGCGCCGCCCAAGAGCACGTCACATCACTTCGGTTCACCACTGACCACAACCACCACGAGGTGTAGCGCTCGGGGAGGGTGCCCTTCTGGGGAACGCGTGTGGCTCGGCGACCAGCTTCAGGTACTGGAGCGCTACCGCCAGGTCGGGACGTGACTGCGGGCGTGGAGCGCGCCGACAGTGGCCGTTCATCGACAGGGACACAGCCCTGAGATCGACCGCAGCCACCGGTATCAGTGGGGTCACGTGCCCGCTCGGTCCGAGCGATTGACCCTTAGTCTTGACGCAGGTTTTCGGCGTGTGTGTGTGAGCCGGTAGGACTTTTCGACCGTATCGAAGAACCGGCCGCACCTGCACCGTCACCACGAGTCGCGGTGCAGCTCCTGATCGACGACGGCCTCGCGATCGGCCAGCCGCCGCAGCCCGGCGAGCGGCTGCGCCATACGGTGGTTGTGCCGGATGCGCGGCTCGACCCGGTCGAGAAACGCCCAGTACCCGGCGGTGAACGGGCACGCGTTCTCGCCGAGCCGCACCTTGGGATTGAACTCGCACCCGCCGCAATAGTCCGACATGCGATCGATGTACGCCCCGCCCGAGACGTAGGGCTTCGTCGCCACGATGCCTCCGTCGGCGTGCTGCGACATGCCGATCACGTTCGCCGGCATCACCCACGGCGTGCCGTCGACGAACATGTCGACGAACCAGTCGTTCAGCTCGACCGGGTCGTAGCCGTGCTGCAACGCCCAGTTTCCGAGCACCATCAGGCGCTGGATGTGATGGGCCCAGCCGTGCCTGCGCATCCCGTCGATCGTCTCCCGCAGACAGTTCGACCGGATGGCCGCCGCGTCGAGAAGCCGGAATTGCTCGGGAAGCGGCCTGCGCGCATCCAGAGCGTTGTTGCCGGTGCGATACCCCTCGCCGAGATACCAGTAGAGGTGCCAGACGTAGTCGCGCCATCCCATGATCTGGCGCACGAAGCCCTCGACGCTCGAGAGCGGAGCGCGACTGGCGGCGTGCTCGGTCTCGACGGTCTCGATGGCGTGCAGCGGGTCGAGCAGGCCGAGGTTCATCGGGGCACTGAGCAGGGAGTGCGACATCGTCCAGTCGCCCGAGAGCATCGCGTCTTCGAAGGGGCCGAAGTCGTTCAGGCGCACCTCGACGAAGTCGGCGAGCGCCTGCTCGGCCTCGGCGGCGGTGGCGGCGAAGCGACGCGGGCCGTCGTCGCCGACGAGCTGCACGGCGCCCTCGCTCTGCCAGCGGTCGAGGTCGGCGCGCACCTCGTCGTCGATCTCGTCTTCAATGGGCCACCACGGATCCGGAAGCCCGAGTCCGGCGGCGTTCTTCGGCGGCGGATTGCGATTGTCGTGATCGAAGTTGAATATGCCGCCCTCGGGCTGATCACCGCGCATCAGCACGCCCGTTCGCTCGCGCACGCTGCGGTAGAAGTCCTCGAGCAAGAGGCGTTTGCCCTGGCGCGAGTCGGCCCAGGCGGCGAAGTCGGTCTCGCTCGTGACGAAGCCGCGGCTCGGCAGAACATGGATGCCTCGCTCGCGCACGAAGCGCCGCGCGGCCCACGAGGTGGGATCGATCACCTCGAGGTCGTCTCGGCTGCTTCTGCTGTCGAGCACGTCGGAGTAGCGCTCGACCCGGTGGTACTCGACGCGATCGCCGAGTTCGGCGGCGCGGTGCCGTATCGCCGAGAGCAGCAGATGCGCCTTGGCCCGGTGCATGGGTCGCCGCCCGAACACGGAGCGGGCCTCGACGATCATCATGGGGCCACCATCGTCGAAGAGGGGGCCGAGCTGTCCGGCGAAGATCCAGCGGGTGCGGGCAGAGGAGGTCACCGGCTCAGACTAGGCCGACGGCCCCGCGCGGCCGCCGCCGTTGACAACGTTGGCGTCCACAAGGCCGGCATCGGCGCTGCTATTCAGGCAGAACAGGGCGGCCGCGTGCGAAAACGTCGTCTGCAGCCGATTTCTCCTGAATTGCAGCGCCGCTCGCCCGACGAAAGCGCCGCCGAAGACGAATCACAGCCGATACGCGCGCGTCGCAGTCCCGACGAACAGCTCTCGCCGCTCCGCCTCCGACAGGTCCGCCGTGAGCTCGTCGAAGGCGCCGAACAACTCGCCGAAGCTCGAGTAGAGGCTGTCGACCGGAAAGTTGCTGCCGAACATCGTGCGCGACGGACCGAAGATCTCGATGGTCTCCAGCACGAAGGGCGCGATCGACTCCCTGGTCCAGTCGTGATCGTTCGTTCCCAGCGCCGACACCTTGGTCACCACATTCTCGCGGGCCGCGAGCGCCCGCATTCCCGTCGCCCACTCCGCGCGCGACGACCGATCGCGCCCGATGGGCATGCCCGCGTGGTCGAGCACGATGCTCACCTCGGGGTACTCGGCCGCCAGCGCGGCGGCCTCCAGCAGCTGCGACGGAAACACCTGCAGATCGAACGACAGCCCGAGCTCGGACAGCGAGGCGAAGTTCGCTCGCCACACGGGGTCGGTCATGATGTCGGCGCGATCGCGGTGCGTGTAGACCGGGTCGGGGTGCCAGTTGAGGATGTCGCGGATGCCGCGCACGACGCAGACCTCAGCGTGCGCGCGGAGCTGCGCCGCGGCATCCGGGTCGAGCAGCGAGACCTTCGCGACGTGAGCGCTCGGCAGGCCACGCTCGGCGGCCACGGCGGCGATCCAGCGCGTCTCCTCCTCAGACGAGAGGGCGCCGTTCTCGATGTGCACCGAGCCGATGAGCTCGTAGCCGCGCGTGTCGGCGAGGTAGTCGTCGAGCGAGTACGAGCGGCGCAGCGGGCGGTCGTCGCCGTGATAGCGAAACGGCTCGGCCGGCCCCTCGAGCCAGGGATACGACCGGCTCAGGTCGGCGAGGTGGTGGTGAGCATCGACGATCCGCAACTCAGTCATTCTTCGCTCCGTGCTCCTCGATCGTCAGGTAGACCCCCGTGTGGTCGAGCTCGCCGCGACCCGAGTCGATCATCTCCTCGAACAGCCCGGTCACAGCCGAGGTGACCGGCAGCTCGAGCCCGCGCGCCCGCGCAGCCTCGTCGATGAAGCGCAGATCCTTCAGCTGATTCGTGGCGCTGCCGCCGGCCGCGAAGTCCTCGTCGATAAAGTTCTGCCCCTTCTGCTGCACCACCGCCGTGGCGGCCAGCCCCCCTTGCAGAAGCTCACGCAGCACGGCGAGGTCGAGCCCCGCCGAGCGCGCCAGCAGCATCGCCTCCGACACCGCCGTCACCACCCCGGCGACGACGATCTGGTTGCACGCCTTCGCGAGGACGCCGGCTCCGCTCGGGCCCAGAACGCGCACGGTCGTGCCCATGTGCTCGAAGAGAGGAAGAACCCTCGGCAGCACCGCCTGGTCTGCGCCGACCATGATGCTGAGCGTGCCGTCGCGCGCGCCGATCGTGCCGCCGCTCAACGGCGCATCCACGACAGAGACGCCGTGCAGCCGCATCATCTCGGCGGCGAAGTCGGCGACAGCCACGGCCGAGACCGTTCCGTGCACCACGAGCACCGGATGCTCGATGCCGCGTTCCGCCCATCCGGCCAGCAGGCCCTCGGCGCCGTCCACCAGCCCGCGAACCTGCGCGAGATCGGGCAACACGGTCAGCGTCACCTCGGCAGCGGCCTCGCGGGGTGTGCCCGCGACGACGGCGCCGAGGGCAGCCAATCCGTCTGCCTTGGACGCCGTGCGGTTCCACACGGTCAGCTCTCCGAGGGCGGCCAGCAGGCTACGCGCCATCGGCTCGCCCATCGGGCCGAGCCCGAGCAGCGAGACCGGTGCCGACGAGCGGCCGGATGCCTCGGCGACGGTCACGCGCGCACCTCGCCCTCGGCGCTCGGATCGACGGCAGCCAGGTCGACGAGCTGATCGGGCGCCACCTCGTCGAGCAGAACAGACGCCTCGAAGCCCAGCATCTCACGCGAGCGATCGAGATAGAGTCCTACCCCGCGCCCCGCGATGGGTCGACGCGGCACAGACCGAGCGAACAGATCGAGCGCCTCCTCGGTGGGAGTCGTCAGATAGGTGAGAGGCGCGGCCACCAGGATCCCGGGCGCGGGCGGTGTTTCACCGAGGAGCGCGGCGACGATCGAGCGCCCAGCGTCCGAGACATCGAGGTAGCTCCACCCCTCGGCGGCCTGGCGTCGAGGGTCGCCGGCGAGAGCCGCCCTCACGTGCGCGCCGAAGACGCGCCCGCCGTCGACGGTGATGTCTCGCACCAGCGGGAAGCGCAGTCCCGTGATGGAGACGCCCCAGCGGGCCGCGACCATGCGAGCGGCGTCTTCACCTGCGAGCTTCGAGAGCGAGTACTCGTCGGAGATGTGCGGAGCCGCGTCTTCGTCGTAGGGAAATACGGGAGGCAGCACCTCGTCGCTGCCGAGCGGGTACCCGTTCGCGTTGATGCTCGAGGCGTAGACGATCTTGCGCACACCCGCCGCGGCGGCCTCGGCCAGCACGGTGAAGGTTCCGATCGTGTTGACCCGGTAGGTCTCGACGGCGTCGGCCATGCCCAAGCCGGCGTACCCGCCCAGGTGCACCACGGCATCCATGTCTGTGACCGCGGAACGCACGGCGGCCTGCTCGGTCACGTCGCCCGCGATGAACGTGACCGGAGCGACAGCGGTGGTCTCGATACGCGATGTTCGTTCCTCGCGAGCGCTACTCGACCGGCGCAGAGAATCCGAACCCAACACATCCGCCCGATCGAAGACCGTGACCCGAGCGCCCTCGGCGACAAGCGCCGACACGGCCGCCCGCCCGATGAGGCCGGAGCCTCCGGTCACAAGAACGGCGGCTCCGGCGAGTGATGCGAGCGGCCCGGCCGCGCCCGTCACGAACGCACGGCCGAGGTCGAGGCGGTCGGCGGAGCCGCGGTCAGGTCTTTCTTGTTGCTGCGCTTCAGCATGGGCCAGCCCTTGCTGCCCTGATCGAGCGAGACGGCGATGAGCACCACGAGACCCGTGACGATCTGCTCGTAGAAGCTCGGAACGTTCAGCAGGACGAGTCCGTTGGTGAGCGCGCCGAGGATGACGGCGCCGACGAGGGTTCCCGCGATGCGGCCCTCGCCGCCCATCAGGTTCGCTCCGCCGATCACGGCCGCGGCGATGGCGGTCAGCTGGTACGGCGACCCGGCATCAGGCTGCGCCGCGTTGATGCGGGCCACGATCACCAGGCCGCCCAGCGCCGACAGTCCGCCAGCCAGGCAGTACACGGCGATCTTGACGCGGTGCACTCGAACGCCCGAGAGCCAGGCCGTCTCTTCGCTGCCGCCCACGGCGATGACGTTCTGCCCGAAGACGGTCTTGCGCAGCAGCAACCCGGCGCCGACGGCGACGACCGCCACCACGATGACGACGACCGGGATTCCGACGACGTAGCTGTTCAGTAGCAGCACGAATTCCTTCGGCACGTCGTAGACCGGCTTTCCATTCGTCGCGACGTAGGCGCAGCCCTGGAAGACACTCATCGTTCCGAGAGTGGCGATGAATGGAGGGAGTCGGAGCTTGGTGATGAGCAGCCCGTTCACGGCGCCGCACACGATGCCGAGGATGATGCCCGCGATCAGGCCCATGGCCGGAGGGATCCCCCCGTTCACCATGAGTGTCGCGCTCACGATGCCTACGAAGCTGGCGATCGCGCCGACCGACAGGTCGATGCCGCCCGTGATGATCACGAAGGTCAGACCGATGCCGATGATGGCGTTGACACTGGCCGAGACCGCGACATCGCGCAGGTTGCCCGCGGTCAGGAAGTTGGGATTGAGGAGCCCCAGCACGATGAAGAGAACGATCGCCGCGATGTAGATGCCGAGCGCCTGAAAGTTGATCTGCCGGCGGGGTCGCAGGGCGATCCCGTCTGGGGTTGCGCTGCTCATGATGTTCCTTTCGCTGCGCCGAAAGCGTCGGCGCCGGTGTCTGCGGGGTCAATACGGTCTGGGGAGGTGGCGGATGCTGCGGGTGCTGCCTCGTTCTGCGGCGACTCCGACGAGACGCCCATGGCATTGGTCACGATGCTGTGCTCGTTGATGTCGGTGCCGGTGTGCTCGGAGACGAACTCTCCGGCCCGCATCACGAGCACGCGGTCGCTGATCGAGATGATCTCGGGCAGGTCGCTCGAGACCACGATCACGGCGTTGCCCTCTGAGGCGAGCTGGTCGATGAGCTCGTAGATCTCGACCTTGCCTCCGACGTCGACGCCCTTGGTGGGCTCGTCGAAGAGGTAGACGGTGGCGCCCAGCCAGATCCACTTCGCGATCACCAGCTTCTGCTGGTTTCCGCCCGAGAACTGCCGGGCATTCAGCGAGACGTTCGCCGGCCGCAGCGACATGCGCTTGCCCATCGCCTCGGCCATCGCGATCTGCTTCTTCTTGCTGATGAACGGGCCGAAGCCGTTGAGCTGACCGTCGGCGGTGAGGGCGACGTTGGCGTAGGCCGGAGTCTGCAGCACGAGGCCCTGCGCCTTACGGTCCTCGGGGATGAACGCGATGCCGGCCGTGCGGCTGTCACGCGGAGAGCGGATCTTCACAGGCTTGCCCGCGATGCTCACGGTGGCGCGCGATCCTTCGTCGGCACGGATGATCGACCGCAGGAACTCGGTGCGACCAGAGCCGACGAGCCCGGCGATGCCGACGACCTCGCCCTTCTTGACCGAGATCGACAGCGGCGCGCTGGAGGTGGGGTGGCTCACGCCGCTGGCCTCGAAGTGCACGGGCGCCGCGGGATCGACCGGATGCTGCCGCTCGAACGAGAGCAGCTCGCGACCGACCATGCGGCGCACGATGTCGTCTGACGAGGTCTCGGTGATCGGCCTGTCGAAGGCGGGTTTGCCGTCGCGCAGCACGACGACGGTGTCGGAGACGCTCATGACCTCGGGCATCTTGTGCGACACGTAGATCACGCCGACGCCGCGACCATGGGCGATCTCTCGAACCCGCGAGAGCACCTCGGCCACGTTGTGCTCGAGCATGCTCGTTGTCGGCTCGTCGAGCGCCACGATCTTCGCACCGAAGGCGAAGGCGCGGGCGATCGTGAGTGCATGTCGCTGAGCGGGACTCAGCCGCGAGACGGGCGTTCGCGCATCCATCGGGAAGCCCATCTGGGCCACGTCTTTCAGCGCCCGATCGATGTCGGCGGCCGAGGCCTTGCGCTGCTGGCGGGTGAGACCGAGCAGCAGATTCTGCTCGACGCTCAGCTGCGGCACGATGGCCGGTTCCTGCTGGGCGATGCGCACCCCCTCGGCGAGGGCGCGGCGCGAGGTGTACTCCATGCGGCGCACACCGTCGATGGTGATGGAGCCGCGGTCGGGTCGCAGCGCGCCACCGAGGATTCCCAGAAGGGTGCTCTTGCCTGCGCCGTTCTCTCCGGCGAGGGTGCGGATCTCTCCGCGTTCGAGCGTGAAGCTCACGCCGTCGAGTGCGCGCACTCCCGGAAATGATTTGGCGATGTCGCGAACCACGAGCAAGTGCTCGGCCATGGTTCACCTTTCTATGCGTCGGTCTGGTGCGTCGGGTGCGGTCAGCCCGCGCCGGGTGACGAGGGGTGTGGATGCCGGTGGGCGCCGGGGAGGGCGCCCACCGGATCGTGCATGGTTACGGCATGCCGGTCGGGTATTCGGCGACGTTCGCGCTGTCGATGACGAACGCGGGCACGTCGACCCAACCGGGAACCTTCTTGCCGGCGAGCAGCCAGAGCGCCACGTCGACGCCGGTCGAGCCCTCGGTGGTCGGCAGCTCGCTCACCGTGGCGGTGAACCCGCCCGAGGCGATCTGCTTCTTGGCCTGGGGAATGCCGTCGGTGCCGACGAGCAGAACCTTGCCGGTAAGCCCCTTTGCGTCGATGGCGGCCTGCACGCCCAGGGCCATCCCGTCGTTCTGCGAGTAGAACGCCTTGATGTCGGGGTTGGCGGTGAGCATCGTGGTGGCGATCTCCTGGGCCTTCGTCTGATCCCACGAGGCCGTCTGCGAGGCCACGATCTCAAGGTTCGGGTGCGTGGCGATCTGCTTGGTGAAGCCGTCGCCGCGGTTGATCGCGTTGCTCGATCCGGGGTCGCCCTCGATCATCGCGACCTTGCCGCCGTCGGGCAGCTTCTCGGCGATGTAGTCGGCCGCGGTGGCGCCGATAGTCGTCGCGTCGGGGCCGACGTAGACGACTCCGGGCACAGAGCTCTTGGCGTCGTTGAGCACGATGGCGGGGATGCCGTCGGCCAGGGCGGACTCGAACACGGAGTCGAGACCCGTCGCCGAGATGGGCGACGCGAGGAGGGCGGAGCATCCCTGGTTCATGGCGCTCTTCGCCTTGTCGAGCTGCTCGGTGATCGACGATTCGTCGGTCACGTCGAAGGTCTGGAAGTCGACGCCGAGTTCTTTGGCGCGCTTCTCGAATCCGTCGCGCTCGTAACCCCAGAACTCATTCGAGAGGGTGCGGGTCACGTAGCAGAGCTTGGCTTTGTCGGGAGCGGAGGGCTTTCCGAGCTCGGCGGTCACGTCGTCGACCTTGGTGGTCTTCGATGCGTCGACGAGCGAGACGATCGAACCGGCCGAGCCGGTCGCCGACCCGGTGTCGCCATCGGGTGTGGCGGTGCAGCCGGCGAGCAGAACGAGTGCTGCTCCTCCGGCCAGGGCGACGCCGAGGGTGCGGATCTTCATGAGGTCCCTTTCTTCATTGGAAGGTTGTCGTGCTGTGGGTAATGAGGGTGAGAATGCCGCACGCCGACTGCTCGAAATCGATTCTCGCAGCCGCATCCGATGCGGGCGTCTAGGGGAGGATGATCCCCGGTTGACTCTGAGCTATGCAGTTCTGAGCCGTGCAGCTCTGAGCTGTGCCGCTCGATGCTCTTCCGCTCGGGTCAGCGGGAAGGCAGCGAGTCGTCGACGAGCAGTGCCTCGGTTTCGCGGCGCAGTTCGAGGGCTTCGGCGAGGGAGTCGTCCATGATCACGTCGTCCCAGCCGACGGTCTCGCCCTGGGCGACGTCGTTGCGGAGTTCGACGTGGTGGGCGAGGGCGACAGGCAGTGCACCGGTGGCCACGGAGTGCTTCGCCGAGACGAGCTTGCCGTAGACGGTGTAGCCGCCTTCGCCGTCGAGGAACTCGCCGGCTTTCAGATCCTTCTTCGCGGTCGCGACGACGTCTCCGTAGAAGCCTTCGGGCTGGCCGGTCGAGATGCCGCGCAGTGCGGCGTTCGCGATCGACACGTTCAGCTCGAGACCCACGTAGTGATACGGGCGGTAGAGCGCCGCGTACTGCTTGGTGGGGTCTGGATGCCACGGGTACTCGTCGAAGCACGTCGAGACGTAGGCGTTGGTCGCCTTCACGACCACGTAGACACCCTCCTGGGTGTTGTGAGGTATCCAGGAGCCGTCGCGGTTGACGCTCGACATCACGTCGACCGTTCCCTCGTGGGCCAGGGCTCCACCGAGCGACGCGGGGCGACTGATCGTCGCGATCTCCTCGACGTCGCCGGGCGTGAAGGTGAGGCCTTCGTCTGAGGGAACGAGCCCCGCAGCGTTGGCCACGGCGGCCATCTCGATGGCGGCCTTGGTGCCGTCGCGGAAGCTCGTATGCATGTAGGGGTTGAGCTGACCGGAGTCGGTGAGCTCCTTCGAGAACTCCCAGTTCTCCCAGACGTTGTCGGGGTTCATCTGGTGGTAGTGCTCGAGGAACTTCGCGCCCTTGCCGGCGCAGACCACGTCGAAGCCGCTTGTGCGGGCCCAGTCGACGAGCTCCATGATGAGCGCGGGCTGGTCGCCGTAGGCCATCGAGTACACGACCCCGGCCTTCTCGGCGCGTTTCTGCAGGGCCGGCCCCGCCAGGGCATCCGCCTCGACCGTGACCATGATGATGTGCTTGCCCGTCTCGATCGAGGCGAGCGCGTGCCGGATTCCGACGATCGGGTTTCCGGTCGCCTCGACGATCACGTCGATGTCGGCGTCGAAGAGCAGCGAGGCGTCGGCCACGATCGTGGTCGTGCGGTTGGCCAGCGCCTCGGGGATGTCCGCCGCCATCTGGTCTGCGGGCCAGTCGACGAGCGCGAAGGCTCCCTTCGCCCGCTCGACGTTGATGTCGGCGATGGCCACGACGTGCACGCCCGGAATGTTGCGGGCCTGCGAGAGGTACATGGTGCCGTAGCGTCCGGCGCCGATGAGTCCGATGCGGATGGGCTTGCCCTCGCGCTCTCGTTCTTCGAGCAGTTTGTGCAGATTCACGTTGACCTCTCTGATCCGTGCGATTCGTGTCGGAGGAGCAGAGGCGGCGGTGGCCTCACGACATCCTCGTCGCGTGTGATTCGGTTGAAATTCATCCGGAGTGGAACCGGTACCACTTTTGTACCACCGGCTGATACGATGTGTCAACAGACCGAATCGAACGCTCAGAAAAGGGCTTGCACCCTAAGCTGTGGCAACGGAGACGCGAGCGAAAACCACACCGACGACGAAGGGGTCCTGTGAAGAAGGCACCGACCATCCGAGACGTCGCGGCGACCGCTGGCGTCTCCGTGTCTGTCGTGTCGCGCGTGCTCAACGACGGCTCGGGGCCGGTCGCGGTCGCCACCCGAGAGAAGGTCGTCGCGGCCATCGCCGAACTGGGTTTCCGCCCGCGCGCGGCCGCTCGAGAGCTCAACGGCGCGGGCCTCACCATCGGCCTCATGCTGGCCGACCTCACCAATCCCTTCTTCGCTCGTCTGGCCGACCGGATCGTCTGGGAGGCGAGGGGCCGCGGAGTTCAGGTCGTGCTCACGACCACCCAGGAGGACCCGCATATCGAGGCGGAGACGCTCGCCACGCTGCTCGACCGGTCGGTGGGTGGCGTCATCGCGACCCCCACGGGCGACAACATCGATCAGTGGTCGCGACTGCAAGACGTCGGCGTCGACCTCGTGTTCGTCGACCGATCGATCGCGTCGCTCCAGAACACCGACGTCGTCAGCATCCAGAACGAGGCCTCGGCCGCCAGCGCGACCCAGCATCTGATCGCCCTCGGCCATCGCCGTGTCGCCGTGATCTCCGGCCCCCTCAGCACCTCGACGGGAGCCGCCCGTGTAGCCGGGTACCAGTCCGCGCTGACGGCCGCAGGCATCCCGATCGACCCCGCCCTTATTCGCGGCGTGCCGTTCCGCGGCGATGCAGGGGCCGACGCCGTGGCCGCGCTGCTGGCCCTGCCTCTCGTCGAGAGGCCGACGGCGCTGCTCGTCGCGAACACCGCCCAGGTGCAGTCGAGCATGCGCCAGCTCTACCAGATGGGCGTCGAGATCCCGCGCGAGCTCTCGGTGATCGTCTTCGACGACAATCCGTGGACAGAGCTGGTCACGCCGCCGCTCAGCGTCATCCGGCAGCCCATCGATATGCTGGCTCGGCACTCCGTTGATCTCGTTCTGGGCCGCATGCAGGGCAAGCTCCCCGTTGGCCCGCGGTTCGTCGAGGTGCAGGCCGAGTTCGTTTCGCGCAGCAGCAGCGCTGCACCCGACCCCCAGGAGTCCCATGTCTGAAGCAGTCGTCGTCACCGTCACTTTCCGCCCGGTCGCCGGCGCGCGCGACGAACTCGTGAAGGCTCTCTCGGCGGGTATCGCCGAGGTGCACACCGAGACCGGATGCGAGCTCTACGCGATTCATGACGCTCCCGATGGAACGATCATCATGCTCGAGAAGTGGAGCTCTGCCGCGGATCTCGAGGCCCACGGAGCGGGCGACATCGTGGCGCGCATGAATGCGACCCTGGTCGGCCTGCTCGAGTCGGCGCCCGAGATCACCCTGCTGTCGCCGATTCCTGCGGGAAGCAGCTACCAGGGCCAGCTCTGATGGGCAGTCTCAGCGAGAGCGCCCGCGATGGCAGCCGCGACTCCGCCGGTCACGAACTCGTGATCGTCGGCGGCGTCTCGGGTTCGGGCAAGTCGACCGTCGGAGCGCTGCTGGCCCAGCGTCTCGAGGTTCCCTTCATCGACGCCGACTCGCTGCACCCCGAGGCGAATGTCGCCAAGATGGCGGCCGGCCTGCCGCTCGACGACATCGATCGCGGGCCGTGGCTGGTGCGTATCGGCGAGGTGCTCGCCGAGCATGCCGACACTGGACTCGTGCTGGCCTGCTCAGCGCTGCGACGCACATACCGCGACACGATCCGAGCGGTCGAGCCTTCGACGGTCTTCGTCACCCTCTCCGGATCCCGCGAGCTCATCGCGGCCCGCATGAACGCCCGCGCGGATCACTTCATGCCGGCATCCCTGCTCGACTCGCAACTCGCCGCGTTCGAGCCCCTCGAGGCCGACGAGACGGGAGCCGACGTCTCGGTCGACGCCGAGGTCGACGACATCGTGGATGCCGCGACCCGCGTGGTGCGCGCGGCCGCCGCACGCTAGCCCCGCACGAGCCGAGCCCGCGGCGTCCGGCGTCGGAGGCGCGCCGCCGGTCAGGCCCGCAGCGGGATCGAGCCGACCAGCACCCCGACCGCGAGCATCGCCAGCGAGACGATCACGGCCCGCCACAGCACCTTCTTGTGGTGATCACCGAGGTTCACGTTGGCGAGCGAGACAAGAAGCAGGATGGCCGGCACGAGCGGGCTCTGCAGATGCACGGGCTGCCCCGTGATCGACGCTCGGGCCATCTCGACCGGGGCGATCCCGAAGTGCGACGCGCTCTCGGCGAGCACGGGCAGGATGCCGTAGTAGAACGCGTCGTTCGACATGAAGAACGTGAACGGAATAGACAGCACGCCCGTGATGACGGCGAGGAACGGGCCCATCTCCGCCGGGATCACCTCGGTGATCCACGAGGCCATCGCCGTCACCATTCCGGTGCCGTTGAGAACACCGACCAGCACGCCGGCGGCGAGAACCATCGAGACGACACCTACGATCGACGGCGCGTGCGCCACGATCTCGTCGGCCTGACTCTTGAGCTTCGGGAAGTTCACGATCAGCGCGATGGATGCACCCACCATGAACACGAACGCCAGAGGGAACAGGTCGAGCACGAGCAGCACCATGACCGCGACCGTGAGAATGAGGTTGAACCAGATCAGCTTCGGGCGCAGTGTCGCCCGGTTCGGGTCGAGCATCGTGTCGGCCATGGCCGTGTCTGCATCTTCGACGAGCGCCGCCGCTGCGACCCCTCCCCGGGCGCCGCGCACCGCGACGATGTTGCCGGTGTGAAGCGTTGCAGCGGCGCCCGGCTTCGACCCGGCACCGCGGAACAGGCGGGGACCGCCGAAAATGCCGTCGCCGCGGGTGCCGTCGAGGCGTGACGTGTCGATCGACCCGGCAAGGCGGCGACGCTCCCCCAGACCGAGGAACCAGGCGAACGTGAGGGTGATGATGAGCCCCGCCCCCAGAGACGGCAGCATGGGCACGAAGATGTCGGTCGGCTCGAGCGAGAGAGCGGATGCCGCGCGCACCGTCGGTCCGCCCCAGGGCACGATGTTGAGAGTTCCATTCATCAGACCCGCCACGCAGGTGAGCACCACCGGGCTCATTCCAAGGCGCAGGTAGATGGGCAGCATGGCCGACGTTGTGATGATGAAGGTCGTCGATCCATCGCCGTCGAGCGAGACCGCACCGGCCAGCAGCGCCGTTCCCAGCACCACCTTCGCCGGGTCGTCGCCGAGAAGGCGAGTGATCAGCCGGATGAGCGGGTCGAACAGGCCGACGTCGATCATGATGCCGAAGTACATGATCGCGAACATGAGCAGCGCGGCTGTCGGCGCCATCGACGAGATCGCGTCGATCACCATGTCGCCGAGGCCGAAGCCTGCGCCCGCGAAGAGTCCGAAGATGGTGGGCACGACGATCAGCGCGACCATGGGAGTGAGTCGACGGGTCATGATGAGCGCCATGAAGGCGAGCACCATCACGAACCCGAGCACGACCAGCGTGCCATCCGACGGGGTGAAGGCCAGGTCGTAGCCCTCCTCGTCGGCGGCGGCCGCGAGGGCGGTGAGAACAGGGGGCATCTCGACTCCTTTGTCTGCGGCAGACGTTCCTCGTCAACCGGATCACGCGAATCTATGGACTTCTTGCCCGCCGCGCGCGCTATCTCTCATTGGCGGAGCTTCTGCGCGAAGCGCAGGTTCAGCGCATTATGCTCACGGTGGAGGAATGATGAGGTTCTCAACGCGGGTGGTGCTGTTGCAGACGGCGACGGCCGTCGCCGTGGTCGCGGTGTGCGCCGTGGTCTTTCTCCTTCTCGGCATCCAACAGCTGCGCACCGAGGCCGAGAACTCCGCCCTCAACATCGCTCGAACCGTCGCCGTCGACCCGCAGGTGCGCGCCGATGTAGCCGAGGCGAGCGCCGATCCGGGCACGCCGCAGGCGATCGACCTTCGAGACGGAGAGTTGCAGCGGCTCGCCGGCGCGGTGACCGAACGCACCGGCACGCTCTTCGTCGTGATCACCGACGACCACGGCATCCGCCTCGCCCACCCCGACGCCGATGCTCTTGGCCAGCCCGTCAGCACCGACTATCGCGAGGTGCTCGCCGGAAAAGAGGTGGTGACCTGGCAGCAGGGCACCCTGGGAGTCTCGGCGCGGGCGAAGGTACCCGTGCTCCCGCCCGACGGCGAGGGAGCTGCGCCCGTCGGTGAGGTGAGCGTCGGCTTCGAGCCGTCGAGCGTCTTCAACGATCTCCCCTCACTGATCGGGGGAATCGCCGCCGCGGCCGCCGCGGCCCTGCTGCTGGCTGCGCTCTCTGCGATGCTCTTGCGGCGACGGTGGGAGCGCCTGACGCTCGGCGTGCAGCCCGAAGAGCTCGTCGCGCTCGTGCAGAACCAGGCCGCGGTACTGGATGGCGTCGGTGACGGCGTCATCGCATTGGACGACGCCGGGATGGTGCGGTTGTGCAACGAGACCGCCCGCGAGCTGCTCGGCCTCGTCGACCCGGAGGGCAAGAGCCTCGAGACGCTCGGCGTTGCGCCAGCCATCCTCACGGCCGTTCGGGAGGCAACCGCGGGAGACGGCATCGTGTCGGGAGACCGCGTTCTCTACGTCGATGCGCAGCCGGTGCGTCGCGATGGTCGCGACCTCGGCACCGTGCTGATCGTGCGCGACCGCACCGACCTCGTGGCCCTGAGCGAACGCCTCGAGACGGTGCGGGCGATGACGAGCGCGTTGCGCGTGCAACGGCACGAGTTCGCCAACCGTCTGCACGTCGCGGCCGGCCTGCTCGACGCGGGTCGCGGGCCAGAGGCGCGCGAGTTCCTCGGCGAACAGCTGCAGCGCGGGCCTGTCGACTACCCCGTCGAGAACATCGATCTGATCGGCGACGCTCTGCTGCACGCGCTCATCGGCGCGCACGCGCTCGAGGCGGGCGAGCGCGGCGTGAGGGTGTCGGTCGCGGCCGACTCGCTGCTGCTGTCGCCGTTGCGCGACGTCGAGGATGTGGCCGCGGTGCTCGGCAATCTCGTCGACAACGCCGTGCGGGCCGCGGTCGCCGGGCACGAGCCGCGCAGCGTGAGCATCGGCTGTTACGGCGACGGGGCCGACCTCGTCTTGACCGTGGCGGACTCCGGACCGGGCGTCGCGGACGACGTCGATTTGTTCAAGCGCCGCGACAGCCCTCTCGGGGCCGGCTCTCGGGGCGACGCGTCTTCTGGTGCTCCAGATCGTGTGCACGGCCTTGGTGTCGGCTTGCCCCTGTCGCGCGAGCTCGCCCGTCGCCGGGGCGGCGACGTCTGGCTCATCGAGTCGGGCAGACCGGATGCCGACCACGCCGACTCGACGACCGTTGCGGCGGCATCGGGCGCCGTTTTCGGGGCGCGGTTATGTGACGTGCTGGAGACTGCTCTTTTCGAAACCGCACCTCCCGAGACCGCGCCTCTCCAGACCACGCCTCTCGAGACAGCCTCCCCCGCGAAGGACGACACCCCATGACCGCACCCGTTCGCGTCCTCGTCATCGAAGACGACTTCCGCGTCGCCGGACTGCACCGCGACATCGTCGCCGAGCACGCCGGCTACCTGGCTCTGGAGCCCGTGCGTACGCTGGCCGAAGCCGCGGCGGCGGTGCGCACCGAGCATCCGGATCTGCTGCTCGTCGACGCGTTCTTACCCGACGGCGACGGGGTCGCTTTCCTTCGTGATGTCGACGTCGACGCGTTCGTGCTCTCGGCCGCGACCGACGCGCGCACCGTGCGGCGTGCTCTGCGCTCGGGTGCGCTGGGATATCTGATCAAACCGTTTGCGCGGCGCGCGCTCACCGACCTGCTGGATCAATACCTGCGCTTTCGCAACATCCTCGCCGACGACCGTGCCGTCGCCCAGGAGGACATCGATCGCGCCCTGGCCATCCTTCGCGGCGGAGGCGACTCGCCCTCGGTCTCCCGTTCCGCGACCGAGCAGGTGCTGCTCGAGGCGCTCGGCGACGACGAGTCGTCGGCATCCGAGATCGCCGACCGAGCCGGCGTTTCCCGGGCCACCGCGCAGCGGCATCTCTCGGCGATGGCGGGGCGCGGCGTGGTCGACGTGCGGCTCCGCTACGGAACGACCGGCCGCCCCGAGCACCGCTATCTTCGGGTGCACGCGTGAGCCCGGTCGTTTTGCTCGACCAAGTCGTGCATACCAACTACGGCCAGTTCACCCTGGAATGGGGCACCTCCGGCGCCGCCTGGGACGGCGACGCCGACCGCTTCTTCGCGGGCCAACTCAACGGCTGGATCGGAGCGGCAGTCGACGGAGTCCTGGTCGTGATGCTCGCTCGCTATGGCGGCGGTTCATCCATGCGGGCTGAGCTCTGCGCGCAGGAACCCCCGATGGACGCGGAATGGGAGGACTGCGTGGAGGTCTCCCTCGCCATAGCATCCGGTGACGCTGTCGGCTGGGGAACCTGGACCTGGTCAGAGAGCGGCACTCTCGACCTGCCTGCCGGAAGCTACCGGGTGCGTGCGAGCGCCCGCGGCCGCGATGCGGGCAAGGAGGGGGAGTTCGCTCCCGACGTCGTCGACTATTACCTGCTGCAGTTCTGGCCAGCAGCACCGCGCCCGGATGCGGTCCTGCGCACGACGAGCATCGATGCCGCTTATTGGAACACCGAATGGGGCAGCCGCCGCTGACCCGTCGCTCTAATCGAGATGTGCGAGAGCGGTGACGAGACGCTCCTCTATGTCGCGAGGCCAAGGGAAGGCTGCGGTGACCAGGCGTTGATGCGCCAGGCCATGTAGCCCGAGCCAGAGAGCTACGGCGTCGGTAGACGGCTCCGTGCTGCTCGAGGCGCCCACGTCGACGCACTCCTGCACCGCCATGGCGAGCCGGAGCAGAGTGGCCTGCCCGAGCGACTCCACGTCTGCTCTCGTGACGGCGGAGGACTCGATCGCCTGAGTAGCCGTCCACAGACCTCCGAACATGAGCCGATACCGCTGCGGGCGCGACTCCGCGAAAGCGAGATAGGCAGCAGCGATCGCCCTGAGCCGCGTCGGGGCGGATGTTCGTTCGTCAAAGGACCTGACGGCGATCTCCAACGCGTCATCGAGCTCCGCGAAAGCGTTTTGCACCACTGCCAGAAGTATGGAGGGAACGTTCGGAAAATGCCCATAGATAGCCGGGGCGGAGACGCCCGCTCGACGCGCGATGGCGCGTAGAGTCACCGAGCTCTCGCTGCCGGTCTCGTCGAGAATCTCGCCCGCGGCGGCGATGATCCGAAGCCCGAGCGCGGTTCTCGGGGGCACGGGATGCGCTTCTTCGCCGCTCTCACTTACGCGGTCCTGGGCGCCAGGGTCCTTCTGGCTGATCATGGTCGGCGTTCTCCTCGAGTCCACGCTGATCTTGTGCCTGGCACCGACGCATCCGGGGTCTTCGCTGTCGACAAAACAATCATGTCTCGATCTTTACACATGTAAAGCTCATGTGTTACTTTACAGGTGTAAAGCGAATTGCGGTGAAGCCACCTGGGCCCACCGGATCACATCCAAGGAGACCCCCATGACCGACAACACCGCCCCCGACAACACCGCCCCCGCCGACGCCTCGAGCACAGCGACGACATCCGCGCCGCACCCCTCAACCACGGAATCTCACCAGCTCGTCGATTCTTGGCTGGCGCTCTGGAACGGGGACTACGCGCAGGCCGAGCGCATCATCGCGCCCCAGTTCCGTCTGCACGCGGCGATGATGGACGGGGGCGATGGCAGCGCCGTCGACTCATCCACAGCCCTGGTCGGCTGGATCTCGGCCACTCGCGGCGCCATGCCCGATCTGACCTTCACGGTCGAAGTCGGCCCGATCATCGACGGCGACCACGTGGTCGTGCGCTGGCGCGCTCAGGCCACCTACGCCGGCGGAATGCCTGGTGCGCAGGCGCCCATCGGAACGAAGGTCGACTTCACCGGCACGGACATCCTCCGTATCGTCGACGGCAAGATCGCCGAGTACTGGGTCAACTCCGACACCCTCCTGCTCCTGACCCAACTCCAGGTCGGCGCCTGAGCGCGCGTGTCGCGACGGACGACTCTCGGCGTGGTGCGCATCCGTTGAATAGTCCCGCAGGAACCGGGCGTGCGCGATGTCCAAGCAGGTCATAAGACGACCACCGCCTTGCCAGCGATGACGCCGGCCTCCATGTCCCGATGCGCTTGCTGCACGTCGTCGAGTGCATAACGGCGTCCGATCGGCACGCGGGCTCGGCCGGCCGCGACGTCATCGAGGAACGCCTGAAAGGTCGCCGCCGGGAGGTCGGCCGCTTCGCCGGAGTACGCGGTGAGTCTCACGCCATTCGGCAGCCACTCCATCGGGTAGAACTCGGGAATCGTCCATTGGTCAGACAACATCCCCGTGAAGCACACGGTTCCCCCGGCGCGCACCGCGAGCAGGGTGTCTTTCATCACGTTGACACCCACCAGCTCGACGGCCCCATCGACCCCGGCGGGCAGCAGCTCATGAACTTGCTTCGCAACCGCCCCGTCGTCGACAAGCGGGTAGTCGACTCCGACGGCACGCAGCAGTTCGAGGCGGGAGGAGTGCCGCGTCGTGGCGAAAACGGTCATGCCGCGACCCTTGGCGAGCACGGCCAGGGCGAGGCCCACGGATGAGGTTCCGCCCCGAATGAGGATGCTCTGCCCGGGCTCGCTCTGCAGGCCGACGGTGAGCGAGCCGGATGCGGTCTGCAGCATCTCGGGCACCGCGCCGAGGATTTCCCACGGCAGGGTACTGGTGAAGGGGATCACCTGCGAGGCCGGGACGACCACGTACTCGGCGTAACCGCCGTCGATCGTGCGGCCCATGCCGCCCATCATCGTCGCCACCTGCTGGCCGCGTTCAAGCACACCCGACGGATCGAGATCGATCTGACCGACGGCTTCGATTCCGGGTATGCGAGGAAAGCTTCCGCTGTATGCCACACCCTGACGGAAGTGCAGTTCGGAGCGGTTCAGCCCGAACGCGCGCACGCGGATGCGAACCTGGCCCGACACGGGTTCGGGCAGGGGCACCTCGCGCAGCTGCAGAACGTCGGGCCCTCCGGGAGCATCGACGACGATGGCGCGCATCGTGCCGGTCATCGAGTCACCTCCGCACTGAGGGCGCCATCCAGGCGCCGCAGACCATCGATCACGTCCGGTACGGCGGCATCCGCCATTCGAACGTGATCACGCAGCGCCGCGCTCACCTCGACACTCGCCGAGCGGAACCGCTCGCGGCCGACAGCGGTGAACTCGAGGATCGACGATCGACGATCAGTGGGATTCTGCCGGCGCACCACCAGACCATCGCGCTCCAGGCGGTCGGCGAGTTTGCTGGCGGATCCGACCGTGATTCGCAGGTCGTCTTGCAGTTCTCTGATCCGAGCGCCGCCATCGTGGCGATCGACCACCCGGAGTGCAGAGAACACCGCCAAACTCACCTCGCCGGCCTGGATCAGCCGCGAGTCAAGATGCTCCCAGAGGGCGATCTCGTAGTTGACCACTGCGTCGAGCAAGTCGAAGTCCATAAAAGAACATTACCAAGAATTAGATTGATGTCAATCTAGTTGGAGTTTAGAGATCTGCCGCGCCTCAACACCCGCCTTCGGCGTGAATGCTGATGCCGTCGACCGTGCCCCGAATCGTGGCGTGGCGCACAAGAAGGTCGGGTGGCGTGGCCGCGTAGATCGCGGTCCCGACGGCGCCCTCCGAGTAGACAAGCCCTGTGGCCTCCCACGAATCGACGATCGCCGCGTAGGCCTCGTCTGCCGTGTCTGCCACCTCGAAGATCGGAATGAGCGTCGAGCCAGAAGCCTGCTGGCCAACACCGCTCCCACAGTCGACGATCCGCACACTCGGGCTCCCGCTGATTCCCGCGATCGTGCCCGCCTCGGTGAGTAGCTGAAACACTGACGCGCTGTCCGCCGACAGACGGTCAGCATCCGCTTCGGCCGAACGATACGAGCCGTCTGGCGCCACGTCGCCTGGCGTCGACGAGCCCAGCGGCAGCCCCAGAAAGCCCGTGACCGATGTCGTCGAACTCGTCGAACTCGTCGATTCGCGCACGGAGAAAACGGCGCGGGGCGAGTTCGCGACAATGCTCTGCCCCGCGTCGAGTCCCGCGAGCTGACCCGCCACCTCATTCACCGACGCGGCTGGCTCCACGGTAACCAGTACGCCCGGGCGCCCCGAGGTCCCCGTGTCCGAGTCGTTGCGCCCCGCGGCCGAGTACGCGACGCTGTCGACTCCGGGTCTCTGAACCATGCCGCCCAGAGTCTCGACCAGCGCGTCTGGCGGGCCGACGGCATCCAGGGTCACCGACAGCGCACTGGCGACGTTCGGCGGCGTGGCAGCAGACCGCACGGTGACAGCCGTCAGCGGCCCACTGCCCATTGCCGCGACTGCACGAACGGATGCGACGACCGGCGGCACCGACGCGGGCTCGGCCACCAAGACCTCGGCAGGAGCGGTCGTCGCCGGTACCGTGACGGAGATCGCCCCCGCCATCGATGCGAGAGCGACGCCCGCGTCGGCCAGGACCGCCCCGGAAGAGGACCGAGGTGTGCCGTCGAAAGTCGACACGACGAACAGCGTCGACACGGATGCCGGGCCAAGCCGAGTCGAGACGGTCAGGTCGACGAGTGCGACGTATCGAACGCTGGCCGCCTGCTGCACTGCAACGTCGAGCAGCGGACCGAGATCGTTCACATCGGAGTCGGTCTCAACCGAGAGATGGGCAACCCACGACGTGGGATCATCCTCTATGCCGCCGGCCATCGGCTCCTCAGGTCCGATGCTGGAACTGACCGAGGTGACGCCATCGGTGGCCTCGAGCGCGCGCACCGCTGCATCGAAGACCCTGGCGACCGAGCCTGGCGTCTCGTCGAAGGCTGAGCAACCGGATGCGGCCAACGCCAGCACGCCCGCGACAAGCACTGCCGCGAAACGGATGGATCGACGACACCTCATGCGCTCACGATAGCGAGCCTGTCGCCGAGCACCATCCTGAATCGAGGTCACCACCCCCACCCCGCCCTCTGCTGCCCGGCGGCGCGTGCCGGATTCTGCCGGCCGCGCCACCCTGGCCCGCGCACGTGCGGCTTGCCGTTGATCATGACGAGCTGCCACTCCGAGATGTGGATCGTGGAGTGATGGAACGGGCAGAGCAGCGCCAGGTTGTCGACGTCGGTGCGACCGGCCAGAAAACTGCTGCTCGTCCACGGAACGACGTGGTGCGCCTGACATCGCGATGGCGGCGCCGTGCATCCGGGAATGACGCAGCCCCCGTCGCGCGCGGCGAGGGCTCTTCGTTGTCGGCGACTCGCCAGTCGCTGTGTCTTTCCTTGGCTCAAGACTTGGCCAGCCGAGCCGAAGACCGTCGCGGTCAGCTCCGCATCGCACCCAAGCATCTGAATCGTGCTCATGGGGATCGGTTCGGTGCTTCCGTCTATCCAGCCCACGCCGAGCCCCGCCTCGAGGTCGCTCGCGGACACGTGCACATTGATGGTCGGCGCCGAACCGTTCAGCCGAGAGGCTGCGGGCGACGCCGCGGCCAGCTCGATGAGCGCCATGACCGCATCGAGCAGCTTCTGTTCGGCGGTGCGCGAGTCGACGACGACGAAGCCATCGGGGTCGCACGTTCCGTTCGAGCCAGCATCGCCAGTAACGCCAACCGCCCCACCGGGGCCAGCAGCGCCACTCAAGCCAGCTGCACCACCCGAGCGAGCCCCACCGCCGGTGCCGCCCGGCGCACCCGAACCAACCGGCGCATCCGGATCGGCCGTGCGCGGACTCAGAATCGAATCGACCGCGGCGAGGAACACACCCAGCTGCAAAGGCGGAAACGCATAACGCCCCCGAGCCATGCCGTCGGCGCCCACCTTCGGGTAGCTGAACCCGCGCAATTGCTGCTTGACGGCATCCCGCGGCTCGGCCCCATCGGGGTCGAGATGCTCACGGATGCGCGCGGCGAGTCGAGCGAGGCCGTCGACCGTATAGAGCGGAGTCGACACCCCGCAGTCGTTGGGCCCGTCGAAAGTCTCAGTCGCCGCCTCAACCAAGCGCCGTTCGGTCTCGTCGACGGCCTCGGACCACGCGACATGCGGCACCACCTCTGAGAGGGTGCGGCAGATGATGGAGACCGCGTCGACCCCGACGTGGCCGGCGAAGAATGCCTGCTCGACCGCGGGAAACCGGCTGGGCAACGGCAGCCCTGTCGGCGACAGCGACGAGCGCACCGCCCGCCCGACGGCCATTCGCCCGCCGGCCGTGCGTTCAGAGATGTTGGCCGTCGCCGCGAGCAGCTTCTTGGCCGTGGCGAATCCGTGCTGGTAGGCCAGACCCGAGCCCTCGAGCTCGCGGCGGGACTCATGCTCGACTTCTGCCGCGACCCAGACGCGGGCCGCGTCGCTTGCGCGGCCGACCTCCTCCCACGCCTGCACAGCAGCGAGTAGACCGTCACCCGACACCGCGCCCGCAGCCACCGCGCCACGCTGCTCCGCGAGCAGTTCACGCAGACGCGCGGCGAGGTCGCCGAGCGATGCGTCGTGGAGGTCCATGCGAGAAGTCAAACACCAGCCACCGACATTGACTTCGTGGCCGCAAACGAGACTTGATCAGGAGATACACCTGTGGATAAACTACCCATTCGCCCGCCTGTGGAGGACTAGTCACCCCACCACGCGCATACCTGCCTATCCAGTTGACCCGCCCCTGATTACCATCGGAACCATGCCCATCAAACTGGAGAACGTCGCCATCGCAGTGCGCGACCTCGACGCGACAATCGCCTTCTTCACCGACCTCGGCCTCACGGTCATCGGCCGCGATGAGGTCAGCGGCGAGTGGGCCGACACGGCGGTCGGCCTCGACGGAAACCACGCCAAGATCGCGATGCTGCAGACCCCCGACGGAAACGGCCGCATCGAGCTCTTCGAGTACATCCACCCCGACGCCATCGAGACGGCGCCGACGCTGCCGAACGAGATCGGCATGCACCGCATCGCATTCTCGGTCGACGACATCGACGAGGCTCTCGAGACCGCGGCGAAACACGGATGCACCCCGCTTCGCGGGGTGGCGAACTACGCGGACGTGTACAAGCTCACTTACGTGCGAGGTCCGAGCGGCATCATCGTGATGCTCGCTCAGGAGTTGCAGAAGAGCTGAGCGCGGCCTCGCCGCCAGCCGGATGCCAAATAGCGGCGCAAACCCAGTTCGAACATTGGTCGAGTAGGTCGCGCAGCGACCATATCGACATCCGATGAGGTGAGTTCGATACGCGCTGCTCCTTCATCGCGAGCGCTACTCGATCAGCGCGCGCTCAGCCCGCCAGCACGCGCCGCCGAGTCATCCAGCCCACGAGCAGCCCCAGCCCCACGGCCGCCAGAACTCCCCCGATCGATCCCCCGGCCACGCTAGCCGCGGTCATCCCCACAACAACGCACGCAATGATCACCGCGTCCGCCTGCCACACCGCCACCACGAGAGCCGATGCATCCCCGGCCGGCGTCGGTATCGGAGCCATCAACTCCTGCGGCAACGGCCCCTTCGCCGAGTCGTAGACGCGCACGAGAACGAGTAGCAGCACGCTCAGCACGGCCGCGGCGATCGCCGACCACAGAGCAAGCGACCACACAGCAAGACCCAACACGATCGCTCCGACAACAACGCCGACCACCGAGAACAGAACGCCCCCGGCCGCCGGCAGTACAGCGTGCAACCCGATCAGCCGCAGCGTCGACACACCATAAAGCGGAGGCGCCGCCGCAACCTCGGCCGCGTGCCGGAACCCGTCGCTCCACACCCCCAGCGCCAGAAAGCCCACGATCGCCGCAGCGCAGGCCGCGATCCACACCGCAACCCCGGATGCGCCGACCGCCACCGCGATCAGCAGACCGAACCCGAGGCATCCGGCGCACGCCAGAACGAAGCGCGCCGGCGTGCGCAACGATCCCACGAGATCGCGCCGCGCGAACACCCACACCAAGTCACCACGACCGCCGCCGCTACGCCCGAGCGCCGCCAGGCTGCGCCCCCGCCGCGGCACCGCCCGGAACTCCCCCATCGCCATCGCGAGATCTCCCGTGAAGGCGAGCGTTCCGGCGGCCTGCCAGCGCTGCGCCTGCGCGAGAAGCTCGGGCCCACGAAGTCCGTCGAGCAGCAGTGGAATCGCAGCAAGCGCCACCACCGCGAGAACCCCGAGCCCGCCCAACGCGAGCCCGCCGCCGAGCGCAAAGTCACCTCCCGCGGGGAACATCACCGCAACCCATCCCCACGGCAGCAGAGCAGACGCCCCCGGCACCATGACCCACAGCAACCAGCTCGCCAGTACCCCGCCCACGACCCCGGCGCGCAGCGCGGCCGACGCGCGCTGGCCGAGCAGCCAGCATCCACCGCACACGACACCGACGAGCGCGCCCGCCCCCGCGAACGCGAGCGCCTCGCCCACCGACGCGCTGCCCACGGTCACCAGAACAAGCCCGATCAGCAGCGCGATGGCCGCGCCCGCCAGCGCCAGCCCGAGCACCGCACGCACCATCGGCTGCAACAGGCTGCGCCGCCTCGGATGCCCGTTGCCGGCCACCACGAACGTCAGAAACGGCGACAGCAGGGCCGGGCCGCGCACGCCGCCGAGCGCCACGAACGCGGCGCACGCGAGCGCGAAGACGGTTCCGCTCGTAACGGGCCCCACCGCTACGAGCACCGCGGATGCCGCCGGCTCGGCCAGATACAGAACGACGGCCCGCAGTATGGGCACCACCACGATCGCCGCGATCATGACGCCGGCGTAGACGGCGTACGCTACGTCGCCGCGCGAACGCCCCTCGGAGCGCGCCCGGCGGATCACGCGCACCGCCCGCAGCGCCGCTGCGGTTTCGTGGCCGCTCGGCGCGCGGTCGTGCCGGATGCTCGTGGCCGAGTCGGTCACGCGCCCTCGCCTCTTGAGGTGAAGTCTCGCGGCTGGTCGGCCGTCGGATCGACGCCCTCCGGCTCGTCGAGCGTCGCTTCGAAGCCCGTCCGTTCACCGCCGGATTCCTCGCCGAGCCGAATCGACTTCGTCGCCACCGCGTCGGCCAGCACCGCACTGTGCGTCGCGAACACCAGCGTGCGCCCGGCTTCGATCTCACTCAGCAGAACCTCGCTCACGACGCCCAGCCGGTCGGAGTCCAACCGCTGCTCCGGCTCGTCGAGCACAAGCACGTCGTAGGGGCGCACTACCGCGAGCGCCAGCGCGAACAACTGCGACTGCCCCGACGAGAGCTCGTGCGGAAACCTGCGCCGCAGCGCACCCAGCCGCCACCGCTCGAGCTCGGTCGCGGCGCGCTGCCGTGCGGCATCCACCGGTTCGCCCCACGACGCGGCGACCAACGCGAGGTGCTCTTCGAGGGTGAGATCACGCGCCACGGGAGGACGCCCGATCGAGCCACTGACCGCCCTGCGGAACGTGGCGCTGCGCTCGCCAATGGCCGACCCGTGGATGCGCGCGGCTCCCGAAGTCGGTTGGGCGAGTCCGGCGAGGATCCGCAGCAGAGTCGTCTTGCCCGAACCATTCGAGCCGGTGACCGCGAGCGCTTCGCCGCTTTCGACCGTGAAAGAGACGGGCTCGAGCAGGGCGACATCGTCGATCGAGAGGGCACATTCTTCGACTTCGACGGCACTGATCACGCTCTTCAGTATTGCGCAGTGCCCCATTTCAGGAAAAAGAGGCCGGCCGAGCGCGAAACCACTCGTTTCGGCCGATCGCTCCTGAATTGCAGCGGCGCCGGGCCACGAACAGGGAGTTCCTGGGCGCATACGCTGCTGTTCGGTCCATCCGCGCCCGGACGAGCAGGCGCGGATGCTCCCAACCGGCGCGAGCACAGCCGCCGTCGAAACCGCCACCGCGGTCTGCAATCTGCAACCTGCCGCCACCGCCGCACGCGCAGCAGGGCGCCGATCGCCACCACACCCCGCACCCCGCACCCCGCACCCCACACGAGGTCACAATTCCGCATCCATGGGAACGGTTCCACGAAAACTCTTGACTCCCGGCAAACCGCGATCTAGTGTTTCTCGCAACCCATGGGAGCGCTTCCACGGCTGACGAAACGTCACCAATTGAGAGCGCTCTCTGGCACTGCCCACGCACACAAAGGAGTGACCGTGAAACCTTCACGACGAAAAATCGCCGCGTCTGTCGCCGGCGTCGCAACACTGGCTCTGATCGCAACAGGATGCGCGGCATCCGGTTCGTCGAACGGCGGTGACGACGGGGGCAAAGTGACCCTCTCGATCACCACCTTCGGCACCATGGGCGTCGACGCCAACTACGAGAAGTACATGGAGGAGAACCCTAACGTCACCATCGAGGCGACCAACCTCGAGGGCGGCGGCGCGGCTCGCGACGACGCCTACGCGAAGATCGCGGCGGGCACCGGCCTCAGCGACATCGTCGCCATCGAGGAGGGCTGGCTCGGCACGATCGCCGAGGTCAGTGACTCGTTCGTCGACCTGCGCGACTACGGAATCGACGACGAGAAGGACTCGTGGCTCGACTGGAAGTTCAAGCAGGGCACGGATGCCGATGGTCGGGTCATCGGCGCCGGTCTCGACATCGGCCCTCAGGGTCTCTGCTACCGCGGCGACCTGTTCGAGGCGGCGGGCCTTCCGAGTGAGCGCACCGCGGTCGCCGAGTACTTCGGCGGCGAAGACGCCACCTGGGATCGCTTCTTCGAGGTCGGCCAGGAGTACAAGGACAAGAGCGGCAAGGCGTTCTATCACAGCCCCCGATTCTTCTGGAACTCCTTCGTGAACCAGCAGGAGGAGGGCTACTACAAGAAAGACGGCGAGACCCTCAACATCGAGGGCAACGACGTTCTGAAAGACCAGTTCGTGAAGATCGTCGATGCAGAGAAGGCCGGACTCGGCGCCGGACTCCCCGGCTGGGACGTCGGCCCCGAGGCCAAGGAAGGCAAGTACGCCGTCTACATGTGCCCGAGTTGGATGCTCGGCATCGTGCAGGGCTACTACGACGAGGGCACGACCGACAGTGGCTGGGACTTCGCCGATGTTCTTCCCGGCGGATCGGCCAACTGGGGCGGCGCCTTCCTCGGTGTTTCCGAGTCGAGCGAGCACAAGGAAGAGGCAGCGAAGCTGGCTCTCTGGCTCGCCGCTCCCGAGCAGCAGGCTGCATCGTTCGAACTGGCGGGCCCCTACCCCAGCACCGTCGAGGGCCAGAAGCTCGTCGCCGACACGAAGAGCGCGTTCTTCAACGACGCTCCCATCGGCGAGATCTTCGCTGCCCGCTCTGAGGGCGTCATCGCTCAGGTCAAGGGACCGGAGGACTCGAACATTCAGGACAACGTGTTCGGACCCGTCTTCGACCGAGTGAGCCAGGGCGAGATCACCGACGGTGAGACCGCCTGGAAGGAAGCGCTGAAGCTGCTCGACCAGATCGTCGGCTAGCTTCCCAGCACAATTCCGGGGGCGGCTCGACGAGTCCGACAGGACCGGCAGATGAACCGCACGTCTGTCGCGGACTCGTCGAGTCGCCCCCACCCACACCACCTGCACCCCGCGTCGCCTTTCGGATTGGCTCAAAGATGACCAGCTCCACCCTGACGAAACCGTCACACCCGTCGACACCGCCGCGCTCACCGAAACCGGCGAAGCCCGACCTGACCTTCAAGCAGAAGCTCGCCCGCTTCGACTACAAGGTCTCCCCCTACCTCTATATAGCTCCGTTCTTCATCCTCTTCGCGCTCATCGGCATCTTTCCGATCGCGTACACGCTGAACGTCTCGCTCTACGACTGGCACCTGCTGAAGGGCCAGGGCGACTTCGTCGGCCTCAACAACTACGTCGAGGTCCTCAGCGATCCGTTCTTCTGGAACGCGTTCCGCAACACGATCAGCATCTTCCTGCTCTCCGCCATCCCGCAGCTCATCATCGCCACGGGTCTTGCGGCCCTGCTCGATCAGGCGCTGCGCGGCAAGACCTTCTGGCGCATGAGCATCCTGTTGCCCTACATCGTGGCGCCGGTCGCCGTCGCCGTGATCTTCGCGCAGATCTTCAACCAGTACCACGGACCCGTCGCCGGACTCCTCGAGGCGTTCGGGTTCGAGCCCATCCGCTGGGCCTTCGATGTTCTGCCCTCGCACTTCGCGATCGCGAGCATGGTCAACTGGCGCTGGACCGGCTACAACGCCCTCATCCTGCTCGCCGCCATGCAGGCCATCCCCCGCGACGTCTACGAATCGGCAGCCCTCGACGGCGCGAACAAGATCCGCCGCTTCTGGTCGATCACGGTTCCCATGATCCGCCCGACGCTCATCTTCGTGGTCATCACCTCGACCATCGGCGGACTGCAGATCTTCACCGAGCCGAAGCTCTTCGACGGCCGCACGAACGGCGGCAGCGACCGCCAGTTCCAGACGATCGTGCTCTACCTCTACGAGCTGGCCTTCCCCCGCCGAGACTTCGGCCGGGCCTCCGCCACCGCGTGGATCCTCTTCCTCATCATCATCCTGGCCGGGCTCATCAACTTCGCCATCACCCGCGCCATCCGCACGGCCGACGCGAAACCGGTGCCCATCGCATCCGCACCCGCGGCTGCGCAGCGAGCGAAAGGAGCGGCGTCATGACCGCGCTGATCACCAGGCCGGCATCAGAACCGGATGCGACGCCACGGCTTCTCGAGGCCGAGCGCCGCTCGCGCCGAAAGAAGGCCTACGAACGCCCCGGCATGCTCAGCTACGCGCTGCTCGCCGCGTTCTTCATCGGCTCCGCGTTCCCGCTCTGGTGGTCGTTCGTCATCGGCAGCCGCCAGTCGTCCGACACCAATCTCGTGCCCCCGGCCATCCTGCCCGGCCCGAACTTTCTCGACAAAGCTGCCGAGGTCTTCACGACGGTGCCGTTCTGGCAGGCGCTGGCGAACAGCATCATCATCTCGGGCGCCATCACCATCTCGGTGGTCTTCTTCTCGACGCTGGCCGGCTACTCGTTCGCCAAGCTGCGCTTCAGGGCGAGCAACGGGCTGCTGCTCGCGGTGATCGCGACGATGGCAATTCCCACGCAGCTTGGCATCATTCCTCTCTTTATGCTGATGGCCGAGTGGCAGTGGATCGGCACCCTGCAGGCCGTGATCGTGCCCGGGCTGGTGACCGCCTTCGGCGTGTTCTTCATGCGGCAGTACCTGGTCGACGTGATTCCCGACGAGCTCATCGAGGCCGCACGCATGGATGGCGCGAGCATGTGGGGCACGTTCTGGCACGTCGCGGTTCCGGCCGCGAGGCCCGCCATGGCCGTGCTCGCCCTGTTCACCTTCATGGCCGCGTGGACCGACTTCCTCTGGCCGCTGCTCGTGCTCGGCCCGCGCAATCCGAGCGTGCAGACCGCGCTCGCCGCGCTCAGCGCCAGCGGAGGGCAGACTCCCGACAACTCCATGGTGCTCGCGGGTGCCGTGCTCTCGGTCATTCCCCTTCTTATCCTCTTCATCGTCGCGGGCAAGCAGCTCGTGGCCGGCATCATGCAAGGCGCAGTGAAAGGCTGACATGACCATCGACATCCTTCCCGACACCAGGGAGAGCCCCGCGGGCAACCCCGACTACCGGGATTCCGGGCTTGTCTTCGACACTGCCTTCGTGATCGGCTCGGCCACGGCCTCGTACCAGATCGAGGGAGCGGTCACCGCCGACGGACGCGGCCCGTCGATCTGGGACACGTTCAGCGCGACGCCCGGCGCCATCGTCAACGGCGACACCGGCGAGGTGGCCGACGACCACTACAACCGGCTCGAAGACGACCTCGATCTGATGGCCGAGCTGGGGCTCGAGGCGTACCGGTTCTCGATCGCGTGGCCGCGCATCCAGCCTCTCGGCTCCGGCGCCGTCAACGAGGCGGGGCTCGACTTCTATGGGCGTCTGGTCGACGGATTGCTCGACCGCGGCATCCGGCCCATCGCCACCCTGTATCACTGGGATCTGCCGCAGGCGCTGGAAGACGCGGGCGGGTGGACGAACCGCGAGACCGCCTATCGTTTCGCGGAGTACACCCGCATCGTGGCCACCGAGCTCGGCGACCGGGTGCAGGTCTGGACCACGCTGAACGAGCCGTGGTGCAGCGCGTTTCTCGGTTACGGATCGGGCGCGCACGCGCCGGGCCGCACATCCGGGGCCGATGCCCTCGCCGCGATGCACCACCTCAATCTCGCCCACGGCCTCGCGGTGCAGGTGCTGCGCGAGGTCGTGCCGAACGCCGAGGTGTCCGTCACGCTGAACTTCCATGTGATCCGGGGCGACGACGAGACCTCGCCGCAGGCCATCCGGCGTATCGATGCGCTGGCCAACCGCTCGTTCACCGGGCCGATGCTGGCGGGCGGCTACCCGGCCGATCTCATCGCCGACACCGCCGACGTCACCGACTGGTCGTTCGTGCACGCCGGCGATGCGGCGATCATTCACCAGCCGCTCGACTTTCTGGGCGTCAACTACTACTCCACGGCCCGGGTGCGCATGTGGAACGGCACGTCGCCGCGCGAGAACGCCGACGGGCACAAGGATGTCGGTGGGTCGCCCTGGCCGGGCAGCCTCGATGTCGAATTTCTCTCGCAGGATGGGCCGTTCACGGCGATGGGCTGGAACATCGCCCCGGACGGTCTCGAGGAGCTGCTGGTGTCGCTGAGCTCGCAGTTTCCCCAGCTGCCGCTGATGATCACCGAGAACGGCGCGGCTTTTCATGATGAGGTGGTGCGTGCTGATGATGCAGTCGGCGGCGATGTCGACGGCCTTCGTGTGCATGACGCTGAGCGGCTCGACTACCTGCGTCGGCACTTCACGGCTGCCCATCGAGCGATGTCGCGGGGAGTCGATCTGCGCGGATATCTCGTGTGGTCGTTGCTCGACAACTTCGAGTGGGGCTATGGCTACAGCAAGCGGTTCGGCATCGTTCACGTGGATTACGAGACGCAGCAGCGCACGGTGAAGGACAGCGGGCGGTGGCTGTCGAAGCTCATCCGCTCGCACGTGATTCCCGAATAAGCAGCCGTCGATTGAAACTGACGAAAAGCCAATAAAGTGATGCAAGGCGCGGGCGTTCGCGCTTCACCTTCTTGTTTCGCCAGAGAGATCGCAGGGCAGCCACGTGACGACCGACATCCCCCGCGTTGAGCGGGCCGCGCGGGTTGTGCCGGTAGCGGGGGCTTCGGCTGGTTCGGCGGCGTCGGCGGCGGCGGCGGCGCCTGCTGCGGTGTCGTCTTCGCCGTCGTCCGCCCCGCCGGTCGCGACTCTCGAGGGCGTGGCCGCGCTGGCCGGTGTCTCGAAGTCGACAGCGTCGCGGGTGATCAACGGGTCGCCCCGGGTGACCGAGCAGGCCATCACGCGGGTGAACGCGGCGATCGCGCAGCTGCACTACGTGCCCAACCGGGCCGCGCGCAACCTCGTGCGCAGGCGTACCCAGATGATCGCGATGGTGATCCCGGAGCGCACAGCGGCGTTCTTCGCCGACCCCTACTTCGCCGAGGTGATTCAGGGCGCGGCCATGTACGCATCGACGACCGACTACACGCTCACACTTCTCATCGAGTCAGAGGCGGATGCCGAGAAAACCCACCGCTTCTTGCAGAGCGGAAGCGTCGACGGAGCCCTGCTGCTCTCGCACCACAGCTCGTCGGCTACCTACTTGGAGCTGTCACGCTCGCTGCCCGTGGTCTTCGGAGTGCGGCCCGTCGACGACCTCGAGTTCGAGGCGCACACGGTAGATGTCGACAACGTCGCGGCGGCGTCGATCGCGACTCAGCACTTGATCGATAGCGGGCGCACGCGCATCGCAACGATCACCGGGCCACTCGCGGCGACCGCAGCTCGGGACCGCTTGGAGGGGTGGCGTTCGACGCTCGAGGCGGCGGGGCTTGCGGGTGGTTCTGGTTCGGCTGGGACTTCTGGATCGGCATCCGAGCACGCGCTCGAGCTGGTCGAAGAGGGCGACTACACCCCGGCCAGCGGGGCTGCGGCGGCGGAACGCCTGCTCGCGCGCGGGGTTCCGTTCGACGGGCTCTTCGTCGCGTCGGCGCAGATGGCGTCGGGTGCCCTGTCCGTTCTGCGGGAGCACGGACTCTCGGTGCCGGGCGACGTGGCTATCAGCACGATCGACAACAACTCCTTCTCCACCGACACGAAGCCGCAGCTGACGACGGTCGACCTGCACACGTCAGAGAAGGGCGCGGAGATGGTGAAGGCCCTGCTGACGCTCATCGCCGGAGAAGCGGTCGAGCGCGAAACGTGGATCCCGATCGAGCTCGTGGAGCGCGCATCCGCGTAGGAGCTGCCGCCGCAATTCAGGAAAGAGGCAGTTCCCACGTACGAAAACGTCGTTCTACGTAGGTTCCTCCTGAATTGCGGCAGGGGCCGACGCGATATGCGGCGCGACTCGACTCGACGCAGCGCGACGGCCCACCGTCGAGGCCCGGAGATCCCATCCAAGCCCCGACGACGGCGGTCTGTTAGTACCCCGACGCGGTGATCGCGTCGTACGTCTGCGTCGCCAGGAAGGTCGCTCCCACGAGGTTGGGGTGCAGCGACGCCGGGTTCACCAGGGGGCCCGTATCAGCGCTGTTGAACGCGATGCCGTTGATGTACGAGCTCGGTCCCTGCGGGCACATGCTGTGCGAGACACTCGCGGGCAGGTTGTCGACGAACGTCACACCCGCGTCAGCGGCCTGCTCGGCAATCGTCTGGTTCAGCTGCACCTCAACGGAGTGCAGGTACGCGACATCGGTCGCGGTGAACGAGACAGAGGAGGGCTCTGTTCCCAGGTCGGTGTAGCAGCCCGCTGCAGGGGTGCTGGCGGCATCCGGGAACAACGACGGGTAGCCCACCACGAAGATCTGAGCGTTCGGAGCCGCCTTCTTGATGGTCTTGAACGTCGACTCGAGGTGTCGTGCCACCTTGTCGGCGATGTTCTTCGACAGGGTATCGACGCCCTTCTTCATGTACTGGTCTTTGCAGTTGGGGTCTTTGAAGTCTTGGTTGCTTCCCGCCACCGGCCCGTCAGCCGAGGCAGCAACGCACGACTTGATCACCGAGGCGAAGCCTGCGTCATTACCGCCGATGGTCACGGTGACGATGTTCGTGCTGTCGTTGAGAGCGGATGCCTGGATCGGCACGGAGTGCGCCGCCCCCGATGCGTCCGTCACGGACTGCGCATTCTTGCTGATGTTCTCTGTGACGGCTCCGGAGCAGGTGACGTCGGTGAGGTTGTAGCCCATTTTCGCGGCCAGCTGGTGCGGGTAGTCCTCGGCGGTCTGGTTGCAGCCGGCGGCCGGCTGTCCCGTCGGCGTCGCCAGGCCCTGGCCGGCGGCGTACGAGTCACCGAGGGCGACGTAGTTCACCGTCCCAGACGAGTCGGTGGTCGCGGCCGTGGCGCCCGCCGCGGGAACCACCGCCATAGAGGCGGCGAGAAGCAGCACTGCTGCGACCCCCGAACGTTTGATGGAACTCTTCACGTTGATCTCCTTCTTTTCCCTCGGGTAAGGGTCGTAAGAAGCGCCCCAGCGGCGCAATGGTTGATCATACGATCGTCTAACCAAAATTGACGCCGTGAGGTGGGCACGTCACGCCGGACTTTCAGGTTCGCGAAACCGTCGCGTTTGTTCTCGAGGTGACCGACATCGCCTGGTCAGCAGCGGCCCTGGGCCGTGATGCTCAAACCGTCGGATGTGCCACGGATGCTCGTCTGCTGCACCGGCGCGGTCGTCGATGAAGCGCCGAAATAGGCTCGGCCCGATGCGCTGCCAGCGGGCGACATTCCCGCGGCCTTCCACAAATCCGTGATGGCGGCGTAGGCCTCATCGGCGGTATCAGCAACCTCGAAGATCGGAATCAGGACCGAGCCCGTCACCTGCTCGCCCGTCGGTGCTCCATCGATGTCGCATGCGGCCGTCTGGATTGTCGGGATGCCGCGGATGCCCGCGATATCGCCCGCGGCATCCAATAACTGGGCGATGGCGACCTGATCGTTCGCCACCCGCGCGGCTTGCTCGTCGGGTGTCTCTGGCGCGGGAGGTGGGGGCGGTGGCGCCGGAGCGGGCGAAGGCGTTGGCTTGCGCGCATCGTCGGGAGCCTGCGAGCCGGCAAGCAGCCCCACGAAGCCGTCAACACTGACGCGTGACATGTCTTGCGGATACACCGTGACCTCGAAGGACGACCGGGGCATCGTGGCGTCGAGAGCCTGCGGATCTGCAAACGCCTCCAGCTCCGAGGCCACCGCCGCCTGAGCCTGCTCGTCGTTGACGCCGACCGACAGGGCGGGCCGCCATCCTGAACTGTCCGCTCCGGACTGCTGCCCGCCGGTCGGCTGCACACCCGTGAAGAAGACGGATGCGACGCCCGGCTCCGCGTCCAGGCTCCCGATGAGGCTGAGGATCTCGGGCGAGGGGGATGCGGCATCCACCGTCACGCTGGTCGTGTTGTGAGGTTCGTCGCTGGCCGAGTAGAGCACCGTCACAGAGGCAAGGTCACCGACCCCGAAGTTGGGCAGCTGACGCACGGCGGTTGCTGCCGCGGGAACATCGGCCGAACTCGTCACCCCGATCGAGGGCGGGTTGTGCGGCCGACCCAGTTCGATTGATGAGACGGAATCGATCGAGGCAATCTGCTCGGCCGTGGCGACGAGCTGGCTCGCCGGAGTCGCATCGGAACTGCCGTCTGCGACAGGGAGCGAGATGGTGGTGCCGACCCCGTGTGCGCCGATAGAAAGGTGCAGCTCGGCACTCACCGGCACGGCCTTCTTGACCGTATCTATGCGATCCGCCACCGCGTCCGCCAGCCCAGGCAGGTCCGCGGCGTCTGGCTGTGTCTCGACTGAGATGCTCGCGTACCAGGCCGCGGCATTCGAGAGCGGGCCGCCATCCATGAGGTCGTAGGGCGTGACACTCGAGGTGACGGATGCGACGCCCTCCGTCGTGCGCAGCTCGGTAACGGCCTGGTCGACGGTGCTCGAGACGGAGTCGGGTGGCTGCGGGTGGAGGAGTGAACAGCCGGATGCGGTGAGGGCGAGGATGGCGAGGGCAGCTGCCGCGACGGCTCGGGAGCGCCTCGTCATTGTGCGCCGCCCCTCCGTCATGCCGGCACCCTAGTCACTTGGGCTGCGAGCAGCCGAGGCAGCGTGAGACCCCGTGTCTACTGCGGCTAAATGCGACAGTGACGATCAGCGAGCGATTGGAGGTCGCCGCAGCATCGATCGATCAGCCACTCGCATCCACGCAAAGTGCGACTCGAGACTCGACGTCCCAAAAGCATCCCAGCGCATCCTGTTCCCAAAACTACGATCTACCCCGTAGCCCAACACATCGAAGGGAATCGACACAATGGATCAAACACAGTGGTGGGGAGATCTGCCCACGTGGATCACGACGGTGGCTATCGTCATCGCGGCGCTGCAGTTCTTCAACGACCGCAAGCGACGCGCGGCCGAGGAGTCGCGCGAGTCGAAAGCACAGGCGACGGGCCTCACCGCGTGGACGGTGAGCGACGTGGCCAAACCCAAACCGAAGCCCCTGGGCGTTGTCGTCTCCAACACATCTGGCTCGACCTTTCATGACATCGAGATCGCAGTGAAGTTCGCCGACAAGCAGACCGAGCGACCAATTCGTTTGAAAATTCTGCCGCCCGGCCAGTACTTCATCGCCTACACACCGCATGGCCAGCACCTCTGGGGTTTTGCCAAGCTCCTCGAGCACTGCGAAGGCGAGCTCCAGCCCTACATGAACACGTCGGAGTACCAGATCATGAGCATGGGTTTCGCCGACAATCTCAACCAGCGCTGGTCCACGGATGCACACGCCGTGCTGACTGCGGTTCCGTCAACCGCCAAATAGCTTCCACCCTCTGCGCAACTACTGGCTGGCCAGCAACGCCCGCCGCTGCGAAGCGACAACTGCAGCCATCCCAGCCTTCGCATCGCGCGCGAACCGCGGAAAGCTCAGGAAGCCATGGGGCATCGCGGGATACTCGACCAGCTCCACGTCGACGCCGGCCTTCTCGAGCGCCTGCGCATAGAGCACCCCGTCGTCGTGCAGGGGATCATGCCCGCCCACCTCGATGATGGTGGAGGGGAGCCCCACGAGCGACGCCGCCTTGATCGGCGACACCCGCCAGTCCTCATAAGGCCCCCCATAGAGCTCGCCGTACTTGTTCATGTCGGCGCCGCTCAGAATGTAGGCGTTGGCGTTCTGCCGGCGTGATTCGGTGTCGCCCGCCCCGACTGACGGATACAGCAGCGCCTGGTGCGAGACAACCACGTCGCCGCTGTCTCGAGCCATCAGCGCGACGACGGTCGACAGATTCGCGCCCGCGCTGTCGCCCATCACCCCGATCTTCGAGGCATCGGCCCCGAGCTCATCGGCGTGTTCGACGGCCCAGAGCAGCGTCGCGTAGCAGTCGTCGACGGCCGCCGGGAACGGATGCTCCGGCGCGAGCCGGTAGTCGACTGACACGACCACGGCGTCGAGGTCCCTCGCCACCGTGCCGCACATCCAGTCGCCCCCACGAAGATCGCCGAACACAAAGCCGCCGCCGTGAAAGTACACAATGAGCGGCCGAACCGGATGCCCCGGGCTGGCCGCCCGCGCCGGCTCGCCCGGTTGCGCTGGCGTGTAGACGCGCACAGGAACGCCGTCTGCAGTGCAGTCGTGCTTCGCGACGCCCTTCGGCGACGTGCCCATCAGAATGGATGCCGCGAGCTCGGGCGTCTTCGCCGCGCCCCGTTTCGCAAGCTGCTCGGGAGTCGTGTTGGCGATCGAGGCACCGGGGAGCCGCCCCAGCATCTTGCCGAGTCGACGCATTCCGGGGGTAAGGGGTTCCATCACGCGAGCGTACGCCTGGCGCAATGGTGCGGTGCCCGGCCCCAGCGAGCTCACCGCCAGCGAAGCCGGGGCATCGGCGAACCAGGTGTTCGTCAAGGTGAGGTCGGGCTGGAGTGCGACATCATCTCGCGAGGCGCTCTCTGCACCAGTAGCAACGGCCGCGCTAGCGACATCAGCCACGTGTCGGTTTCGGACGGCGGGTCGGTGTCCTGCTCTTGCGGCCGCACGGGGTGCCTGGGTGGGATGGCCTCGGGCAACGCGCTGGTGCGCGAGATACAGGTGGCCGGGCGCGACGTCGACTCGGTCGAGGGATGATCGCGCTGGCGCGGGACTCGCACCCTCTCGCGACCTTACTCATCCGCAACGCCGCGGTGATGACCGGCGGGGTGCTCGCGACCATCGTG
>Ga0308163_10000833_pt1 | contig 42277 bp, 43 predicted proteins | sample PhyTR1_FD_201037 | JGI IMG/M metagenome (GOLD analysis project Ga0308163, IMG submission 201037) | Phyllosphere microbial communities from UC Gill Tract Community Farm, Albany, California, United States - DLSLT.R1 | ecosystem: Host-associated > Plants > Phyllosphere > Unclassified | place: USA... | reverse complement strand
CCTGGATGACTATCTGCGCCGCTTCTGGCTGGTCAAGCCTAAGGCCGCCAACCTCAAATCCTTGCTGTCGAGTACCCGCGCGAATCCGCAATAAGTGCTGGCGGCAGCTTCAAGCGGCAAGTTTGAAGCTGCAAGCCACAGCGGTGCGCGGTGTCGGGAATAAATTTGATCGCCTCAAGCTTGTAGCTTGGGGCTCGCAGCTTGAGGCTGCCATTAGAGGTTTGAAACATGGCTGAACGTCTGAGTAACGACTTCCAGTTCATCGATGTCGGGCGTAAAGACCCGAAGAAGAAACTGCTGCGGCAACGCAAGAAAGAGTTCGTGGAAATCTACGAGCCCTTCAAACCCCAGCAATCGGCCGATCAGGCTCACCGTTGCCTGGGTTGCGGTAACCCGTACTGCGAATGGAAATGCCCTGTGCATAACTTCATTCCTAACTGGCTCAAGCTGGTGTCCGAGGGCAACATCCTCGCGGCGGCCGAGCTGTCGCACCAGACCAACACCCTGCCGGAAGTCTGCGGCCGCGTGTGCCCGCAGGACCGTCTGTGCGAAGGTGCGTGCACCCTCAACGACGGCTTCGGCGCGGTGACCATCGGTTCGGTGGAGAAATACATCACCGACACTGCATTTGCCATGGGCTGGCGCCCGGACATGTCCCGGGTCGTGCCGACCGGCAAGCGTGTGGCCATCATTGGTGCAGGCCCTGCAGGTCTGGGCTGTGCCGACGTGCTGGTGCGCGGTGGCGTGACCCCGGTCGTCTTTGACAAGAACCCGGAAATCGGCGGTCTGCTGACCTTCGGTATCCCGGAGTTCAAGCTCGAGAAGAGCGTGCTGAGCAACCGTCGCGAAGTCTTCACTGGCATGGGTATCGAGTTCCGTCTCAATACCGAAGTCGGCAAGGACGTATCGGTCGAGCAACTGCTCGAAGAGTACGACGCTGTGTTCATGGGCATGGGAACGTACACGTACATGAAGGGCGGCTTCCCGGGTGAAGACTTGCCGGGTGTACACGACGCGCTGGATTTCCTGATCGCCAACGTCAACCGCAACCTGGGCTTTGAAAAGTCGCCGGAAGACTTCGTCGACATGAAGGGCAAGAAAGTGGTCGTGCTGGGCGGCGGTGACACCGCGATGGACTGCAACCGCACGTCGATCCGTCAAGGTGCCAAGTCGGTCACCTGCGCTTATCGTCGTGACGAAGAAAACATGCCGGGCTCGCGCAAGGAAGTGAAAAACGCCAAGGAAGAAGGCGTGAAGTTCCTCTACAACCGTCAGCCGATTGCCATCGTTGGCGAAGACAAGGTTGAAGGCGTCAAAGTGGTCGAGACCCGTCTGGGCGAGCCTGACGCTCGCGGTCGTCGCAGCCCTGAGCCGATTCCGGGTTCCGAAGAGATCATCCCGGCGGACGCCGTGGTCATCGCATTCGGTTTCCGTCCAAGCCCGGCGCCATGGTTCGAGCAGTTCAGCATCGACACTGACAGCCAGGGCCGCGTTGTTGCGCCAGAGCAAGGCAAGTTCAAGCACCAGACCAGCAACCCGAAGATCTTCGCCGGCGGCGACATGGTCCGGGGTTCCGACCTGGTGGTCACGGCAATCTTCGAAGGGCGCAATGCCGCTGAAGGGATCCTGGACTACCTGGGCGTGTAACCACGCCGATGTGTAGGAGCGCGCTTGCCCGCGATTGCGTTGGTCCAGTCACCCTTTCAGTGTCTGGACGATTGCAATCGCGGGCAAGCGCGCTCCTACAGGTTGTATGGCTCTCATGCGACAAATCGCCCCCATAGACAAAAGGCGCGGTACTTACCGTGCCTTTTACGTCTGTGTCTGAGAAAATGCCCGCACTTTTTTTGCGGATGCCGCCATGACTGCCCTCAAGAACGACCGTTTCCTTCGCGCCCTGCTCAAGCAACCCGTTGACGTCACGCCGGTTTGGATGATGCGTCAGGCGGGTCGTTATCTCCCGGAATACCGCGCCAGCCGCGCCAAGGCCGGCGATTTCATGAGCCTGTGCATGAATCCGGCGTTCGCTTGTGAAGTCACGTTGCAGCCGCTGGAGCGCTATCCGCTGGATGCGGCAATCCTGTTCTCCGACATCCTCACCGTGCCTGACGCCATGGGCCTGGGCCTGTATTTCGAAACCGGCGAAGGCCCGCGTTTCAAAAAAACCGTCAGCACCCTGGCCGACATCGAAGCGCTGCCAATCCCGGATGCCCAGAAAGACCTGGGCTACGTGATGGACGCCGTCAGCACGATTCGTCGCGAGCTCAACGGGCGTGTGCCGCTGATCGGCTTCTCCGGCAGCCCATGGACCCTGGCGACGTACATGGTCGAAGGTGGCTCGTCCAAAGACTTCCGCAAATCCAAAGCGATGCTCTACGACAACCCTCAAGCCATGCACCTGCTGCTGGACAAGCTGGCGCAGTCGGTGACCGCGTACCTCAATGGTCAGATCCTGGCGGGCGCGCAAGCCGTCCAGATCTTCGACAGCTGGGGCGGTAGCCTCTCTGCTGCTGCGTATCAGGAGTTTTCTCTGGTCTACATGCGCAAGATTGTCAGCGGCCTGATTCGCGAACATGACGGTCGTAAAGTGCCGGTCATCCTGTTCACCAAAGGCGGCGGCCTGTGGCTGGAAAGCATCGCCGACGCCGGTGCCGACGCGCTGGGCCTGGACTGGACCTGCGACATCGGCGAAGCCCGCCGTCGTGTCGGTAGCAAGGTGGCGCTGCAAGGCAACATGGACCCGACCGTCCTTTACGCAAATCCGCAGGCCATCCGCCAGGAAGTGTCGAACATCCTCGCCAGCTACGGCAGCGGCACCGGCCACGTCTTCAACCTCGGCCATGGCATCACGCCGGAAGTCGACCCGGCGAATGCGGGGGCTTTCATCGAAGCGGTGCACGAGATGTCGGCGAAGTACCACCCGTAAGCGCTGATCCGCCGATACGACAACGCCCGGTCGATGCCGGGCGTTTTTGTGTGCGGTGTCAAACGGCGGTGAATGTCGGGCGGGTATACATCGGGGTGATCGCTGGCTGCTCACGGTGTTCGGCCTGCCATAAGTCATGGCTCATCTGCGCCGCCAGCCAAAAGCGTGCGGTGCTCAACCCTGCTCGCTCCAGTCGGACTGCCAGGTCCGGACTTATGGGCGCGCGGCAGTTGATGACTCGAGACAACATCTCGCGGGAGAAATGAAGCCGTCGTGCCATCTCGGCAATCTTGATGTTCAACTCCGGCAGCATTTCCTGGATCATTTCACCGGGGTGTGGAGGGTTATGCATTCTCATGCAAATGACTCCTGTCAGTGGTAATCGAGATAGTCGACCAGCTCGATGTCGTTCTCGATAAATCTAAAAATAATTCGCCAGTTCCCGCTAACCCAGACTGACCAGTACTGATCCAGGTCGCCTTTCAGCGGGTGCAGCTTCAGGCCTGCCAGACTCAATTCATCAGGGCATATGGCGATATCCAAAGCCAGCAAAATGGATCGAAGGCGCTTGGCATGATCTGCGCGAATCCCTTTGGTGGTTCCCGTATAGAAAAAAGCCCTAAGGCCCTTATGTTGGAATGTTCTGATCATAGCAGTAAAGCGTGAACCAGTTGTTCACGCTTTACTGTCGGGCGATGTAGATATGAAAGATGTGAAACGAAGCGACGTTTTGTACGAAAACGCCCGAACCATTAGACCTGAACATTCACCGCCAGCGGCTGCACCTTGGCGAGTTTCAGCGCCACGCCCAACGCCGCGAGCAAGACCAGGCCGATGAACACGCCGATGCCGTTCCAGCCGGCGTAATGCCAGAACACGCCGCCGCCGGTGCCCGCGACGCTTGAGCCGACGTAGTAGCTGAACAGGTACAACGAGGACGCCTGGCCCTTGGCTTTGATCGCGCGGCGGCCGATCCAGCTGCTGGCGACCGAGTGAGCGCCGAAGAAGCCAAAGGTGAACATCAGCACGCCGATGACCACGACGGCCAGCGGGGCGAACAGGGTCAGGGCCAGACCTATCAGCATGAGCACGATCACTGCCCACAGCACGTTTCGGCGTCCAAGCCTGTCCGCCAGTGCGCCGATTTTTGCCGAGCTGTAGATCCCCGACAGATACACGACCGAGAACAGGCCGACCACCGCCTGGCTCAGGTTGTAAGGATCGGCCAGCAGGCGATAGCCGATGTAGTTGAACAGGGTGACGAAGGCGCCCATCAGCAGGAAGCCTTCGAGGAACAGCAGCGGCAACCCTGCATCGCGGAACTGCAGGACGAAGCCTTCCAGCAGGTTACGGGCGTTCAGCGGATTGGGTCGGAAGTTGCGCGAGGGCGGTAGAAACTTCCAGAACAGACCGGCAGCTCCGAGGGCGATCAGTCCCATGATCAACAGCGAGGTGTGCCAACTGACGAAGTCGCTCAGCACGCCTGTGATCAGCCGCCCGCTCATGCCGCCAATGGCGTTGCCGCCGATGTACAGCCCCATGGCCAAGCCAATGTGCTGTGGATGAATCTCTTCGCTGAGGTAAGTCATGCCAACCGCTGCCAGGCCGCTCAACGAAAGCCCGACCAGCGCGCGAGTCACCAGCACGCCTTCCCACGTCGGCATCAGGGCACTTGCGATGGTGAAAAAGGCGGCTGAGAACAGCGCGAAGACCATTACCGGTTTACGCCCAAGACGGTCAGAAATGGGCCCCGTTATCAACAGGCCGATGGCGAGCATGGCGGTGGACACTGACAGAATCAGGCTGCTCTGTGCCGCGTTGATCGAAAACTCCCGAGACAACACCGGCATCATCGGTTGCACGCAATAGAGCAGGGCAAACGTGGCGAAGCCGCCGGAGAACAGGGCGAGGACGGTGCGAATGAACGCAGGGGTGTCTTTTTCGATGTAGGTATCGCCCAGCGGGATAGCGGCTTCGATCATTTCAGACTCGGACGCGGCGGGGGCGGCAGCAGTATTCACGATGGACCTCAGGGAGAAGCGGGCGGCGATGTAAAAAAGAATATAGCTGGCTAACGATTCTTTCCAATATATTGTTCGACCTGTTTGATAGGTTTTACGACCTAATAGGATTGCCATGGAATTACGTCATCTGCGCTACTTCATCGCCGTTGCCGAAGAGCTGCATTTTGGACGCGCCGCCGAGGTGCTCGGCATCTCGCAACCGCCGCTGAGCCAGCAGATTCAAGCGCTGGAACAGGAGCTGGGCGCGCGCCTGTTCGAGCGGACCAACCGACGAGTGGAACTCAGTGAGGCGGGCAGACTGTTCCTCGACGAAGCGCGCCTGGTACTGGCACAGGTCGAGAAGGCCTCTGACGTGGCGCGCCGTGCGCAGTTGGGGGAATTGGGGGAATTGAAGATCGGGTTTACCGCGTCTGCCCCATTCACCTCCAGCATCCCCCAGGCAATCTTTGCCTTTCGGCAACGTTACCCTGCAGTCCATTTGGCGTTGCAGGAAATGAGCAGTAAGGAAGTGGCCGAGCGGCTTGAGGAAGAGTCGATGCACGTCGGCATCATGCGACCTTTGCCGTTACCGGATTCTTTGGTAGCGGTGGAGCTGTTGCGCGAACCGCTGGTGGCGGTCTTCCGCTCAGATCACCCGCTGGCGGCGGGCAGCGAACAGGGCATGTACCTCAAAGACTTGGCGACGGAGCCTTTCGTGTTCTTTCCCAGGACCTATGGCAGCGGGTTATATGCGCAACTGTTGAGTCTGGCTCGGGAGGCGGGATTCAGCCCGATGTTCACTCAGGAGGCAGGCGAGGCCATGACCATCATCGGCCTGGTGGCGGCGGGATTGGGTGTGACGGTGCTGCCCGCGTCGTACCAACGCATGCGGATAGATGGTGTGGTGTATCGAACGTTGCTCGATCCCGAAGCGACGTCGGCGGTGTGGCTGGTGCAGCGCAAGGACCAGAAATCGCCGATGGCGAAGGCGTTTGTCGAATTGGTGACGCGTAAGGCAGGATGATGACGCAGCCTTCTGCACGAGCACGCTTGCCGGCGATTGCGTTGTGTCAGACATCCACGAGGTTGGATGTGAGGACTCAATCGCAGGCAAGCGTGCTCCTGCAGGGTAATCAGGATCGGGAAATCACTGCACCTTCGCCAGATCCCCCTTCAGCGCGACGCCGGCCATCAACGCGCCCGCGTGGCACTCGTAAGTGGCCGGGTCCTTGCGCTCGATCTTTTTGTAGTAGCTGGCGATGTTGACCACTGCGTTGGCACCCGCACCTTTGGCAGCCTCATTCAACTGCAGGATCGCCGACTGCAGTACCCACTCGCACGCTTCGGTATCGGTCTTGTTGAAGGCGTTGGTTTTCTTGTTGGTCGCAGCGTTCGGCGACAGCACGGTCACCTTGCCCTTGGGCTGTACGCCCGCCAGGTAGAACTTCACCGAGCCATCCAGCTTCTTCTCCTGAAGCATCTGCGCAACGACTTTGTCGAACGGCAAATACAGCGCGGTATCACGCGCCTGGCTGATGCCCGGCAGGGTGCCCAAAACGATTGCGGCCGTGGCGGCCAATATTTTCAGCTTCATGGTTTCGCTCCTTGAGGTGGTCAACAATTACTGCGCGGCTTGGGTAATGCCTTGGGGCGTTACGCCGTTTGCCATGTTCTTCGCGGTGGTTTCAGCCTGGTCGTCGCGCAACTCGCGCAGGATGCCCTTGTCCAGCAGTCGCACCCAGCGGTTGTAGTTCTTGTGGATCTTGCCGTCTTTGTAGCTCAGTTCGCGGCTGTCGCGGTATTTGATCTGGTAGTGATCGGCGGTGTACGGGATATCGATTTCTGCGTGGTACTGCCCGCGCACGGTGATCTCTGCCTGAACAAGGTCCGGACCGACCCGCTGCACGCTCCATTTGCGTTTGACCAGTGTGGTCAGGATCGCCTGTTTCATCTGCTCATGATCGGCATGCAGCGTTGCTGGAAGGGTGCGGTCAGGGGTGACCAGCGGTTTACTGGTACAGGCTGCGACGGATAACAGGGTCAGCACGATCAGTGACGCGCGAAGCAGGGAGGGCATTCCATTTCTCCAGAGGGTGGGTAAAGCGATCAAGACCAGCGACGGAAAATCAACGACGTGTTGACGCCGCCAAAAGCGAAATTGTTGTTCATCACGAACTCGTGACTCATGCGCCGGGGTTCGCCGCGCAGGTAGTCCAGCTCGCCGCAGCGGCTGTCGACGTCGTCCAGGTTGAGGGTGTGGATGTACCGGTCGCGGTTCATCATCTCGATGCTGAACCAGGATTCGAGTGCGCCGCAGGCTCCCAGCGTGTGGCCGAGAAAACTTTTCTGCGAGCTGATGGGCATGCGCGAACCAAACAGGCTCTGGGTGGCGAGCGTTTCGGCGATGTCGCCCTGCTCGGTGGCGGTGCCGTGTCCGTTGACGTAGCCGATGGCGCCCGGTGAAAGATTCGCGTCTTCCAGGGCCAGTTCCATCGCCCGGCGCATGGTCAGTTGCTCGGGGCGCGTGGTGTGTACGCCGTCGGCGTTGCTGCCGAAACCGACGATCTCTGCATGAATGTTCGCGCCACGGGCGAGCGCGTGTTCCAGCTCCTCGAGCACCAGCATGCCGCCGCCTTCGCCGATCACCAAGCCATCGCGGCCACTGTCGTAAGGGCGCGGGCTGGTATGCGGCGCATCGTTTTTCAGGCTGGTGGCGTAAAGCGCATCGAACACCATCGCTTCAGTCGGGCACAGCTCTTCCGCGCCTCCCGCGAGCATCAATGGCAGGCGCCCGAACTTGATGGCCTCGTAGGCGTAACCCACGCCCTGACTGCCGCTGGTGCAGGCGCTGGACGTTGGAATCAGGCGCCCGGTGAGGTTGAAGAAGATGCTGATATTCGCCGCCGTGGTGTGCGGCATCATGCGCACGTACGAGTTGGCGTTGAGGCCTTCGGCCACCGAGTTCAGCAGCATGTTGCCGAACGCCTTGATCTCGTCCGTACTGCCGGTGGACGAGCCGCAGGCCACGCCCATGCGCCCGTCACGAATGATGGGGTCGCCGAGCAATCCTGCGTCCTGAAGCGCCTGTTCCGAGGCGCCGACCGCCAGACGGGAGACACGGCCCATGCTGCGCAGTTGTTTGCGGGTCCAGTGCGACGGAACGGCAAAGTCATCGATGGGGCCTGCCAGACGCGTGTTCAGCTCGCTGAACCGGTCCCATTCGTCCATGCGTCGAATGCCGCTGCGGTTGCCGCTGAAATTGGCTTCAATGCTGGCCCAGTCGCTGCCCAGCGAAGTGATACCGGCCATGCCGGTGACGACGACGCGCTTCATCAGCACAAGCCTCCGTTGACCGCCAGGACCTGGCGGGTGATGTACGAAGCTTCCGCCGACATCAGAAAATTCACGGCACCGGCGACTTCTTCCGGGGTGCCCATGCGTTGCGCGGGGATCATCTTCATCAGTTCATCCACCGGCACGTTTTCGTCGAGCATCGCGGTGTCGATCAGGCCCGGCGCGACACAGTTGACGGTGATCTTGCGTTTGCCCAGCTCGATTGCCAACGCCTTCGCCGCTCCGATCACCCCGGCCTTGGACGCGCTGTAGTTGACCTGCCCACGGTTGCCGATCAGACCGGAAACCGACGTGATGCAGACAATCCGGCCCGCGACGCGGCGGCGAATCATCGGCATCATGACCGGGTGCAGAACGTTGTAAAAACCGTCCAGGTTGGTGCGCATGACCATGTCCCAATCCTCATCGGTCAGCGCTGGAAATGCGCCATCGCGGGTCAGACCTGCGTTGCACACCACGCCGTAATACGCGCCGTGTGTTTCCACGTCAGTCTCGAGGATGGACTTGCAGGCAGCGCGATCGGCCACGTCGAACTGCAACACGCGAGCCTGTTGGCCCAGTGCCTGAATGTCGCGTTGAACGGCTTCGGCTTCAGTGCGACCGCTGCGACAGTGCAGCACGATATCGTAGCCGGCCTGCGCCAGACGCAAGGCGATGGCGCGGCCGATGCCACGGCTGGAACCGGTGACCAGGATTGAGTCAGTCATGTACGGCTCCTTCGGCCAGATAGTCCGCCGATTGTGGCGGACGATAAACGTTGAGGCGGGCAGTGGCCTGAATGCCGGGGCCGCTCAGATTGCACTCGAACACACCCATGCCGCTGTCATCCTGCAGTGAGCGTTGCGCGTCGATGATCAGTTCGCTGCCCGCCGGAAAATGCTCGACGTTGCACTCGAATTTCCGCGTGCCCAAGAGAAAACCCAGCGCCACCGGTTCCCCCTTCATGCGTGCCTGACAGCCCGCGTAGGCCGCGACACTCTGGGCCATCAGCTCGATGGCAACCCAGGCCGGAAGGCTGCCGTCCGGGCGATTGAACAGGCCGCCGGGCCGCACGTTGATGCGGGTGCGGATCTGTTCTTCGTCGAACCCCAGCACGTCGTCGATGAGGATCATGTCGCCCGCGTGAGGCAGCAGGGCGGCGGGGGGCCACGGAGATGGGGTCATTGAGTTCACGCTCCTTCTCCGATGATCAGGCTGACGTTGTTGCCACCGAAGGCAAACGAGTTGCTCATCAGGCGACGCGGTGAGTGGGATTGCAGTGTATCGCCCGGTTTTACCCAGGCCATGGCGGGCAGGTTTGTATCGGCCTGACCGTCCCACACATGAGGCGGTAACTGCCGGTCGGGGTTTGCAGGCGACAGGGCCAGCCAGCAGAACGCCGCTTCCAGTGCGCCGGCCGCGCCGAGGGTATGGCCGCTCAGGGGTTTGGTGGACGAGCACGGCACGCCGTAGGGGAACACTGCGTTGACCGCCAGGCTTTCCATCGAGTCGTTGTGCTGGGTCGCCGTACCGTGCAGGTTCAGATAATCGATCTCATCAGCTTGCACGCCCGCGTTGTTCAGCGCCTTTTGCATGGCCTGTTGTGCACCGCGTCCATGGGGTTCTGGCGCGGAAATATGATGAGCGTCGGAGCTGGCGCCCGCACCCAGCAAAGCAATGCGGTGGTCGCGGCTGGCTTCTCGCGTCATCAGAAACAGCACGGCCGCCTCGCCGATATTGATGCCACTGCGGTTGACCGAAAACGGATTGCAGCGCTCGCTGGAAACCGCCTCCAGCGATGAAAAACCGTTCAGCGTCAACCGGCACAAACTGTCCACACCGCCACACAGCACGGCGTCGCACAGGTTCATGTCCAGCAGGCGGCGAGCACTCTGCAGTGCGCGGGCGCTGGAGGTGCAGGCGGTGGAAATCACATACGCCGGACCGCTCAATTCAAGCCATGCGCTCAGGAAATTGGCGGGGGCGCTGAGCTCCTGTTGACGGTAGTCATAGTCTTCGGGAAACGCATCGTCGCGCAGGTACGTAGCAATGCCCCGACTGGCCTCGTCGATACCCGAGGTGCTGGTGCCGAGGATCACGCCGATGCGGTCACGGCCGTAGCGGGCGATGGCTTGCTTAATGTCGGGCTCGATCTGCAGGGCGGCCGCCAACAGCAGCTGGTTGTTGCGACTGGTTTGCTGAACAAGCGCGACCGGGATGTCCGGCAGCGGGCTTCTCACGGCGGCGACCGGCAACGAACGTTCCGGCACCCAACCGCTTTCGGCTTGCATGCACGAGGTGTCGCCCGCGAACAGCGTACGGGCAACGCTTGCGCGATCGTCGCCCAGCGAGCAGATCAACCCCAGTGCATTAAGGTAGGCATTCATTTCGAAGCCTTGCCTTCGAGCGGGCTGACGACGTATTTAAGTTCGCCACTTTCCATGGTGATCCGGAAGATGCCTTCCGAGGCGTAATCGACTCGCCAGCGATCTTCCATCAGGCGCCCATGGGGCAGCAGCTGGACGCCGGGGTAGTCGAAGCGGACCTCTTGCTCCGAGGTCAGGGCGAACAAAACGGCCGCGAACAACTCCCGCGCTTCGGGGTTTGGCGGTAACAGCCCGTCGGCCTTCCAGGTGTCTTCGCGCAATTGCTGACGTGCCACCGGAATACCCAGCGGGTCCATCAACGACCAGCGCAGGCCATGGCGTTCTTTCTGAACCACCAAGAGCCAGTCCTGACGTTGCCCGGCCTGCTCGCGTTGCACGTGCAATTGCTGCGGAAACGTGATGTGCGGGATTTGCGCGGGCAGAGGGGCGTGGCTGGTGCAAGCGCTCAGCAATAACACGCAAACCAGCAAAAGAGCGCGAATCATGGTGTGTCACCTTCAAGTGATGCCTGTGGCGGTTTGCGTGCGACGACGTTGACCAACGTCTCTTCACGCTCGCCAAAGGGCTTGGGTTTAACCAGCCTAAGACGTTCCAGCACGCCAAAGTCCTTGGCGCGGCTCCACCACAAATAGGGGTAGGAAACGTTCTGTGCGACAAATTGAAAACCTTCTGTGCGCAACATGTCCAGATAATGCGCCGCGCTCTTTTGCACGTGCATTGGGTGGCGGAAGAACCAGCGAATTACCCAGGTGTCGATGTAGGCTTCGGTGGACTCGGCGAACAGCAGATAACCCCCCGGCTTGAGCACGCGATAGAACTCGGCGAGGGCCTTTTCCTGTTCGACCAGGTGATGGAAGGTCTGGTGGCAGAACACCATATCGACGCTGGCATCAGCAAGCTTCAGGGCGGCGCAGTCACTGCCGATCAGTTCGACGTTCAGACGACGTCGTTGGGCTTCTTCAGCGCTGAGTTTCAAGCTGAGCGGGTCGGCATCGACACCGAGAATCTGCGCCGGATTGAAGACCTTGTGCAGGTACTGAAAGGACTTCCCCTGACCGCACCCGGCGTCGAGTATCACGGGATGGTGGGGCGGCTGCTCGGTGAACAGGCTGCGCAGGTCGTTGACCGCGACGCGCAGCACGTGATGCTGCCAGGTGTGGCTGCGCAGGAACAGAAACCCCAGCCGGGTTTCTTCGACGTAACTGTCGCTGAAGAACGGTTCGCTCATCGGTCGGTCCTCGCACAGATCTCGGCCAGCATACGCAGGCGGCGCTTGGGTTCGGCAACGAACGGATTGCGCTCATCCCAGGCATAACCGGCCAGGATCGAACAGATCATGCGGCGAATGTCGTCGGTGCTGTCCGGGTAGAAAATGACGTCCTGGAAACCACCCTCGTACCAGCCCTCGACATACGCGCGGAAGGTGTCCACGCCGCGCTTCAAAGGGGCAGCGAACTCGTTTTCCCAGTCCACGGCCTCACCTTGCAGCTGACGGTGCAGCACGCCAGCGGCCATGCTGGCCGAGCGCATGGCGATGGTTACGCCTGACGAAAACACAGGGTCGAGGAACTCCGCTGCGTTTCCCAGCAGCGCGAAGCCTCTGCCGTGCAAGGTTTTGACGTTGGCCGCGTAGCCCCCGATGGTGCGCGCGGGGGTGTCCCAGACGGCGTTTTGGAGTACGCGGCTCAGGCTCGGCGTTTCGTCGATGAACGCGCGCAAACAGGCGTCCAGATCGGCAGGCTTGTCTTTAAAGCGCTCGGCGGAGGCGACGACGCCCACCGAGCAGCGACCATCGCTGAACGGGATCGACCAGAACCACACATCGCGCATCGTGGGGTGAACCGTGACCAGAATTTTCTCGCGATCAAAGCCCTGATCATCGATGCGGTCTTCGACGTGGGTGAACACCGCCTGACGTAGCGGGAAGTTCGACGGCGCTTCCAGATCCAGCAAGCGGGGCAGCACGCGGCCGTAACCGCTGGCGTCCAGTACGAAGCCTGCCTGCACGCGGTAGGCGGTGCCATCGGCGCGCTGTACGTCGAGCACCGGTTGCTCACCTGCAAAGTCAGCCGCCGTGATGGTTTGCTGGTAACGGATTTCCACGCCCTGTCGCGCCGCTTCATCTGCCAGCAGTTTGTCGAAATGGGCGCGCTGTACCTGGAAGGTTGTCGGCTTGCCGTGGCTGAACGTTTCACCAAAATCGAATGCGCTGTAGTGCTCACCGCACGCGAATGCCGCGCCGTTCTTGACCTGGAATCCTGCAGCCTTTACGGCGTCGAGCATGCCGGCTTCTTCGACGAAGTCCAGGCAGTGTGACAGCAGGCTTTCACCAATGGAGAACCGCGGGAATTGCTGGCGCTCGATGATCAGGACGTCGTGGCCCTGACGTTTGAGCAGTGCAGCGGCGATGGCTCCGGCTGGGCCGGCACCCACCACGACGATCGGGCGATATTCCATTTCAGCTATGGGCACAAGGTTTCCTTTTCGAGTGTTTGACGGCATTGACGTCGTGCGAGGGTAAAGGGCGGTCATCGCCAGCCCACGGCGCGAGCAGGAAGCTGAACGCCAGGCCCAGGCTGACCGACAGGCCGAAATTGCTGACTGCCGGTGTGCTGGAAATCGCCAGCAAGCCGAACGACAGCCACGTGGTGGCTGCCGCGAGCAAGGTTCCCAGCAGGCTGACGGCGGCGCCGCCGACCTGCTCGCGCATGAGGATTGCGTAATCGACGCTGATGGCCGTGACCAGCAACAGACCGAACAGGCTGAACAGCGTTAACGGCTGACCCAGCCAGCCCAGGCTCGCCAGGCTGCACATGGCGGCCAGCAACGGCAGCGCGATCACCCGCAGCGCGCCGCCGAGGCCGAACGGTACGATCAGCAACAGGACGATCAGCACGCAGGACAGCAGCTTAAGTTCAGCGGCGCTGATCTGGGTGGCGGCAAACACCTTGTTCAGGTCGCCCAGGCGATCAACTAGTTGCACCCCGGGTAAGTCCTGAGCCTGGCTGCGCAGCAGATTGGCATCGTTCAGACCCTGAAGGCTGACGATGCCGGCGACGCCACCGTCAGCCTTGCCCATCCACAGCAGGCGCCAGGGTTCGCCCAACGGACCGGCCAATACCTGATCGATGTCCTGCGGCGGCAGGGCCCGCAGCGTTGCCAGCTCTTTGTTGAGCGCTTCCACCGGTACGCCCAGTTCCAGCAGCGGTTGCCAATGATCCGGCAAGGTATCGAGTGCCTTGCGCGTGGCTTGTTGTTCGGTTGGCGTAGCCACCTGCTGATTGAGCGACAGATACCCTTGCAGCTTGCCGAGCGCCACCAGTTGATCCAGCCGCTGACTGAGTGCGGCTTGCCGCTCCAGCAACTGCTGCTGATCCGCGCCGCGCACCAGAAAGAACTGGCTGGTGGGTTGATAGCCGGTGATGCGCGCCACCGCGCGCGCTTCATCGGTGAGGCTTTGGGGCGCGGCGATCCACTGGCGGATGTCGTTTTTAGTGGTCAGTTGCCACAGGCCGGCCGCGCAGAAAATCAACAGTAACCCCAGCAGGACCGGCGTGCTGACGCGGCTCAGCAGTCGGGCGCGAAGGCCCATCAGGCGTTCAGCGACCTTGAGCGGCCATTGTGCCGGGCGCAGCTCGACGCCCTGGAGCAGAGCAGGCAACAGGCACACGGCCGTCAGGTACGCGCCGATCAGGCCGGCGGCGGAGAACACGGCAATCTGCGTCAGCGCCGGGAACGGTGTCCAGGCCAGCGCAAGGTAGCCGATGCAACTGGTGGCCAGACTCAGGCTCAAACCCGACAAGGTCAGGCGCAATGCCGGCCAGCTGCGCCAGGGTCGCAGGCTCCATCCCTTGGACAGGTAATGCAGTGGGTAGTCAACGGCGACGCCGATCAGGCTCGAGCCCAACACCAGCGTCATGACGTGCATCTTGCCGAACAGTGCGATGCAAGCGGTGGCACCGAACAGCATGCCGACCACGACCGGCAAGAAGGCCAGCAAAACCCGCCAGCGTTTGAAGGCCAGCAGCAACAGAAGAAGAATGCCCAGGGTGGCACCGCCGCCGACCCAGGTGATTTCCCGCGTGGCTTGCTGCTGACCATGGGCCGCGTACAGCAGGCCGCTGGCCGCCAGTAATTGGGCGTCGGTCTGTCTGGCCTGGGCGCGCGCCTCATCGAGCAGCGCCGAAACCTTCAGCGGCAGGCTCATGTCGAACGCGTCCGCCTTGGTTCGCGCCCGCAACAGCACCCAGTGCTTGCCGTCTGCGTGGGCGATCAGGGCGCCGCTGCCGATGTCCAGTCGCACCGAACCCTGGGTGGGCTGGCTGTTCTGGATGCGGCCGGTCAGCCCCAGCCAGTCATCCTGGCTGGGCACCAGGCTGAAGCCGCCGAACGGGTCGAAAAGACTTTGGACACGTTTCTGAATGAACGCCTGGGGCTGTTCGATCAATTGCGTTCGGTCGCTGTCCGACAGCATCGCCAGTCGGCCTTGCAGCAGTTGCTCACGCAACGCCGGAAGGTCGGCCTGCAGGTTCCACTGGACCTTTTCGAACAGATCGCTCGCCTGCCATTGATCACTGATCTTATGGGCCAGTTCTACCGCTTTCTGTTGATCGGCATGCCCGACCAACACCAGCATTTCGCGGTTCAACGGCTCTTGAATACGTTGCTCGGCGCGCAGCTCCAGGGCGTCAGGGCTGCTGCCGGGGACCAGTTCCATCAAGTTGGCAGACAGGGGCGCGCTGGCGTGCCATTGCCAGCCCGCCAGTGCGAGCACGGCCAGCAGAACGATCAGGAACAGGCGCGGCAACAGACGTTCATGGCGCAAAATCAGCGCGCTCCGAATCGCTCAGCGGTGTTGCGCTGGTGCTGTCGAACATCTTCAGCAGGGTGCTGTCGCCCTGCGTTTCAAGCAGCTCGATACGTTGAACCAGCGCGCCGCCGTCAATGTTGATCTGCTTGAACACCTGTTGCAGCAGCAGTGAGCGTGGCACCAGTGTCAGTTGCCATGCCTGTGCGTCGCCGCTCACGTGCAAGTCGAAATCCCGCTGCAAGCCGCTGCTGTCACCTTGCAGTACCGCCAGGAACAACCGGTTCTGCTCGGCACCTGCGCTTTTGCCGGGAAGCATTTGCCAGCGGCCGTCTTCATCCATCGCGCGCCGGGCGATGCCCGCGGAGGTGATGCGGTAATCCTGTTTGAGCGGCGTATTCAGCAGCCACAACAAGCCGAAGTCTTTCGCCAGCACGAAGTCGCCCTTGCTGGTCAGCGGTTGCGGCAGGGAACGCAGGTGTTTTTCCTGAACGAAACGCCCATGGATCACACTCGGTTTGGCCAGTTGCTCGCTGAGTTGTTGCAGGTCGAAGGCGTGGGCCAGCGTCGTCAGGCTCACCAGCAGCAACGTGCAACACGCTTTGCCAATGCGCTTCATGACAACGCCCTCTCGACGGCGGCGACGAACACCTTGGGCGAGGCCAGCTGCATTTCGCGGCTGTTGACGTCGACGGCCACCTGGACAGTACTGGCGCGGGTCAGCCGTTCACCCGTCACCTTGTCGGTGATCAGGTAATCGATCTTCAAACGGTTTTCCCATTCCACGAGGCTGGCGCGCACGTTGATGCGTTGGCCGAACACTGCGCCGCGCACGTAACGCAGTTGCAGGTCGATCACCGGCCACGCATAACCCGATTCGAGCATGTGGGTGTAGTTGTGGCCGAGTTTGTCGAGCAGTGCGCAGCGCGCGACTTCCAGGTATTTCACATAATGCCCGTGCCAGACCACGTGCATGGTATCGACGTCGAAAAACGGCACCAGCACTTCGGTGTCTTCGTGGATAACGCCTTTGCTACGCATGCAGCCTCCAGTGCTGGTCGGCGATGCGCTTAAGACACAGGCGCAGTTCACCCTCCAGCGCGCGGTCTTCGATGACGGGCGGGAAGTCTTCACGCAGTTGCGCGTGCATGGCCGCCAGCACCGGCGGAAGGGGCCGCGCTTCGGCGTCGCGGCTGCGCAGCCAGACGCCCTGATTGGCCGCAATCAATGTCGCTGCCGCGACCTGTTCGGTCAGCTCCAGCACGCGAATGGCGTCGCGAGCGGCGATGGTGCCCATGCTCACCTTGTCCTGGTTGTGGCATTCGGTGGAGCGGGAGAACACGCTGGCGGGCATGGTGTTTTTCAACGCTTCGGCGGTCCAGGCGCTGGTGCCGATCTGCACGGCCTTGAAGCCGTGGTTGATCATTGCGCGATCCGCCGCAGAGCCGGACAGATTGCTCGGCAGTCCATGGTTGTAACGCTCGTCCACCAGCAGCGCCAGTTGGCGATCCAGCAGGTCGGCGACGTTGGCGACCAGATTCTTCAGGCTGTCCATGGCGAAAGCAATGTGACCGCCGTAGAAGTGGCCGCCGTGCAGCACGCGCTCGGCTTCGGCGTCGATGATCGGGTTGTCGTTGGCGCTGTTGAGCTCGATCTCGATGAAGCCGCGCAGCCAGTTCAGGCTGTCGGCCAGCACGCCCAGTACGTGGGGCGCGCAACGCAGGGAATAACGATCCTGCAAGCGATGCAGCGGCGCGGTGGGTGCGTCGATGGCCAGGTCCTTGCGCAGCCAGGCCGCGACTTGCATCTGACCCGGATGCGGTTTGGCGGCGAACAGACGCTCATCGAAGTGTTCCGGATTGCCTTGCAGGGCCACCACGTTCAGCGCCGTGATGCGGGTCGCGAGTTTCAACAGGTAGTCGGCGCGGGCGAACGCCAGACACGCCAGGCCCGTCATGACAGCGGTGCCGTTCATCAGCGCCAGCGCTTCTTTCGGGCGCAGCACCAGCGGGTCCCAGCCGAGCTGACGATGCACATCGGCGGACGGGCGACGCTCGCCGTTGAACAGCACTTCGCGCTCGCCGGACAACGTGGCCGCGACATACGAAAGCGGGGTCAGGTCGCCGCTGGCGCCGACCGAGCCCTCTTCCGGAATCAGTGGCAGGATGTCGTGGTCAAGAAACGCCTGCAGGCGCTCCAGCAGTTCGACGCGAACGCCCGACACGCCATGGCACAGCGAGCGCAGGCGGGCAGCCAATACAGCACGGGTCGCCTGAGCGTCGAGCAATTTGCCCAGCCCGCAGCCGTGAAAGGTGTACAGATGACGTGGCAGCGCCTCGACGTGTTGCAGCGGCACAGCGACGACGCAAGAGTCGCCATAGCCGGTGGTGACGCCGTAGATGACGCCTTCCTTGTCGAGTAACGAATCAAGGAACTGCGCCCCCTTGGCGATGCGCTGGCGATAGTCCTCGTCGCTTTGCAGCGCGGTCGGGCGCTGCCGGTTGGACAGGGCCAGGACTTCCTCAATGCTCAGAGGACGCTCGCCGAAGATGATCGGGTCAGCTGCTTGGTTCGTCATCGGATTTCCAGAACGGGTAGAAGTTGAACCACTGCTGCGGCGCTTGCAGGCAGTAGTGCGCCAGACGGTCGGCGTAACGTTGAGTCCATTGCGCGATCACCTGCTGGCGATCACTGCGGCGCCATTCGATGGCGGCGGCAAACGGCTCGAGCACCACGCGATAACCGGCAGAGCTTTTGAGACAGAAAATCAGGTTGATCGGGCACTTCAACAGGCCGGCCAGCAGCCATGGGCCTTGAGGAAACGCTGCCGAGTGGCCGAGAAAATCAACCCGTACGTTGCGTCCGCCGTGCAGCGGGACGCGATCGCCAGCAATCGCCAGCCACTCACCGCGGTCCAGGCGCTGGCTCAGTTGCAGCATGATCGCCGGGTCCAGTTCGCTGACTTGAATCAGCCGCAGGTTGGTGGCACCGGCTTCGCCCAGCAGGCGATTGAAGCGCTCGGCGTGCTTGGTGTGGACCAGCACGTTCATCGTGACTTTTTCGCCCAGTTCGGCGAGTGCACGGCAGACTTCGAGGTTGCCCAAATGTGCGCCCACCAGCATCTGCCCACGCTCGCCGCGCAATTGATCGCGCAGGTTGGCGGAGTCGATGATTTCGATTTGCTCAAGGCCAAGCTTGCCGTTCCAGACGTCGAGCTTGTCCAGCAAGGCCTCGGCGAAGGCCATGAACTGCTTGAAGACACGCCAGGTGGTGGGGCGCAGTTCAGGTTGCTGAGTCGAGTCGGCCAGGCGTTGCTGGTATTGCCAGGCACTGCGACGAGCGCTACGACCGAACAGGAAAAAGTACAACACGATGCCGTGCAGTATCGGGCTCAACACGCGGCGTCCGAGGACCTTGACGCCCCAGGCGGTGAGTTTCATCAAAAGGAAACTGCCGCGCTCTTCGTGTTCGGCCCAATGCTGTTTGTGCTCGCCCTCGCTCACGGCAGCCACCGCCGCCAGAGAATCAGCGGAAAGCGCGCCAACATGCCGAAGAACAGCTTGGCGTGCATCTTCGAAATCAGTGCGTTGTCATGAAACAGCCGGAAATGCGAGAGCCCGTCCTGCGGGTAATGCACCTTGGTCGGCAGCCACTGCATCGGTTGGTTGCGCCACGACAGGCGCACGAGAATTTCCGGGTCGAAGTCCATGCGCTTGCCCAGGTTCACGGTGTCGATCAGGTGCAGAACCGGTTTGAGCGGGTAGACGCGAAACCCGCACATGGAGTCGGGAATCTGCAACGACAGGCTGTTGATCCAGACCCAGACGTGCGTCAGGTAGCGGGCGTACAGGCGGCCTTTCGGCACGCTGGCGTCGTATTGGGGATAGCCACAGATCAGCGACTTAGGGTGCTGGCGGGAGCTGTCGAGGAACACGGCGATGTCGTTCAGGTCGTGCTGACCGTCCGCATCGACCTGCAGCGCGTGGCTGAAACCCAGCTTCGCCGCCTCACGCAACCCGGCCATGACCGCACCGCCCTTGCCCTGATTGACGGGCAGTTGCACGAGAAACACGTTGTCCTGCCCGGCCAGTGTCTGGAGCACGGCGGCGCAAGCGGGGCTGCTGGCGTCATCGACCAGAACGCACGGCAAACCCGCCTCCAGCAGCTCTTGAACCACGGCAGGTACGGCCAGTTCGTGGTTGTAAACCGGGATAACGGCGCAGGGGTTATGCATTGAACAATCCTTTTCGAACACGACGCTGCGCTCCCACAGGTCTGACACTCATCACGCAAAGCATTGATTCAAACATCCGCGTTCGCCCACAAAATCCGTCCACTGGAGCAGGCCGCGTCGCCGTTGCGGTAAGCGAAATGCAGTTTGCCGCGCTCCTGATCGAAGCGAAGCGTCAGGCTGAGGCGATCGCCGGGGCGGACCAGTTGCTGAAACTTGAGCACTTCCATGCCCGCGAAACGGGGCGGCAGGCTCATCAAGCGTTGCCCCAGCGTGATCGCCCAATCCACCTGCACGACGCCCGGCAGAATCGGCGTGCCGGGGAAGTGCCCGGTGAAGTGGGCCAAGTCCAAGGGCACGACCAGCTCAAGCTGCAGTTCGTCGCCGACCTGCTGCTGGCTGACCAACTCAGGGCCTTGAATCCGGGGTGCCACCAACAGCGCCTCCACCTGCGCTTGAGGCAGCTTGCCTTGGGGGTTGAGCGGTAACTGGGTCAACAAGCGCCAACGCCTTGGCAGCGCAAGGGCCTCGCAGTGAGGCACCAGATGCTGGCGCAACGCGTTGGTCAGTGCGCGCCGGCCCTGATTGCGCAAGGCGTGAACACCGCTGGCGCTCAGCACCACCAGCGTGCCCAGCGATGCCCGGTTTTCCCGCACCACGCCAAAGCGGGCTTCGCTGACCCATTCATGAGTGGCGAGCGCTTGTTCGAGCAGCGGCAGGGAAATGCGCTTTTCTTCCAGTTTGACGATGCGGTCCAGCCGACCCAGCAGTTGGAAGCGACCCTCTTCGGTAAACCGTGCAGCGTCCGCCGTCTGCTCGACGTGCCCGGCAGGCAGATAAGGGGATTCGATGCGAAGCGCGCCATCGTCGTCCTGGCTCAGCTTCACGTCGTCGAACGCGCGCCACAACGGGTCGCCCTGACGCCAGGCAATCCCGCCGGTTTCCGAGCTGCCGAGAATTTCTGTCGGCCACTGACCCAGTCGGTCATGCAGGCGCTGTGCGGCTTCTGTCGGCAAAGCGCCTCCGGACGAAAATACGCGGCGCACAGCGCTCATGCTGCTCCAGTCGAGGTTATCGCCCATGCGCTTGAGCAAGGCGGGGCTCGCGACCCAGGCGAACGATTCATGCTCGCGACTCGCCCGCTGCAGGTCTTCGGGGAAGGGCAATTGCTTGCGCACGAAACGACGACCGGCGCATAGCGGCCACAAAACCCGAAACAGCAGTCCGTAGATATGTTGCGCAGCCACACTGCCAATGATGCAGGCGTGGCCCAGGTCCGCGCCCCACAACCGCTCCAAGGCCGTGACTTCGTTGGCCAGTTGCCGAAGCTTCTTCTCGATCAGCTTGGGCTCGCCGCTTGAGCCGGAGGTGCACAGGCTCAACACGCACGTGTCCAGGTCCAGGGGTGCTGGTTGGAGTGGGGCAGCGCTCAGGGTCACCAGTTGAATATCGCCGGGGAGATCGGTGAGCCACAGGTCAACGCGGTTCGTCCAGCGCTCACGGGTTTGCGCTTGCAGGTCGGACGGCAGCAGGACACTGACGCCCGCGCGCCATGCGGCAAACAGGGCCACGGCGAGATCGCCGGCGTCCTCCAGGTGAATGGCGACGCTGGATACCCCTCGCGCTTGCAGCGCGGCGGCGACACCCAAGGTTCGTTCACCCCACTGCGCATGGCTCAAGGCGGGCGAGTGAGCAACCACACGGGCGGGATCAGCATCCAGCAACAGCCGTTCTAGGTTTATCCAGCTCATGCACGGCCTCGAACACGCTGGCGAACGATCCATTCGGCGGCAAACAGCGTCGCCATCAAACCGTAAGCAATGAGGCCGGTGTACAGCGTCCACCAACTCAGCGGCGCCCATAGCGTGAGCGCGGCGGCCACCAGGCCATTGAACAGGAAAAACAGGCACCAGATCTGTGTCACCTGGCGCGTATAGCGGATGGCGATTTCTGGCAGGTCGGGGTCTGTCAGGCGAGCCATTCGCTCCACCATCGGCATGCCCCGCAACAGGCTCAGTCCGAATAACGTCAGCATGAAACCGCTGATCAGCACGGGATACCAGCGCAGCAGTCGTGGGCTGTCAAAGACGATTAGCAGCAGACAAAAGCCGATGGCGACCAGCGCCATGCCCAGGTTATCCGGGCGCCGCTCACCGGTCAGTACCCGGGCCGCCCACAGAGAGCCGAGCAACAGCGCGAATTGCCAGGGCGAGAAGTGCTCCATGCCGAAATACACGGCGAACGGGTACAGCACGCCCGCGAGCACCAATAGCAGGCCGGTCAGGCGACTCATGCGGCGGCGTTGACCAAGCGGTAAACCGCTTCAACCACATCGCCGACGGTGCGTACGGACTTGAACTCTTCGGCGGCGATTTTCTTGCCGGTCTTGCGTTTGATGTGATCGATCAGGTCGACGGCATCGATGCTGTCGATTTCGAGGTCCTGATACAGATTGGCTTCGAGGGTAACGCGCTCAGGTTCAAGTTCGAACAGCTCAACCATTGCAGTACGCAGGGTTTCGAAGATGTCTTCACGGGATTGCATGTTCAGTCCTCAGGCCACTTGGCGTGCTTTGACGAAGGCCGCAAGGCTGTCGACGCTGGTGAAGTGGGTGCGCGTGTCTTTAGCGTCGGCGTCGATCTTGATGCCGTAGCGTTTCTGAATGGCCAGGCCCAGCTCCAGGGCGTCGACCGAGTCCAGGCCCAGACCTTCGCCAAACAGCGTCTGGTCGTTGCCGATGTCGTGCGTGCTGACGTCTTCGAGGCCCAGGGCGTCGATGATCAGCTGTTTAATTTCCAGGTGCAGATCGCTCATCTGTGGCGAGCTCCTTGATGAAGTGGTGATGCAGATGGTCATTGAGCTTGCGCGACGCCACAGGGGCCGGGCCAAGCGCGGCAAATGCCGCAGGGTCGATGTCGTTGCCCACGCGCAGGTGAAAATGCGGGCGGCGCAGGGGAATGCGGTACCAGGGTTCGGCCTTGGTCAGGGTGGTCGGCGACACATGGATCGTGACCGGGGTGATGACGTTCGCGCCGCGCAGCGCGATGGCAGCCGCACCGCGATGGAAGGCGGGCGGCAAACCCGGTTGAGTGCGCGTGCCTTCTGGGAAAATGATGAGGGTCTGGCCGGTCTGCAGCAGATGGGCGGCGTTCTCCAGCATGTCCGCGCTGCCGTCATTGCTCACATAACCGGTGGAACGGACCGGGCCCCGGGTGAACGGGTTCTGCCACAGGCTCTGCTTGACCACGCAGTTGGCGTCACGCACCAGGCCGATCAGAAACACCACGTCGATCAGTGAGGGGTGGTTGGCAATGATCATCTGGCCTGGGCGTCCCAGTCGCTCGGCGCCTTCGACTTCGTAGGTCAGCACGCCGACCCTGGCCATGAAGCGGATGAACGTCCAGAACAAACGGCTGATGGTCCGCCGGGCGCGGCGTTGATGGGCACAGGCGTTGCCCGGCAGTAATGCCAGCAGTGGAAATATCGCCAGACGCAGGCACAACCCGCCCAGCCCGAAAAGGGCAAAACTCAGGGCTGTTGTCAGCAGTCGCCAGTAGTAGGCGTCGCGACTTTTGCTCAGCGGTTGTGTTGCCAGTTCCATTGCCGGTTTTTCCAGGGATGCTGCAAAGCGCACTGTTGTGTCGACAGCGCGCGTAAAAGGTTGAGGGCGTGCGGCCATTTGCCGGAGGCATTCGCGCCGTCGTTAGACTGACAAGTGCTCAACGCCAGCTGCCATTCGTCGCCTGGTGTCAATAAAAGCCCGAGTGCATAGGGGAACGGCACGTCGTCGATCCAGGGCGCATAGGCGGCAGGGGGCTGCTCTTCGGTCACGATCAGCAACACGGCGGGTGCGCCTTCGTTCAGCAACGTCGCGGCTTCCAGCACGCCATGCTCAAGCCCGTCACCTGCTGCCGCCAAGGCCGTCATTTCACTGGTTTCGTTGCGCAGGATGGACCACAGACCAATCACGGCGTTGTGCACAGAAAGGCTGAATTGGGTCGGCGACAATGGCTGATCGGCAGCCAGATCACTGAGGATCTCGAAGGTGCGGGGTGTCTCCCCGTGTCGTGAAACAAACACAAGCGGCAGTTGTGCGTGCCCTTCAGCCAGCGGCCAGCCTACACTGAACGCCATCCGGGCCAGTCGGCTCAAGCGTCGCCGTTGCATGGCGGGCAGAAAAGACACGTCTGGCGCTTCGCCTTGATCGCTCAGGCGTGTCGGGTTCTCCCCCCATTGGCGCCAGTCTTCGACCGTCGTCAGCCCGGGAGCCCACGCGCGCCACTGTGCAATGTTGAACTTGATCACGAATTATCATCCCGCCCCTATGCGGGCTTACTTCCTGGCTTCGAGTATCCGAAGTGACACCAACCATGGCGCGGCGCTATCACCGAGTGGCGGGCATTATCCCGATGCATGCGATCTGTAGCAATTTGTAAGTAGGTAATTTCACGTATTCACGTAGGATTCGTCCGTTTATGTTGTCTCTTTTTCCTGAAGCGCTCGCCCTAGTAGCAGGGTTTGCCTAGACTCGGCCCATTCATCGGGTCGCCGGACGATCCTCCACTGCAACACAGCGACAGGGAGTTTTCACATGCGGCGTGTGGTGTTCAATCAGAAGGGTGGCGTTGGCAAGTCGAGCATCGCCTGCAATCTGGCGGCCGTCAGTGCCCATGAGGGCCACCGGACGCTCTTGATCGACCTTGATGCTCAGGCCAACTCGACGCAATACCTGACGGGTTTGACCGGCGAGGACATTCCCATGGGTATCGCCGACTTTTTCAAGCACACGCTTTCTGCCGGCCCGTTTTCGAAGAAAAACCAGGTCGATATCTACGAGACGCCCTTCGAGAATCTGCACGTGGTGACGGCGACCGCCGAACTGGCCGACCTGCAGCCCAAGCTCGAGGCCAAGCACAAGATCAACAAGCTGCGTAAATTGCTGGAAGAGCTCGACGAGGATTACGACCGTATCTATCTGGATACACCGCCTGCGTTGAATTTCTATGCCGTGTCGGCGTTGATTGCGGCAGACCGCGTGCTGATTCCCTTCGATTGCGACAGCTTCTCGCGCCAGGCCCTCTATGGCTTGCTCAAGGAAATCGACGAGTTAAAGGAGGACCATAACGAAGAGCTGGAAGTGGAAGGGATCATCGTCAACCAGTTCCAGTCACGCGCCAGCCTGCCGCAACAGATCCTCGACGAACTGATCGCCGAGGGATTGCCGGTGCTGCCGGTCTACCTCAACAGCTCGGTGAAGATGCGCGAATCGCATCAGGCCAACATGCCGCTGATCCATCTCGACCCTCGTCACAAGCTGAGTCAGCAGTTCGTTGAGTTGCATCGGTTGTTGGAGAGCAATGCGGCTGACTGAGGGCGCGCAGGCGCTAGCCGTAGCCACACCTCAGGACGTAATGGTCATAAGCAATGCGTCGTCGGTCTTAGCAATTGGCCTGCACGAGGCTAGTTATCTGCTGGCAGGCGAGGGGCTGGCGCGGGTGATTTGCTGCAGAGCTTGATAATCACGCGATACGCGATTGTGGCAGCGATGAGGTCAATCACCCACATGGTGGGAAAATAGAGGTCCTCCGGGTTGGCTATACCTAAACAACTTGCCGCATGGAACCAGTATTCAAGTTGTTCCGCAGGCATGGGATATGGGTACGTGTGCAGGAATAACACCGCTACTATCAGCAGAGTCAAAAACAGCAACACCCTACATGCCTTACGGGCAAGTGCTTGCATGTGCGATGACCTCTATCCACCCATAAGCGTGCAACCCCGTGGACCTCACGGGAATTTTGCTGGCGCCGGTAAACGCGTGCCGTATCATCCAAAAATCGGAATGACGCTGAAGCGTTATGCAGCCTTGTGAAATGCCTAGTGGCCCGATTGGGTGCAGTCGAAAGTTGCCTCGTTCAACCCCGTTGATCCACGTGTAGTCATCAATCCTTCCATCGTCTCTATACAGCGCAAACCACTCGCTATGATCCGTCGGTGTCTTGGTTATCCATGTCGGGATATCTTTTGCCAGCGTGTACATCCTGCTCCAGAACTCTCCGGCAGGTCGATCAACGATCCAGTACTTACCGGGCGGCAGTGGGCCGTTATTCGGGATGGCCACACAGCCACCCCGATTCCGGTAGACGCTGTTGCCAGAGAAGGCCATGAACTTGCCGATGCCGAAAATGGTCAAGGGCGAAAATTCTGAGTTATTGATTACGAATCGTCCGTGAAAAGCCATGGAAACTCCCGTCGATAGCTTGCTTCTGCCGTACGCCCGGCACTTGCCGAACATCGGAAAAAATCAAAGTCGTCCACGGTAAGCAACGCCATGCCTAGGCGCTGTCAGCGCCTTCGCGGTGTCTTGTATGAAAAATCCGTAGAGCCCTCTCTGTTAATGATGTGCAACAGAGCGTCTAAACCACTATCGATGGAGGTTCTATCTGGATGGATTTCGTCAGGCGCTTAGCCCGCTTGCGCGCCTGCTCTGCCTCATCTTTCGGGATGGCAATGGCCGCGTCCATATCCGCCACCAGATGATCCTGGCTGGCGATCAGTCGATTGCTGCCTTCTGCGCAGCCGCATTTCACGGTCTGCGTGTGCGTGGCCACGGCGATCAACTGATCGATGAAGGTCGGGTTGCCCTGGGCGATGAACCCGACTTGCTCGCATTCGGGGCACCACACCGGGTCGCCCATGCGGGCCAGGCGGCGGTCCTCCCATGTCAGTGATCCCGAGGCCTTCAAAACGGTGCCGCCTGTCGTCGTCGCGTCGCCTTCTCTGATCGCACGTGTCATCGCTTACTGCTCCAGGGTTGCGGTGGGAATGGCAAACCCTAGACGCTGATGCCGGCGACCGTCGTGCTGAAAAGCGCTTTCAGAAATGACCTACATCGTTGGCTGTCGTGCGCTTCAAGCTTTGGCGAAACAGCTGTCAAATTCCGTGGCTGGCGAGCCAGGCGGTCAGTTGCTGAAGCGGCATGGCGCCGCTCTGACGCGCGACTTCGCGGCCGCTCTTGAACAGAATCAGGCTGGGAATCGAACGAATGCCCAACTGGGCCGAAAGTTGCTGATTGGCTTCACTGTCCAGCTTGGCCAGGCGCACGCGACCGCTCAATTGCACGGCCGCCTGCTCGAAGGTGGGCGCAAAGGATTTGCACGGCCCGCACCAGTCGGCCCAGACATCCACCAACAACGGCAGATCGCCCTTGATCTGACTGGCGTAGTCGCCTTGGGTGAGGTTAAACGGCTTGGTCAGCAGAACAGACTGCTTGCATCGCCCACATTTGGGCTGATCCCCGAGCCGGTCAGCGGGGATGCGATTGAGGCCGTTGCAGTGAGGGCAGGGGATCAACAGAGCGTCGGACATGGTGGTTACCTGGAATAAACACTAGTAATGACTGTTAAGTGAAGACTGACGCGGGTTTTATCAAGCCGATGTACCTAAGACTGTACGGGATGAGCGCATCGTTGGCTCGCCTGTCGAATGTTCAAATGCCAAAGGCTGAAGTTACCGCCTTAAAAAGGGATTTCCCACAACGTCCGCTGCCTCTTCGGATTGGTGGCTCCTTCCACTTCATTTAGGGTACTTGCTCCGCCAGAGATCCTCGCCATAAATTAAACCGAGTGCTACTTTTGTAGCACTGACCGGTGAGGTATTGGCGATGGTTAACAAGAGAAAAACGATGACGATGAACTCCACTATTCGCCGCCAGGGTGGCGCAGCGGTAATGACCATTCCGCCTGCATTCCTCAAGGTACTGGATCTGGATATTGGCTCTCAGGTCGAGCTTAGTGTCGAGGCCGGAGAATTGATTGCGAAGCCTGTCACGCAGTTGGCTCGTAAGCGATATTCTGCTCCCGAGCTACTGAGGGGCTCTGAGCATGTGGCTGAAATCAATCACGAGACAGCGTGGGCGAGAGAAGGTGATCCTGTCGGTCGGGAAATCATCTGATGGTTCGCCGCAGAGCCCCCCGCCAGGGAGATGTGTACTGGATTGACCCCAATCCTGTGGCCGGCCGCGAGATGGAGGGGAGACATCGCTTTGCCGTTATCAGCGGCCAGCAGATCAATGCGTTGGGTGTATGTATGACCGTTCCTGTTACGAGTGGTGGCGGTGTTTCCCGAGAGTTCGGGTTAGGTGTCGTCGTTAGGGGTCACGACACCACTGGTCTGGCGGTCTGCAACCAAGTGCGAAGCTTTGATATCGAACAACGGGTGCGAGTGGGATCGGCAAGATTCATAGAGAGCCTCGACAAAGGGACCACGAACGAAATCGTTTCCAAGGTGCTGAGCGTTATCGACATGCATGATTGACCGGGACGCCTAGTGTGCGTTGCTTGTCTTTCGGCCACTCAACGCAAGTACGATTAATTTCGTCCTGCTCGACGAGGCGCAGAATTATTTGATTGGCGGGTGTCGAGCCTAGCGCCGATGGCTGATCCGTAAGCTAAATACCATTTTAATAATCGAAAGAACCCCCCGTTCGCCCAGCTATCCGCCCTGCATCTCCATCGATAGCCTCCCATCAAGGGGCTATCAATCCACCTTCCGGAACATCCGCCCCTGACCCTTCATTGCCAGGGAAACGCCGATGATCAGTCAGTTGCAAAACGCTCTTTCCGCCATCATGCCGAGCAAGGTGGTCGCGTCGGCCTCTTTCGAAAAACCGAGTGATTCGACCGTTGTGGATAAAACCACGAAGACGCCTGCCGACAAGGCGACGTTCTCAACCCTTGCCAGCCAACTGAGCGAAAGCACGGCGCGTGCGGCCGCGCGCGATGCGGTCATGACCCATGCCGAGTTAGGCAAGTATGGCCTCAATCGCATCAACGAATTTCTGGTCGAATCGCCCAAGGCCAACAACTACACCCGGGCGATGGAAGTGCCCGATACGCGTGACCCCGAGCTGTTGGACCGGGCGCGAAGGGCCAGTGAGTTTGTCACCCTGACGCTGGCTGGTCACTCGAATGCGAAGAGCCCGTTTGAAAAATTGTCTCGCGAACAGCTCAACGTGATTGCCTACGATGACAGCGGCGCGTTCACCCTGAACGAACGACGCGCGGCGTACCAGGGCGTGCAGAAAATGGACGATGCCTGGCGCAAGACCGCCATTCCCGCCGGTATCCTCGAGCAAGCTCGCACAGGCAACGCGACAAAGTTCTACAACGAAGCCCTCAGCTACTACAAATCGCTGCCTGCCATCGAAAAAGCAGTGGACTACCCAAAGGACACCGAGACCCTGCTTAAAGCAAGGATCAAGTCCGACCCCGCACTGCCGAGTTTCCCGGGCGTCGTGACCCGTCAGGGCGGCGATCGCAAACTGACGCTATACGACATCCTCGCCGGGATCGTCGATACCCAGAAAAGCAAGGCCGATCCGGGCAGCCCCGCCCTCAGCAGGAAATTCACCCCCAGGACTTCGCCGACGCCAGTGTCGTGGAATGAACGATGGGCCAAGCAAGAGGCCTCTGCGGCCAAGGCGGTCAAACCCGTACAGGCAGCGTCCCTCTCAACGTCCCTCCCTGGTGGATCGAGCGCCACCGCGTCAATGGGTAAAGGCGAGGCGGTGAGCAGTTCGACGTCGACTGCAGAATAGTCGGCGGTATCACTTCAAGATTGAAATCTTCAGGAGTTGCAAAGGGGGTAATGGTGTTGTGCTCCAAAAGGACTATCCGTTCGAGTCGTTGTGGTGGTTGTTGGTATCTGATTAGCTTTTTTCAGATCTAACAAAAAGGATGATCAAAATGAAAAATGCCAAGACGATTAAATCTGCCATCTCGGTGGTTGCAATGCTTAGTGCGGGATCGGCTATTGCGACGCCGCAGGTTACCGTAAGCTTCACTAACAATACGACGGAGGTTGCGACTTACCAGTCCGGTGGTAGCAGGAACGAATTGACGACGTATTCGAACGCCTCTCCTAAACCTTCCAATGTGGAGAGCGGAGGTACTCGAAGTTATATCGTAAGTGCGACGGGCTCTTCACCCATTACCTATGCGATGGTGACGTACAAATCCGGGGGTAAGTCGTGCCAGTTCACGACCAGTTATCTGATGAACTCTACGCCGGGCGGTGTCAGAACACCTAAGTGGAATAAAAACGCTGTCGCCAGTGGTGGTGCAAGATGTGACATCAGTATCACCGCTGTGAACTATTCCAATCACGATTGGAGCGTAAATCTCATAATGCGTTAATAGGTTCAGGTTAAGGATGGCCGCTAAATAAGTGGCCATCTTTAATATGACAATACTGGAGGGCGATATGATTCAAGACATAGGCGTCGCGATAACGGCACCTGTCAGTGTGAAAGTGGACAAAGAAACCACCGCTGGCAGTGAGGTTGTGAAAGAGCCAGATTCTTCGAGGGTGCAAACGGATAACGCAAATGTGTCTCTGCTGGCCCGGCAATTAAGTGAAAGCGCGCTTCGTTCCAGCAAACGAGAACAGGAACTGTCTCGTGATGAACTGGCTGCTTATGCGAAGAAGCAGATAAACAATTTTGCGTTGGACGGGTACACGTTCGGGAAATCCCGGCACGATGTGGAGCAGCCCGATACAGATGATGCCGAACACCTGACACGGGCGAGACAGGCAACCGAATACGTCAACCAAACCATCAACGGCAGCCGTTACGCAAAAAATCCGTTTGCGGGCTTGCCTCGAGATCAGTTGGCACTCATTGCTTACGATGACAGTGGCGGTTACACCATCAATGAGCGGCGGGCGGCGTGGTCTGAAAGTGAGCGTATCAAGTCTGAATGGGAGAAAGGAGCGGTCACTCGCTGCCAATTGGAAAGCGCACAAACCGGAAAAGTGCCGGTGTTCCTCACGGAGGTCCTGAACTTCTACAGAGGGCTGCCAAAGATCGAGCAGGTTCAGGATTGCTACCCGGGAGATTACGAAGCTGAGTTACTTGAGAAGATTCGTGTGGAGTTGGCCAGCCCTGGTGGGGAGTCAAATGAGCTGGCGGAGCGGGGACTCAATTTGTACGACATTCTGGCGAGTATCGCGGTGTCAGAGAAAAAAGAGGCAGAGACCCTAAGTGACCTCTCTGTACGAAATCACTCTGAGCAGGCGCCCACCTCGGCCTCTGTTTTCGATAAGCCTTCTCCGTTTCGTGTTGCCGAACCCTCTTCGATCACTACGACGAACAACTGATCTCCAGATGCTTACCCCAATCCGGCGGACGCTGTGCATAACTGTCCATGCCGGGCTGTTCTTCGAATGGCGTGCACAGCACTTGATGCAGCCGACGGACTTCGCTGTAGTCGCCTTGCTCGGCGGCTTCGATGGCGCGCTGGGCGAGGTAGTTGCGCAGGATGTAGAGCGGGTTGACGGCGTGCATCCGGGCGCGACGGTCTTCCTGATTTGTGGCCGGTTCGCGGGCGATACGGGCCTTGTAGGTCTCGGCCCAGGCGTCGAAGCCGAGCATGTCGACGAAGTCGTCGCGCAGGCGGCTGACGGCAATGTCGGCGGACTCTTCGCCCAGGCGGCGGAAGAACAGGCTGTAGTCGACGCCGCTGTTTTGCATCAGTTGCAGCAGGCGGGCGATGAGGTCGGCGTCGTCTTCCTCGGCTGTGGTCAGGCCAAGGCGGCGGCGCATCAGGTCCAGGTAGTGCGCCTGATACAGCGGCAAAAACATGCCCAACGCTTCACGCAAGGCTTCGACGCTGATGAACGGCGTCAATGCCTGAGCGAGCGCGCTGAGGTTCCATTGCCCGATAGGCACCTGATTGCTGAAGGAGTAACGCCCTTCGTGGTCCGAGTGGTTGCAGATGAAGTTCTGATCGAAGTCGTCCAGAAAGGCAAACGGACCGAAGTCGAATGTGATGCCCAGAATCGACATGTTGTCGGTGTTCATCACGCCGTGGCAGAAACCGTAGGCCTGCCACTTGGCGATCAGTTCGGCCTGACGTTCGACGATCGTGCGGAACATTGCCAGATAGGGTTCCGGCTGTTCCAGGCATTCGGCGTAGTGCAGCGACAGGACGTGGTCGGCCAGTTCTTTCAACTGATCGTTCTGCTTGGTGTAGAAGAAGTATTCGAGGCTGCCGAAGCGCACGTGGCTTTGCGCAAGCCGCAACACCATCGCTGCGCGTTCTTGCGTTTCCCGCCACACCGGTGTCGTCGAGCCGATCACGCAGCCGGCGCGACTGGTCGGTATGCCCAGGGCGTGTAGTGCTTCGGACGCGAGAAATTCGCGGATGGAGGAGCGCAACACTGCGCGACCGTCGCCCATGCGTGAGTAAGGTGTCTGGCCTGCGCCCTTGAGGTGCAGGTCCCAATGTTCGCCCGCGTCGTTATACACCTCGCCGAGCAGCAGGCCTCGGCCATCGCCCAGGCGTGGGTTGTAGGAACCGAATTGGTGGCCGGAATAGACCATGGCGCGCGGGTCGGCTTCAGCCCATAACTTGTGGCCGCTGAACAGCTCGGCGAATACCGGCTCTTCGGCTTGGGCAGAGTCCAGGTCCAGTAACGCCAGGGCCGCTTCGCTTGCGACCACCAGGCGTGGCTCGGCAATGGGCTCGGGCAATACGGATGTGGAAAACGCGTCGCCCAGGCGGGCGAAGCGATTATCGAAGGTCAGCTCGTCGAGGGCTTTCAAGGGATGCCTCCAGCAGAATGTCCGACCATTCTGCTGGGATTCTTCGAGTCAGTCGAGCTTGACGTCCGGCGGCTCAGGCACATCCTTCGGGGCGGACGGCATGGCAGTCGGCGAGGCAGGCGCCGGGGCGACGTTGTTCGCCTCTGGTTCGACCGGCACCATTTTGTACTCCTGTCCCTGCATGTTCTTGAGGTAAACCTCCATCTGCCGGAACGAGATATTGATGTGCTGCTTCTTGAATTCCTTGTTGATGAACCGGTTGATCTCGTCGAGCACCGGGTTGCGGTCCCCAAGGTCGCGCACGTGCATGCGCAGTTCGTGGTCGAGCGTGCTCTCACCGAAATTCAGGAAATAGACGATCGGCTCAGGTTCCTTCAGCACCCGAGGGTTTTCACGTGCGGCCTTGAGCAGAAGGTTGCGCACCAGGTCAAGATCGGAGCCGTAGTCCACGCCCAGCTTGAGCGTGACGCGGGTAATGGTGTCGGTCAGCGACCAGTTGATCAGTTGCCCGGTAATGAACGTCTTGTTCGGGACAATGATGTCTTTGCGGTCGAAGTCAGTGATGGTCGTTGCACGAATGCGGATCTTGCTGACCGTTCCCGACAGGTTGCCGATGGTGATGGTGTCGCCGATCCGCACGGGGCGTTCGAAGAGGATCATGATGCCGGAGATGAAGTTCGCGAAGATCTCCTGCATGCCGAAACCCAGGCCAACCGACAGTGCGGCGACCAGCCATTGCAGCTTGTCCCAGCTGACGCCCAGTGCCGACAGCGTGGAGACGAAACCGACGCCCGCGATGATGTACGACAGCAGCGTCGTGGTGGCGTAAGAGCTGCCCTGCTTGAGGTTCAGCTTGGACAGCACCAGCACTTCCAGCAGGCCGGGCAGGTTACCCGCCAGCACGAAGGTGATGCCGATGATCACCAGTGCGCCGATGAGGTCGCCCAGGCTGATCGGCACCATGCTCATGTTGGCGCCGGTGCCACTCGTGTATTCGTACAGTGTGATGTTGTCCAGGTACGAGAACACCGTGATCAGGTCGGCCCAGACGAAGTACAGGGCCCCGACGAAACCGGCCAGCAAGGCCAGACGAATCAGTCGCAGCGACTGCTGGTTGACCTGTTCGATGTCCAGTGTCGGCTCTTCCACCGGTATCTCGCCGTCGCCCGCCTCTTTGGCGGCCTGACGTTTGGCCAGGGCTCGCTGGTAGGCCAGGCGCCGCGCCGCGACGCCAAGGCCGCGAACGAAGGCGGCTTCGATGACCAGCCACAGCATCAGGACGTAGAGGGTGTCGATCAGCCGATCGCTGAGCTTCAGCGCGGTGTAGTAGTAGCCGAAGCACACCGCAACGAACAGCGCGATCGGCAGCGCGGTGAAGGCAAGGCCCACGGCACGCCGGAACAGCGAGGCGTTCTGGTGGGTCGGGCTGGTGAGCAGCAAACGGCCGAGCAACCACGCCATCAGGGCGTAGCAGGTTAGCACCACGGCGATGCCGATGACATCGTCCGCCAACGCCGAAGGTTCATGCTCCGCGACGGCAACCACGGTGACCAGCGCCAGCACCACCAGACCCAAACGACGAATCCAGCCGCGCAAAAATTCCACCTGAGGCTTTTCCCAGCGGAAGTGCAGCTGCGCCACGCCACCCGGCGCCAGGATGCGGTAGGCAGTGTAGAACACCAGCCAGGCCAGCGAGATTTGCAACAGTGCCGCGCCCAGGTTGACGTTCTGTTCGCGCGCGTCGATCTGCAGCGCCAGCGCACACGACGCCAGCGCGAGTGACAGCGGCATGGCCAGCAGAATGTTGATGAAAATCGCCAGCGGCGTTTGCCACTGCCGGTCACGCTTGAAGTGCCCGATGTCCCCGTGCAGTCGATTGAGCTTGTCGTACAGCGCCTTGCGCTTCCACATCAGGGCCCCGATCACCAGCAGAAGTGGCAGGAAAATCAGGGGGCGCTGGGTCAGGCCGTCGGCGAGCTCGCTGAGGCTGGAGGTCCAGGGCAGGGTGGTGAGCTGTTTCATCAGGCGCGGCTGAACGCGCTCGAACCATTCCAGATCCAGCGGTTTGTTGCTCGGTATCCAGAACATCTGCTCGTCGAGGGTCTGACGCAGGCTGAGCGCCGTGCTGACCAGTTGCTTCTGGTTCAGCTGCAGGGTGATGGACTCGTTGAGCAGCGCGCTCAGTTCGCGGTTAAGGCGCTCCAGCAGATCGGTCCGGGTAGTCGCCAGGTCCAGCAGGGTCTTGCGCAGCGCCGGGGTGACGTCTTCCGGCTTCTGCGTTGCCAGCAAGCTGTCGACATAGTTGCCCGGGTTGCTCATCTCTTCGCGCTGCTGATTGACCTCGAACTGATACAGGCGGATGTCAGCGATTTCGTCCGCCAGGCCGCTGTCGAGTTTCAGCTTCGGCAAAGACTGCTTCTGTTTGTAGAGAATCTTGGAGAGCAGCAGGCTGCCGCTCAACACATTGATCTGCTCGTCCAGCGCCTGATCGGTCTGGGTGATGGCGTCCAGCTGGGTCTTGGTCTTGAGGTTTTGTTGCGTCAGTTCGTTAAGGCGGTCGGTGCCGCGCAACAAGTAGTCGGAGAGTTTGAGATTGGTCGCACTCTCTGTCGCCAACAGACTGCTTCCGCCGGCTTTCTGCGCTTCGATCGACAGCTGCGTCACGGTTTCCTGGGACTGCGCGCGGCGTTTGTCGTTGATCAGGGTCTGCAGGTCCTGAATTTCCTGATCCTGACGGGCGACCTTCTCGGTGAGCAAGTCACGTTGGCTGCCTCCCAGATCCTGCAACTGGCTGTTGCCCGCCAGTTCCTGACGACGTAGCGCGATTAAGGCGTTGATCGAGGCCAACTCGGCGTTCAACTGATTGCGCTGGTCGGCATTGATCGCCTTGCCTGCGTCCTTGCCGCTCTTGAGGATGCCGTTGATGGTCTGGATGCGCGTCTGGCTGCTGCTGATTTCCGCCTGCGCACGCTCGGGGCGGGTCTGCGCCGTGATCGTCATGCTGTTGGCATCGTTCAGGGCTTTTTGCAGGTCGGCCTGTTGGGTGCTGCGGTCGCTGAGCATCTGCTCGAGCTGCGGAACGCTCATGTTGGCGTAACGCTGGGCGACAGGCACCTGGCGAATGCCTTTGAGGCGCATCAGCTCTTTCTGGTTCTCGGTGGTTTGCCTGGGCGCGTCGGCCAACTGTTTCTTCAGGTCATCGAGCTTTTTCTGGTTGTCCTTCTGGCTGGCAAGGAAACCGAGCGTCTGCTCCAGCACTTGCTGCATTGCCTTTTGATCGTCAGGCGACAGTTTCCGGTCGGCGATCTTGTCCAGGCTCTGCTGAACGGCTTCGCTGGAAGGTGGAGGCGTATCGGCGGCAAGCGCCGGGAGTGACGACAGGCATAGCCCAAGCAGGGCCGAGGCAAAAAAGGTACGCAGCGTGAACATAGACACCGGGTCGAGCAATCAGGAAAGGAGAGCAGTTTAGAGGAAGAGCCCGGGACCCGGGCGGCTTCCTTCGGGGAATCTGACGCCCACTTTGAGGATCTTGTTCCCGTCCATAACCGCAACTGTCCAAATAGTTCCGTTCCATTCGACTTGGTCGCCGACAATCGGGGCGCCGCGATTTTTCTGAATGATGAACTGGCTGAGCGGCATATTCGAATCCAGGCCGTCGAGCTTCAAACCGTATAACGCCGCGACAGCCCCGAGCTGAGCGTCTCCCTCGAGCACGAAGTCGCCGAAGAAACGCAAATCCAGACCTCTTTGTGGTGCCTGGCTGAACAGCTTTCCGAGCGCCGGAAGGTTGTGTTCATGGCCAATGACGCAAAGCAGGTCACCGGTCTCCAGAACCGTACTACCCGACGGATGGAGCAGTTGCTGACCCCGAAAAAGGGCGGCGATGCGTGTGCCTTCCGGCATTTTCAGCTCGCGAAGGGCCGCGCCGATGCACCATTTTTCCGCGCCAAGCCGGTAAACGAACAACTCCCACTCGCTGGTCACGTGGACTTCCAGCGCCGCTCGTGAGATAGGCGCAGGATCAGGCGGAACCGTCACTTTCAGCCATTTGGCGACCCACGGCAGGCTCGTGCCCTGAACGAGCAGCGACACGAGCACGATAAAGAACGCCAGGTTGAAGTACAGCTGAGCGTGCGGCAGGCCCGCCATCAACGGGAACACCGCCAGAATGATCGGGACCGCCCCGCGCAAGCCGACCCAGGCAATGAACGCCTTTTCGCGGCCGTGGAACACCCGGAACGGGAGCAGGCCCGCGAGCACCGACAGCGGCCGCGCTACCAGAATCATCCACAATGCCAGGCCCAGTGCGGGCAGGGCGATGGGCAGCAGGTCATGGGGCGTGACCAGCAGGCCCAGCACCAGGAACATGCCGATCTGCGCCAGCCACGCCATGCCGTCGAGCATGTGCAGGATGCCATGGCGGCTGCGGATCGGCTTGTTGCCGAGCACCAGGCCACATAGATACACCGCCAGAAAGCCGCTGCCGTGGATGGCGTTGGTCAGCGCAAACACCGCCAGGCCGCCTGCGACCACGAGGATCGGATAGAGGCCGTTGGCGAGATTGATTCGGTTGACCAGTTGCAGCATCAACCAGCCGCCGCCCAGACCGATGATGCCGCCGATGCCGAATTCCTGAATCAGGTGCCCCAGCAGGCTCCAGTGCAGCCCGGTCTGGCCGCTGGACAGCATGTCGATCAGGGTGACGGTGAGGAACACCGCCATCGGGTCGTTGCTACCGGATTCAATCTCAAGGCTGGCGGTCACCCGCTCGTTCAGGCCCTTGCCGCCGAGCAACGAGAAGACGGCAGCAGCGTCGGTGGAACCGACGATGGCGCCGATCAGCAAGCCTTGAATTATGTTCAGGTCAAACAGCCAGGCCGCAACCATGCCGGTCAGCCCGGTGGTGATCAGCACGCCGACCGTGGCCAGCGACAATGCGGGCCAAAGCGCCACGCGGAAACTCGCGACCCGCGTTCGCAGGCCGCCGTCGAGCAGGATCACCGCGAGTGCGAGGTTGCCGACCAGATAAGCCGTGGGGTAATTGTCAAAGATGATGCCGCCGCCGTCGACGCCCGCGGCCATGCCGACCGCCAGGATGATCACCAGAATCGGGATGCCGAGGCGCGAGGACAGCGAGCTGACCAGAATACTTGCACCCACCAGCAACGCGCCGATCAGGAACAGGCTGTTGATGGTCGTGGCATCCAAGGGCGGTACTCCAGACATAAGCAGAAAGTGAAAGCACTGACGGACTGACCATGCAGTCGGCGTGCCAAGGGATTTAACCTGTTGAATTGGCAGGCTGTCAAAGCTTTGCCAATTAATACAGCCCTCGCCGACGCGACGAATAATCCCCCTCGCCATAATTAGTTACCGCCTCGGGCTTTTTTCAAACTGATTACGTGCATGACTTTCCTACAAGACAAGGACAGGAAGTCATGCAATCAACCACGCTCGGAATGACCACCATCCACGCGCCCCGCGCGTTATCTCACGGCGAAACGCTTCAACGACGGGCAGCCATGCTGATGGGTGCATATCCCGACCTTTACGGAATGGCCTTTCAGGCTGCCCGCGCCATTGTCATCAAGCACACGGGCGAGTCCTGGGACCCGGCGAAGGTGTATTGGCATCGCTTTACCAGAGCCAACAACAGTGGCGCGACCTTCACCGGCTGGGAGCACCTCGGACCGCCGTCCGAATCCATGACGCTGATCGAGCTGGTCATGCATCGCTTCAGTGCCAGTGACGCCGTGTCCGCTGATGAGCTGAACACCTACAGCGGCTTTTACACGGTGGGTGCCGATCAACGTTTTTACAACGAATACAGTGAAGTCCCGATGCTGCCCAGCGACGTACTGCAGGATTTCTGGAAGCTGGATTTCGCCACGGATTGCAAACACAAGATCGAGGCGTTCTGGCGTGCTCATGAGCAGGATTTCTGCACGCTCGCCAAGATCAACCTGCTGTCGTCGGCAGGCCTGGCGTTGAGCAAAAAGTGGTTATCGATGGACGATTTTCAGACCGTGCTGATGGCGGTCACCGGTGCTGCCGACCCTCACGTGACCTGGGACATGCTGCAGGAGAGCCCGGGCTTTTCGGCGGGTGTGACGATGCAAGTGTTTCAGCTTGCAGGGCACGAAGCCAGAGACATGCTGCTCATCAAGAGCGGGCAGGGACGACGGATCGTGTTCACGCCCGATGCGCAACCGATGTTCCAGTGTTTTGCCGATGAACCCTCGCTGTATCAATGGGTGCAATCGCAGCTCGGCGAGCCGGAAACCAAGGCAGCGATGGTGTCGCATTTTGCGCGAGGACCCGAGCAGCTGGCATTTGCAAACGCCAGACTGTCCGCGCGCGCCGCTCAGCCATGGTCGCCCGAGCAGGCGCTCATCGGCGATTCCCCGGCCGCGAGCCCACAGTCTGTTTTCGAGCGCTTGCGCGACACAGCGCAGCGTGAAATGAACGAGGACCTCAACGCCCAATTGACCAGCAATGCCAGCCTGCGCAAACAGATGTGGATCGGCTATCTGGGCGCGTTCATCCGTATGGCCGGCGGTGTAGCGCCGCTGGCATGGCCGGTTGCGCTGAGCCTGGTGGGCGCCGGTATCGCCAGTGTCGGTTTGAATATCGACCAAGCCATCCATGGGCGTACCAAGACGCTGCGCAAGGCGGGCGTGATCGGCGCGATCATCAACGCGGTGTACCTGTTTCTCAACCTGCCGCTGTTAGCCAGCATCGGTCGTGCGGGAGAAGCTGTGCCGTTACCTGAGCGTGCATCCGGAACGGACACTGAGTCACTGGCGGGCCTTGAGGGCAATGAGGTATTAGACGACATCCCCGCAGACACGGGAAACGTAAACACCCGCGGCGTCCATGTGCTGGAAAACGGCGAAACCTGGATCACCCTGGGTGATCTGCCCTACCGCGTGCGGTACTTGAACGACCTCAACAGCTGGGCCATCGTGGATCCCCACAATCCGTTCGCGTTCAGCGGCGCTCGCCCGGTACGCCTCAATGCGCTGGATCAATGGGAGCTGCTTCAGCCGCCAAAACTGGTGGGCGGAAAGCCACCGGTGGAGACGCCAGGTGAATCGCCCAGCGCGTCCGGTTCCCAGGCGGAGAAGCCTTATGCCACGACGTCTTCTCCTTTCTGGGACACCCACATGCAGTTCAACCTCGACGAAGAGCGGCGTCTGTCGGCGTTGGGTAATCAGCGTCAGGCATCGGCGGTCAATGTGTACGAACTGGACTCCGACGAGGAAGTGGTTTCCGACTCAGAGGGTGAGGACGTTGTTATCGACGCCTGGAATGAAAAGCACCGGGTATTCAAAACCACAGACAATGCTTACTTCGGTGGTGCGATCACCCGCTATACCGAGGACGACGATGCCTACAACGTTTTCTTGCGCACGGGAGAGCAGCGGGGTACGGATCAAATCGAGGCGGTCGAGCGTCTGGTCGAGGACCTCTCGGAGGTAGAGCCCAACAATGACGTCCCACTGTATCGAGGCGGCAGTGGTGAGCGAGGCACTTCAGGGAGGGTATTTCGTGAGGGCAAACTCAAGGCGGGCGACGTGCTGGTCAATACCGACGTCACGTCGTTCAGTGAAAACCCTTACATCGCCAGGGTGTTCGCCAGTAGCGAGGGCGGCGCCTCATCGGCCAGCCACGAAGGCGCGATCACGTTTGATGACACCTCGGTCGTATTCGAGTTACCGGCGGGGGAATACCTGAACGCAACCCCCATCAGCCCGTTCTCGGCCAGCCCTAATGAGGTCGAGTCGGTGTTCTTGCCGGGCCACTACTTCCAGATTCAGCGCATCGAAGAGGTGGCGGGCAGCAACTACCGGTTCATGAATGTTCAGCTCAGACAGGTCCCGGCCGAGCAGATGTCGGGCCCCGCGTACGATTTGCGCACCGGTGAGGCGTTCAGCCGAGACCAGTACGCCGCCAAGCTGGGCAAAGAAGCGAAGACGCTGGTGGACACATTCTTTCCTCAGCACGCCTGATGCGTTGAGTCAGAACCAGTCGTTCTGCATCGACAGGCACACATCATCACGGGCTTGCAGAATGGCCAGCTCGTGATGACAGGCCGGGACTTCCCATGTCAGAAAATACCGCGCTGCCTGTAATTTGCCTTTGTAGAAATCTGCGTCGGCTGTGTTGCCGGCATTCAGTCCTTCCTGCGCCCGGATGGCTTGTTCCAGCCAGCGCCAGCCGATGACCGTGTGGCCAAACGCTTTGAGGTACAGGGCGGAGTTGGCCAGTGTTGCAGTGACCTTGCCTTGAGCGAGATCGGTCAGCAATTCCAGGGTGACCAATTGCAGCCGAGCGACGAGTTGCTCCAGTGGCTGGCGCAGGGTGGAGAGCGATTCGTGCGCGCGTGCACGCTCACAGGTATCGGCAATCAACCTGACCAACTGCTTGAGGCCCGCGCCGCCGTTTTGAGCCAGCTTGCGGCCCAGCAGGTCCAGCGACTGAATGCCGTGGGTGCCTTCATGAATCGGATTGAGGCGGTTGTCACGGTAGTACTGCTCGACCGGGTATTCACGCGTGTAGCCATGACCGCCCAGAATCTGGATCGCCAGCTCGTTGGCTTTGAGGCAGAACTCCGAAGGCCAGGATTTGACGATGGGCGTCAGCAGATCGAGCAGTTCATGGGCGAGCTTGCGCTGATCTTCGGTTTCGCCTGTCTGCGTGTCGTCGAACAGACGGGCGGCGTAAAGCCCCAGGTCGAACGAGCCTTCCACGTAGGCTTTCTGGGTCAGCAGCATGCGTTTGACGTCCGCATGCTGAATGATCGAGACAGGTGCGCTTTCCGGGTTCTTGCTGTCCGGCAGCCGACCTTGCGGCCGCTCGCGGGCGTACTCCAGCGAGTAAAGATAACCGGCGTAACCCAGCATGACCGCGCCCATGCCCACGCCAATCCGCGCTTCGTTCATCATCTGGAACATGTAGCTCAGGCCGTGGTGCGGCTTGCCGACCAGATAGCCGACACACTGGGCGTTGTCGCCAAAATTCAGTGCTGTGGACGTCGTCCCGCGCCAGCCCATTTTGTGAAACAGTCCGGCCAGCAGCACATCGTTCCGTGCGCCAAGACTGCCGTCGTCGTTGACCAGAAACTTCGGCACGATGAACAGCGAAATGCCCTTCACGCCCGGCGGTGCGTCAGGCAGTTTGGCCAGCACCAGATGCACGATGTTTTCCGACAGCGGATGGTCGCCGCCAGAGATAAAGATCTTGTTGCCGCGCAGCCGGTAGGTGCCGTCTTCGGCGGGCTCGGCACGGGTACGAATGTCTGACAGCGACGAGCCCGCATGCGGCTCGGTCAAGGCCATGGTGCCGAAGAAACGCCCCTCGATCATCGGTTGCAGGAAACGCTGCTTCTGCTCATCGCTGCCGAAGTTTTCGATGAGGTTCGCCGCGCCCATGGTCAGAAACGGGTACGACGTTGACGCCGCGTTGGCCGACTGAAAATGCGCGAAACAGGCTTGAGACAGCAGCGTCGGTAATTGCATGCCGCCCGCTTCAAAGCTGCGCGCCGCGTTCAGAAAACCGGCTTCTAGAAAGGCGTCGACGGCTGGCTTCACCTCAGGAATCAAAACGGCTTCGCCGTTCTCATAACGGGGCTCGTTCTCGTCGTTCTTGCGGTTGTGCGGCGCGAAGTGTTTCTCGGCGATGGTCCGGGCGGTGGTGATCGCTGCGTCAAAGGTTTCGCGGTTGTGCTCGGCAAAACGCTCACGCTGGGTCAGCGCTTCGGCATCCAGCACCTCATACAGCTCGAACGCCAGATTGCGGGAACTGAGCAGCGTCTCGGACATGGCAGCGTACCTTTCGTTGGAGTGCCGTGAGTCTAGGTGCGCCAGAAAGGGGTGAATAGCAAGATTGATCTGGGTGATAGAGGGGTAGAACGGGGATCGAATTCAGGCGCGACGAGCATCGCCAAACGGCAGGAGCGCGCTTGCCCGCGATTGCGATCA
>Ga0308163_10000832_pt1 | contig 42307 bp, 28 predicted proteins | sample PhyTR1_FD_201037 | JGI IMG/M metagenome (GOLD analysis project Ga0308163, IMG submission 201037) | Phyllosphere microbial communities from UC Gill Tract Community Farm, Albany, California, United States - DLSLT.R1 | ecosystem: Host-associated > Plants > Phyllosphere > Unclassified | place: USA... | reverse complement strand
GGGGGGGGGCCGCCCGCCGCCCCCGCGCGGCCGGCGCCGCGGCCGGTGCCGCGCCTTTCGGCGTTCGACGAGGCGGCCGGTTCGCCGCCGCTTGATGTGGACTCCGGCGGCATCGGTGCGCCGCCGTTGGGATTTTTGGGCATGGGGATTCCTTTCAAATCGGACCGGCCGCGCCGCTGTCGAACATCGACAGCGGGCGGTCCGGTTCTATCGTCAATTGGTATGGGGGCGCGCTGGCGTCGCGGAACTGCCGCTGTAGCCTTTGCGCGGTGTCTTCGCTGATTTCCAAAACGGCTGTGTGCGGTTGTCCGCGCGGACCGATCAGATCGACGACGGCAATCTCGGGATCGGTCTCGGCCAGCGCTAGAAAGTCCGTCAGCGGCGTGCAGCAGGTGGCATGTATCAAATACCGGGACTTGCCTGGCGCGGCGTGCGCTTGGCTCATGGGGTTCTCCTCAAAGCAGCGCCCTCCGAGGCCGGGGCAGTCGGAGGGCAAGGACGGCGCGCGGCGCCGTCGCCGTCAGCGGGTCAGGCCAGCGTCAGTGCAGTGTTTGCTGACCGCCATACATCGCGCCGTTGCCGCCTTGCTGCTGGGCCAGCTGGGCAAGTTGGGCTTGCTGCGCCGCTTGCTGGGCATAAGCGGCCATGACCGGATCGGCGCCGAACGGCAGCATGCCGCCCAGGTGGCCGGCGATGCCGCCGATGGTGTTGCCCAGCCCCGCGTTGCCGAACGCGCCGCCAATGGCGCCCCCCAATGGCTGGGCGACGTTCTTGATCAGGTTGCCGAACCAGCCGCCCTGCGGCGTCAGGCCCTGCTGGTCTTGCAACTGCTGCAACTGCTGCAACTGCTGTAACTGCTGCAGTTGGCCATCCTGCTGGCCATAAGCTTGCGCCGTCGGATCGGCGCCGAATGGCAACATGCGCCCGGTCTGACCGAGCGGCTGAGTGAAGCGGGGGTCGTTCGGCCCCCGGTTGTCGAGCAAGTTGCTGAACTTGAATCCGGGGAAGGACGAGAATATGCCTTGGGGTTGCAGTTGCTGGAGTTGCTGGAGCTGTGCGGCTTGCAGCGCTTGTTGTGCATATACCTGCGAGACGGGATCGGCGCCGAAGGGCAGCATGCCGCCCAACTGCCCGGCGATGCCGCCGATGGTGTTGCCGATGCCGGCGTGGCCGAAGGCGCCGCCGATCGCTCCGCCCACCGGCCGCGCGAATTGTTTCACCAAGTTACCGACCCAGCCTTGCGGGGCCATGCCTTGCTGCCCGATGCCCTGTTGTCCCATCCCCTGCTGCTGCAGCTGCTGCAACTGTTGCAGTTGCTGCAGTTGGGCCTCTTGTTGCGCCTGCTGCGCGTAAGCCTGCGACATCGGGTCGGCGCCGAACGGCAACATGCCGCCCAATTGACCGGCGATGCCGCCGATGGTGTTGCCCATCCCGGCGTTACCGAACGCGCCGCCGATCGCGCCGCCCAACGGCCGCGCCACCTGCTTAACAAGGTTGCCGAACCAGCCCTGTGCCGACAGCTCGCCCGGCTGCTGCATTTGTTGCTGTTGTAATTGTTGTTGTAGCTGAAGCTGCTGTAGTTGCTGCAGTTGTTGCTGCTGCGCTTGCTGCGCATAGGCCGCGCTGACGGGGTCGGCGCCCAGCGGCAGGAAGGAACCGCCGATGCCGCCGGCCACCTGGCCGATCTGGTTGCCCAGCTTGGCGTTGCCGAACAGACCGCCGATGCCGCGTCCGATCAGGCCGCCAAGCGGGGCGCCGAACATGCCGCCGAGGAAGCCCTGCGGTCCGAGTCCGCCGCCCTGGCCCATCTGGTCCATCTGCCCCATCTGGCCTATCTGCCCCATTTGTTGCGGCGCTAGTTGTTGTCCATAGTATTGTTGAAACTCGTTCATGACATCTCCTGGTTATTGATTCATGTTGTGGATGTGCGCGTGAAGCCAGCGCCGGCGCCGCTACCCGCCGCGACCTTTTATTGTTCTGGTTCGTTCTGCAAGGTCGTGTCGGGCTGCTCCGGGCTGCAAGGAGTTGGACACGCCTCGGGCAGGGAAGTTTTGGTATTCTTGGTTCCTCCCGCGCGTTAATCAGGTATCATCCAGCCTCATTTTTAAAACGCCCGAAACATGACCTTGCGCAGCCTCGATCTCTTTTGCCGTGTCGTCGACAATTACGGCGACATCGGCATCTGCTGGCGCCTGGCCCGCCAGTTGCAGCGCGAACACGCGCTCGACGTGCGGTTGTGGGTGGACGACCTGGTCAGCTTTCAGCGCCTCTGTCCGCAAGTGGCAACCGACGCCGACACCCAACGGGTCGACGGCGTCACCGTGCGCCACTGGCGCGACCAGGACGGCGTCTACGGCGCCGCCGATGTGGCCGACATCGTCATCGAGTTTTTCGCCTGCGACATCCCGCCCGGCTACATCAGCGCGATGGCCGCGTGCACGCCGCGTCCGGTCTGGTTCAATCTGGAAGGCTTGACGGCCGAGGAGTGGGTCGAGGGCTGCCACCGGCTGACGTCGCCGCATCCGCGCCTGCCGCTGACCAAGCATTTCTTCTTCCCGGGCTTTACCGACAAAACCGGCGGCCTGCTGCGCGAGGCGGCACTGGACGCCGAGCGGCTGGCGTTCCAGTCGGACCCGGCGGCGATGGCGGCATTCCTGGGCCGGTTGGGTGTGACGGCGCGCGAACTGGCCGCGACCAAGGTGTCGTTGTTCTGTTATCCGCACGCGCCGCTGGCGGCGTTGTTCGACGGCTGGCGCGAAGGTGGCGAGGCCATCGTGTGCCTGGTGCCCGAAGGCGTCGCCGCCGAGACGGTGCAAGCGTTTCTCGGCGCCGCGCCGACGGCGGGCGCGGCCGCTACGCAAGGCGCGCTGACGCTGCGCGTGCTGCCGTTCGTGCCGCAGCCGGACTATGACAAACTGCTGTGGGCCTGCGACCTGAACTTCGTGCGCGGCGAGGATTCGTTCGTGCGCGCCCAGTGGGCCGGCAAGCCGTTCGTCTGGCACATCTATCCGCAGGATGAAAACCTGCACCACAAGAAGCTGCGCGCCTTCCTGCAACGCTACGCGGCCGCGCTGCCAGCGTTGCAACAGTTTTCGCTGGCCTGGAACGGCGCCCCGGTGGCGGGCGGGCAGGGTGATGGCGCGTCGTTGTGGCGCGCCTTCCACAGTGAGATGCCGCAAATGGCCAACCGCGCGCAACAGTGGCGGCAACAGATGTTGGCAAACGGTGATCTGGCCACCAACCTGATGCGGTTTGCCGCCAGCTTGAGATAGGCTTCGCGGGAAAAGCCGGGTATAATGCCGGGTTAATCTCGCACATTTTTACTGGATCAACCGTGAGCTGACGGCTTTTGGCCCGGCGACAGATGATTTTTACGCAACCTACTTTTTACGTACACTCCCTATGAAACCTGCAAAAGAAATTCGTGTTGGCAATATCATCATGGTCGAAGGCAAACCATTCATCGTGCTGCGCTCCGATGTCAACGGTTCGAGCCGCACGGGCTTCACGTACAAATGGAAGATGAAGAATCTTCTGACCAACAGCCCGCTGGAAAACGTCTTCCGCGGCGACGACAAGTTCGACGTTGTGGTGCTGGACAAAAAGCCGGTGACCTACTCGTACTTCGCCGATCCGCTGTACGTCTTCATGGACGCGGACTACGAACAGTACGAAATCGAAGAAGAGAACCTGGGCGAAGCGCTGAACTACCTGAAAGACGGTATGGAATGCGAAGCCGTGTTCTACGACGGCAAGGCGATCTCGGTTGAACTGCCAACCACCATCGCACGCCAGATCGTGTACTCGGAGCCTGCGGTCAAGGGCAACACTTCGGGCAACGTCCTGAAAGAAGCCAAGATCGAAAACGCCATCGAATCGAAGCGTCACACGGTTCAGGTGCCGCTGTTCGTGAGCCAGGACGACGTCATCGAGATCGACACCCGCACCAACGAATACAAGCGTATCGTTCGCAACTGATCGCGATCCGGCGCAAACACTGCGCCGATCATCGCGGAACTTCCGCGATTTTGTCGCAAAAAAGCACGCCCGCAGCCGCCGGCGTGCTTTTTTTATGCCCAAAAGTGTGCCAATTGCAATTAATTGCTGAATTAGAAGTAATTTTTGTGGTGTAGGTGCTAACACGCTGATATATTAATGCGACGCAACAAATTTTGCGGATTGACGATCGCGGGATTGTCAGGGCCACTACTCACGAGGACGGTATGGATCGCAGGCAATTCGTTCGAATCGGCGTCGCGGCGGGCGCCGCAAGCGCCACCCGGGCCCAGGCTGCGCCGGCGGCGGTCGGCAAGCATGCCGGCGGCATTCTCGACGCCGGCGTCCGCGAGCAGCAGCAGATGATGGAGGCCGGCAAACTGACCTCGCACGCGCTGACCTCGCAATATCTGGCGCGCATCCGCACCATCGACAAGGCCGGCCCGCGCATCAACGCCATCATCGAAATCAATCCCGAGGCGCTCAAGATCGCGCTCGAGATGGACCGCGAACGGCACCTCAAGCGCGTGCGCGGACCGCTGCATGGCATCCCGGTACTGCTGAAGGACAATATCGCCACCGGCGACCGCATGAGTACCACCGCCGGCTCGCTGGCGCTGTCGAACGTGCGGGCGGCGCGCGATGCCCACGTCGCCGCGCAATTGCGCGCGGCCGGCGCCGTTATCATCGGCAAAACGAATCTCAGCGAGTGGGCCAACATGCGCTCGACGCGCTCGGTCAGCGGCTGGAGCGCGCGCGGCGGGCTGACGTTGAATCCGTATTCGCTCGACCGCAATTGCAGCGGTTCGAGCTCCGGCTCCGGCGCGGCCATCGCGGCCGGGCTAGCCACGTTGGCAGTGGGCACGGAGACCGACGGCTCGATCGTTTCGCCGGCCTCGATTTGCGGCCTGGTGGGCATCAAGCCAACCCTGGGACTGGTCAGCCGCAGCGGCATCATTCCGATCGCCCATTCGCAGGACACGGCCGGGCCGATGGCGCGCAGTGTCGCCGACGCCGCGCTGATGCTGGCGGCCATGAGCGGCGTCGATCCCAAGGACCCGATCACCAGCGAAGGCGCGGGCAAGGGCGGCGACTACATGGAGGCGTTGCGCACGGGCGGGCTGAAAGGCGCGCGCATCGGCGTGGCGCGCAATTTTTTCGGCGATAACGCCGAGCTCGACGCGGTCATCGAAAATGCGCTGGCCGAGCTGCGCGCACAGGGCGCGCTGCTGATCGACACGGAGGTCCCGAACGTCAACAAGTACGGCGATACCGAAACCGAAGTGTTGCTGTACGAGTTCAAGGCCGATCTGGCCGCGTACCTGAAAGAGTACGCGCCCAACGCGTCGGTGGCCAACATGGCCGACGTCATCGCCTTCAATCAGCAACACCGGCAGCAAGAGCTGCCTTACTTCGGCCAGGAGTATCTGGAACGCGCGCAGCAGAAGGGCGGGCTGGAGACGCCGGCCTACCGCGAGGCGCTGGCCAACAACCACCGCTACGCCCGCGCCGAGGGCATCGACCGCGTGATGCGCGAGCACCAGCTCGACGCGCTGGTGGCGCCGACCGGCGGCCCGGCGTGGCTCACGGACTTCATCAACGGCGACCATTTCAGCGGCAGCTTCTCGTCGCCGGCGGCGGTGGCGGGTTATCCGCACATTACGGTGCCGGCCGGCTATGTGCATGGCTTGCCGGTCGGGCTGTCGTTCGTCGGCGCGGCCTACAGCGACGCCGCGCTGATCCGCATGGCGTATTCGTACGAGCAGGCCACCTTGCACCGGCGCCCGCCGCAGTTCCCGCCAAGCGTATCGCTGGCGATGCGCCAGGCGTAACCCATACTGCCACGCGGGGTCGTACCCCTCGGGGTACGACCCCTAAGCCAGCGTATCGCTGGCGATGCGCCGGGCGTAACCCGCACTGCCACGCGGGGTCGTACCCCACGGGGTACGACCCCTAAGCCAGCGTATCGCTGGCGATGCGCCAGGCGTAACCCGCACTGCCACGCGGGGTCGTACCCCACGGGGTACGACCCCTAAGCGGTAGCGCACGCACGTCGGCGAACGCACGCCGGGTTTGCTCTTCTATTTGAGGAAGCGCAACGTCGGTTCGATGTTGCGCTCCTGCAGGTGGCGCACGATTTGTTCAATCGTCGCGTCCCTCAGCAGTGGACCGCTGGCGTCGTCACGGGTGTTGACGATGGCGGTTGGTGGCGCCGGCACCCTGCTTTCTTCGCGCGGCTTCCCGAGCACCTCCAGCGCGTGTTCCAGCTCGGCCCTGGTGACGCCGCGCAGCCCCTCCAGAAACGCCACTTGCGCCGTCAGTGGCGGTGCCATCTCCAACCCCAGCTCGTCGGCGAACGATGCCCCCATGCCCGGATTGATGAAGGCGGCCCACAGGCCGCCTGGCTGGTGTAAGCACGGCGGTAATTCAACCGCCGCGTTGTCGAGCTCGAGCGGCTGGTCGGCAAAGTAAGCCTGGTGCAGCAAGGCTTTCAGCTGCTGCAGACGGGCCGCCGGCACCGGCTTGTCCAGCGACAGCCACAAGCCATAGCTATCGCCGCCCGATACGCTCACCGCCGGCGCCGGCAACCCAAGGTCGGTTTGCAGCGCGTTGGCGGTGGCGCACAGTTGACGCCAGTGTTCGTCACCCGGACGCTTGACGAAGTTGATGACCAGCGCGCGCGCCATGCCCTCGTCGTCGGCGAGGTCGACCGCCATGCCCAGCTCACCGCGCAGATGGCGCTCCAGATCGGCGTCGTGGTAACGCCGGTCGTTGGGTAAATACAGCCGCCGCAGCTCCGCAATCAGCTTGTGCATCGCTCTTCCTTTCCTGTTTTCATCGTCCCGCATTATCCATCTTTTCAGCGTGCATGTTTTTAAATGATCACCGGAAAACCTGTGGCGCTGGCGGCCACACTTGGTTTCTTTTTTGCCGACGTCGTCGCGGTTTCAATCGAAACCGGCTTCACCGACTCATACAATTTAACGACGCGGCCGTGCCAGAAAAAGCTGGCGCGGTCTCCTCAGATACTCAGCAGGAGGCCCGATGACAAAAATTTCCAGACGAGGATTTTTCAAGCTAGCCGGCGGCGCCACCGCCGCGCTGACCCAGGCGCCGGCACTGGTTGCGCATGCGGCGCCGGCGCCAGCGCCTGCCGCCCACGCCGGCGCGGCGCTGTTTTTCAACCCTGACGAGATGCGCTGGATCGAGGCGGCCACCGAGCGTCTGATTCCGGAGGATGACAACGGCCCCGGCGCGCGCGCGGCCGGCGTGCCGGTGTATATCGACCGCCAACTGGCCGGCGCGTGGGGCGCCGGCGAGCGCTTGTACCGCAGCGGCCCTTGGCAGCCGGGCGAAGCCAGCCAGGGCTATCAATTGCCGTTCACGCCGGCTGAGCTGTTCCGTAACGCGCTGCGCGGCGCGCGCGAAGAACTGCAGGGCCGCAAGGAGGGCTCCTTCGAGACACTGCCCGGCGCGCGCCAGGACGCGTATCTCGAATCGCTGCAGAACGGCAAGCAGGATCTGCACGGCGTGCCGGCCCATGTGTTCTTCGAATCGCTGCTGGCGCTGACCATCGAAGGCTACTTCAGCGACCCGGTCTACGGCGGCAACAAGGACATGGCGTCCTGGAAAATGATCGGCTTCCCCGGCGCCTACGCCAGCTTCTACGATCTGGTCGATCAGCATGGCGTGGCCTACACGCGCGCGCCGATCAGCATGAGCGACAACGGCGCCGGTGTCATCCACCTGCATCCCGTGTCGACGCAGCACTCTGGCAAGCGGGGGACGTGATGGCGACCAAACTGGCGGAGGTGGACGCGGTGCTGATCGGCGTTGGGCTGGTTGGCACCATGCTGGGGCGCGAACTGACGCGTGCCGGCCTGAAAGTGGTGGGACTGGAACGGGGCCGGCCGCAATTCACGGTGCCCGATTTCCAAGGGCCGCAGATGCATGACGAGCTGCGCTACTCGGTGCGCAAAGGGCTGATGCAGGACAACACCAAGGAAGCGGTGACATTCCGCAACCGGGCCGACCAGGTGGCGCTGCCGATACGGCGTTGGGAGAGTTTTCTCCCCGGCACGGGCCTCGGCGGCGCGGCGGTGCATTGGAACGGCCAGACCTATCGGTTCCAGGACAGCGACTTCCGCATGCGCAGCGTGACCACGCAGCGCTATGGCGCGCGCTTTGCCGATCCCGAGCTGACGATACAGGACTGGGGCGTGACGGCGGCCGACATGGAACCGCACTACGACCGCTTCGAGTATCTGCTTGGCGTTAGCGGCCTGGCGGGCAATATCGGCGGCAAGAAGATCGCTGGCGGCAATCCGTTCGAAGACGCGCGCCGGCGCGGCTACCCAACCCCGCCAATGAAGGAGCCGTATGGCTCGGCGCTGTTCCGCAAAGCGGCCGCGCGCGAGGGCTATCATCCGTTTCCCCAGCCGTCGTCCAACCTCAGCCAGCCGTACACCAATCCGGAAGGCATGCAGCTGAGCACGTGCATGTTCTGCGGCTACTGCGAACGCTACGCCTGCGAGCACTATGCCAAATCGTCGCCGCAGACGATCCTGCTGCCGGTGCTGCTCAAGGACCCCAACTTCACCTTGCGCACCCAGGCCCAGGTGCTGCGGATTAATCTCAGCAAGGACAAGCGCCATGCCACCGGCGTCACCTACGTCGACGCGGCCGGACGCGAGTTCGAGCAGCCCGCCAAACTCGTCGTGCTGGGCTCGTTCGCGCTCAACAACGTGCGCATGCTGTTGTTGTCGGGAATCGGCACCCCGTACGATCCGCGCAGCGGCCAGGGCACGGTCGGGCGCAACTACGCCTACCAAACCATGAGCTCGGTGCAAGTGTTCTTCGACGAGAAGACCAACATCAATCCGTTCATGCGCTCGGGCGCCTGCGGCACCGTGATCGCCGATTTCGTCGGCGACAATTTCGATCACGGTCCGCATAAGTTCATCGGCGGCGCGTATGTCGGCGAGGTGATGACCAATGGCCGTCCGATCGAGTTCCATCCCACGCCGCCGGGCACGCCGGCGTGGGGCGGCAAGTGGAAAAGCGCGGTGGTGCGCCACTACAACCACACGTCCGTGCTCAACGTCCACGGCAGCTCGATGGCGCACCGCGCCAACTATCTCGACCTCGACCCCACCTACAAGGACGCCTGGGGCCTGCCGCTGCTGCGCATGACGTTCGACTTCCCGGCCAACGATTTGCGCATGTCGGCCTACGTCACCGGCAAGGCGGTCGAGATCGGCCGCGCGATGGGCGCGCGTCAGGTCAACGGCGCCGGGCGCAAGGGGCCGTACACCGTCACGCAATACCAGACCACCCACAACACCGGCGGCACGGTGATGGGTGCGGACCGCAACACCAGCGTGGTCAACCGGTATTTGCAGAGCTGGGACGTGTCCAATCTGTTCGTGATCGGCGCCTCCAACTTCCCGCAGAACGCCTCCTACAATCCGACCGACACCGTTGGCGCGCTCGCTTATATGGCGGCCGAGGCCATCGTCAAGCGCTATCTGAAGTCGCCCGGCCCCATGGTGCAAGCATGAACGCCCGGCATTGGTTGTCTGCAGGGCGCTTCTTGGTGTTCGCTTGCGCGGTGGCCGCGCTGGTGGCTTTCCTGGCGTTGCTGGCGCTGGCGCGGCAGGCACCCGCGCCGGCACGCGCTCCGCAGGCCGCGCCAACGAAGCAGCAGTCGCAACAGCAGCAGTCCCAACAGCAGCAAGCCCAACAGCAGCAAGCCGAACAGCCGGCCTCGGCCGAGCGGGGACGGCAGCTCGCCGAGAAAGGTGCCGACGGCGTCACTGCATGCATTAGCTGCCATGGCGCGCAGGGAGAGGGCAACGCTGCCGCCGGCTTCCCACGGCTGGCGGGCCAGCCGTCGTTTTATCTCGAACGGCAGATGAGCGCCTTCGCCGACGGCCGCCGCGACAATCCGGTGATGTCGCCGATCGCCAAGGCGATGAACGCGCAACAGCGGCGCGACAGCAGCGCGTGGTATGCCAGTGTCGACCCTGGCAAGGCGGGAGGCGCCCCGGCGAGCGCCGCCGCCAAGCCCGACGCCGCACGGCAAAAACGCGCGCTGGCGCTGGCCAACCAGGGCGACGACAAGCTCCAGGTGCAAGCGTGTATCAACTGCCACGGCCCCAACGGCGCAGGCGAGGCGCCCGCCTATCCCTACCTGGCCGGGCAGCATACCGCCTACCTGACGGCGGCGATGGCCGAATGGAAGAGCGGGGCACGCAAGACCGACCCCAGCGGACAAATGCCGGCCATTGCAGCGCGTCTGGGCGACCAGGATGTCGCGGCGCTGGCTGCTTTTTACGCAGCGCAGGCGGTGCAGGCGCCGGCGTTGCGGACAAATATCGCCGCCGGTTCCGTCGCGCGGCCGGCCGTGGCGGCGCGCGCCGATACGTCCGGTCCGCGCGCGACCGCAGCCGCGCCGCAAGGCGTGGGCACCGAGCAGGGCGCCCCGCTGACCGGCGGCAACCAGGGCCAGGGTGGCGGCGGTGGCGCGCAAGGCAACCAGTCGCAGCCGACCGGTCAGCCGGCCGGATCGTCGCAGGAACCGGCCCGCAATCCGCCGCCGCCGCCGGCGCAGCGCCGCTGAGCATGGCCAGCTTTGCCGACATCGGAACGCCGCGCCGTCGATAGCCGGGCGCTGCGGCTTGTTGTATGATTAACTTTCCTGGCGGTGCCGCCGGTTGCCGCCGTGTTCGAACCACTTGTACAAGGGATAGTCTCGGGCGCGACCACGGTGATCTTCGATGCGCCGTCCGGCGACGCCGGCTGGAACTGGCACCGCGTGCTGCCGGAAGTGGCCAAGCATACCCGCGCCTGTGTGTTCGACCGCGCCGGCTTTGGATTCAGCGATCCAGACTGACCGCGGCCGGTCTCACGCCGGCTGCAACGGCGCTCGCCACTCGGTCAGGTAATACTGCGGGGTTTTGCCAAGGATGCGGCGAAACATGGCGCTAAAGGCGCTGGGGCTGGCATAGCCCAGCGCCGCCGCGATCTCGCCCACGCCCTGTCCCTGCGCCAGGCGGCCGAAGGCTTCGGCCAGATGCACTTGCTGCACCCACTGGCGATAGTGCAGGCCGGTCTCCTTAGGGAACAGCCGGATCAAGGTGCGGGCGCTGGCGCCGACGTCGGCGGCCCAGTCCTCGATGGTGCGCGTGCTTCCCGGATCGTCCACAATGGCCGAGCACACCGCCAGCAAGCGGCGGTCGCGCGGCCACGGGATCGCCATCGGCACCGTCTCAGCCACCGCCAGCTCGGACAGGATCAGCATCGCCAGATGCCCGCCGCGTCCGGGCAGCGGATATTCGATCGGCTCCGCCAGCAGCGCCAGGATCAGCTCGCGCAGCAGCGGGCTCACTTCGATCACCCGGCAGCCATCGCCGAACGCGGTCGCGGCACCGGCCTCGATGTAGACCGTGCGCATCGTCACCCTGCCGATCGAGGTCCAGTGGTGCACCACGCCGGGCGGTATCATCAGGGCCCGGCGCGGCGGCAGTATCCACACGCCGTCGTCGGTCCGCACCCGCATCAGCCCTTCGGTGGCATACAGCAACTGCGCGCGCTCGTGGCTGTGCGGCTTGGCCGACACGCCGTGTCCGGCGTCGCGGGCCATGGCGGTGACCACGCGCGGTACGCGCTGATAGTCGCGATGGTCGATGCTGCGGGGCGGTGAGTGGGGCTTGTTTGTCACTTAATCGACGAAAAGTGGAATGTATCGTAGCTGGAGCCATCATACACTGTTAGCCTCGACTCTCCAGGCTTCATGATGACTTCAACAGCGAGCACTTCAGCAAACCCCGCCGGCGCGGCGCCCTCCGCATCCAGCACCCGGCCGCATGGCCAAACCGTCATGGGTATACTCGGCGCCGTCGCGCTGGTCCACTTGTTCAACGACCTGACGCAGGCCATGTTGCCATCGATTTACCCGATGCTGAAGGCGCAGTTCGGCCTCAATTTCACGCAGGTCGGCCTGATCACGCTGGTTTTCCAGTGCACCGCCTCGCTGCTGCAACCGTGGATCGGGCTGTACACCGACCGCAAGCCGATGCCCTTTTTGCTGCCGCTCGGGATGTGCGCGACGTTGATCGGCGTGCTGCTGATGTCGATCGCCGCCAGCTTCACGGCGCTGCTGGTGGCGGCGGCGCTGATCGGCGTCGGCTCGTCGACCTTCCATCCGGAGGCTTCCCGCGTGGCGCGCATCGCCTCCGGCGGACGCTTCGGCTTTGCCCAGTCGCTGTTCCAGGTGGGCGGCAATATCGGCTCTGCGCTGGGACCTTTGCTGGCCGCCGGCATCATCATCGGACGGGGGCAGGGCAATATCGCCTGGTTCGCGACCTTGGTGGTGGTGGCGATCGCGGTGCTGGTGCGCGTCAGCCGCTGGCACCGCGACCACCTGGCCGGCTTGCCGCGCAAAACCACCGCGCCGGCTGTGTCGCCGCTGTCGCAAGGCCGCGTGATCGGCGCGCTGGCGGTGCTGGCGCTGCTGGTGTTCTCCAAATACATCTATATGTCCAGCCTGAGCAGCTACTACACTTTTTACCTGATTGATAAATTCGGCTTGCCGGTGGCATCTGCACAGATGTATCTGTTCCTGTTCCTGGCGGCGGTGGCGGCCGGCACCTTCATGGGCGGCCCGATCGGCGACCGCATCGGCCGCAAGCGCGTGATCTGGATGTCTATCCTGGGTGCCGCGCCGTTCACGCTGATGCTGCCGTACGTGAACCTGTTGTGGACCGCGATATTGAGCGTGGTGATCGGTTTCGTCATCTCGTCGGCGTTCTCGGCCATTGTGGTATTCGCGCAGGAACTGATGCCGGGTAAGGTCGGCATGATCGCGGGGATTTTCTTCGGCTTGATGTTCGGCGTCAGCGGCATCGGCGCCGCCGCCATGGGCCATCTCGCCGATGTCGCCGGGATCGCCTATGTGTACAAGCTGTGTTCCTATCTGCCGCTGCTCGGCGTGCTGACGGTGTTGCTGCCGAATATGGAACGGCGCTAGCGCCGAGGACGAATGCTATTTTTGGCGTGCTGTCCATGTTCGGCATCATGCGCACGACTGACGCCGCGCATGCCGGCGTTGATGCATCGCTCCACACTCAATGTCCGCCGTCGTCGTTCCGCATCAAAGCGGACGGTGCCGGCGTTCTTCATTGTTGAAAGGAGGAGCACATGTCATCGAACAAAACTGCACTGCCAGCGGGCCGGCTTACGCCACGGCTCCACGTCATCCTGCCACGCCTGTTGGCCGGCGGGGTGATCACGGCCGCAGCCGCCACCGCCGCCTTCACGGCACTTGCGCTGGCCCAGCCGCAAGCCCGTGCCGCCGGCGACCACCCGGCGACGACGCTGTACCGCGTTGTCAACCTCGGCGCCGGACCGCTCAGCGAGCTACCGGCCATCAACGTCCGCAACCAGGTGTCGTTCTCGCTGTATACGGAACAAGGCTCGCGTGGCTTTTTCTATGACGGCAAGACCGTCCGCGATATCGGCACGCTGGGCGGTGTGAGCGCCAATGCCGTTGGCTTGAACGACGCCGGCCAGGTGATCGGCAGCGCCGACACCGCCTTTGGCGCCAACCACGCGTTTGTCTGGAGCGCCGACGCAGGCATGACCGACCTCGGCGTGCTGCCGGGCGCTTACGCGTCGGCCGCGTTCGCGATCAACATCGACGGTGTGGTGGCTGGGTATTCCGACGGTGTACCGGGGACGCCGCCGCTGGCGTTCCGCTGGAGTGCCGCCGATGGCATGCGCGGCCTGGGCGCGTTCACGAGCGGCCTCGCCAGCTTTTCGGTGGCCTCGGCGTTGAACGATGGGGGGCTGATAGCGGGTAACTCCGACACCGCGTCATCGGACAGACACGCGTTTGCCTGGACCCAGGCGGGTGGCATGATCGATATCGACAGCTTTCACAGCCGCTATTCGGCCCCTGCCGCCATCGCCAGCGACGGGCGCATTGCGGGCTACTTTGCCGTCCCCGGCTCGGACAATCTGAACCACGCTTTCATGTGGAGCGCCGCCAATGGCATGCGCGATCTGGGCACGGCCGGCGGCGTGGAATCGTATGTGCTCGCGATGAGCTCCAACGCCAACATCGCCGGCGTCGTTAATCTCGCCAGTGGCGACCAGCACGCGATGGCGTGGACCGACAGCGGCGGGATGATCGACTTGGGCACGCTGGACGGCGCGCCACCGGGCACCGGCTCGCGCGCGCTGGGCGTGAACAAACACGGGACCATCGTCGGTTGGGCGCGCAATGCCGGCGGCAAGTACCAGCCATTCGCCTGGACCGCCGGCAGCGGCATGGTGGAATTGAACGCCCGCCTGCGCAACGCGCCCGCAGGACTGGTGGTGGAGGACGGCCTGGCGATCTCCGACGCCGGTGTGATCGTCGCGCAAACCAACGCCGGCATGGCGTTGTTGTTGCCGTGCTGCGCCAGCAAGGGCACGCACGCGATGGGACCTGTGGTGGCTGCGGATCTGGTCGCGGTCGGCGAGCCGCTCGACGCCTCCGTCCATTATGCCGATGAAGATCAGGTGGGCATGCGCGGCGCCAGCTGGTCCTGGGGCGACGGCTGCGGCGCGGAGGCTGGCGGCATGCGCGAAGGGCGGGGCGCCGGCAGCGCCAGCGCCAGCCACCGATACGCGGCGCCCGGCATCTATCCGGTGACTGTCACGCTGGTCAACCGCGCCGGACTCGCGGTCTCGGTCGGTCGCGAGGTCGTGGTTTACGCGCCGGGCGCCGGCATTGTCGGCGGCAGCGGCGCGGTCCTGTCGGCGCAGGGCGCGCTCAAGGCGTCGCCGCTCAAGGCAGGCAAGGCAAGCTTCCGCTTCGTCGCGCCTTCACGTGTCGGCGCAAAGGCGGGCGCAGGTGCTTTGCGGTTCCAGCTGGCGGAATGGGGTTTTCGTAGCGACGAGCTGCGCGCGACGGCCGGTAGACCCGGACAATTCGAAGGACGAGGCAAGGTCAATGGCCGCGGCGATTACCGCTTCGACCTGGCCACCACGGCCGGAACGGCTGCCGGGCAGGAGGCGAAGGGACGCTTCGGGCTGAAAATCTGGCACATCGACGCCACCACCAATGCGACGGTGGTCGACTATGACAGTGCTGCCGGCCGGCCCGGCGCGCGGGGTGGCGCCATGCTCGGCGGCGTGGTCCTGCAGCGCTAGCGCGACGGTTTGGGTGGCGGCTTATGCCTCGATGAAGCGCATCTTGAAGTTGCGCCCCTTGATGGCGCCGAAGTCGCCGCCCAGCGGATTGTTTTTGCTCAGGCGGTCGAACGCCTCGTAGGCGACGCGGCGGTCGATCGCCACGTAGGTCTGGAACTCGAAGACGTTGATCTTGCCCACTTGTTCCTTGCTCAAGCCGGCGTCGCCGGTCAGGGCGCCCAACAGGTCGCCGGGACGCAGCTTGTCCTTTTTGCCGCCCGAGATCACCAACGTCATCATCGGCGCCGGATCGACGCCGTAGTCGTCGCCGTCCAGGCTATCGAGGTCGAACCACTCGGCCTTGGAGCCCTGGTATTCCTCGATCAGCTTGACCCATTTCTTTTCGTTGGGCGCGCACAGCGACAGCGCCAGGCCTTTTTCGCCCACGCGGCCGGTACGGCCGACGCGGTGGATGTGCACCTCGGTGTCCTTGGAGACATCGACGTTGATCACCGCTTCCAGGTTAGGGATGTCGAGCCCGCGCGCGGCAACGTCGGTTGCCACCAGCACCGAGCAGCTGCGGTTCGAGAACAGCACCAAGATTTCATCGCGCTCGCGCTGTTCCAGTTCACCGAACAAGGCCAGTGCCGAGAAACCCTTGGCGCGCAGGTCGTCGGCCAGCTCGCGGCACTGCACCTTGGTGTTGCAGAAGGCGATCGCCGACGCCGGCTTGTAGTGCCCCAGCAGCTTGCCGACGGCGGCGGTGCGCTGGTCGAAGCCGATCTCGAAGAACAGCTGTTCGATCTTGCTGTTGTCGTGCTGCGCTTCGACGGTCACCTCGACCGGATCGGCCAGGAAGGAATCGGTGGCGCGGCGGATGTCGTCCGGATAGGTGGCCGAGAACAGCAAGGTCTGGCGGCGTTTTGGACAGGCGCTGACGATGCCGGCGATTTCATCGTAGAAGCCCATGTCGGTCATGCGGTCGGCCTCGTCGAGCACCAGCGTTTCGACCTTGGACAGGTCCAGGGTGGCGCGGCCCAGGTGATCGCGCACGCGGCCCGGGGTGCCGACGACGATGTGCGCGCCGTGTTCGAGCGACGCGATTTGCGGACGCATCGGCGAGCCACCGGTCAGCACCAGCACCTTGACGTTGCCGGTGCTGCGCGCCAGGCGGCGCAATTCGTTGGCCACCTGGTCGGCCAGCTCGCGCGTCGGGCACAGCACCAGCGCCTGCACCGCGAACCAGGCCGGATTCAGTTTTGCCAGGATGCCGATGCCGAAAGCGGCGGTCTTGCCGCTGCCGGTCTTGGCCTGCGCGATCAGGTCGCGTCCGGCCAACACCGACGGCAGACTTTGCGCCTGGATGGTGGTCATCGACTTGTAGCCGAGCGAATCGAGGTTGGCGAGGAATTCGGCGGTCAGCGGTAGGCTGGCGAAGGCGGTGCTGTCGCCGTCCGGCGTGGTGGTGTCGGGGGAAGTCATGATGTCAGGCCTGTTCAAAAAGGACGTAAGCACAGTCTAACAGGCTCCGTTCCGGCCCTGATGCTGTGTGCGGATGATGATTTAGTTTGGCGCCCACACCGGCAAGCCGGTCAGGTCCAGGGATTCGTCGCGGACCCAGACCGGCAAGCCGCTGGCGTCGGTCGGATCGAGCAGTTCGAGTTGTTCCTGCTTGAGCTGCGCGCGCCTGGCGCGTGGCGCCGGTGGACGCTTCGCTTCCGGTTCGAGCGGCGCGGCCGGGCTGAAACCGGGCAGGTCGAACGTAGCGTTATCTTTTTTATCTCTCATTTCAAAATCTCGTGCCCACGGCGCCATCGAAAATGCGCCGCTCAAAACAAAAGCCCGGCTGCAGGAGTCGGGCTCAGTGAGGTAATAGCCGCGATTGTAGCATAACCACGCGGCTCCAAGGGGAATCAGCGGAAGCTCAAGGCCCCCGTCAGGTCGCCCGGCGGCGGCGCCTGGCGCGCCGCGAATGCCTCGTTGCGCACCTTCAGCCCCTGCAGCAGCGGCAGGTCGTGCAGGCGGGTGATGAAGCGCAGGATCGACGTGGTGTCGTAGAAGCTGTGATCGACCTGGCCCTTCTTGGCGAACGGCGACACCACGATGGCCGGGATGCGCGAGCCCGGGCCCCAGCGGTCGCCCTTGGGCGGCGCCACATGGTCCCACCAGCCGCCGTTCTCGTCGAAGGTGATCACGATGACCATGTCCTTCCACTGCGGGGATTTTTTCAGGTGCTCGATCACGTTGGCGATGTGGGCATCGCCGGATTCCACGTCCGAATAGCCGGCATGCAGATTGAGGTTGCCCTGCGGTTTATAGAACGTCACCGCCGGCAGTTTGCCGGCGATGGCGTCGGCGATGAATTTATTCGAGATCGGGCTATCGCCCATGCCGGCGTCGCGCAGGTGTTCGGCGCGCGCGGCGGTGCCGGGTGCGAACTGCTTGAAGTAGTTGAACGGCTGATGGTGGTACTGGAAGTTGGGCTTCTCGCCGCCGCCGCGCGCATCCAGCGCCGCCTGCCACGCGCCGCCGTACCACGCCCAGCCCACCTTCCTGGCCGACAGGAGGTCGCCGATGGTGTCGTAGGTTTGCGGCGGCAGGGTGCCGGCATCGTCGGGATCGGCCAGCAGCTTATCGCCGCCGGCGGCCGGCCGGATGTAGCTCGGTTGATACGGCGGCGCCATGGTGTTGACCGCGTAGCCGTCCGGCGTGATGGCGCCGTTGTTGACGTAAAGCGGCATGCCGTCCATCGCCGATGCCGGGCTGTCCTTGGTCACGCTCAGCCACATGCCGGTCGGACCATCGTCGAGCACAGCGATCTTCTTTTTGGCGGCGGTCTGCGGTGCATTGAAGTACTCGGGCGTGCGGCCCGTGATCAGGAACTGGTGGTTCAGGTAGGAGCCGCCGAAAGCGGCCATGAAGAAGTTATCGCACAAGGTGAACTGCTCGGCGATCTTCCACAGGCCGAGGTTTTTGCTGGTCTCGCCGTAGTAGCCCATGACCATGCCGCCGGTGTTGCCCCACGCGGCGAAGCCATCGTTTTTGCCGCCGTTGATCTGCATCTGGTTCTGGTAGAACAGGTGCCACAGGTCGCGCGTGATGACCGCCTCCGGCAGTGGCTTGCCTTCGACGTCTGCCAGTTTGAAGGGCGCGTTCGGCAAGTTCTTGATGTCGTCTTCCTTCAGCGCGTATTTTTTGCCGCCGATGTCCTGTGGTGTAGGCACCATGCCGCCCCAGACTTTGGGCAGCGCAGGCAGCACCGCGCCGTTGCGGTCGCGCTGCTGGTAGGTGGCGGCCGGCACGGCCGAAAGTGGCGCGGCGGTGCCGGGGAAATTGGCGAAGAGGTTATTGAAGCTGCGGTTTTCCAGGTAAATCACCACCACGTTTTTGACACTGGCCTTGAGTTTCGCGTCGAGCGAGCCCTTGGCCTGCTGCTTGACGGGCGCCGCCTCGCTCAGCGCGGGTAGGGAAGTGGCCAGTCCAGTCGCGGCTGCGGCTTGAAAGATGCGCCGGCGTGCCGGGTTGGCGGGTGCGTCCTGCTGTGCTTGTACTTCGACCGGTACCGTATCTTTCACTACTGCCTCCTGAGCTGCCAAAAAGCATGATTGTGGCATTTGCGGAGTCAAATGGATGTGTCGGAATGTAAAAAAACCCGTGAGGGTGGGTCGCGTGATGGGCCGGAAAAGCAAAAAGCCGTTGATTCCCTAGAGAGTCAACGGCTTTTGCCTGAATTTGGTTGCGGGGACAGGATTTGAACCTGTGACCTTCGGGTTATGAGCCCGACGAGCTGCCAGACTGCTCCACCCCGCGTCTGAGGCCCGAATTATACACAGGCCTGCCCGAATCCGCAAGGGCCTGATAAATCGTGCTGTTTTATGCGGCGGCCAGGCGCCACAGCGAGGTGACCTCGGCCGCGCGGGCCGCGTGCAGCGGGTCGGTGGCGTCGGCGGCGCGCGGATGGGTCGGACGCACGTCGTGGCGCTCGATCACTTTCAAGCCGGCGGCGGCGATCCACGCCGTCAGGTCCTCGCGCGGACGCAGGCCCAGGTGCTCTGCCAGGTCCGAGAGTATCAGCCAGCCTTCGCCGCCCGGCGTCAGGTGGTCTGCCAGGCCAGCCAGGAAGCCGCGCAGCATGCGGCTGTCCGGATCGTAGACGGCGTATTCGATCGGCGAGCTCGGCCGCGCGGGCACCCACGGCGGGTTGCAGACGACCAGCGGCGCGCGGCCCTCGGGGAACAGGTCCACTTGCAGCAGTTCGACCTGGCCGTCCAGATCGAGCCGCGCCAGGTTTTCCCGGGCGCAGCTGAGCGCGCGCGGGTCCTGGTCGGTGCCGATCACGCGGGCGATGCCGCGCTTGGCCAGCACCGCCGACAGCACGCCGGTGCCGACGCCGATGTCATACGCCAGCTTGACGCCGGCAGGCAGCGGCGTGTTGGCCACCAGCTCGACGTATTCGCCGCGCACCGGGGAGAACACGCCGTAGTGCGGGTGGATGCGCGCGTCCAGCGCCGGAATCTCGACGCCGGTGCGGCGCCATTCGTGGGCGCCGATCAGGCCAAGCAGCTCGCGCAGCGAGGCGATGAACGGTTCCTCGAAACGGCCATAGGCTTCGTTGCAGGCCAATTGCACATCCGGCGCGCGGCGCAGCGGAATGGTGTAGCCGGCGTCGAAGGGAATCAGCAGCATGGCCAGCGTGCGGGCGCGCTGCGATTGCGCCTGGCGGTGCAGGTGGAACGCCTCGGTCGGCGATGCCGGGGCCTTGGCGGGCTTGGCTTTCTTCGATGGCTTGCCTTTGACGTCGGCGCGCCGCGCCAGCGCTTGCAGCAACTGGCGGGCGTTCTGGAAGTCGCCGCGCCACAACAGGGCGGTGCCTTCGCAGGCGAGGCGATAGGCCACGTCGGCGTTGGTGCGGTCGTCGGCGATCATCACGCGCTTTGGCGGCGGCATGCCGGCCTCGGAGCGCCAGCGCGCGGAGCACTGCACGCCGTTTTCCTCCCAGTGGATCAGTTGCGAAATTGGGGAGGCGGGAGTTTGTACGGGCATGTCAGGCAATCGGTAGGAATAAACAGCTAAGCGGATGGCAACGATGGGAAAAAAACAAGCACAAAAAACGCCGTGGATGCGGTGCATCCCTGCGGCGTTTCCGTGTTGAGGCGCTTATTATACTTGGCGGTCAGCTTGCGGCGGTGCTGGCGGCTTTGCCATCATCGGTGGTGACAGTCGCCGGCGCTGCGGAATCGGCTTCGGTTGCCGCTACGGCGGCCGGCTTGACCGCTTCCATGGCCGGATCGATGGCGCCCGACGGCCCGCCGGTCACTTGGTCCGCGGCGCCGGCCTGGCCGCCATACGCTGCCGCCGATTTGGCCTTTTCGGCCGCGGTTGGCGCGGTGTAGGCGATCGCCTCCTTGCTGTCGACCAGATTGAGCAACCGTAGCGAGAGGCTGCGCAGCGTGTTACGGTCGACGCTCTCGTCGCCCTGGCCGCCGCTGGTGGACAACGCCGATTGCAGATCCCGTCCGATCAGTTGGAACAAGTCGGCCAAGGTGCCGGCGAAGTCGATGTTCGGTAGTTGGACGCTCGGCAGGTCGATCGTTTGCGGCTTGTTGTTGGTGCTGTCATCGGCGCTGTCGCTGGCGTTGTTAGCGACCTTGTCGGCCTTCGGCGCGTTGCCGGTGGACTGGCCGGCTGCTGCGTCGAGCTGGTAGTCGTATTTGACTTCGACCTCGAAGTCGAACTTGCGGCCATCGGCGGTGGTGATCGTGCCCTTGCCGATGAAGTGCGAACTGTCGCTCAGGCTGAAGGCGGCCAACGAGCGCGTGCCGTTCGGCCCCGAGCTTTGCTGCACGCCCAGCGCATAGCTGGACGAGGCTTCCAGGCTGGCGGAGTCGAAATCGATGGTCGCGCCTTTGGCCGCATCGCCGAACAGGGCCTGGGTGAAGCTGTTCATCAGGTCTTCGGCGAAATCGACGGTGGCGGTGCCGACCGAGGCGACGCGTTTTTGCATGTCCAGCGCGTTGCTGGACAGCGAAAGCGGCGAGGACGCAGCGCTGTTGCTCTTCTGCGTGGCGGACATACCAGTGGTCTTGCCGTCGTTTTGCGGCGTGGCGGCAGTGTAGGACGCCGGCAAAGCACGGGCGCCGAGTGCGGAGAGAGTGGACATGGCAGTTTCCGTTTAGTAATACTTATATAACGGTTCGGCCGCCGAAAACTTGAGGGTCCGCCGTTAATTAGTGGTGGTGGGTCCAGCCTTCCGGAGCGGCCAGGTAGGAGGCGACAGCGTCTTTTTGGCCGATGGCGTGGTGTTTGACCTCGCCGCAAGCGCAAATGCCCAGGTACGGCTGGATGTGCGAGCAGGCCGATACTTTTTGCAGGCGCACTTGCACGGCTTTGGCGCACTTGGCGCATTTGAAGGTGAGGGTGCGTGGTGCTTTTAACATGATTGATCCGGAAGCGAAAGGCAAAGGCGGGATTTTAGCATTCGTGCCGGCCGCTCACGCGTACACAGTCAGCGCGGGCTGCGGCGCTCACATCACCGTGATCGTGCTGCGGCCGCCGGCCGACGGTTGCACCAGAATCTTGGTGGCGATCCGCTCGGTCATCTCCTGCACGTGCGAGATGACGCCGACCTTGCGGCCCATGGCCTGCAAGCCGTCCAGCGCATCCATGGCAACGCGCAGGGTTTCCGCATCGAGGCTGCCGAAGCCTTCGTCGATGAACAGCGATTCGACGCGCACGCGGTTCGACGACAGCGAGGCCAGGCCCAAGGCCAGCGCCAGCGACACCAGGAATGACTCACCGCCCGACAGCGAGTGCACCGAGCGCATTTCGCCGCCCATGTCCTGATCGCGCACCAGCAGTGCCAGCGACGGGCTGGCCGGATTGTTGATGCGTTCGAGCTGGTAGCGCCGCGCGAGGTGGTTCAGGTGGGCGTTGGCGTAGCCGAGCAAGACGTCCAGCGTGAACTGCTGTGCGTAGTTGCGGAATTTCTTGCCGTCGGCCGAGCCGATCAAGTCGCTCATGCGCGACCAGCGCTGTTCGATCGCCTCCTGCTTTTCGATCTCGGCCAGCATCGCCTGCGATTGCTGGCGCTTGGCGTCGTCCTGCGCCAACGCCAGTTGCAGCGCGGTCGCGGCGTCGTGCGCCGCTTTGCGTTCGGCCATCAGCTGATTGAGCGCGGCGGCCAGGGCGGCGACGGGCGGCTCGGGCATGTCCAGAGCATCCGGCAGCTCGTCTTCGGCTGTCACCATCGCAGGTACGCGCGTTGGTGGCGCCGACAGCTGGTGCAGCTCGCGCTGGCGCTGACGTTCCTTCAATACGGTGGCGGCGTTGTCGGCGGCGCGGTCGATGGCTTGCAGCGCGTTGCGCCGGGCGTCGATGTCGTCGGCGGTGTGGGCCAGCAGCGCGTGCAGCGCGTCCAGATCGCGCAGAACGTGTTCGTCGTCGGCGGGCTGGCGCTGCTGGAACGCGGCAAGCCAGTCCTCCAGATTTTTAGCGGCTGCTGCGGCGGCGTCGCGCAGCGAGGCGAGGCGATGGCCCGCTTGCGCCAGCGCCTCGTCCAGCCGTGTCCTGGTTTGCGTCGCCTGCTGGACCGCCTGCTGGCGGCTGGACAACTGCGACCTGGCGGCGTCGATGGCGGCAATCAGCGCATGTTCGACTTCGCGCACCTGTTTGCCACCCCACAGTTCCATGCGTTGCTCCTGCATGGCGCGCAACGCGGCGTCGGCGGCGTTCCACGCTTCGCGGGCGCCGAGCGCGTCGTGGCCGGTCTTTGCGAGGGCGTCGTTCAAGGCATTTAGCTCGACGTCGATGGTCGCCATGGCGACACTGCGTTCGTCGTAGGCTGCGCGCTGCGCCAGCCATTGCTTGCTTTCGGCCTGTCGCGCCGCGTGGAATCTGGCCGGGCCGGTTTTCCAGTCGTCCTTCCATTCCTCGCTCGGGATGTCGCCGCCACTGAAGGCGGCGTCCAAGTCCGACAGCAGCGCGCTCAGTGTCAGCGCCACGTCGATACGCTGGTCTTCCAGTCCTTTGTACTCGGTATTGGCCAGCGCCAGCGCGGTCTGCGCGCCGGACGCCACGCCCTGCAGCCGCGCGTGCTCCGCCGACGCCGCATCCCAGGCCGATTGCGCCTGGTCACGGGCGTTGCGCGCCGCCTGCAGCGCGCGTTCCTGCCGCTCGGCCGCTTGCAGGGCCGCGCGGGCGGCTTCGAGTTCGGAGGTGAACCAGTCGGTGCGCTCGGGTTCCGGCGGCAATGGAAGCTGCGCGGCGCCGTCGGCGACGAGCGCGTGGCTGCTCCACGCGGTGCTGGTTTTTTCGAGCGCCTGCTGCACGCCGCGGTCTTCGACGGCCAGCACTTGCAGCTGTTCCACGCTAGCCTGCACGCTCGCGCGGTGGACCGCCTGCTGATTGACGTTGGCCTCCATCTGCCGGCGGCAGCGTGTCACCTCATCCTGCAGGCCCCCAAGCATGGCTTGCAGCGGGCCGTCGTTGTGGCGGTACGGATGTTCGTGTGCGCCGCAAACCGGGCAGGGCGTGTCGTCTTCCAGCGAGGCCCGCAGCGATTCGACGTTCTCCGCGCACGCCGCTTCCGCCAGCCTGAGCGAACGTTCGGCTTGCGAAAACGCCGCCATGATGGCGATGTTTTCCTGCTGCGCCGCCGCCAGTTGCTTCTCGGCCGACGCCATCGCCTGCCGCAGTTGCGCCGACTGCGCCGCGATCTGCGCGCCGCGCTGCTGGCGCGCTTCCAGCTCTATCCATATTTTCTCGGCGCCTGCCAACAGGTCGCGGCGCTGCTCCCAGCCGCTGCGCGTCGCTTGCAGCTGCTCGGCGGAGAACGCGGCCAACGCCTGGACGGCGTCCTGGCGGCGGGCTTCCAGCGTTTGCAGCACGGCGTTCGATGTCGCCAGTTTGGCGCTGGCGTCGGCCTCATCGTCGCGATGGGCCTTGGCGCTGCGCTGCACGCGGGCGACCGCGTTGCCGAGTTTTTCCGCTTGCGACGCGGCTTGGCCGGCCTGCACGAACAGCACGTCCCAGCGTTCCCACGATTGCGCCAGGGTTTTCCAATGCTTGTGCTGGCCCAGCCAGGTGACGCCGGCCGCCTGTTGTGCGTCCAGGCGTAAGCGTTCGTCCTGTTTGGACTGCATCGCCGATTTGGCTGCGGCGTCGGCTTGATCGGCTTTTTCGCACGCGGCCGACGCCTGGCGGTAGGCCGGCAGCATGGCTTCGATGCGCGCGTCCAGCGCCTTGGCCTGATCGAGCAGCGGCGCTGCGGCGCGTTGCGCGGTTTCGGTCTCCAGCAGTTGCGTCGCCGCCTGCGTATGCGCGGCGCCTGCGCGTTCCAGATCCAGCGCGGCGTCGGCGGCCGCCTGGGTGCCGGCGGCGATGGTGGCCTGCGTGGCGGCGATGTCGGCGTCGATGCGACGGATGTCGTCGGCCAGCGGGCGCGCCGGCTGCACCGCCAGCAGGCGCGCCAGGGCGCCGCGTTGTGGTGCGGACGCCCGTACTTCAGCGGCAGCCAGCTCGCTGGTCTGCTGCGCGGCCAGTTCCTCGTCCTTCAGCTTTTCGGCCTGCTTGTGCCAGCGCAGTTCCTGTTCCAGCTCCGCCTTGCGTTGCTCCAGTCCGTGCAGCGTTTCAGCTGCGGCCAGGCTTTGCGCTTCCAGCTCGCCGCGCTGTTCGCCGCTCAGCGGCTTCTGGTCGGCCAGGCGCGCGTTCAGCTTTTGCAGCGCCATTTGTTCCAGCTTGGCGCGCTCGAAGGCGCGCATCGAGATCTCGGTATAGATGGTGCTGCCGGTGAGGGTTTCCAGCAGTTCGCCGCGCTCGTTGTCCTCGGACTTGAGGAAGGCTGAAAACTCGTTCTGCGCCAGCAGCACCGCGCGCGTGAACTGCTCGAACGACAGGCCGATGCGCTTTTCGATTTCCGCCTTTACTTCGGTCTTGGTGCCGCCGATCGGTTGCAGCGCCGGCAGCAGGAGCAAGGACATCATCGTCGGCTGCAACGCGCCTTCGGCTTTGGTGCGCGAGCGCCGCACGCTCCAGCGCGCGCGGTAAGAGGCGCCGTCGTTGCCGACGAAATCGACTTCCGCGTAGCCCTCGGCGGTGCCCCGGCGCAGCAGGGTGCGCGTGTCCTGGGTGGAGACGGTTTCGGCGCCGACGTCGGTCAGGTAGTTGCGGCCGGCGACCTTGAGCAGCCGCGGTGTGGCGTCGTACAAGGCCAGGCAAAGGGCGTCGAGCAGGGTGCTTTTTCCGGCGCCGGTCGGTCCGCTGATGGCGAACAGGCCGGTCGATGCCAGCGGTTCGCTCTCAAAGTCCACGCCGAATTCTCCGGCCAGCGAGGCCAGGTTCTTGCCGCCGATTTTCAGGATTCTCATGGCAGCATCAACTCCGCGAACGCGCTCAGTTGTTCGGACGGGGCGTCGTTGCCGAAGCGCTGCTGATAAAGCTGGCGGAAGATATCGTCCGGCTTGAGCTGCTCGAGCTGGTCGAGCGTCATCACGTCGCTGTCGATGGACGACGCGCGCGCCGCGCTGGAGGTTTCGATCTTGGCCAGCCTGACCGGTTTGCCTTCCAGCGCAGCCTCGATGCGCGAGCGCAGACCGGGTTCCGGCGCGTCGAGCCGCACGCGAACCTCCAGAAAGGGTTGCTGGTCGGACGGCGCGTCCGGCACGTCCAGCGCCGCCAGTTCCTCCAGCACCTGCGCCAGCGGCGCCGGTTTGGCGGGTACGCGCAGCAGCTGCACCGCGCGCGGTACGTGAATCGGCGTGATCGCGCCCACGGCCGCGCCATCCAAGTCGATGCGCAGGATCTGGTGCTGGTAGCCCACCTCCGCGAACGACAGCGGTATCGGGCTGCCGCAATAGCGGATGTGATCCTGCTTGCCGACCGACTGCGCCAGATGCAGGTGTCCCAGCGCGGCGTAGACGATGGCGGGGTCGAATATCCCCGCCGGCAGCATCTCGGTGCCGCCGATGACGATGCGGCGTTCAGAGTCGTTCGACATCTGGCCGTCGATCATGTGGCAGTGGCCCATCGCCAGGATCGCCTGGCCGTCCCCGCGCTTGGACAGCGCCAGCTCCAGCGCCTGTTTGTATAGCAGGGCGATGCCGGCCAGGTACGGATCGGCGATGTTTTCGTTGTCCGCGGCCGGCATTCTTGGCACGTCGCCGGGACGCAGGAAGGGCACCGCCAGGCACCAGGCCTCGACCGCGCCGCCGCTGCCGGTCAGCGGCAGCACCAGCGATTCGATATCGATGGCGCCGTCGGCGTCGCGCTGCACGGCGCCGACCACGCGGGTGCCGTGCGCCTCCAGCAGCGGGCCGGGCGCCTCGAGCCGGCCCGGCGAGTCGTGGTTGCCGGCGATGACGACCAAATTCAGATGCGGCACCCGTTCCTTGGCCCGCTGCAGGAAGCGGTATAACTGTTTTTGCGACGCCGACGACGGATTGGCATTGTCGAAAATGTCGCCGGCGATCAGTAGCGCGTCGGCCCGCTCGCTGACGATGGTGTCGAGCAGCCAGTCGAGGAAGCGCTGGTGTTCGTAGTGACGTTCGAAATTATGCAGGGATTGGCCCAGATGCCAGTCGGAAGTGTGCAGCAGACGCATGGAATGTGTAGTGGAAACAGCAAAAAACAGCAAAACAGCCGGGAAGCGCACAATATAGCGCAAGATGGCCGAGCACGACTTGCGAAATGATGAGTTGGCGGCGTTTGTCGCCGAACACGCATGCTTTTGCCGCGACGCCAGCGTCACCGCTTAAGGGTCGGACCCGACGGGTCCGACCCTGCGTGGCCGTGCGGGTCAAGCTTCGGCCGCCGCGCCGGTCCGGAAAGTGTTGCGGCCCGCCTGTTTGGCCTCGTACAGCAACATATCGGCGCGGTTCAGCAACTCGGCGGGGGTGACGTCTTCGCCTTGGTAATAGGCAACTCCGATGCTAGCCGATACCGACACCACCGTCCCGCTCAAATCGAACGGCGCCTGCATCACGCCGACGATTTTGGCCGCCAGCGCTGCCGCGTCGTCCGCGCGCTGGAGGTGCTCCATGATGACGGTGAACTCGTCGCCGCCCAGCCGCGCGATGGTGTCGCTGGCACGCATGGCGTGGGTCAGCCGCGCCGAGAATATCTTCAGCAGCGCGTCGCCGACGCTGTGGCCGAACGTGTCGTTGACCGGTTTGAAGCGGTCGATATCCATGTACATCACCGCCATCATGCCGCCGCCGTCGCGGTTCGCCGCCATGCTCTCGTTGAGCTTTTGCAGGAAGCCGGCGCGGTTGGTCAGGCCGGTGAGCGCGTCCACCTGCGAAAGCTTGAACAGCCGCTGTTTTTCGTGCTTTTGCGCCGTGACGTCCTGGCGCATAACGTGGAAGCCGACCACCTTGACATTGTCCTCGTCGCGCTGCGGAATGTAATCGACTTCGAAGGTGCGCCCGGCGGCGCCGCTGTCGTCCTCCTCGAACGTCAGCGCCTCGCCTGCCAGCACGCGTTCGATGTAGGGCGCCAGCCCGGCGTAGCGCTGTTCGCCCATCGTCTGCCGGATGGTCTTGCCCAGCACCGCCAGGCCGTCCCGGTTGAATTCGCGCTCATAGGCGATGTTATGGAAGCGATACACCTCGTCGTCATCAATGTAGGCCACCATCGCCGGCAGCGTGTCGGTGATGGTGCGCAGGCGCGCCTCGCTTTCGCGCAGCGCCATCACCGATTTGCGCACGTGGGTGATGTCGTCGACCGTGCCGGCATAGCCGTACACTTGGCCGTCGACGATCATGGCGGCGACCTTGTACGAGATCCAGATCATCATGCCGTCCGGGTGGATGCAGCGCAGCGTGTCCTGGTGCGGCAGCCGCGTTCTGACCATGCGCCGCAATGCTTTCCTCAATGCCGGCCGGTCGGCGGGATGGACCGCGCGCATCCAGGCGTCTCCCAGCGCCTCCTCGCGCCGCAGGCCGGTGATGAATTCGAAGGTGCGGTTGACGTAGGTGCATTTGCCGGTGGCGTCGGCGCGGATCAGGCCCAGTGGCGAGGCGTCGTTGACGGCGGCCAGCTCCGCCTGGTTCTTGCGCATCGCCAGCTCGGCCTCCTTGTGCGGCGTGATGTCGCGCGTGGTCACGGCCACGCCGTTGCTGATGGCGACCACCTGGCGGTGCAGCCAACGCTCGCCGGACGCTCCGGCGCCGGGTTCATCGCGCTCTACTTCCTCCACCAGCGGCTGGCCGGTGACCATCACTTGCTTGAACCTTTCCACCATGCCGTTGCTGTGCAGGTAGGGCGCCACCTCAAGCAGCGGCTTGCCCTTGATCTCGTCGCTCCGGTAGCCAAGCCTCGCGGCGGCATGTTCGTTCAGGTCGGCGATGACGAAATCGGTGATCTCGCCGGCGGCGCCGGGCGCGCGCCGCGCCTTGAGCAGATATAGCGCATCGAGGCTGGCGTCGGCGGCCGCCCGCAGCAGCAGCTCGGCCTCGATGACCTGGCGCGCGCTGTCGCGCACGCGCCGCGCCTGGCGCACCAGCAGCCCGGCCAGCGCCAGCACCAGCAGCGACGCCACCGTCACCGCGCCGTAATACAGCATGCGCCGCTTGGCGAAACCGCCCATCGCGCTGTGGACCGGATTGCCCACCGCCGCCATCAGCAGATAGCGCGGCATCTCGGCGTAGCCGTAGATGCGGTCGACGGCGTCGAACGGCCGCTTGAGCAGCAACTCGTCGACCGGGCGGTCGGCGCTGCGCGGCACCACGCGAAAGTCGATGGCGTCGCCGATGACCATCTGCTCGTCGATGCGGGCGGTGGCCATGCCGTTTTCGCGGCTGATCAGGATCACGGCGCCGCCGTTGTCGACGCTGACACGGTCGTAGTCGTCGACCAGGTCGGCCGGATCGAGCAGCGCCAGGACGACGCCGGCGAACTCACCGCGCGGCCCGTCGAGCCGGCGCGAGATCTGGATCTGCCATTTGTTGGTGCGCGGCTCGACCACCGGCGTGGCCACCACCGCGCGCTGCTCGGCGCTGGCGGCGTGGCTTTTGAAGAAGGCCTGGTCGCCCAGGTCCGGCGGAAAATAGCCGTCGCTGCTGTCGACGACTTTGCCGGCGACGTCCAGGCGCGCGAACGGCAGATCGAACTTGGTCGGCATCAAGGTGTCCAGCATGCCGTTATGACCGGTGAATTCGGCCAGTCGCAGGGTGCCGCGCGAGGCTTCGAATTTAAGCTTGAACAGCTGCGTGGCGTGGTCGGTCTGGCGCAGCAGGTGGTTGGCGTGTTCGGCCAGCGTGTGCGCCAGCGACTGGCTGTGCAGCACGGCCTCGAAGCGGGCGCTTTTCTTCTCTTGCCGTACCTGATAGATCACCGCCGACCACATGAGCGCGAGCACCAGCAGCGCGAAGGCCGGCAGCAGCATCGAACGATACAGCGTGCGGAGGGAATCGAGCGTCGGGCTATCTGTGGGTGCGGTCATCGAGCGAGCGAAAGCGGGAACGGGAGCGGGATCGGGATCGGGAGCGCCATGAGTGGATATTCTGCACGGAAATAGGCGCTTTGTATCCGGTTTCCTGATGGCGCCGTCAAAATAAATGCATTCCGTTCAAAGGTGGTATGGATTTTCTTATTAAAATAGCGGCTGACCCTGTCCCGAGGAACAATTTTGACCGAATTGACAACGCAGCCGATGGACCCGCGCGCCGACCGGGGGCTGGCATGAGCTTGCCCGCCGCACCCGCCCGCCTGGTGGGCGCCGACGGCCAGCCGCTGCTCGGCCGCTACGCCGGCCAGACCGGCCCCATCGACTGGACCGGGCTGGCCGCGCCGTTCGCGCGCAGGCGCCTGTGGCGCCGCTTCCATCACAAGCGCTGGCACTACGTGGCGCTGTGCACCGAGCGGGTGTTCTGCGCGGTCGCCATCGTCGATCTGGGCTGGGCCTGCACCGCGTTCGCGTACGCCTTCGACCGCGGCGACGGCGACATGCTGGCCAATTTTTCGCAGGACGGCCTGCCGGGGCGGTCGGCGCGGCTGGCCGACCACGCCGGTGGAGACAGCTGGTTCAGGCGCGGCGGCGACCGCATCGCCATCGACAGCGACGGCGCGGGCCGCTACGAACTGTCGCTGCGCTGCGAGTTCCTGGAGATCGACGCCGCATTCGGCCCGGGCGCCGCGCCGCTGCTGCTGGCGACGGGGCCGGTGGCGCGCGGTTCGGTGCACGCGACGCAAAAGTCATCCGGCATGCCGCTGACCGGCGAGGTGCGCACCTGGCGCGAGGAGTACGACCTGGCCGGCGGCGTGGCCAGCTTCGATTACTCGAACGGTTTGCTGGCGCGCGAGACCGCGTGGCGCTGGGCCTCGGCGCACTCGCTGGACATGGGGTTCAACCTGCAGGCCGGTTATTTTCGCGGCCACGAGAACGCGCTGTGGCTCGACGGCGAAGTGCACGCGCTGGCGCCGGCGCACTTCCTGTACGATAGCAGCGATCCGTTGGCGCCATGGCATATCTTCACCGAAGACGATTTGCTGGAGTTGCACTTCACGCCGGAAGGCGCGCGCCGCGACAACAAGAAGAACTGGTTCGCGGCCAGCCGCTATCTGCAGCCGGTCGGCACCTTCAGCGGCTGGGTGCGCAGCGCGCCGGACCAGCCGAAACGCATCGTCACGCAAATGATGGGCGTGACCGAGGACCATTCGTCACGCTGGTAAGCCTTACCCAACCTGGGAACGTCCGCCATGAGCATCAGGAATCTCGACCGACTGTTTCAACCGCGCTCGGTGGCCGTGATCGGCGCGTCGGACAAACCGGAGCGCATCGGCACCCGCGTGCTCGATAATCTGCTGCAAGGGTCGTTCATCGCCGGTGGCGGGACGGTGTGGCCGGTCAACCCCAAGTATGCGCAGTTGCGCGGCATGGCCTGCCATGCCAGGGTGTCGGCGCTGCCGGCGGCGCCGGAACTGGCCATCATTTGTACGCCGCCGACCGGCATCCCCGGCCTGATCGCCGAGTTGGGCGCGCGCGGCACCAAGGCCGCCATCGTCATGACAGCCATTGACGGCCGCTCCGACACGCTGCGCCAGGCGATGCTCGACGCCGCCCGGCCGCATCTGCTGCGCATCCTCGGGCCGGGCAGCATCGGCCTGCAATCGCCGGCGCTGGGCCTGAACGCCAGCTTCAACCACCTGCCGGCCGGCGCGGGCAAGCTGGCTTTCGTTTCGCAATCCGGCGCCTTGGCGGCGGCGGTGCTGGACTGGGCGGCGTTGCGCGGCATCGGGTTTTCCCGCTGCATCGCCATGGGCGAGGGCGCCGACGTCGATTTCGGCGACCTGCTCGACTATCTGGCGGCCGACAACAGTACCCACGCGATGCTGCTGTGTATCGAGAACCTGAGCTCGGCGCGCAAGTTCATGTCGGCCGGGCGGCTGGCCGCGCGCGGCAAGCCGGTCATCGTGCTCAAGGTCGGGCGCGATCCGGCGCCCGGCGCCGACCTGGTGTTCGACGCCGCGATCCGCCGCGCCGGCATGCTGCGCGTGCGCTCGATCGAGGACTTGTTCGACGCCGTTGAAACCCTGGCGCGGCGCCGGCCGCAACGCGGCGAGCGGCTCGCCGTGCTCACCAACAGCGCCGGCCTGGGACTGATCGCGGCCGACGCGCTCGACAGCGGAGGGGCGGGGCAAGCACGGCTGGCGCCGTTGTCGGCCGAGTCGCTCAAGCGGCTGGCCGAGGCCGGCGCGCCGCCCGCCAATCCGGTCGACCTGCTGGCCGACGCCCCGGTGGAGCGCTACACGGCCGCCGTCGAGACCCTGCTACGCGAGTCGCAGGCGGACGCGCTGCTGTTCCTGCACGCGCCCACGGCGATGGTGTCGAGCCAGTTGATCGCCGAGGCGGTGGCGCCGCTGATGCGTCCGGTCGGCAAGAACGTGCTGTCGTGCTGGCTCGGCGGCAGTTCGGTGACGGCCGCGCGCCAGGTCTTCGCCGACGCCGGCCTGCCAACGTACGACACGCCCGAGAAGGCGGTCAACGGTTTCCTGCAGATCGCGCAGTACCGGCGCAACCAGGAATTGTTGATGGAGGTGCCGGCCGGCCTGCCGACCACCTCGGCGCCGGAGCGGGCGGCGGCGCGTTCGCTGGTCACGGCGGCGCTGGCGGCGGGCCGCGCCGAGCTCTCCGACGAGGATGCGCGGGCGCTGCTGGCGGCGTACGGCATCGCGCTGGCCACGCCACAGCAGGCGGCGCTGTCGGGGCACACGCTGGCGGCCGCGCGCATCCAGAGCGGCGCCGATCCGGTGTTCGGACCGGTGGTGTTTTTCGGCCAGGGCGGCATCGCCGCCGACGTCGCGGCCGACCGCGCCGCCGGCCTGCCGCCGCTGAATATGGTGCTGGCGCGCGACATGGTCGGCCGCACCCGGGTGGCGCGCCTGCTCGCGCATGGACAGGGGCAAACGGCGGCCGACGCCGACGCCATCGTGGGCACGCTGGTGCAGGTGGCCGATATGGTCGTCGCGTTGCCGGAGCTTGCCGAGCTCGACCTCAATCCCTTGCTGGCCAGCGGCGGCGCGGTGGTGGCGCTGGGTGCGCGGCTGCGGTTGCGGTCGGAACCTGCCGCGGGCGGTCAGCCGACGTTGGCGATCCGGCCCTATCCGCAGGAACTGGAGCAGGAGGTGGCCTGGGACGGCGGCCGCATACTGCTGCGGCCGATCCGCCCCGAGGACGGCCCGCAGCACCAGGCCTTCTTCCACGCGCTCGACCCGGATGACGTGCGGCTGCGCTTTTTCTCGGCCATGCGCGAGTTGCCGCCGGCGCAGCTGGCGCGCCTGACGCAAATCGACTACGACCGCGCGATGGCCTTCATCGCCACCCGCAACGGCGCCGATGGCATGCCCGAAACCCTGGGCGTGGTGCGCGCCATCACCGACCCGGACAATCAGGAGGCCGAATTCGCCATCATCGTGCGCTCGGACCTGAAGGGCAAGGGGCTGGGCTACATCCTGTTCGGCAAGTTGATCGATTACTTCCGCGCCCACGGCACTGCTGAGATCGTTGGCGACGCGCTGTCGGAGAATCTCGGCGTGCAAAAGCTGGTGCGCCAGTTCGGCGGTGTGGTATCGGCGCATCCGGAACCCGGAATGGTCCGTCTCCAGCTGCCTTTGCAATAGTGTTCGTTATCGGCTTGATATATATTTGACGTTTAAAATGAACGAAAGCGCGGGAAGCAGTTTGTTCTAGCTCAAAGCGTCCGTGTCGGGTTTATTTACACTTTCACTTCCGCTCTTGCCGCCCATCCGGGTGAGCGCAACTTTAGTCTTGGGAGTAAGAATGTTAACGGCCACATATACCCTGGTAGCGCTGTCGGTCGAACAGTCCAGTGTTCGCCTCAGTTTGTTATCGTTTCAAAAGTATGTGCGCTCGACGCTGATGCAGCAGAACAGCATTACCCTGTCCCAGCTGGAATACGCGTGCGAGAACCTCAATAGCCTGTATCAGGCCTGCCATTGGCGCAAGACCGAGATGTACCTGATCCCGGCGCTGCGCGAAACGACCGAGCGCGCCGACGCGCTGCTCGACGAACTCAGCCATTTGAACCAGGCCGCGCTGGCCGCCATCCGCACCCTGCAGGAGCGCATGGGCATCATGGCCGACGTGCGCGACTTCCGGGTCGAGCAGGTGTGCGAAAGCATCGAGACCTGCTGCGCGGCGCTGCTCAAGCGGCTCGAAAAAGAAGAGCAGGAACTGTTTGCCATGGCGCGCGGTCTGATAGGAGGGGAGACGTGGTTCTCCATCGCCAACCAGCTGATGATGCATGACAAGCACCTGGAGGAAATGAAACGTTCCGGCGTGGCGCTGGGCGACCAGGCGCCGCCGGCGGTGGTGGCCAAGGCGAAAGCCAAAGCCAAGGCCAACGTGGCGGCGCAGGTGCAGGTGCGCTCGGCCGGGGCCCGGCTGGCCGCCGCCTCCCAGGCTGACGACGCCCGCATCGCCATTCCGGGCCTTCAGGTGTTACCGACGGTGGAGCTCGACGATGCCGACGCGGCATCGGCTGCGGCCCCTTTATATAGTGCGCGCCAGCGGTCGCTGGACGATGTCATAACTAAATAGCCGCCCAATAGCACGCGCCTCGGGCAAATTTCCCCTGCTTTGCTATGATGGTGGTTTTCTCCCATCACATAGCGGACCATGTTCGATTTCATCTTCAAGCGCACTACCGACCAGCCAGCCGCAGCCGACGCCGCCCCGGCGGCCCCGGCGCAGGCCGCCGCCGCCGCGTTATCGGCCAGCCGCCGCGACGAGCAGGCGCAGCGCGCCGCCGCGCTGGCCGGCGATGAAGCGGCTGCCGTCGAGCTGATCCTCCACAGCGAATTTGCAGGGGTGCGTCTGGCCGCCGCCGAGCATGTGCGGTCGCAGCCCTATCTGGAGCAGGTGCAGCAGGCAATGCGCAACACCGACCGCCGCGTCGCCAAACTGATGCAGGGACGGCTCGACGCGATTCGCTACCAGCAGGCCGAATTGCAAAAGGCGCAAGCCTGCCTCGATCATGCCAACCGCCTGTTGCAGGATGAAAAATTGACGCCGAACCAGGTCGCCGAGCTCGATCGCCAGTGGAAGATCACCTCGGCCGTGCCGGAGCTGGCCGTGCAATACGATGCCGCCCGCGCCGCGCTGGCGGACCGGCTCGAGGCGCAGGTCAACCTGCAGCGCGCCATTATCGATGCGATGGCCGCCGTGCGCCAGTTGCCGTCCGCCGGCCTGGCGCCGGACGATGCCGCTCAGGCGTTGGAGCGCGCGACCGCCGCGCTGGCCGGATACCAACAGGCGCCCGAGCACAACGCGCTGCCCAAGCATTTGCTGAGCGATTTCACGCAGGCGATCGAGCAGGCGCGCGCCGCGCTGTCGGCCGCCGCGCAGCGTCCGGCGCAGCCGCCGCAGCCATCGCCGGCGTCCAGCGCCGCCCCGGCAGCAGCGAGCGCCGATGCCACCGAAAAGGCCGCAGATGCCGGCGCGGCGGACGGGACGGCGTCAAAGACAGACGCGCCGGCCCAACCGAAGCCGGCCAACGCCGCCAGCGAGGCCAAACCCGCCAAACCTGCCAAGCCCGCACAGCCGCCCAGGGAAACCGACAAGAAGTTCCTTGAAACGCTGGACGCGCTGGAAGCGGCGCTCGAGCAAGGTTCGCTGCATGATGCCGCCGAGCACGATAAATGGTTGAAAGAGCATAAAACCCGCCTGACGCCGGCGCAGACCGACCGGCTGAACCACGTGCGCGCCGAACTCAAGCGCCTGGGCGACTGGGCCCGCTGGGGCGGCAACGTCTCGCGCGAGGAACTGGTCAAGGCGGTCGAGGAACTGCCGGCGCTGGGCTTGCCGATGAGCGAGCTGGCCAAGAAGGTCGGCAGCATGCGCGAGCGCTGGAAGGCGCTCGACACGGTATCCGGCCACGCGCCAAAAAGCTTGTGGGAGCGCTTCGACGCCGCCTGCACCACGGCCTACGCGCCGGCGGCGGCGCACTTCAAGCAATTGGCCGACGAGCGTCACGCCAACGCCGCCAAGGCGCAGGCGCTGATCGACGAGACCCATGCAATGGCCGCGGCCGCCGCCAGTGCGGACGCCGATTTGAAGAATGTCGCCGCCGCCGGCCAGCGTTTGCGCCAGGTGTGGGGCCGCATGGGCACCATCGACCGCAAGGAAAAGCGCAAGCTCGACCAGGCCTTCGACAAGGCGCTGGCGCAGATGCTGGCGCCGTTGTCGGAGCAGCGCAAGATCGAGACGGCCAATCGCGAACAGTTGATCGCCGAGGCCGAGCAGCTGCAGCCGTCGGACCGCCACACGCTCGACAAGCTGCGCGGTTTGCAGGAGCGCTGGCAGGAGCAGGCCAAGGCGCTGCCGCTCGAGCGCAAGGTCGAGCAGGCGCTGTGGCAGCGGTTCCGCGCCGCCTGCGATGCGATCTTCGCCAAGCGCAAGGAAACCGCCCACGCCGCCGATCACGAGCGCAAGACGCATCTGCACGCGCGCGAGGCCATTTGCAAGGAACTGGAAACGGCCACCTTCAGCGGTGACGACAAGGCGCAGCTGGCGGCCATCGCCAAGACGCTGCGCGACGCCGCCGCCGCGTGGAACGCATCCGGCACCGTGCCGCGCGCGGCCGAAGCCAAGATCGGGCAGCGCTACCAGGCCGCCGTGGCCATCGTGCAGGGGCAGGCGGAGGCGATCAAACGCCGCGCCGGCGCCGCCCAGGCCAACGCGCTGCGCGACAAGCTGCGCTTATGCCAGGCGTTGGAAGCGGCCATCAGCGGTATCGACGGCGCGGGCGCCGATGGCATCGACGCGGCCGAATGGCAGTCCCGCTGGGCCGCCTTGCCGCCGCTGGCGCCCGAGTACGAACGCGCGCTGCATGGACGCTTCGCGGCCGGGCTGGCCGCTGTGGACGGCAAGCGCGAGGCCTACGCGGCGCTGCTGGAGCGCAATCGTCCCAAGTTGCTCGACGAGGTATTGCGGCTGGAGATCGTCGCCGGTGTCGACAGCGGCGCCGAATTCGCGCGGGAGCGGCTCAAGATGCAGGTCGAGGTGCTGCAATCGTCGCTCAAGTCCGGCCAGAAGCCATTGACGGCCGCCGCCGCGTACCTGCAGTTGTGCGCGATGCCGGCCCTGGCCGACGCCCGCACCGCCAGCCGCATCGAACAGCTGTTCCGCCGCATCGGCGCCTCGGAGCGCGCATGAGTTTGAGCGAGGGGTTGCACCAGGTCCGCATCCAGACCGGCGATTTCGATCTGAGTGCCGAGGTGGCCGCTTTGCGCGCGGCCAACCCGAAGATCGGCGCGATTGTCACGTTTGTCGGTGTCGTGCGCGATCTGAACGAAGGCGCCAGCGTGGCGGAGATGGAGCTGGAGCACTATCCGGGTATGACCGAGCAGTCGATCGGCGCCATCATCGAGCAGGCGCGGCAGCGCTGGCCGACGTTTGGCGCGCTGGTGATCCATCGGGTAGGGCCGCTCAAGCCGATGGACCAGATCGTGCTGGTGGCGGCGACGGCCGCGCATCGCGGCGAGGCGTTCGCGGCGTGTGAATTTATCATCGATTATCTGAAGACCGAAGCGCCGTTCTGGAAGAAGGAACAAACGCCCGAGGGCGCCAGGTGGGTCGATGCCCGCGTCAGCGACGATGCGGCGTTGGCCAAGTGGCGCGGCGGATCGGGGCCATTGGCCGGAGATTAGCCGCCGGGTGCGCGCGCATGGCGGATTACGCTGCGCTAATCCGCCCTACGTGTCTCCACGGGATACACCGGTTCACGGCCTGGGCCGGTGGCGCATTGCGGATCCACGTATCCCCGCCGGAACGCCCCGCTCGGCCCTTGAAAACTGCCCATATAACACTATCTATGTGATAAGTTAAATATATCGGAGCAATACCATGCGGCAAGACAAACTCACCACCAAACTCCAGGAAGCCCTGTCGGACTCGCAGAGTCTGGCCGTGGGCAACGACAACCAGTACATCGAGCCGGTGCACCTGCTGACGGCGCTGCTGAACCAGGACGACGGCAGTGCGCGCTCGCTGCTGCAGCGCGCCGGCGTCAACGTCGGCGGCCTGACCAAGGCGCTCAAAGCCTCGCTCGACCGCCTGCCGAAGGTTTCCGGCACCGGCGGCGACGTCCAGGCCAGCCGCGAGCTGGTTTCCGTGCTCAACCTCGCCGACAAGGAATCGCAAAAACGCGTCGACCAGTTCATCTCCAGCGAGATGGTGCTGCTGGCGCTGGCCGACGACAAGTCCGACGCCGGCACGCTGGCGCGCGAAAACGGCCTGTCGCGCAAATCGCTGGAAGCGGCCATCGACACCGTACGCGGTGGCGCCAAGGTCGATTCCCAGGAGGCCGAAGGCCAGCGCGAAGCCCTTAAAAAGTACACGATGGACCTGACCGAGCGCGCCCGCGCCGGCAAGCTCGATCCGGTGATCGGCCGCGACGACGAAATCCGCCGCGCCATCCAGGTGCTCCAGCGTCGCAGCAAGAACAACCCGGTGCTGATCGGTGAACCCGGCGTCGGCAAGACCGCCATCGTCGAAGGGCTGGCGCAGCGCATCGTCAACAACGAGGTGCCCGAGTCGCTCAAGGGCAAGCGCGTGCTGGCGCTCGACATGGCCGCGCTGGTCGCCGGCGCCAAGTACCGCGGCGAGTTCGAGGAGCGGCTGAAGGCGGTGCTCAAGGAGCTGGCCATGGACGAGGGCCAGACCATCGTCTTCATCGACGAGATGCACACGATGGTCGGCGCCGGCAAGGCCGAGGGCGCGATGGACGCCGGTAACATGCTCAAGCCCGCGCTGGCGCGTGGCGAGCTGCATTGCGTCGGCGCCACCACGCTTGACGAATACCGCAAATACATCGAGAAGGACGCAGCGCTAGAGCGCCGCTTCCAGAAGATACTGGTCGACGAGCCGACCGTGGAGGCGACCATCGCCATCCTGCGCGGCTTGCAGGACAAGTATGAGCTGCACCACAAAGTCGCCATTTCCGACGCCGCCATCATCGCGGCGGCCGAGCTGTCGCACCGCTACATCACCGACCGTTTCCTGCCCGATAAGGCGATCGATCTGATCGACGAGGCGGCCGCCAAGATCAAGATCGAAATCGATTCGAAGCCGGAGGTGATGGACAAGCTGGAACGCCGCCTGATCCAGCTGAAAATCGAGAAGGAAGCCGTCAAGAAGGAGAAGGACGAGGGCTCGCGCCGCCGTCTGGACCTGATCGAGGAAGAGATCCTGCGTCTGCAACGGGAGTTGAACGACTTCGAAGAGATCCTGAAGGCCGAGAAGGCGGTGGTGCAGGGCAGCACCCATATCAAGGAAGAAATCGAGCGCATCAAGCTGCAGATGGAGCAGGCCACGCGCGAGAGTAACTGGCAGAAGGTCTCGGAACTGCAATACGGCCGCCTGCCGCAACTGGAGGCGGAGCTGAAGCAGGCCGAGATGGCATCCGCCAACGGCGTCTCGCTGGAGAAAAACACGCCAGCGAAACAGAAACTGCTGCGCACCGAGGTCGGCGCCGAGGAAATCGCCGAGGTGGTGTCGCGCGCGACCGGCATTCCGGTGTCGCGCATGATGCAGGGCGAGCGCGACAAACTGCTGCACATCGAAGAGAAGCTGCACGAGCGGGTGGTCGGCCAGGACGAGGCGATTTCCGCGGTGTCGGATGCGATCCGCCGTTCGCGCGCCGGGCTGTCCGATCCGAACCGTCCATATGGTTCGTTCATGTTCCTGGGGCCGACCGGCGTCGGCAAGACCGAGCTGTCGAAGGCGCTGGCGGGCTTCCTGTTCGACACCGAGGAATCGATGATCCGCATCGACATGAGCGAATTCATGGAGAAGCATTCGGTGGCCCGCCTGATCGGCGCGCCGCCGGGTTATGTGGGTTACGACGAGGGCGGTTATCTGACCGAGGCGGTGCGCCGCAAGCCGTACAGCGTGATCCTGCTGGACGAGGTGGAAAAGGCGCATCCGGACGTGTTCAACGTGCTGCTGCAGGCGCTCGATGACGGCCGCATGACGGACGGGCAGGGGCGCACGGTGGACTTCAAGAACACCGTCATCATCATGACGTCCAATCTTGGCTCGCACAAGATCCAGGCCATGGAGGAGTCGGACCCCGGCGTGGTCAAGCTGGCGGTGATGGCGGAGGTGCGGTCGCACTTCCGGCCGGAGTTCATCAACCGGATCGATGAAATCGTCGTGTTCCACGGTCTCGATGAGAAAAACATCGGCGCCATCGCCAAGATCCAGCTGGCGATCCTGGAGCGGCGTCTGGCCAAGATGGAGATGACGTTGACGATCACCGACACGGCGCTGCACAAGATCGCCGAGGCGGGCTACGATCCGGTGTACGGCGCGCGGCCGCTGAAACGGGCGATCCAGCAGCAGATCGAAAATCCGCTGTCGAAATTGATCCTGCAGGGGCGTTTCGGTCCGAAGGACACGATCAATGTCGATGCCGACAACGGCGAGCTGGTGTTCCGCGCGTGAGGGAGCCGGCGCTGTAACCCGAAAAGGTCGGGGTCGGACCCCTTGGGTCCGACCCCTGTGCGCCGCCTTGCGGCTTGAACGGTTCCCGCTTACGAACGCTGGTCGAAAAAGGCCGACGGGCTATTGCCGAAGGTCTTTTTGAACATGGCGGAAAATGCCGACTGGCTGGCGTAACCCAATTCCGCCGCCACCTGCGACAAGGGTACGCCGCGCGCGATCAACGGCGCGGCGTGCGCCAGCCTGACCTGCTGGCGCCACTGCACGAAGCTCATCCCCAGCTCGCGCTCGAACAGCCGCGTGAGCGTGCGGTCCGACGCGCCGACCTGGCCGGCCCACTGGCGCAACGTCAGCTCCGCGCCCGGATCCGCGATCAGCGCGTCGCACAGCGACTTCAAACGCTTATCGGCCGGCAGCGGCACCCTGATCGGACGCACCGCGCAACGCGGAAGCTCGTCCAGTATCATCTCTCCCAACAAGCGTTCCCTCCCTGATTGCTCGTGCTGGTCGTGCTGTTCCAGCGTGGCGATCAATTCGCGCAGCAGGTTGGACACTTCCAGCACCTTGCATTCCTCGCCGGGGAAGGGCGAGCGGCTGGCGTGCACGCACAACGGCCGCAGCCTGCTGGGCTCGAGCACCGTGACCGCGTGCACCACGTCCGGCGCGATCCAGATCGCCCGCTGCGGCGGTACGATCCAGCTGCTGTTGTTGGCTGTCACCCGCATCACGCCCTGTACGGCGTAAGTAAACTGGCCCCACGGATGGTGATGCGACAGCAAATGGGCGTCGGCAGGCAGGTCGCGGCCCGACATCGTCAGCGGCCGTTCCGGCGTCGGATAGTCGCAATCCCAGTTGAATTGGGTGTGGGTGACAATAGGTATGGCCATCGGTGGTTTGGCGTAATCGCGATAAAGGTTGTCGCTCTATCTTAAATCAGACTTGCACCGATTGATACACTACGCCAATAACTTTATAGAAACTTAACAAGGACTGCGGTATGACCGACAATTTACTGCTGCGCCAGGACGCCAAAGTCATCACATTGGTCGGCCTGGCCCACGGCACGTCCCACTTCTACCACGTGATCCTGGCCGCGCTGATTCCCTGGCTCAAGCCCGAATTCCATCTCAGCTACGCCGAACTGGGCTTGCTGATGACGGTGTTCTTCACCGTATCGGGCGTCGGCCAGGCGATGGCCGGCTTCGTGGTCGACCGCTTTGGCGCGCGCGCCGTGTTATTCACCGGTATCGCGCTGCTGGGATTGTCGGCGGTGATGCTGGCCGGCGCCCACAGCTACACGCAGCTGATGGCCGGCGCCTTCCTTGCAGGTTGCGGCAATTGCGTGTTCCACCCGGCCGACTACACTTTGCTCAACCAGCGCGTCTCCAAGGCCCGGCTCACGCACGGCTTTTCCGTGCACGGCATCAGCGGCAATATCGGTTGGGCGCTGTCGCCGTTGTTCCTGACGTTTGTAGCGGGCCGCAGCGACTGGCGCACCGCGCTGTTGAGCGCCGCGCTGCTGCCGCTGGCGGTGCTGGCGCTGCTGTTGTGGAACCGTCACGCGCTGCGTCCCGAACCGGCCGCCGCGCCCGCCGCCAGCGTCGCCGGCGCCCCGGCCCCGGCCGGCGCGCTCGATTTCCTGCGCCTCAAGGTGGTGTGGATGTGTTTTGGCTTCTTCCTGATCTCGGCTGTCGCACTGGCCGGCATCCAGACCTTCGCCGCCACCAGCCTGGTGAGTCTGTACGGCATGTCGCTGCAATGGGCGACATCGGCGTACACCTGTTTCATGTTCGCGTCCGCCGCCGGCATGCTATATGGCGGTTTCCTTGGCGCCGGCAGCCGCCACCACGACCGCATCATCATGCTGGCCTTCGCCAGCGCGGCCGTGCTGGCGCTGGTGCTCGCCGCCGCCGTGGTGCCGGCGTGGATGGCTGTCGTACTGATGGGCATGATCGGCCTGGTCACCGGCATCGCCGGGCCGTCGCGCGATTTGATGATACGCGGCGCGGCGCCGGCCAACGCCACCGGACGCGTGTTCGGTGTCGTTTATTCGGGGCTGGACAGCGGGCTGGCGCTCGGGCCGTTGCTGTTTGGCGCGCTGATGGACGCCAATCATCCGGCCGGGGTGTTTGTGTTCATCGGCGTGTTCCAGGCGCTCGTGATTGTCACCACGAT
>Ga0308163_10000830_pt1 | contig 42442 bp, 38 predicted proteins | sample PhyTR1_FD_201037 | JGI IMG/M metagenome (GOLD analysis project Ga0308163, IMG submission 201037) | Phyllosphere microbial communities from UC Gill Tract Community Farm, Albany, California, United States - DLSLT.R1 | ecosystem: Host-associated > Plants > Phyllosphere > Unclassified | place: USA... | reverse complement strand
GGCGAGGTCGGCGACAAGAAGACGTACGACCCCCGCGCCTGGGGCAAGACCGCGGAGTCGGCCATGGCCGCCCGCGTCGTCGAGGCCACGCGCCAGCTCGGCTCGCACGGCAAGTCGCAGAGCTAGCGCTCTCGGCGCGCGCCGCCGCGAGAGACGACGCGTCGCGTCGCGCACGACGGAGGGGCCGGTCCACCAGGACCGGCCCCTCCGTCGTTCACGCTGGTGCGGCGGTCAGGGACCGCGGCTCGACATGATCTGCTGGAAGGCCGGGTCGGCCACGATCAGCGACAGCACCAGGAGGCTCGTGATCACGGTCGCGAGCACGGCACCCGCGATGGGCACCCAGAACGCGATGCGCTTGCGCTTCACGAGCTCGAGCGCGATCCACGCGGTGAGGACGAACACGACGATGTTCACCACGTTGACCGCGATGCCGATGACCGAGGTCTGCTCGGTCGCCGTGTACGTGCCGCCGCCGAACAGCGCGTAGGACTGGTTGATGGCCCGCGCCGGATCCGCGTTCGCGCCGATGCTGCCGACCACGTTCACGAGGCCCGCGGCGAGCAGGCCGATCGTGATGGCCGCGTCGAAGCGCCACGGCGCGCGGCGCGGCGCCTGTCCGGGGAGGTACCCGGGGCGGCCGGGCGCCTCACGGGGAGCGTCCGACGTCGGGGTGCCGTCCCGCTCGTCGCGGGCGGGTGCCGGGGCCTTCGCGGACGGCGTGCGCCGCGCCGCGCGCCGCGCGGCCTCCGCGGCCTTCTCCGCCTCGCGGCGCTCGGCGAGCATCAGCTCGCGGGCCGCCTTCCGCTCCTCCGCCATCTGCTCGGCGAGGGTCTGCGGCGCGGACGCCTTGGCGCCGTTCTTCGCGCCGCGGCCGGCGGGGGCGGCGGGCGCGTCGCGCTCGGCCTGGGCGCGCCGGTACTCCGCGGCCTCGGCGACGATGCGCGCATCCGCCTCCGACAGGCCCGAGGCGTCCTGGGACGACGACGACGACGACGCCGCGTACTCGCCGAAGCGCGGAGCGGGTCGGCCGGGACGGCGCGTGCCGTCGTCGTCGCTCACGCGCGGGTGCGCCCGCCGATGGCGCGGGAGTCCGTGTTGCCGGACTGGTCCTTGCGGAGCTCCTTGGGGAGCGAGAAGACGAGGTCCTCCTCGGCAGTGACGACTGCGGTGACGTCGCCGTAGCCGGCGTCGGCCAGGTCGTCGAGAAGCTCCTGCACGAGGACCTCGGGCACGGACGCGCCGCTCGTGACGCCGACCGTCTGCACGCCGTCGAGCCACTCCTGCTTGACCTCGGACGCGTAGTCGACGCGGTACGACGCCTTGGCGCCGTACTCGAGCGCGACCTCGACGAGGCGGACGGAGTTGGAGCTGTTCGCGGATCCGATGACGATCACCAGGTCGGCGTCGACCGCGACCTTCTTGATGGCGACCTGGCGGTTCTGCGTGGCGTAGCAGATGTCGTCGCTCGGCGGGTCCTGCAGGTTGGGGAAGCGGGCGCGGAGGCGGCGGACCGTCTCCATCGTCTCGTCCACCGAGAGCGTGGTCTGCGAGAGCCACACCAGGTTGTCGGGGTCCTTGACCTCGATCACGTCGGCGTGCTCCGGGGAGTTGACGACGATGGTCTGCTCGGGCGCCTCGCCCGCGGTGCCCTCGACCTCCTCGTGGCCCTCGTGGCCGATGAGGAGGATCTGCATGTCGGCCTTGGCGAAGCGCACGGCCTCGCGGTGCACCTTGGTGACGAGGGGGCAGGTCGCGTCGATGGCCTGGAGGCCGCGGTCCGCCGCGCCCTGCACGACGGCCGGCGAGACGCCGTGCGCGCTGAAGACGACGTGGGCGCCCTCGGGGACCTCGTCGACCTCCTCCACGAAGACCGCGCCCATGCGCTCGAGCGTCGAGACGACGTGCACGTTGTGGACGATCTGCTTCCGCACGTAGACGGGGGCGCCGTAGCGCTCCAGGGCCTTCTCGACGGCGACGACCGCGCGGTCGACGCCCGCGCAGTACCCGCGGGGAGCGGCGAGCAGGACCTTCTTGGGTCCTGCCACCGGGTTATCCTTGAGCCTGTTGCGGACGCCGGGCATCCGCGGCATCGACAGGCTGACGACGGGTGCTCCCACGAGTCGCTGGTCAGTGGTCGCTGTAGTCACGTGTCAATTGTATGCGCCCGATCTGGGCGTCGAGCGGGGTGGACGGATGAGCGAGACGCGCACGGTGTCGATGCCCGCGGCCGGCGCCCCCACGGTGGACGCGCCCTGGCCCGTCTCGGTGCTCTCCGGCAAGGTCAAGGGCTGGATCGACCGGCTCGGCACGGCCTGGGTCGAGGGCGAGATCACCCAGTGGGGCGGATCCGGCGGCAACGTCTACGGGAAGCTCAAGGACCTCGACGTCGACGCCACCATCAGCTTCACCGTGTGGTCGTCGGTGCGCGCGAAGATCCCGGCCGACCTCGGCCAGGGCGCCCGCGTCGTCGCGCTCGTGAAGCCCAACTACTGGGTCAAGGGCGGCACGCTCACGATGCAGGTGCTGGAGATGCGCCACGTCGGCCTCGGCGACCTGCTCGAGCGGCTCGAGCGCCTCCGCCAGACGCTGCGCGCGGAGGGCCTGTTCGACGCCGACCGCAAGCGCCGCCTGCCCTTCCTCCCCGGCTGCATCGGCCTCATCACCGGCAAGGACTCCGACGCCGAGAAGGACGTGCTCCGGAACGCGCAGCTGCGCTGGCCGAGCGTGCGCTTCCGCGTGGTCCACACCGCGGTGCAGGGCGACCGGGCCGCGGGCGAGGTCACGCGCGCCATCGGGGTGCTCGACGAGGATCCCGAGGTCGACGTCATCGTCGTCGCGCGCGGCGGCGGCGACTTCCAGAACCTGCTCGTCTTCAGCGACGAGCAGCTCGTGCGCACGGCGGCCGCGTGCCGCACGCCGCTCGTCAGCGCGATCGGGCACGAGGCCGACCGGCCGCTGCTCGACGACGTGTCGGATCTCCGCGCCTCCACCCCCACCGACGCCGCGAAGCGCGTCGTGCCCGACGTCTCCGAGGAGCTGTCGCGCGTGCAGCAGGCCCGGGCACGCATCGGCATGCGGCTCACCAGCCAGGTGCGCGGCGAGATCGACCGGATCGAGCAGCTGCGGTCGCGGCCCGTGCTCACGAGCACGGCGTGGATCGTCGACTCGCGCGCCGAGGAGCTCGGCCGCTACATCGCCCGGTCCGCGGAGCTCGCCGGCCGCGTCGTCGAGCGCGGGATGCAGCAGACGAGCGAGCTGTCGCGGCAGCTGCGCACGCTCTCGCCGCAGCACGTGCTCGACCGCGGCTACGCCATCGTGCAGACGGCCGACGGATCCGCCCTCCGCGCCCCCGCCGACGCCCCCGACGGCACCGGCCTCGTGCTGCGGCTCGCCGCCGGCGCGCTCGGCGCCACCTCCACCGGCCCCACCGAGGACATCCCGTCGTCGGCCGCGCGGCTGCCCGCCTCCCCCGCCGCGGGCGCCCGGCCGGCGTCCGGCGCCGAAAGCTAGGATCACCCCCATGCCCACCAGCCCCGCCGACACCGGCGCACGCCTGCCCGACGTCTCCGAGCTCAGCTACGAGGAGGCGCGCGACGCCCTGGTGCGCGTCGTCAACGACCTCGAGCAGGGCGCGTCCACGCTCGAGGAGTCGATCGCCCTGTGGGAGCGCGGCGAGGCCCTCGCGGCCCGCTGCGAGGAGTGGCTGCTCGGCGCCAAGGCGCGCCTCGACGCCGCCCGCACCACCGCGTCCGACGCCGGCTGACCGTGGCGAAGCCCCGCACGCCGAACGTCGTCGCCGAGCTCGGCCGCCCGGAGACGCCCGAGGAGACCGCCGCCCGCAAGGCCGCCGACTCCCGCCGCCACCGCGCGAAGCAGACGTTCCGCAACCTGCTCTACTCGCTCATCGTCACGGTCGCGACCGTCGCGGTCATCATCGCGCTGGTGCCGCGCTCGAACACCACGATCCTGCCCGACGTCGACTACGGCGCGGCGGCCGCCGAGGCCCAGGGCGGCTTCCCGACGCCGCTCGTCGTGCCCGACCTGCCGACCGCGTGGAAGAGCAACGACGCGGAGATCCGCCCGGCCGGCCGCGACGGCGTCGCCGTCTGGTACATCGGCCTCATCACGCCGAGCAACCGCTACATCGGGATCTCGCAGGGCATCGACGCGAACCCCACCTGGCTCGACGAGACGCTGCAGTCCGCGCCCGAGGTGAGCTCCGAGGAGATCGCCGGCCTCGAGTGGACGCTCTACGACAACGCGCAGGCCGAGGACCCGGGCAACGTCGTCCTGGCCGCGAGCGCGGTCGAGGGCGACAGCACCTACGCGATCTACGGCACGGCCGACGCGAACGAGCTGCGCACGGCGATCGAGGCGGTCGCCGCCGCGCGCGCCACCCCGGCCGGGTCGACGCCCGCTCCCACGAGCAGCGGCGGCACGAGCCCCGACGAGACCACCACCAGCACCACCGCACCCGGAGAGGGGATCGAGGGATGACCGATCAGGACGAGACCGTGCAGGCGCCCGCCGAGGTGTGGGCCGAGATGGTCGAGGGCAACGCGCGCTTCGTCGCCGGCACGCCCGAGCACCCGCGGCAGGACGTCGAGCGCCGGGCCGCGCTCGCCCACGTGCAGCGCCCCGTCGCCGCGCTCTTCGGCTGCAGCGACTCGCGCCTCGCGGCCGAGATCATCTTCGACAAGGGGCTCGGTGACCTCTTCGTGATCCGCAACGCCGGCCAGATCATCTCCGACTCGGTGCTCGGCAGCCTCGAGTACGCCGTCGGCGTGCTGGGCGTGCCGCTCATCGTGGTGCTCGGCCACGACGAGTGCGGCGCCGTGCGCGCCGCCATCGAGAGCGCGGCGCCGGATGCGGAGGCGCTGCCGCCGCACATCGCGAACCTCATCTCGGCCATCGGGCCCGCCGTGCGCCGCGTGGCGGGCGACCCCGTCGTGCCCTCCGAGGTCGACGCCGGCGAGGTCGGCCGCGAGCACCTGCGCGGCACCGTGACCCGCATGCTGGAGGCGTCCGAGATGATCTCCGACCGGGTGGCGGCCGGTAGCCTGGCCATCGTCGGCGCCAACTACAAGCTCCTCGAGGGCACCGCGGTGCCCGACGTCATCGTGGGCGACATCCCCCGCTAGAGGGGCCGTCCGCACCGACCCCCTCACTCCGGGCCCCCGCGGTCCGGTGCATCACCCGTCCCGAAGGAGAGAGAAACAGCGTGGTCGACACTTCCCCCGGAACCGAGACGAACGGCGCGGACGCGTTCCGCGTCGAGCACGACACGATGGGCGAGGTGCGGGTCCCGAAGGACGCGCTGTACGCCGCCCAGACGCAGCGCGCCGTCGAGAACTTCCCCATCTCCGGCCGCGGGCTCGAGCCCGCGCAGATCCAGGCGCTCGCCCGCATCAAGCGCGCCGCCGCGATCGTGAACGGGGAGCTCGGCATCCTCGACGCCGGCGTGGCCGAGGCGATCGTCGCGGCCGCCGACGAGGTGGCGGGCGGATCCCACCACGAGCACTTCCCCATCGACGTGTACCAGACGGGCTCCGGCACGAGCTCGAACATGAACATGAACGAGGTCCTCGCGGCCCTCGCCACCGCGTCGCTCGGGAAGCCCGTGCACCCGAACGACCACGTCAACGCGTCGCAGTCGTCGAACGACGTCTTCCCCACCTCGGTGCACGTCGCCGTCACGGGCGCGCTCCTCGCCGAGCTGATCCCCGCGCTCGAGCACCTCGCGGAGGCGCTCGAGACGAAGGCCGAGGCGTGGAAGGGGCTCGTCAAGGCCGGCCGCACGCACCTCATGGACGCGACCCCGGTCACGTTCGGCCAGGAGTTCGCCGGCTACGCGCGCCAGATCCGCCTCGGCATCGAGCGCGTCCGCACGGCCCTCCCCCGCGTCGCGGAGGTCCCGCTCGGCGGCACGGCCACCGGCACGGGCATCAACACGCCGCTCGGGTTCCCGCAGAAGGTCATCCAGGTGCTCGCGGACGACACGGGCCTGCCGGTCACCGAGGCGCTCGACCACTTCGAGGCGCAGGGCGCGCGCGACGGCCTCGTCGACGCGTCCGGCGCGCTGCGCACCCTCGCGGTGAGCCTCACCAAGATCTGCAACGACATCCGCTGGATGGGCTCGGGCCCGAACACGGGCCTCGGCGAGCTGCACATCCCCGACCTGCAGCCCGGGTCGTCGATCATGCCCGGCAAGGTCAACCCGGTCATCCCCGAGGCCGTGCTCATGGTGTGCGCGCGCGTCATCGGCAACGACGCCACCGTCGCGTGGGCGGGCGCCTCCGGCCTGTTCGAGCTCAACGTCGCGATCCCGGTCATGGGCTCGTCGCTGCTGGAGTCGATCCGCATCCTCGCCTCCTCCACGCGCCTGCTCGCCGACAAGACCGTCGACGGCCTGCGCGTCAACGAGGAGCACGCGCGGGCCCTCGCGGAGTCGTCGCCGTCGATCGTCACGCCGCTCAACCGCATCATCGGCTACGAGGCGGCGGCGAAGATCGCGAAGCACTCGGTCGCGCAGAAGATGACCGTGCGCGAGGCCGTCGTCGACCTCGGCTACGTCGAGCGCGGCGAGATCACCGAGGAGCAGCTCGATCAGGGCCTCGACGTGCTGCGGATGACGGCGCCCGGCCTGTAGCCGCGCCCCCCCCCCCCGACGCCGACGGGCGCCGATCCCCGCGGGGACCGGCGCCCGTCGTCATGCGCGGGGCGGGCGGATCACATCGGGTCGCCGTCGAGCAGCCCGGTGACGAGCGCGGCGATCGCGCTGCGCTCCGAGCGCGTGAGCGTGATGTGCCCGAACAGCTCGTGGCCCTTCAGCGTCTCGATCACGCTGGCGACGCCGTCGTGCCGGCCGACGCGGAGGTTGTCGCGCTGCGCCACGTCGTGCGTGAGCACCACGCGCGAGTTCTGGCCGATGCGGCTGAGCACCGTGAGCAGCACGTTCCGCTCCAGCGACTGCGCCTCGTCGACGATCACGAACGCGTCGTGCAGCGAGCGCCCGCGGATGTGGGTGAGCGGCAGCACCTCGAGGATCCCCCGCTCCACCACCTCGTCCATGACGTTCTGCGAGACGACCGAGCCGAGGGTGTCGAACACGGCCTGCGCCCACGGGTTCATCTTCTCGGTCGCGTCACCCGGCAGGTAGCCGAGCTCCTGGCCGCCCACCGCGTACAGCGGCCGGAACACCATGATCTTGCGGTGCTGCTGCTTCTCCAGCACCGCCTCGAGCGCGGCGCAGAGGGCGAGCGCCGACTTGCCGGTGCCGGCGCTGCCGCCGAGGGAGACGATCCCCACCTCGCGGTCGAGGAGCAGGTCGATCGCGAGCCGCTGCTCGGCCGAGCGGCCCTTCAGGCCGAAGACCTCGCGGTCGCCGCGGACGAGGTGCACGGTGCCGCGGCGCACGACGCGGCCGAGCGCGGGTCCGCGGTCGGAGCGGAGCACGACGCCCGTGTTGACGGGCAGGTCGCCGACGGCGCGGGTCTGCACGGTGCCGCTGTCGTAGAGGTCGGCCATCTGATCCGCGGAGAGGGTGACGTCGGCCATGCCGGTCCAGCCGCTGTCCACGGCGAGCTCGGCGCGGTACTCCTCGGCCATGAGTCCGATGGAGGCGGCCTTCACGCGCAGCGGCATGTCCTTCGAGACGACCGTGACCGCGAGGCCCTCGGTCGAGAGGTTGAGGGCGACCGCGAGGATCCGGGAGTCGTTGTCGCCGAGCTGGAGGCCGTTGGGCAGGCCCGCCATGCTCGAGTGGTTGAGCTCGACCCGCAGCGTGCCGCCGGCGTCGCCCACCTCGATGGGGAAGTCGAGCCGCTCGTGCTCCTCGCGGAGCTGGTCGAGGTGGCGGAGGGCCTGGCGGGCGAAGTAGCCGATCTCCGGGTCGTTCCGCTTCGACTCCAGCTCGGTGATGACGATCACCGGGATGACGACCGCGTGCTCCGCGAAGCGGAAGAACGCGCGCGGGTCGGACAGGAGGACGGAGGTGTCGAGCACGTACGTGCGCTCGGCCTGCGGCGTCCCCTCCCCGGTCCTGTCACGTCGAGCGGTGCTGCTCTGGCTGTCCATCGGGGCCACGGGCCACTCCATCCCCGAGCGTTCGCGCTCGGATCCTGACGGCGATCGGGCCACGGTGGCGAGAAGAGATCCTGCGGCCCTCTCGATCGGGCGCCATGCCCGATGAGTGGAACCTACGTCGCGCACCGCTGCGGTGACCAGAGCGACGCGGGTCCGGATGTGTCGTGGACATTAACTCTTGCTCCGCGCGGGCCGTCGAGGCTGCGCCCGCGGCGCCGGCACAGCCGGGCGCCCGCCTCAGGAGCCGAAGCGGCGCTGGCGCGAGGAGTAGTCGCGGAGGGCGCGCAGGAAGTCGACCTCGCGGAGGTCCGGTCCCAGCGCCTCCATGAAGTAGAGCTCGCTGTGCGCCGACTGCCACAGCATGAAGTCGCTGATGCGCTGCTCGCCCGAGGTGCGGATCACGAGGTCCGGGTCCGGCTGGCCGCCCGTGTAGAGGTGCTCGCCGATGAGGTCGGGCGTGAGGAGGGCCGCGAGGTCCTCGAGCGTGCCGCCCGCGAGGTGGTGCGACTGCACGATGCTGCGCATGGCGTCCGCGATCTCGGTGCGCCCGCCGTAGCCGACCGCGAGGTTGATGTGCAGGCCGGCGTTCCCCTTCGACCGCTCCTCGGAGGCGTCGAGCCGCGCGATGAGCTCGGGCGGCAGGCCCTCGTCGGATCCCACGTGCTTGACGCGCCAGTCGCGGTGCTCCGAGAGGTCCTCCGCGAGCTGGCCGATGATGTCGATCAGCGCCGTGAGCTCGTCGCTCCCGCGGCCCGTGAGGTTGTCGGTGGAGAGCAGGTAGAGCGTCGTGACCTTGATGTCGAGGTCGTCGCACCACTCCAGGAACTCGAGGAACTTGGCCGCGCCGGCGCGGTGCCCGTGGGCGGCGGACTCGAGGCCCAGCTGGCGGGCCCAGCGGCGGTTGCCGTCGAGGATCATCGCGATGTGGTGCGGCAGCGAGCTGCGGTCGAGGCCGCGGCGGATGCGCTTCTGGTACGCCCGGTAGAGCAGACCGCGCCACGGTCGGATCGGCTTCTCTCGCACGGAGGCAACGCTATCCCACGCGCCCGGGAGCCCGGATCGCCCGCCCGGGTGACGTCCCCCGGGCTGTCCTACACTCGCAGGATGACGCGCGACGCCTCCTCCCCCTCGCCGCTCGGCGACACCCCGGAGGAGGACGCGTCGGTCGCCCACCTCCCGCTCGTGGAGGACGCGCAGGACGTCGGCCCGGAGCCGAAGCCCACCTGGCGCGGTTGGCTGCACGCGGGCATGACCCCGGTGGCGCTCGTGCTCGGCATCGTGCTCATCGCGGTGGCCGACGGCGCCGCGGCGCGCATCGCGTGCGCCGTGTTCGTCGCCTCGTCGCTGCTGCTGTTCGGCGTCTCCGCGGTCTACCACCGGTTCGACTGGTCGCCGCGGGCGAAGATCCTCCTCAAGCGGATGGACCACGCCAACATCTTCCTGCTCATCGCGGGCTCCTACACGCCCATCACGGTGCTGGCGCTGCCGCACGAGAAGTCGGTGCTGCTGCTCTGGCTGGTGTGGTCGGGCGCGGCGCTCGGCGTGCTGTTCCGCGTGTTCTGGATCCACGCCCCGCGCTGGCTCTACGTGCTGCTCTACCTGGTGCTCGGCTACGCGTCACTGGTGTTCATCGTCGACTTCTTCCGCGCCGACGCGGCGATGATGACGCTGATCCTCGCGGGCGGCCTCGCCTACACGGTCGGCGCCGTCGCGTACGCGCTGAAGCGGCCGAACCCCTGGCCCGGCCGCTTCGGCTTCCACGAGATCTTCCACGCGTTCACCCTCGTGGCGTTCCTCTGCCACTGGACGGGCATCCTGCTCGTGGCGACGCACCCGCCCGTCGTCTGACCGGGCGGGTGCGTCGGGCACCCGCTACAGGTACGGCTGCACGTTCTCCGTGTAGGCGCTCGTCAGCTGCGTGGCGGCGGCCGGGAACACGGCGGCGGGATCCGCGCCCTGCGTGAGGATCTGCGCCCACGGCTGCTGCAGGTACGTGTCGCCGTTGGGGATCAGCGTCCGCGCCCAGTCCTGCGAGCGGACGTGCTCGAGGCTGTCGTAGACCGTGCGGAAGGCCGGGTTCGAGGCCCAGAAGCCCGTGAGGTCGGACGACTGGCCGGCAGAGGTGCGCACGGGCGCGTAGCCCGTCTTCTTGGCGAAGGCGACCTGCTGGTCGACCTCGGTGACGTGCTTGATGAACATGCCGGCGGCGAGCTGCTGCTCCTTGGTCTTGCTGCCGACCACCGCGAGGCCCGTGCCGCCCGTGGGGACGAACTGGCCCTGGGGGCCGCCCGGCAGCACGCCCGTGCCGATGGGGAACTTGGCGCTCGCGGTGACGATGCCGACCGCGCCCGCCGACGCGATGGTGCACGGCGCCAGGCCGCCCGCGAAGTCGACCGCGGTGTCGCCGCTGGCCGCCGCGACGTTCGCGATCTTGGAGTCGAAGACGAGGCCGCGGGCGTAGCCGGCCGCCTCGAGCGTCTCGGGCTGGTCGAGCTTGAGGTCCCAGCCGTCGGAGTACTGGCCGCCGCGGCCCCAGAGCACGTTGCTCATCGCCCAGGTGCCGATGGATCCCTGCGGCAGGCGGACGGCGGGCGCGCCGCCAGTCACCTTCATGATGGCCGGCGCCCACTCCTCGAGCTCGGCCCAGGTGTCGGGCGCGCGGTCGGGCAGGCCGGCCTTCGACCAGATCGACTTGTCGTAGTAGAAGATCGGCGTCGAGCGGGCGTACGGCACGGCGAAGCGGCTGCCGTCGTACAGGTAGTCGTCCAGGAACACCTTGTTGTAGTCGTCCAGCTGGAAGTCGAGGTGGGACATGAGGCCGTCCATCGCGATGGACTGCTTGTTCACCATGTAGCGGAACCACCAGGTGTCGCTGGCGTTCACCATGTCGGGCATGCTGTCGGTGCCCGCGGCGGCCTGCAGCTTCTGCGCGATCTCGTCGTAGCTCGCGCCGCCCGTCACGACGTTGACCGTGATGCCCGTCTTGGCGAGGAAGTCGGCGGCGAACTGCGCCTCGAGCTCGGAGGTCTGGCCGGGGTGCGTGGTCCACCAGGTGATGTCGGTCGCGGGCTGGACGCCCTCCCAGTCGGTGTCGGGCGCCGCGGTCGCGGCCGGGCCGCCGACCGAGGGGCCGGAGCAGGCGGCGAGGAACGCGGTGCCGCCGAGCACGGCGCCCATCTTCAGGACGTCGCGGCGGTCGAACGGGCGGGATGCGGCGGCGCGGAAGGCCGAGCGCGGGTCGATGGGCATGCTTCTCCTGGGGATCGGGTCGGTGCGGGGGAAGAGGGAGAGGGACGTGAGGGCGGGGCGGCGCGCGGGCTCAGCCCGTGACGGCGCCGGCGGTGAGGCCGCCGACGATGCGCCGCTGGAAGACCAGGAAGACGGCGAGCACGGGCAGCGTGACGATGACCGTGCCGGCCATGAGCACGCCCCAGTTCGTGATGCCCGTCGTGTCCTGCAGGAGGGTGAGGCCCACGGGGAGCGTCATCATGCGCGGGTCGGTCGTGACGAGCAGCGGCCAGAGGTAGTCGTTCCACTCGCCGACGACGGAGACGAGCGCGACGGCGGCGATCGTGGGGCCCGACATGGGGATCACGAACGAGCGGAGGCGGCGCAGGTGCCCGGCGCCGTCCATCGCGGCGGCCTCGAGCACGGAGCCCGGCAGCGTGAGGAAGTGCTGGCGGAAGAGGAAGGTGCCGTAGGCGCTCGCGACGCCCGGGAGGATGAGGCCCGGGTAGGTGTTGATCCAGCCGAGGCCCGCGATGACCTGGTAGTTCGGGATCATCACGATCTGCTGCGGCACGAGGAGCGCGAGGATCACGACGCCGAACCACACGTTCTTGAAGGGCACGCGGATGAAGACGAGCGCGTACGCCGTCAGCAGCCCGAGCAGCACCTTGAGGCCGGAGCCCACCACCGTCTTGATGACGCTGTTGGTCGCGAGCGTGGAGAAGGAGACCGTGTCCGACGCCGTCTGGTAGTTCGTGGGCGCGAAGGACGACGGGAGGATCGTGAGCGGCAGCGAGTAGATCTCGCTGAACCCCTTGAAGCTCGTGAGCACCATCCAGATGAGCGGCAGCAGCATGACGACGACGGCGAGGGCCAGCGCGAGGTAGGTGCCGGCCAGGGGCGGGCGGGCGGATCCGGCGGGTCGGCGGGCGCTGCGGCGACGCGGGGCGTCGGGTGCGGCCGCGGGCTCCGGCCGGGTGAGGGTCGCGGTCACGAGTAGTGCACCTTCCGCTGGACGATGACGAGCTGGACGAGCGTGACGACGAGCAGGACGAGGAAGAGGATCGTGGCGACGGCCGACGAGTAGCCGGCCCGTCCGGCCACGAAGCCCTCGTGGTAGATCTGGTACATCATCGTGGTGGTGCCCTGCAGCGGGCCGCCCTTGGTCATGGCGCTGATGAGGTCGAAGGTCTGCAGCGAGCTGAGCAGGGTCGTCACGCTGAGGAAGAACGTGGTCGGGCTGAGCATCGGCAGCACGATGCGGAGGAAGGTGCGCATCCGTCCGGCGCCGTCGAGGGACGCCGCGTCGAGCAGGTCCTTCGGCACGGCCTGGAGGCCCGCGAGGTAGATGAGCGCGCAGTAGCCGAGGTCGCGCCAGACCTGCACGGTCGTGACCATCGCGAGGGCGGCGCCCGGGTCGCTGTACCAGTCGGGCGACGGCAGGCCGAGGGCGGTGAGGCCCGCGGAGACGAGGCCGAAGTTCGGGTCGAAGACGTACAGCCAGAGGAAGCCGACGGCCACGCCCGAGAGCACGTAGGGCGCGACGATGATGGTGCGGACGGGGCCGCGCAGGCGGATCCTCCGGTTCAGCAGGACGGCGACGCCGAGCCCCAGCACCATCGAGCCCACGACCGTGACGCCCGTGAACACCAGCGTGACGCCGACGACCGTGGGGGTCTGCGGATCCTGGAACCAGGCGACGTAGTTGGCGAGCCCGACCTCGCGCGCCACCTGCGAGCCGATGTTCCACTGCAGCGTGGAGTAGTAGAAGGACTCGATCAGCGGCTTGTACGTGAAGACCGCGAGCAGCAGCACGTTGGGGCCGACGAAGGCGAGGAACAGGAGCCCGTCGCGGATCCGGCCCGGTCGGCGGCGGCGACGCGGACCGGGTCCGGGGCGCGTGCCGGCCGGGCGGACGGTCGTCGGGCTCGGTGCCGTCACCGCCTCCGGCGTCGGCGCGACCCGGGTGGGCGCGGGGGCGTGCGTCACGTCGGACCTCCTCGTTCGGGATGAGGAGGGAACGTTCCCTCCGTGCCTGGCCAAGGTACGGAGGGCGGGTTAATGGCGGGAGTCGCGCAGGTGGCGAACGGGCGGACGAGCGACGGCCGGCGCCCCCTGGACGGGGGACGCTGGCCGGCGCGCCGATCAGCCGCGTGGAGTCGGCTGGTCGTCCGAGCTGACCATCCAGTTGCGGTAGTCCGTGTACATCAACCCGACGCCGCGCTTCGTCTTGAAGGCCTCGCCGCACCACGGGCCGGTGTAGCTGGTGATCTTGTACGGACCCTGGGGCACGTCGACCTTGATGTAGGGCCAGGCATCGATCCCGGGGACGTAGGCGCCCATCGAGTAGCACTGGTTGAAGGTCGAGTCGGGGAAGCCGGGGAGGCCATGGATCCTGATCGACCTGACGTTGGCGCCGCGCGGGGTCCAGTGCGTCTGGAGCTGGACTCGGACATACGGGACCGTCGCCGCCGATTGCTCGAGCGTCTGGGCGGATGCCGGCGCAGCACCGATACCGGCCGCGAGGGCGATCGCGAGCGAGGCGGCGAGGGCACCCGCCATGCGGAACCGTCGAGGCGAGGTGGTCGAGGGAGATTCGAGGGTCATGTGGGTGTGTCTCCTATGTCGTGCGGACGATGGGATGTGGGAACCAGGGAGGTGACGGCCGGGGCGCCCGGGTGGCGAGCCAGCGCGCGAGCGACGGCCGGCGCCCCTCGGATGGGGACGCCGGCCGTGGGCGGGCGGCTCAGCCGCTGATCACCCGTGCCCGTGGTGGTTGCGGATCCAGCCCCCGACCGAGGGCAGTCCCGAGCCGTCGAAACCCGGGTCAGCCGGGCTGTGGTTGTGTCCCATGGCGATGACGCTGGCTCCGTCCGAGGCGGCGGTCGCGGAGGCGGACGCGGATGCGTGCGCGATGCCCAGGCCGACCGTTGCGGAGAACGCGATCGCGGCGAGGGCCGTGATGGATGCGGCGCGGACGGGACGCAGCGGGGATCGGCCCGGGGTCGTGGTGGATGACGTGTTCATGGAACTCCGTTCTCGTGGGGACCAGGAGGCTACGGACCCGACGGGCCGCGGGTCGTCGAGCGTGCACAGCACGCGGACGGGTCTGTGCGCGAGGCGGGCGGACGAGCGACGGCCGGCGCCCCGCATGGGGACGCCGGCCGTCGGACGGGTGATCAGCCGGTCGCCATCAGCCGTGGAGGTCGCGGTGGCCCCAGGTGCTCCTCGGGGGCGCCCACTCGTACTCGGGATGCGGCTCGGGCTGGCTGTGGTTGTGGCCCATGGCGCTGACGTTGACCCCATCCGGAGCCGCGGACGCGGTCGCTGCGGCGGATGCGTGGGCGATGCCGAGGCCGACCGTGGCGGAGAGCGCGATCGCGGCGAGGGCCGTGACGGATGCGGCCCGGACGGGGCGAAGCGGGGATCGGCCCGAGGGCGTGGAGGATGTCGTGTCCATGGGACTCCGTTCTCGTGGGGGTCACGAGAATACGGGTCCGAGGCCCAGGCGGGCCGACGGGCGTCCACAGCGCGGGGGCGGACCCGCCACCCGGCAGGGGCGTCGTTCAGCCGCGCGGCGGACCCGCGGGAGCATCCGGATCCGCGGGGTCGTCGCCGTCGGGGTCCGTCGTCCTGCGGTCCCGCTCGGGCGCGGAGTCGCGGGCGAGGTCGGCCTCGAGCTTCTCCGCCTCGAGCCGGCCGCGGATCTCCTCGCGGTAGCGCGTGCGGCGGATCCGACGGGTCATGTCGACCATGAGCAGCAGCACCATGACGGCCACGAAGAAGATCGCGATGAAGCCGACGGGGCCGGGCGAGACCGTGTCCGGGTCGAACTCGGCGGTGGGCGTGGGGCTCGGGGTCGTGGCGGCGACGGCCACGCGGAGGAGCAGGTCCGAGCCCATCAGGCGCACGCCGCCCGGTCGGCGACGGCCGCGTCGTCGGCGGTCGCGTCGTCGTCCGCGATGCCGGCGAACAGGTCGTCCTCGGGCTCCGGCACCGGCACGCGCGACTCGACGAGCTGGAAGTCCTCGAAGGGCCAGGCGCGCTGCTGGAGGTCGCGCGGCCAGCGGAAGAACGTGCTGTCGGGGGCGACCTGGCTCGCGTGCGACAGGAGCGCGCGGTCGCGGGCCTCGAAGTGGTCGGCGACGTGCACGCGCGTGGTGGAGAGGTCGGGGCGGTCGCCCATCCAGCCGAGCATCTCGTCAACGGCCTCGAGCATCTCGGGGCCGGCGCCGGAGGCGACCAGGTGCTCGCGCACGGCGCGGATCTTGGTGCCGTTGAAGATCCGGTCGAAGTAGAGCTTCCGGACCTCCCACGGCTCGCCCGCGTCGGGGTACGAGCCCGCGACGCCCGACTCGCGCCAGGCCTCCATGGCCACGACGTGCGCCTGGATGTGGTCGGGGTGCGGGTAGCCGCCGTTCTCGTCGTATGCCACGAGCACGTGCGGGCGGAAGGCGCGGACCAGGCGGATGAGCGGCTCGGCGGAGACCTCCACCGGGATGCTCGCGAAGGACGCGGGCGGCAGGGAGCCGTCCTCGCGCGCCATGCCCGAGTCGACGTAGCCGAGCCAGCGGTGCTGGACGCCCATCACGGCCTGCGCGCGCGCCATCTCGATGCGGCGGAGGCCCGGCAGGTCGCGCTCGGCCATCGCGCGCTCGGCGAGCCCCTCGTTGAGGATGTCGCCCGCCTCGCCGCCCGTGCAGCTGACGACCATGACCTCGGCGCCCTCCTGCGTGTAGCGGGTGTAGGTGGCGGCGCCCTTGCTCGACTCGTCGTCGGGGTGGGCATGCACGGCCATGAGGCGCAGGGTCACGGGGCTCCAAGGGTGGGGAATGTAGTCTTGACCCCCAGAGTACAAGGTGCGTGTGGAGGAGATCGCCGTGACGACCGAGTCCCGCTCCCCCGCATCCACGGGCCCCCTGGCGGACGACGACGAGACCGTCGAGCACCGCGTGCCCGCCCCCGTCTCGACCGCCGCGCTCGACGAGCGGTACGGCCGCACGCGGCCCGCGCGCATCCGCCAGCGGTGGCTCTACGGCACAGCCGGCGGGCTCGTCGCGCTCGTGTTCGGCGCGTGGGTGCTGTGGGCCGGGCTCGACCAGGCGTCCGGATCCATCGACGCCACCGACCGCGCCTTCGACGTCGTCGACGCGCGCACCATCGACGTCACCTTCTCCGTCGTCATGCCCGCCGGCCAGGAGGCCTGGTGCGCGGTCCAGGCGCAGGACGAGCAGCGCTCCATCGTCGGCTGGAAGGTCGTCGAGCTGCCCGCGCAGGACGGCGTCGAGCGCACCGAGACGGTGCGACTGCGCACCACCGGCCAGGCCGTCACCGGGTTGATCCACAGCTGCTGGCCCGCCTAGAGTGGGGGATTCGCCTCGACGGATCCGTCGGGGCGTCCGTGCGAGTGCAAGGAGTCCATCGTGGCGCAGGAGCAGGCAGTCACCTGGCTGACCCAGGAGGCGTTCGACCGCCTCAGCAGGGAGCTCGACACCCTCAGCGTGCAAGGCCGCGAGGAGATCGCGAAGAAGATCGAGATCGCCCGCGAGGAGGGCGACCTCAAGGAGAACGGCGGCTACCACGCGGCCAAGGAGGAGCAGGGCAAGATCGAGGCCCGCATCCGCCAGCTCACGCAGCTGCTCCGCACGGCCGAGGTGGGCGACGCCCCCGAGAGCCACGGCGTCGTGGAGCCCGGCACGGTCGTGACCGCGCTCATCGCCGGCGACGAGACCAAGTTCCTGCTCGGCAACCGCGAGATCGCGGGCGACAGCGACCTCGACGTCTACAGCGAGCAGTCGCCGCTGGGCGCCGCCATCATCGGCTGGGAGGTCGGGCGGAAGGGCGCGTACGTCGCGCCGAACGGCCGCGAGATCCCCGTCGAGATCCAGGCCGTGGAGAACTACACGCCGTAGCCCGGCGCGCACGACGACGAGAGGGGACGCGGACCGCATGGTCCGCGTCCCCTCTCGTCGTGCCGGGCGCCTCCGCCGGGCACGCTCCCGGCGTCAGTCGCGCTGGAGGCGCGGGTCGTAGCCCGCGTCGCGGAGGCGCTGGACGACCTCGGCCGTGTGCTCGCGGCCGCGGGTCTCCACGCTCACCTCGAGCTCGACCTCGCTGATCTGCAGGCCCCGGCCGTGCCGCGTGTGCAGCACCTCGACGACGTTCGCGTTGGCCTCGGAGATGATCTGGGACGTGCGGGCGAGCTGACCCGGGCGGTCGGGCAGCATGATCCGCAGCTTCACGTAGCGGTCGGAGGCGGCGAGGCCGCGGCTGATGACGCGCTCCATCATGAGCGGGTCGATGTTGCCGCCGGAGAGGATGACGACGGTGCGGCCGGCGTCCTTCACGAGGCCCGCGAGGATCGCGGCGACGCCCACCGCGCCGGCGGGCTCGACCACGAGCTTCGCGCGCTCGAGCAACAGCAGCAGGGCGCGGGCGGTGTCGTCGTCCTCGACCGTGACGACCTCGTCGACGCTCTCCCGGATGATGTCGAAGTTGAGCAGCCCCGGCTTCGCGACCGCGATGCCGTCGGCGATCGTGGGCGTGATCTCGATCTCGGTCGCGCGCCCGGCGGCGAGGGACGGCGGGTAGGCGGCGGCGTTGCGCGCCTGGACGCCGACCACGCGGATCGTGCGGCCCTCCTCGGCGGCGCGCAGCTTGAGCGCGGTCGCGACGCCGGAGATGAGCCCGCCGCCGCCGATGGGCACGACGACCGTCTCGACGTCGGGGGTCTGGTCGAGGATCTCGAGGCCGAGCGTGGCCTGCCCGGTGATGACGTCCTCGTGGTCGAACGGCGGGATGAGCACGGCGCCCGTCTGCGCCGCGAAGTCGGCGGCCGCGCGCAGCGGCTCGGCGACGCTGTGGCCGCGGAGGACGACCTCGGCCCCGTACTGCCGGGTCGCCTGGAGCTTCGGCAGCGCGACGCCGACGGGCATGAAGATCGTGGCCCGGATGCCGAGCTCGCGGGCCGCGAAGGCGACGCCCTGCGCGTGGTTGCCGGCCGACGCCGCCACGACGCCGCGCGCCTTCTCCTCGTCGGTGAGGCGCGAGATGCGGTTGTAGGCGCCGCGGATCTTGTACGACCCGGTGCGCTGGAGGTTCTCGCACTTGAGGTGCACGGGGCTGCCGAGGATCTCGGCGAGGAACCGCGACGACTCCATGGGCGTCACGTCCGCGACGCGGCTGACCACCTCGCGGGCCGCCTCGATGCGGGCGAGCGTGGGCGCGGATCCGCGGGGCAGCTCCCCGGCGAGCGCCGCCGTCTCCTCCCCCAGCTGCGACGGGTCGACCTCGTCGCCGACGGCGCGGAGCACCGGGCCGTCGGCGGGCACGGCGGCGGGACGGGCATCGGATGCGGCGGTGGCGGCGTCGGTCATGAGGTGCGCTCCCTGGGGTTCGGACGGCGGGTGGCGTGCGAGGCGTCGGCGGGGACCGCGGGCGGCGGCGGTTCGGGGGTGCCGCGCCAGGCCCCGCTCGCGACGTGCTTGACCATCGAGTTGAGCGTGGCGACCAGCGGCACGGCGAAGAAGGTGCCGGCGATGCCGCCGACCATGCCGCCCGCGGCGACGGAGAGGACGACGGCGAGCGGGTGGACCTTGACGACCGAGCCCATGATGAGCGGCTGGAGGACGTGCCCCTCGACCTGCTGCACGATGAGCACGATGGCGATCATGATGAGCGCCTGCGTCAGCCCGTTGTAGACGAGCGCGACGAACACGGCGAGCGTGCCCGTGACGACCGCGCCGACGATCGGGATGAACGAGCCGAGGAACACCAGCACGCCGATGGGGATCGCGAGCGGCACCCCGATGATGGCGGCCCCGCCCGCGATGCCGACCGCGTCGATGAGCGCCACGAGCACCTGCACCTTCACGAAGTTCTGCAGCGTGGTCCAGCCCGCGCGACCGGCGCCGTCGACCGCGGGGCGCGCGAGCCGCGGGAACAGCCGCACGACCCAGCGCCACATGCCCGCGCCGTCGATGAGGATGAAGAGGGTGGAGAACAGCACGAGCAGCACGCCCGTGAGCACGTGCCCGAGCGACGACGTGACCGACAGCGCGCCGCTCACGAGCACGCCCGCGTCGCGCTGGATCGCGTCGACCGCCTGCTGGTAGGCGTCGGTGAGCTGCGCCTCGGAGAGCTGGAGCGGGCCGTCGGTGAGGAAGCCGCGCACGTCCTCGTAGCGCGTCAGCGTCTGGGCGCGGATGGAGTCGTACTGGCCGATGATCTGCGTGGTCACGAGGTAGACGAGCGCGGCCACCGCGACGATGACCCCGATCTCGGAGATCGCGACGGCGAGCCACTTCGGGACGCGGTGGCGCTGCATCCAGTTCGAGATGGGCACGAGGAGGGCCGCGAGCACGATGGCGAGGAACAGCGGGATGACCACGTACTCGAGCTGGATCACGAGCCAGGCGACGACCCCGAGGACGCCGAGGATGAGCAGCAGGCGCCACGCCCACGCACCGGCGATGACCATGCCGGGCGGGACGGTCTCGGCGACGGTGCGCGCGACGGGCTGGACGGTGTCGATGTCGGGCTCGACGCGGGGCTCGGCCGCGCGGGCGGCAGCCGCGGCGCGCGCGCGGGATCGCTGGCCGAAGATCATGCTGGGAGTCTAGGACGGGGCTCCGGTGCGGCCGTGCGGGGCGCGGCCCGCGGCCAGCCGCGCGGATGCGGACGGCCTCCGTCGGGGGCCGCCGGTAGCGTCGATCCATGCCCGACACCGTCTCCCCCGCGCTCGCCCGCCGCGTGGCCCTCGCCGCGCAGGGGCTCGGCCGGCCGCATCCGTCCTCCCCGGGCACGCGCCGCCTCGCCGCCGAGGTGCGGCGCCTGGAGCTGCTGCAGATCGACTCGGTCAACGTCTTCGAGCGCAGCCACCACCTGCCGATGCTCGCGCGCGTCGGCCCGTACGACCGGGCGGTGCTCGACCGGATGCTGTTCGGCGGCGGCGGGGCCTTCACGGAGTACTGGGCGCACCAGGCTGCGGTCCTCCCGGTGGACGACCTGCCGCTGTACGGCTGGCGGATGGCGGCGGAGCGCGAGCGGCGGACGCGGCCCGGATCCTGGGCGCGCGAGCACGCGCCGCTGCTGGCCGAGGTGCGCGCCGAGCTCGGCCGCACCGGCCCGGTCCCGGCGAGCGCGATCGAGCACGAGGCCAACGTGCGGACCGGGCCCTGGTGGGGGTGGTCCGACGTGAAGCGCGCGCTGGAGGCCATGTTCGCGTGGGGCGAGATCGCGAGCGCCGGACGCCGCGGCTTCGAGCGCGTCTACGGCCTCGCGGAGGACGTGCTCCCCGCCGCCGTCCGCGAGCGCGACGTGCCGGAGGAGGACGCCGTGCGCGAGCTCGTCCGCCGGGCCGCCGTCGCGCACGGCATCGGCACGGCGGCCGACCTCGGCGACTACTTCCGGCTCTCGCGCGCGGCCACCGACCGCGCCCTCGCCGACCTCGCCGACGCGGGCGACGTGCTGCCCGTCACGGTGCCCGGCTGGGAGGGCCGCGGGAGGCCGGTGCCCGTATGGCTGCACCGCGACGCGCGGCTGCCGCGGCGGATCCGGGCCGAGGCGCTGCTCTCGCCCTTCGACCCCGTCGTGTGGTTCCGCGAGCGGGCGCTCCGCCTCTTCGACCTGCACTACCGGATCGAGATCTACACGCCCCAGGCGCAGCGCGTGCACGGCTACTACGTGCTGCCGGTGCTGGTCGACGACGAGATCGTGGCCCGGGTCGACCTCAAGAGCGACCGGCAGGCGGGCGTGCTGCGCGTGCAGGCGTCGTGGATCGAGGGACGCCACGATCCCGCGGCCGTCGCCGAGCGGATCGCGCCGCTCCTGGAGCGCGCGGCCGCATGGCAGGGGCTCGGGGAGGTGGGCGTGGTGGACCGGGGCACGCTGGCGCCGGCTCTGCGGGCGCACCTGCCGGGGATCGCCGCGACGCCCGTCGGCTGAGACGGCGACGGATCCGACGGCCGGTCCGGCGCCGGGCGTCCGGCGTCGGTCGAGGTGAGGGTGCGGGCGCGGCCCGCTAGAACTGCACGCGCGGCGGCTCGGCGATGGACGCGAGGCTCGAGACCTCGTAGAAGTCCCGCTCGCCGAAGCCCAGCCCGCGGACGAAGAGCGTGTTGGGGAACTGCGTGATCTTGGTGTTGAGCTCCCGGACGCCGCCGTTGTAGAAGCGGCGCGAGGCCTGGATCCGGTCCTCGGTGTCGACGAGCTCGCCCTGCAGCTGGAGGAACGTCTGGCTCGTCTGCAGCTGCGGGTACGCCTCGGCGACCGCGAAGAGCGACTTCATCGCGCCCTGCAGGTGCTCCTCCGCGAGGCTGGCCTCGCCGGGGTTGCCGGCGCTGATGGTCTCGGTGCGCGCGGACGCGACGGACTCGAACACCTGCCGCTCGTGCGTCGCGTAGCCCTTGACGGAGTCGATGATGGTGGGCAGCAGGTCCGCGCGCCTCTTGAGCTGGACGGTGATGTCGCTCCACGCCTCGTCGACCCGCACGTTCAGGGTCACGAGGGCGTTGTAGGTGGCCCAGAGGTAGATGCCGACGAGCACTGCCAGGAGCACGACGACTCCGAGCGCGATCCACAATTCCATGCTCGGGAGTCTACGCGCGGGGCTGTGCGCGACCTCCGTGGGAGCCGCCTGCGCACCCGTATTGGGGGCGTCGGCGGACCGGCCGTCAGCCGCGGGCGCGCAGGGTGTCGCGGAGGAAGAGGTACGAGGTGCGGGGCGTGCGGTCGGAGGTGCGCGGATCCACGCGCACGAGGCCGCGCGGCGCGGTGTGCCCGGCCTCCCACTCGAAGCCGTCGAGCAGGCTGCCGGCGATGACCGCCTCGAGCCGCACGCCCGCCGCGGGGCCACCGGGGGCGACGGCGGCGAGCGCCTGCACGAGGTGGTCGGAGATCGCGTGCGCGCGCCGCGGGTCGCGCCGGGTGCCGTCGCGGTCGTCGACCTGCTCGGGGTGCGCGGAGTCGAGGCCGGACAGCACGACGGGCGGCAGGGCGTCGCCGTAGCGCGCGCGGAGGTCGGCGAGCACGACGGGGACGAGGTCGGGCGCGACCGGGTGCCCGTCGAGGGAGGCGGGGTGATCCGCCCACGGCAGCTCGACGAAGGGCAGGGCGGCGGATCCGGCGACGAGGCGCGGGACGGCTGCCACGCGGATCGGGTCGGCCAGCTCCAGGCCGTAGAGGTCGAGCGGCTGGGCGATGGTGCGGAGGTCGCCCGGGTCGACGCGCGTGAGCCGCGCGAAGGCCTCGGCGTGCGGGCCGTCGAGATCGGGGTACCGGCCGAGGAGCACGGCGTCGGCGAAGAGGTCCTGGTGCAGGGCCCGGGCGGCGACCGCGGCCGCCCGGTCGTCGTCGTCCGCGGAGGCGGCCTCGACCACGCGGTGGGCGTCCACGATGCCGATGCGGGCCGAGGAGCGCGAGCCGCGGATCGCCTCCGCGGCGAGGCCGTGCGCGAGCAGCTGGTGGTGCACGGTCGGGAGGGCGTCGAGGCCGAGGCGGGATCCGGGCGCGTGCGTGCCCGTGACGTGGCCGCCCATCGTGGTGAGCGCGGGCGTGCGCAGGGTGGTCCAGTCGGGCACGCGGTCCGCGAGCGCCTCCGCCACCAGGTACGCGAGGTCGCCGAAGCGGAGGGCGGTGTCGCGGTGCAGCCAGCCGCCGCGGTCCTGCAGCTCGACGGGCAGGTCGTGGTCGTGCAGCGCGGCCTGGGGTCGGATCCCCGCGGCGAGCAGCGCGTCGACGAGCTCGTCGTAGAACGCGATGCCCTCGCGCCGGAGGCCGCCGCGCGCCTCGGGCTGGATGCGCGACCACGAGATCGAGAAGGAGAGCACGTCCACGCCGAGCTCGGCCGCGAGCGCCACGTCCTCGGGCATCCGGGCGACGTGGTCGGCGCCGCGCTCGGGATCGCCGCCGCCCGCGACGGCTCCGCCGCGCCGGGCGAACGCGTCCCAGACCGACTCGGTGCGACCGCCCTCGTGCGCGCGGCCCTCCACCTTGGCGGCGCTGGTGGCGACGCCGATGCGCGGACCGCCGGCGAGGAGGCCGGCCAGCTCGTCGGGCGTGGGGCGGTCGGGGACGGCGTCGGGTCGGGTCACCCCGTCAGTATCGGGCACGCGGTCGGCCGCGCCCGACGGAGTCCGCGTCCACCCGGCGTCCGAGGCGCACGGACCGCGCGTCCAGCTTCCCGTACCACTTGCGTCACGGTCGGTGCGGGCGGTTGACACGGTCCCGCGATCCCGCGTGAATGGGTGCACGGTGCGGTATCGGGCGAGGATCGAGGGACGCCCCTCCACGGGAATGGACGGGGGCGGTGTCCGGCGATCCCGCGAGACCACCGCAGCGACGCGTCCGGCCCTCGAGCCGCTGGCCCGCGTCGCCGCCCTGCTGGTCCTCGTCGCCGCGCTGGCCGCCGGTGGCGCGACCGCCGCCGCGGCCGTCACCGACGACACGACGCCGACCCCGAGCCCGGTCCCCTCCGGCGCGCCGCTCCCTGCGCCGACGGTCCAGACCCCCGCGTTCTCGACCGACGGCTCCATCGCGGTGACGGGCACGCGACCGTCCGGCCAGGACGTGCAGGTCACCATCGCGAGCGTGCCCGCCGCGGTCACGCTCCCCACCGCCACGACCTGGCGTGCCACCTCCACCGGCGTCCCCGACGGGCAGAGCCCCGTGCGCGTCACCTCGGGCGGGCAGGAGGCGACCACCACCGCGTCCGTTCTGCGCGCTCCCGGCGTCAACAGCTTCTCCGTGGTCACCACCGGGCTGGTCAGCGGCACCGGCTTCCCGGGCGCGACCGTAGACGCGCGCTCCGGATCCGCCGCCTGCCGCGCCACCGTCGGCTCCTCGAGCACGTGGGCCTGCCTCCTCGCCCCGCCCCCGCCCTCGGGCACCGGCGTCCCCGTCACCGCCACCCAGAGCACGCCGTGGAGCACCGGCACCCCCGCGGTCGGCCGCGGCTCGGGCAGCTTCGACACGACCGCGCCGGGCGCCGCGGTGATCACGGCACCCGCGGCCGGCGCGACCGTGGACGCCACGGGCATCACCATCTCCGGCACCGCCGACGAGGACGGCGCCACGGTGCGCGCGTACCTCAGCGGGTACGGCGACTCGGCGTGCGCGGCCCAGGTCGTCGGCGGCGCCTGGTCGTGCGCGACGGGGACGCTGCCGCCCGGGCCGCTCGGGATCACGGCGACGGTCACGGATCCGCTCGGCAACATCAGCACGCTGGCGTCCGAGGTGCGCGTCACCGTCGTCGTGCCGGCCGGCACGCCCTCCCCCAGCGCCTCGCCGACGCCCGGCGCCTCGCCGACCCCGCGCGCCACCGCCTCGCCCGACGGCGCGGCCGCCTCCCCGACGCCCGGGACCGGCGGCGGCGCGGGCGGCGGATCCGCTCCCGGCGCCGACCCCTCCCCCGACGCCCAGCCCGGATCCGGCGGCACGCCCGCCGCCGCGGCGCCCGGCACCTGGAACGCCCCCACGCGCTTCGGCACCTCCCTGCAGCCGCTCCCCTCCGCGTTCACCGACGGGCGCGGCCTCCTGCCGCTCCTGCTCGCGCTCGGCGCCGTCCTGCTCGTCGCGCTGCCGGCGCTGCTGGTCCGCGGCGCGCTGATCTCGCGCTTCGGCGGGCGGCACCGCTCGGCGGAGGACGTGACCCCGCTGCGCATCGTGCCGCGGGGCGACGCCGGCACGCTCACGACCCGCGCGGCCGCCGCGGCCTTCACCGACTCCACCGCCACCACGGGTCAGCTGCTCGTGGTGGGCGGCCGACTCGACTCCGCGCCCATCCCGATCCCGGCCCGGCGCCTGCCCGAGCCCACGCTGCTCGGCGCCCGTCCGCCGCGCGAGCCCGGTCGCGCCGGACGCTGGGGCGCCGCGGCCGCCGCGCTCGTGCTCGCCGCCGCGCTGGCGTCGCTGTCGCTGCCCGTCGGATCCGACCCCAACGCCGTGCGCCTCTTCCTCGCCGCGCTGGTGGGCCTCGCCGTCGTCAACGGCGTGGGGGTCGTGGCGGTCGCATCCGTCGCCGGTCGCGTCGGCGCCGCCCCCGCGCGGGTCCGCGCCGTGCCCGCGCTGCTCGTGCTCTCCGTCACGGGCGTGCTCCTCTCCCGCGTGCTCGGCCTCGCCCCGCCCGTCGTCCTCGGCCAGGTGCTCGGGCTCGTGGCCGACGACCGCGACGACCGGTCGCGCGCCCGCCTCGCGCTCGTGCAGTCGGGCTCGCTCGCGACCCTGGGGCTCGTGTCGTGGATCCTGTACGGGCTCGTGCCCGCCGGCGGCGGGATGTGGCCGCAGACCGCGAACGAGCTCCTCAGCGTCATGACGCTCGCCTCCCTCAGCTCGGCCGCCCTCGCCCTCGCGCCGGTGTCGCTGGTGCTCGGCCGGTCGCTGCTCCTGCGTTCCCTCCCCCTCTGGGCCGTGGTGAGCGTCGCCGTCCTCACGCTCGGGTTCGCGGCCGTCGCCACCACCGCGCGCGGGGTCGACGCCGGCCTCTGGATCACCGCCCTCGTCATCGCCGCCGCCTTCGCCGCGGTCAGCGTGGCGGTCTGGCTCTGGATCCGCGTGGTCGAGCCCTCCGTCCGCTCCTAGCAGCGCGCCTCCCCTCCCGTCCCGCTGCCACGCCGCGCCTGGTGCGGACGCGGAGCCGGGTCCACACTGGGATGCGCCGTCACCGCCGACGGCGCGATCCCCCGGTGGGCGACCCGACAGGAGTGGAGCATGAGCGCAGCCAGCACGTCGTTCTGGACGACCCTGACAAGACGGAAGCCGGTGGAGGCCATCGAGGCCGAGCCGGGCACCGCCGAGGAGGGCGGCCTCACCCGCTCGCTCGGCCTGTGGCAGCTCACCGCCATCGGCGTGGGCGGCATCATCGGCACGGGCATCTTCACGCTCGCGGGCACGGTCGCCAACCAGACCGCGGGCCCCGCGGTCCTCATCTCGTTCCTCATCGCCGGCATCGCGAGCGCGGCCGCCGCGCTCTCCTACGCGGAGTTCGCCGGCATGATCCCCCGGGCCGGATCCGCGTACACCTACGGCTACGCGGCCCTCGGCGAGATCGTCGGCTGGTTCATCGGCTGGGACCTGCTGCTCGAGTACACCGCCATCGTGGGGGTGGTCGCCATCGGCGTCTCGGGGTACGCGGGCTTCCTTCTCGACCACGTGGGGGTCGACCTGCCCGCCTGGATGCTCGGCGCCGCCGGCACGGGAGAGGGCCACGTCGTCGACCTGTTCGCCGTGATCCTCTGCCTCGGCACCGCCTTCGTCCTCACGCGCGGCATGAAGAGCGTCGGCCGCTTCGAGCTGTACCTCGTGGGGCTCAAGGTGGCGCTCGTGCTGGTGATCGTCGTCATCGGCTTCACGCAGATCACCGGCGCGAACTACCAGCCGTACTTCCCGTTCGGCGCGGCCGGGGTCTTCACGGGCGCCGCGACCGTGTTCTTCGCGGTGTTCGGGTACGACGCCATGAGCACCGCGGCCGAGGAGTCGAAGGACGCGACCAAGCACATGCCGAAGGCGATCCTGCTGTCGCTCGGCATCGCGATGGTGCTCTACGTGCTCGCCACGATCGTGCTGACGGGCATGCAGCGCTACAGCGAGATCGACCCGAAGAGCGGCTTCGCGACGGCGTTCGAGTCTGTCGGCCTCCCCGCGGTGGCGAACGTGGTGGCGGTGGGCGCCATCGTCAGCGTGGTCACCGTGATGCTCACCTTCATGCTCGGCGCCAGCCGCGTGTGGTTCTCCATGAGCCGCGACGGGCTGCTGCCGAAGTGGTTCGCGGTCACCGACCGGAAGCGGAACGTCCCCACGCGCGTGACGTGGATCATCGGCATCGGCTCGGCCCTGTTCGCGGGCTTCCTGCCGATCACGGTGGTGGCGGAGCTCACGAACATCGGCATCCTGCTCGCGTTCGTGGTGGTGTGCGCGGCCGTGATCGTGCTCCGCTACAGGCGGCCGGAGATCCCGCGGACGTTCCGGCTGCCGCTGATGCCGGTGGTGCCGATCATCGGCATCGGCTTCTCGCTGTGGCTCGTCTCGTCGCTGCCGTGGGAGACGTGGGTGCGCTTCGCGGTGTGGCTCGTCATCGGGCTCGTGATCTACCTCACCTACTCGCGCCGCAACTCGGTGCTCGCGCCGGACAGCCCGCGCAACCGGCGCTGACGGTCGGCGTCCGCGGCGGCGCATCCGCCCGGACGACGACAGGGGCGCCGCCCACCTCGCGAGGTGGGCGGCGCCCCTGCTGCGTCTCGCCTGCGGGCTAGTTGGCGCCGCTGGTGTTGATGCCGCCGTTGACGCCGTTGGGGTAGAACCCGCCCTTCGTCACGGCCTTGTTGTTCAGGTACACGATGTTCAGGACCTGGCCGGTCGTGCGGCTGAACGCGATCGCGTTCGCGTCCGTCGGCACGAGGTTCGCGCCGCCGTTGATCGTGATGCCCTGGTCCAGGTCCGAGGACCCGTCCAGGCTGTCGCGGGCGTTGGAGATCGCGTTCGTCGGCGCCGCGAGGCCCCGTGCGTACAGCGAGGTCCGGATGATGCCCGCGTGGTACGCCTCGACCGCGAGGATGCCGGCGGCGGCCTCCAGGTACGTCTTGTTCGTGATCAGCGGAGCCGCGCCCTTGTAGGCGGTGACTCCGACGTCCTCGAACACGAACGACGCGAGCAGGAAGTTCTCGTCCGACGCGAACGCGTCGAACTTCTGCCCCGGCTGGATCAGCCCGGCCGCGGTCGCGGCGGCGGAGAACGCGGCGTCGAGGTCGATCGCGGGACGCGCGACCTTCGCCGACCCCAGAGCTGCGCGCAGGAACTTCACGTGCGCCTTCTCGTCCTGCGCGATCTCGCGCGCGTACTCGCGGATCGCGCGGTCCTTGAACTGCACCTGGCGGCCACCGGTGACGCCACCGGGGGTGCCGACGCCGGAGATGTCGTTCGGGACGAGCCCGTTGCCGGTCGACGCGCGGAGGTAGAACTCCGCCTCGAGGTACTCGAGGTTCAGGGCGAAGTTGAGGACCGCGGCGTCGGTGACGGCACCGGCATCGGCCTCGGCCTGCGCGTCGGCGGCCTGGGCGCCGGTGGCGGGGATCAGGGCCGCGGCACCGACGCCGAGTCCCGCGACGCCCGCGGCGGTGAAGAAGCGGCGACGGTCCAGCGGCGACTGCGCGCTCTTGTCGATGGCCTGGGTGATGAACTTCTTGTCGAACATGGATGGAGCTCCCTTGATCGTCGCGTCCGTATCCCAGATACCGGCGCGTGGTGGTTCGAACGCTAAACGGGTGGTCGGCATCCGGGAAGGGGCGCGAGGCGTTGTTTCGCCGAATGTCACCCAACCTTCGGAACCGGGCTCGATGCGGTTTGGGTCGGATCCATGCGGATCCGACCCGCGCCGATCAGGTGGGGATGACCTTGAAGAGCACCTTGCGCGTGACCATGAACCAGATCGCCGCCAGCACGAGCGTGTGGACCACTGCCCCCTGCCAGGGATTCGACCTGTCGATGAACGGCAGGCTGCCGACGATCAGCACGAAGAACACGTGGACGATGAAGACGTAGAGGCTCGCGGATCCGAGCGGCGTGTAGAACCAGCCGAACGCCCGGTCGACGGGCTTCCACACCCGGGTGAGGAACGTGTACGCCACCACGAGCATCAGCCCGAGGTCGAGGAGCCGGCCCGGCTGGAGGAACGTGCGCTGGTACATCGACTCGTACAGCGACGAGTAGAGGCCGTCGGGGACGCCCGGGATGGCGACGCCGTAGGTGTGCCCGGCCCACAGCACGGCGAGGGCGCCCACGTACGCCACCACGAGGATCGACACGAGGACGCGCCCCAGCCGTCCCGTGAGGGCGCGCGTGATCTGCCGGCGGTAGTACCCGATCACCATGCCGTTGAGGAACGCCACCTGCCACGTGAGCAGGGGGAAGACGTCCTCGAACATCGACGGCAGCACCCGGATGTCGAACTGCGCGTTGAGCACGTACGCGGTCCAGCTGGCGATGAGCACGACCCACCACATGCGGCGGCGGAGCAGCCACACGATCGCGGGGACGAGCAGGGTCAGCACCACGAACAGGCCCATGATGTTGAACACCCACGGGCCCATGCGCAGGAGCAGCAGGTCGCGGATCGCGTACCAGGGCGGCGGGTAGTCGAGCAGGCGCGCGCCGTTGGGGTAGAGGTCGTAGACCTGGCCCGTGGTGACCTTGCCGTCGGCGCCCGTGCCGCGGTCGGTGAAGGTCGTGATCACGTCGGTGTCGAGGAACGGCACGAACGTGAGCGCGAACACGATGACGACCACGGCGATCGCGACGATGTACTGCTTGAAGGCGCGCCGCAGGATCGAGACGAGGGCCTTCAGCTCGCCGAACCTCTTCACCGCCATCGGGTAGACCATGCCGAGCACGAGGCCGGAGAGCAGCACGAACATCTCGGCGCCCGTGATGGCGCCGATCGCGTTGATCGTCACGTACGAGTACGGGCTCGCGACCTCGATGTGGGTGATGACCACGGCCACGATGGTCCAGCCGCGGAAGAGGTCGAGGCGGCGGTCGCGGGGCGAGTTCTCGTCCGGGTAGCGCCAGCCGGGCTTGAGGCGGCCGATGGGACCCGAGATCACGAAGAGGAGGAGGAGCACGACCGCGCACAGCACGATCCAGCCCATCTGCTCGTCCTCGGGCGATCCGGGGTCGCGGTACTGCGCGGTCGCGACGTTGGCGCGCTCCTGGTCGAAGACCTGCGTGACGGGGCCGAGCGTCGCGGTGGCGGGATCCAGGTAGGCGAGCAGGGCGGACGCGACCGTCGCGTCGCCGGTGGCCCGCCAGTCGATGACGGCGCCCTGGGCCTCGGCCTCGGTGCGCTGCACCTCGCGCCAGACCACCATGCCGATGCCCGGGTGCGCGGCGCGGATGTCTGCGGAGAGCACCTGGTCCCACCAGGCGCTCTTGATGTCGATCTCGGAGGCCCCGTCGGTGCGGGCCGGGTCGTAGAGGGCGCCCGTCTCGATGACGGCCGGCTTGCCGGTGCCCTCGATCCACTCGGCCGCGAAGTCGCGCCCGGCGCCGCTGTCGTCGGCGTACCCGTACCGCCCCGCGAGCTCGCGCGCGAACTTGCCCTCCTCGGGCACGACGTTCTTGCCGAACTCCTGCTGCGGGATCACCTGGCTGCCCAGGTAGTCCTCGGTGGGCTCCCCGACCGTGAAGTCCTGCTCCGATCCGAAGTGGGACGCGGAGAGGCCCACCCAGTCGACGGCCTCGTCGCCCGGGTAGTAGGGGCGGTACGCGTCGTCGTCCACGTCGACGCGGCCGTTCCCGTCGGTGTCGAGCTCGGCGATGGACCGGGTGCCTGAGGCGTCGGTGAGCCCGTCGGCGGATCCGAACGGGTAGCCGGCCGCGTACGCGGGCGACCACACGGTCACGGCGCCCGCGTCGGAGGCGTGGACGGCGTCGGCGACCTGGCGGAAGGCGGCGACGTACGCCGACGGCTGCTGGCCCCAGGGGGTCCACGAGCCGTTCATCTCGGGGGCGAACCGCACGAGCGCGCGGGAGTCGTACCGCTCGCGGAGCGCGTCGAGCCGATCGGTGAGGGCGCTGGCGTCCGCCGCCGTGAGCTCGGCGAGCGGCTTCGTCGGCTCGAGCGTGAGGAAGAGGAGCGAGCCCTGCTGGGCGGCCTGCTGGGCGAACTGGTCGAGGTAGGTGACGTCGTCGGATCCGAGCGGGTAGCGCACCGACTGGCCGAGCACCGCCGGGGTGGCGCCGAGGCGGTCGGCGTAGCTCTGCGCGTCGTCCGCCGTCCAGTCGATGATGCCGCCGAACCACGGCGCGGCCGGGCCGCGCGTGAGGTCGACGTCGTCGACCGGTGCGGCGGGCGCCGTCGCGGTAGGCTGCGGCGCGGCGAGCGCCGCGGTCGCGGGCACGACGGCGATCGCGAGCGCGACCATCGCCGCGGCCCAGCCGCGGATCCTGCCCCGGGCGGGCGCGCCCCCGCGCGCCCGGTCCCGTCCCCCGACGCCGCGCATCAGCCGCGGAGCCTGACCAGCCGCCAGCGGTTGCTGCCGTCCGTGCGCTCGTACGTGAGGTCGTCGAGGACCGCCTGCGCGAGCGCGAGGCCACGGCCGCTCTCGCTGAGGTCGTCGGGCATGGACACCTGCGTGAGGTCGACGACGGCGGGCTGGCCGTCGTCCTCGAAGAGCGCGACGATGCGGTCGTGCTGGCAGATCACCGTCATGGTGAAGGTCACGGGGTACCCCGCGCGCTCCCCCACCGCGACGCCGTGCTCCACCACGTTGCCCGCGATCTCGACCACGGCCGTCTCGAAGAGCATCCGCTCCATCTCGCTGACGTCGTACGCCTGGTCCCAGACCGCGGAGATCACGGCGTGCACCGCGGCGAGGCTCTCGTCCACCGCGGGGAGCGTGACGTTGGCCCGCACCGGCGGCGCGTGGTGGGTCATGTCGTCACCGGTCACCGAACACGCCCTCGGGGGCGTCGTGCACCGTCAGGACGCGGTTCAGGTTGGTCAGCTCGAGCACCGCCCTGACCTGCGCGTTCGGGCGCGCCAACCGGAGGTCGCCGCCCGCCTGCCGGGCGCGCTTCAGGCCCGAGACGAGGGCGCCGAGCCCGGAGGAGTCCATGAACTCGGTGCTGCCGAGGTCGACCACGACGAAGGGGCGCCCGCCGTCGATGACCTCGGTCACGACGGTGGTGAGCTGACGGGCCGACACCATGTTGAGGCGCCCGGTGGGCGTCACGACGCTGACCTCCGTGCCCTGCTCTGCCACTGCGATGTCGATCATGCGTCCTCCTTGGCCGGCGTGAAGCCCCGGTAGCGGGCCGCACGGATGATGATGCTGAAGATCGCCAGGTCGAAGACGACCCAGGCGAGGTTGGTGAACGTGCCGAGCGGCGTCGCCTGCCCGATCGCGAGGCGCAGGATGCCGATCGCCGACGCGACGATGAGCGCGCCGATCACGTAGAGCTGCGGCTTCACGAGGTCCCACCGCGGCTTGCCGCTCTCGGCGCGCACCTTGGGCGTCACGGCGAAGTCGAGGGGCTTGCGGAAGAACACGTTGGCGACCGCGGTGGTGACCGAGGAGATCCACACCGGGAAGAGCGCGAGCGAGTACTGCTGCCCGCGCCAGGTGCGCTTGCCGCGGCCGACCACCGCGAACAGCAGCTGGTTCACGAGGAGGAACGGGATCAGCCGGCTGAAGAAGTCGGTCGACAGCGCCTGCACGGGGAGCACGCCGAAGACGAGGTAGATGATGGGCGCCGCCACGTAGACGAGCGCCGTGAATCCGGAGAAGTAGCTCCACATGGTGGCGAAGTACATGAGCCGCTGCGGGATGGAGAGCGCCTTCTGCAGCAGCGGGTTCTCGCGGAAGAACACCTGGATCGTGCCCTGCGCCCAGCGGAGCCGCTGCGTGAGCATGGTCGGCAGGTCCTCCGGCGCGAGCCCGTAGGCGAGGACCTCGTCGTGGTACGCCGACTTCCAGCCGAGGCCGTGCAGGCGCATGCAGGTGGCCATGTCCTCGGTGACGGAGATGGTGGCGAGCGGCATGATCGACTGCGCGTCGTCGTCGCGGTGCACGTCGATGTCGCGGATGATCGCGCGAACGGCGTCGAGCGCGCCGAGCGGCGACCAGTCGCGCTGCGCCAGGCGGGTCATCGCGCTGTCGTCGACGAGCGAGACGGCGTCGCGGTCGGCCGAGTGCCGGCCGGCGAGCGCGGCGATCTCCGCCAGGTCGGCCTTGAGCGCCGACATGTCGTCCTGCACCATGCGCGCCGCGATCGAGTCCACGCGCTTCTGGAACCGGTACGTCACGTCCGCGAGGCGCTGGCCGCGGCGGAGCTCGGCGCGCGCGCGACGCACGTCGTACGCCACGTCGTCGAGCGCCTTGCGGAGGTCGACCTGGTCGGGCTCGAGCTCGAGGCGCGCCTTGTCGAGCACGTCGCCCGCGGTGCGGAGCGCCCGGAACACGCTGATCTCGGTGTCGGTCACGTAGCGCGAGACGCCGAGGAGCATCAGGGCCTCGCGGCGGAGGATCGCGTTGGAGCCGCAGAAGAACGCGGCGTTCCAGCCGTCCTTGCCCTGCTGGATCGGGCCGTAGAACAGGGGCGCCTGGCTGCCGAGCGGATCCGCGTCCGGCACGTTCACGAACACCTGCGGCGTCTGCACGAGCGCCATCCGCCGGTCGTCGAAGTAGCCGAGCGTGCGGTCGAGGATCTCGGGCTCGGGCACCTGGTCGGCGTCGAGGATGAGCATGAACTCGCCCTCGGTCGTCAGCAGCGCGTTGTTCAGGTTGCCGGCCTTCGCGTGCCGGGCGCGACCCGACCAGTCGGCCGAGCGCGTGATCCAGCCGATGCCCTCGGCCTCCGCCAGGTCGCGCAGCTCCGTGCGGTTGCCGTCGTCGAGCACCCACGTCTTGTGCGGGTAGCGGATGCGCTGGGCGGCGCGCGCGGTCTCCATCACGAGGTCGAGCGGCTCGTTGTACGTCGCGATGAACACGTCGACGGTGAGGCCCGGACCCGGCACGGGCGGCTTCGGGCGCTCGCGGGCGCGCCACATGGTGAGGCCGAACAGCAGCGAGTCGATGAGGCTGTAGGTCTCCGCGAGCACGAGCGGGATGGCGATCCATAGCGCCTCCGGGTTCACGGAGAACAGGAGCCGCCAGACGATGTAGTTGAGGCCGAGGATCGCGGTGACCACGGCGAGGATCCGGATGATGGCGAAGCGCACCGTCATGCGCTGCGTGCGCGGGCGACGCGTCGCCGTCGTGGTGCTCACGCCCGCCTCACCGCGAGGACGGTCACGTCGTCGAGCGGGGTGCCGGCGGAGGCGAGGATCCGCACCCGCTCGATGAGCGCGTCCACGCCGCCCGACTCGCGCACGAGCGCCCCGATCAGCTCGAAGGCGGGCGTGCTGCCGCCGAACATGTCGAACAGGCCGTCGCTGAAGGTCACGAAGGTGTCGCCATGGCCGAGCACCGCATGGCGCTCCTCCCACTGGTGCTCGGGGATGATGCCGACGGGCATGTCGGTCGTGCCGAGGTGGGTGACCGAGCCGTCCGGGTGCACGACGATCGTCAGCCCGTGCCCGGCGTCCGCGTAGCGGAGGAGGCCCGACGCCTGGTCGAGGTGCCCGTGCTGCAGGGTGACGAACGAGCTCGTGCGCTCGAGGTCGGCCTCGAGGGAGCGCGCCGCGTCGGTCACGATGCGGCCCGTGTCCTCCAGCACGCCGGCGCCGAAGCGGTCGGCGGTGGCGGCGATGCCGCGGAGGACGGCGCGCACGGTGGCGGTGAGGATGGCCGCGCCCGTGCCCTTGCCCATCACGTCCGCGATGGAGAAGCGCAGGCCCGACGGGGTGCGCTCGTAGTCGTAGAAGTCGCCGCCGACCACCTGGGCGGGCACGCACACCGCGGCGATCTCGTATCCGGGAAGCTGCACCTCGGCCTCGGGCAGCAGCGCGGACTGCACCGCGTGGGCGCGCTCCATCTCGGCGCTCGCGACCACCTCGCGCTGCGCCCACTCCGCGAGCTCGGCGAAGAGCACGAGCTGCGCCGCGTCGAACGGCCGCGGACGGACGTCGTAGATGCAGAACGTGCCGATGACGACGCCCTCGGAGTCCCGCAGCGGGTGCCCGGCGTAGAAGCGGATGTGCGGCTCCCCCGCGACGGTCGGCAGGTGGCGGAACACGGGGTGCTCCTGCGCGTCCTCGACCACGAGCACGCGCTCCTCGCGCACGGTCGTGTCGCAGAAGACGGTGCTGATGGGCGTCTCGGAGAGCTCGGCGCCCGCGCAGGACGCGAACCACATCCGGTCGTGGTCGGCGAGGCCGATGGTCGACAGCGGCACGTCGAACGCCGTGCGCGCGAGCCGCGTCACGCGGTCGAAGCGCTCCTCGGGCGGCCCGTCGAGCAGTCCGAGCGCCTCGACGGCACGCTGCGCGGCGAGTGCCCGCGCGTCCTCGATCAGAGTCATCCCCGCCCCTTCGCCGACATGGACCCCCGTCCACGGCACCCGACTCAGCGGGTGCGCTCAACAATACGTGCACGGACGTATCGCGTACGACCTCAGTGGCCGCTCGGCGTCGAGATAGGTGGTCGTCCCAGTGGCGGGTCGACGTGCGAGGGGCCGACGCCGGCGGGCGTGTCCCGCTCCGCGCCCTCCCGCTTTCGATGGACATGGCTAGGACGAACCTCTCGACCCGCCCGCCTCAGGTATCGACCTCCGGAGGACCACCATCGATTCCGAACGGCAGGATCTGACCGGCGAGCGTGGTCGAAGCTCCGGCAGTGGTAGTGCTGGAATTTGCGATGCGAACGGAAGTGGCTGTCCGGCTTCCCGGCGACCTGGATCCTCCAAGGCCGCCGCTACGAAGATGCCAGGCGCGAACGTACGGCCCGCCGTGTTCGCTCTCCCACGGGCGCCGGAGGGCGACGGGGCTCAAGACCATCTCGGCATCTGCTCAATTCGTCGTGACGAGTCCGGTCCCTTGGTATCGGCCCGAGATGCGCCGCCCCACTCGGATGGCGGGCTGCTCGACCGTTCGGTACAGGGCTTCAGCGACACCGAGTGAGAGGGCGGCGGCCAGCACGAATCTCACCAGGGCCAGACCTGCGGTTTCCTGGCCGGCCGGGATCGCTTGCCCGATGACGTCGATGCAGATCGGATGGAAGAGATACAGGCCATAGGCCCGCCACCCGAGTTTCACGAGCGTGGGGTGCGCGAGCACGCGTGCGGCGGTACCGCGCCCGATGATGATGGTCGGGAAGGCGAGGGCTGCGGCAATAGCGAAGGGAACGTGAGCAAGACCCGACTCCTCAGCCATGGGCATGCGGGAGTCGGTGAGGAACGCCACCACGGCGAGTACCAGAAGGACGCTCCCGACACGGGGGCCAGAGAGCCTGCTCACGACACGGAAGCCACGCTCTGTATGCATGGCGGTCGCGAGCGCGCAGCCGGCGACGATGCCCGTGTACGTACCTAGATACGAAATGGGCTGAATGTATGCGGCCGCAGACACGAGGAGGAGGAGGACTAGGAGCAGCCCTCCGCGGTGGCGGCGGAGGGCGAGAAGAGAGAACCCGAGCAGCGGCCAGAGGATGTAGAACTTCTCCTCGACACCGATAGACCAGCTGTGCACGAAGACGCCGCTGCCCGCGAGGTCCCCGTTGAGCGTGGCGAGGAGAGGGAGGCGTGCGAGGAAGCCGTCGGTGCCTTCACCGAGGTCGAGGCCGAGCACCAGCACAGCCGAGAGGGTGAGCGCGAGGAGGTAGAGCGGCAGGATCCGGAAAGCCCTGCGCAAGTAGAACGCCTTGAGGGAGACCCGCCCGGTACGCCACTCCTCCCGGATGAGCAAGGTGGTGATCAGGTAGCCGCTGATCACGAAGAACAGGACGACAGCGAGTGCGCCCTTGAAGGGCGGCCACCAGGGATCGCCCATGTGAACGACCAGGACGAGCGCGATGCTGACAGTGCGGAGCCCGTCGAGCTGGGGCCAACGCGAGGTGTTGAGGAAATCCGCGAACTGCACGGACGTGGTGTCGATCGATTTCCCCATGTGGCGAGCCTAGGGGCGGCGGAAACGGAGACGACTACCCCCCTGCCCCCTAATCGGGGTACAGCAGGGCAGTCATCAGAGGTTGCGCGACGCCGGCATTTATCCCTGCAGTACGTGAACGTGAGCGGCCGCGAAGGAAAGCGGGTCTCCCCTACCCCTCCGCGATCGGAGGCCCGCGGCTGCCGGCTCGGGAGTGCCCCCGCAGGGACTCGAACCCTGACCTGTAGCGATTTTAAGTCGCCCGTCTCTGCCAATTGGACTACGGGGGCATGGCGCCGAGGCGCTCCCGACAGCCTACGGTCGGCGAGCGGATCCGGCGCCCCGCGCGCGACGACGGCCCGCAGGCGGGTGCCTGCGGGCCGTCGTCGGTGGTGCTAGCGCATCACGGGGATCAGGCCGTGCGGTCCTCGTCCTTGGTCTCCGCGCTGGGCGCGGAGCTGTAGCTGCCGGCGAGGGCCGGGGACTTCTCGCCCTCGCTGGGCGCGTCGGCCTTGTCGTCGGCGGCCTTCTTGGCGGGCGCCTCCTCCTTCTTGGCGGGCGCGGCCGGAGCGGCGTCCGCGGCGGGGCGCGGGCGCGACGCGAACGTCTCGAAAGCGGTGCGCGGGGTCTCGCGCGCCTCGAGGGAGACGATGTCGCGGCCCCAGACGAGGTTGTTCAGCCAGCCCGTGACGACGCGCGCCTTGCGCTCGAAGGACGGGATCGCGAGGCCGTGGTAGCCGCGGTGCATGACCCACGCCGGGAAGCCGGTAATGCCGAGCTTGCCGGACTGGAACGCGCCCTGGTAGAGACCGAGGCCCGCGACGGCGCCGAGGTTCTTGTGGAAGTAGTCGGTGATGCCCTCGCCGCGGAGGCTCGCGGTGAGGTTCTTCGCCATGAGCTTGCCCTGGCGGACGGCGTGCTGCGCGTTGGGCACGCAGAAGCCGCCGACGCCGCCGCCGGTGAGGTCGGGGGTGGCCGCCACGTCGCCGGCGCCCCAGGCGTCCGCGACGATGCCGTCGTCGCCCTCGACGCGACCGTCGGCGCGCACGCGCAGGCGCCCGCGCTCCTCGATCGGGAGGTCGGTGTTCTTGAGCATGGGGCTGGCCATGACGCCCGCGGTCCAGACGATGACGTCGGACTCGAAGGACTCGCCGGTCGACAGCTCGACGACGCCGCCGACGGCGGACTTGAGCTGCGTGTCGAGGTGCACGAGCGCGCCGCGCTCGGCGAGGTTCTTCAGCACCCAGTGGCTGGTCTCGAGCGACACCTCGGGCATGATGCGGCCCATCGCCTCGATGAGGTGGAAGTGCGTGTCCTCGAAGTCGATCTCGGGGTACTTCTTCACGAGGTCGGTCGCGATGCTGCGCATCTCGGCGAACACCTCGATGCCCGCGAAGCCGCCGCCGACCACCACGAAGGTGAGGAGGCGATCGCGCTCGGGGCCGGCCGGGAGGGTGGCCGCGCGGTCGAAGTTCGCGAAGATGCGGTCGCGGATGGCGACGGCCTCCTCGATGGTCTTCAGCCCGATGGCCTCGTCCGCGACGCCCGGGATCGGGAAGGTGCGCGAGACGCTGCCCGCGGTGACGACGATGATGTCGTACTGGAACTCGTAGGGCTCGCCCACGGGCGGCGTGATGGTCGCCGTCTTCGACGCGTGGTCGATGCCGGTCACCTTGGCGGTGACGACGTTGGTGGTGCGCAGGTGGCGTCGCTGGGACACCACGGCGTGGCGCGGCTCGATGGATCCGGAGACGACCTCGGGCAGGAACGGCTGGTACGTCATGTACGGCAGCGGGTCGACCATGGTGACCTCGGCCTCGCCGGATCGGAGGTGCGACTCGAGCTTCCATGCCGTGTAGAAACCGGCGTAGCCGCCGCCGACGATCAGGATTTTGGGCACGATGGATGACTCCCTGCAGATTGTGGTCGGATTCAGGCTACTCCCTCCGGAGCAGCCGTCTGAAATGCCGGACCGCCAGCACGGACAGCGCCGCCGCCGCGCCCGCGAAGAGGGAGAGGACGAGCGCCGGGATCCCCACCTGGCGGAGCGCGCCGACGGTCGGCAGCGCGTCGGCCGCGGGGTCGGCGGGCGCGGCGTCCGCGGGCACCGTGGGGGCGGGATCCGCCGTCGCGCCGGCCTCGGGCGTCGGCGTCGCGACGGGCGCGCGGCGGTACAGGCGCACCCACTCCTCGAGGTCGCCGAGCGGCTTCCCGCTGGCGGGCGCGACATCGGCGGTCACGGCGGCGGCCGCGTCGACGAGCCCGCGGCCGTAGATCTCCGGCTGCCCCTTCTGCTGGGCCGTGGCGAGCACGCGCTCGACCACGTCGTCGGCCTTCAGCTCCGGGTGCGCGGCCCGCACGAGCGCGACCACGCCGGAGACGAGCGGCGCCGCCCCGCTCGTGCCGCTCCACTGCACGTACCCGCCGCCGGGCGCGACGCCCACGAGCTGCTCGCTCGGCGCCGCGACCGCGATCGTGATGCCCTGCGACGACGCGTCGAAGCTGGCCGCGCCCGACCGGTCGACGCCCGCGACCGCGAGCACCCCGGGGATCGTCGCGGGCGCGCCGACCTCGGTCGTGCCGCTCCCCCGGTTGCCGGCCGCGGCGACCACCACGACGTCGTGCTGGTACGCGTAGAGGAAGGCGCGGTCCCAGCTCTCCGGCCAGTCGAGCGAGTTGCGCGTGAGCGACATGTTGATGACGCTCGCGCCGTTGTCCACGGCCCAGCGCACGGCGTCGGCGATCTGCGCGTCCTCGTCGCGCGCGCCCGGGGTCGGGCCGCCGAGCGCGACCGAGACGCTGAGGATGCTCGCGGCCGGGGCCACGCCGATCACGCCGGAGCCGGTGCCCGTGCCGCGGCCGGCGAGGAGCGACGCGACCATGGTGCCGTGCTCGCTGGAGGCGCCGACCGGGCGGGTGCCGTCCGCGGATCCGACGCCCGAGACGTCCGTGCCGCCCACGACCGCGCCGCGCAGGTCCGCGACCGACGCGTCGACGCCCGTGTCGATGACCGCGACCTTGACGCCCTCACCGCGCGTCGTGCTCCAGGCGCGCTGGACCCCGTAGTCGGCGAGCCAGTACTCCCGCTCGCGCACCGGATCCGCGACGGCGGGCGAGGCCGCCGCGAGCACGGAGGCCAGCGCGAGGGCGGCGACGACGACCCCGCGGGCGGCGCCGCGGATCATGCGGCGTCGTGGTCGGCGCACTCGCAGACGTCCGGCGACCAGGAGGCGCGGGCCAGCGCGATGTCGCCGATGGGATTCACGCCCGGCCCGGCCGCCAGCGCGTGGCCGGCGAGCGCGTGCAGGCACTTGACGCGCACGGGCATGCCGCCCGCGGAGACGCCCGCGAGCTCGGGCACCACGAGGATCGACTCGCGGTCGGCGAGGTACGACGCATGGGCCGCGGCGTACGCGTCGCGCATCGCCTCGTCCTCGGCGAGGTCGTCCTGCAGCTCGGCCATGACGTGCTCGGCCTCGAGGTGCGAGATGGCCGCGGTGGCCGCGGGGTGGCACAGGTAGTAGAGCGTGGGGAACGGCGTGCCGTCGCTGAGGCGCGGGGCCGTGCTCACCACGGTGGGGTTGCCGCAGACGCAGCGCGCGGCGATGCCGACGACGTCGCGCGCAGGCCGCCCGAGCTGGGCGGAGACGACGCGCACGTCGCGCTCGGAGGGCGGGTCGAAGGGGGGTCGGGTCACTGGTCGCCTCCCTGGACGGATCCCTGGAGCTGGTCGGGCGGGGTGTCGCTGAGCCCGCTGGTGAGGGCGGAGCCGAGGAGAGCCTGGACCCAGTCCTGCTTCGTCTCCTGCAGGTCGTCGCTGATGGGGGCGCCGTCCGGCGTGGTGGCCGCCGCCTGGCCGCCCGTCGCGGGCAGGCCGCGCACGAGGTAGCTGGTCTCGCCGGGCATCACGTAGAAGAGGCGGTCGCGCACCTGCGCCTTGAGGAAGGCGGGGTCGTCGTAGCGGGCGCGCTGGTCCTGGAGCTGCGCGATGGTCTGCTTCTGCGCGTCGACCGCGCTCTGCAGGCTGCTCAGCTGCTGGCGCTGCTCGAGGTAGATGCGGAGGCCCGGCGCGAGGACCACGACCGTGAGCACGAGGAGCACGAGCACCATCGCGGAGAACCCGGAGAAGCGCATGCTGCGGAGCCAGTTGCCGGCGGGGGCGTCGCCGTCGGGCAGGGCGACGGGGACGCGCTCGGTGCGCGGGCGCTCGGACCTACGGGACCGGAGGGCGTCGAGGCCGGGGAAGCGGGCCATCGGTCCTCCTTCGTTCATCGGTGGTGCGGTGTCGGTGGTGCGGGTGGTGCGGACGGCGGCGGGGCGTCGGGCCTCATGGCCCGCCGCCCCGCCGCGTCGTCGGTGGTGCGCCGCCGGTCCGCCCGCCCCGGTGGGCGCAGGCGGACCGGGCGGATCAGCCCTGGAAGCGCGGGAAGGCGCCGCGGCCGGCGTAGACCGCGGCGGCGCCGAGGTCCTGCTCGATGCGGAGGAGCTGGTTGTACTTCGCGACGCGCTCGCTGCGGGCGGGGGCGCCGGTCTTGATCTGGCCCGCCTCCACCGCGACCGCGAGGTCGGCGATGGTGGTGTCCTCGGTCTCGCCCGAACGGTGCGACAGCACGGTGGTGTAGCCGCTGCGCTGCGCGAGGGCGACCGCGTCGAGCGTCTCGGTGAGCGTGCCGATCTGGTTGACCTTGACGAGGATCGAGTTGGCGACGCCGCGCGTGATGCCGTCGGCGAGGCGCTTCGGGTTCGTGACGAAGAGGTCGTCGCCGACGATCTGCACCTTGGAGCCGAGCTCGGCGGTGAAGTGGTCGTAGCCGGCCCAGTCGTCCTCGTCCAGCGGGTCCTCGATGGTGATGAGGGGGTAGGACGCGACGAGGTCGGCGAAGTACGAGGTCATGTGCGCCGCGTCGACCTTCTGGCCCTCGAACGTGTACGCGCCGTCGGAGTAGAACTCGCTGGACGCGACGTCGAGGCCGAGCGCGATCTGCTTGCCGGGCGTGAAGCCGGCGGACTCGATGGCCTCCATGAGCAGGTCGAGCGCGGCGCGGTTGCTGTCGAGGTTCGGGGCGAAGCCGCCCTCGTCGCCGAGGCCCGTGGACAGGCCCTTCTTCTTCAGCAGGCTCTTGAGCGCGTGGTACGTCTCGACGCCCCAGCGCAGGCCCTCGGAGAAGGTGGACGCGCCGACGGGCAGGATCATGAACTCCTGGATGTCGACGTTGGTGTCGGCGTGCGAGCCGCCGTTGATGACGTTCAGCATGGGGACGGGCAGCGTGTGCGCGTTCGGGCCGCCGAGGTAGCGGTAGAGGGGCAGCTCGGCCGAGTCGGCCGCGGCCTTCGCCACCGCGAGGGAGACGCCGAGGAGCGCGTTCGCGCCGAGGCGGGACTTGTTCTCGGTGCCGTCGAGCTCGATCATCGTGGCGTCGATGATGCGCTGGTCGGCCGCGTCGAGGTCCTGGATGGCGGGGGCGATCTCGTCGCGCACCGCGGCCACGGCCTTCTGGACGCCCTTGCCCAGGTAGCGGCCCGCGTCGCCGTCGCGCAGCTCGTACGCCTCGAACGCGCCGGTGGAGGCGCCGGACGGGACGGCGGCACGCGTGAACGTGCCGTCCTCGAGGA
>Ga0308163_10000829_pt1 | contig 42495 bp, 40 predicted proteins | sample PhyTR1_FD_201037 | JGI IMG/M metagenome (GOLD analysis project Ga0308163, IMG submission 201037) | Phyllosphere microbial communities from UC Gill Tract Community Farm, Albany, California, United States - DLSLT.R1 | ecosystem: Host-associated > Plants > Phyllosphere > Unclassified | place: USA... | reverse complement strand
ATATACGGATGGGATTTTATTTACCCCAACAATTCCTTTAACTACGGGTAACGCAACTGCAGCAACGCAAAATATTGCCGAAGTATCTAACAAAGGTGTCGAAATAACACTTGGCTATAATGGTAAACTGGGCGAATTTAGATACGGTGTTTCTGGAAACTTTGCCTACAATTTTAACAGAGTTGCTAAATATAAAGGTTTGCTCAATGCAGGTTATACAACTGATGCATCAGGCACTAGAGTTTACACTTCAAATTTAGGGAACATTTCTAGCGGAGGAACAAACAGAATTTTAGAAGGACACGAAATAAATGAATATTACCTGCAAACTGTTTACAAAGGAACGGGTAACTATTTTACCGATGGAAAAGTTAATGTAAATGGTGGTCCGAAAGATGGTATGATCCGTACACCAGGCGATATGGATTGGTTAAATGCCATGATTGCTGCTGGTTATAAATTTCAACCAACCGATGGCGTGAGCAAAACAAAAACTTATTACGGCGATTTAATTTATGCGGATAACAATGGCGATGGATTGTATGGAAATTCTTTTGATGCGCAGTTTCTAAATAAATCTTCAACACCAAGATATAACTATGGTTTTAATCTAAATATGTCGTACAAAAATATCGACCTGTCTATGTTATGGTCTGGTAGTGCAGGTATGTGGTACTACTGGAATGCAACGGGTTACAACAACTCAATCGTATCATTGGGTAATGCCGTGAGTACATTAATTGCCAATGATCATTATTATTATAATGATGCTAATCCAAATGATCCCGCTAATAACATTACGGCGCACTACCCTCGTTTAAAAAATACGACTGATGCCCAAAACGCTGCGGTGAGTAGTGATTTCTATTTATACAACGCATCTTATTTAAAATTGAAAAATTTACAGATTGGTTATACCATTCCTGAAAAGATTTCAAAAAAAGCCTTAATCAGCAGAGCTAGAATTTACGTGTCGGGAGAAAACCTTTGGACGATCACCAATTATCCTGGTTTAGATCCAGAGATCGGAGCAGGCGTAGGTTACCCAACGATGCGCCAGTATTCTGTAGGATTAAATGTTACTTTTTAACGATTTAGAAAGAAGAAAATGAAAAAGATATTAACTATAATATTTGCAATTGCTGTGCTAACAGGTTGCAAGAAAAATTTACTAAATACAGCACCATATTCTCAGGTTGCATCAGAAACGATGTGGACAACCGATAATTTAACCGATCAGGGAATAACTGGTGTTTACGCAATCTTAAGATACGGTTGGACTAGCGGTGGTGCTTCAGGTTTAGAGCTTTATCAAATGGATGCCTTAGGTATGACAGGGCAAACTAGTGGTGCCGAATCCCTGCTTTCTGGAACAATTACGCCAGCGAACGGATATTTTAGCTCCCATTGGCAAAACTTGTACGAAGGAATTCAACGAGCAAATGATGCCCTTAAAAATATTCCTTTAAAATCACCTTCCTCGCCAGAAAAAAAGGCAAGATATATCGCGGAATGTAAATTTTTGAGAGCTTATTTTTATTTGAGATTAAATCAGCTTTACAAAGGCGTGCCCATTTATCTAGAACCTTTTAACGCAGCCGAGGCAACAAAGGCACGTTCAAGCGAGGCCGAGGTTTGGGCACAGGTTGTTAACGATCTTAATGCCGCCATTGCGGAACCAAATTTACCTGATCGATATACTAGTGGTAATGCGCAATATGGCCATATCACAAAAGGAGCAGCTTATGCTTTACGCGGTAAAGCTTATTTGTACACTCAAAAATGGGATCTGGCTGCTGCCGATTTCAGCAAGGTTAAAGATGCTGGTTACACATTGTTCGCCAACTATTCTAACTTATTTAAAACAGCCAATGAACAATCTAGTGAAATGATATTTTCAATTCAAAATATCGGTGTTACGGGTTTTGGATCAGATACACAGTTTTATTGTGGTACCCGCTCTTCTTTCGGCTCTTGCTGGAATACCTATCATGTTTCGCCTAATTTGGTTGATTTGTACGAAAATGCCGATGGTTCTAAATTCGATTGGGAAGTTGCCATTCCTGGTTATTCGGCTTTAAGTGTAGCAGAACGTGAAGTTTACTTCTTAAGAAATAATTTAACTACTGCAGAAATTGCTGCGGCTACGGTTAGAGGTGCAAAAATGAGCCTTTATTTGCCTGCAGGTAACGAAGCTCGGTTGATTAAAGCTTATACAAACCGCGATCCACGATTGGCTGCGAACGTAATTACGCCTTATTCTACATACGTAGGTGTGTTTAGTGGCGCTAATGCGGTTGTAACTTCGAGGTGGCCATATCGTGCGGAAGCAGCAACCAATGGCGATTTACGTACCGATACCCAAAGCCTACTTTATTACCTATACAGAAAATATGTTTACGAAGGTACAGCAGAAACACCTGCAAGAGATTACGGACCAACGGACCTGGTTTTAATAAGATATGCAGATGTGCTTTTAATGTGGGCTGAAGCACTTAACGAACAAGGTTTGATTTCAGAATCAATTTCAAAGGTTAACGAAGTTAGGAGCCGTGCTGGCGTAGCATTACTTCAAAATACAAATGGTGCTTTACCTACATATGTTACTTCGCAGGCTGATTTAAGAGAACGCATTCGCAATGAAAGAAGAGTTGAATTCCCGAACGAAGGAATTAACTTCTTTGATGAAATGAGATGGAAAACCTGGAAAGAAAAAGTGTTTTATGCAGGTAATGGTGTAAAACAAGCCTGGGGAAAAGTGGTATATGCTTACTCGTTTAAGGGAGATTACCTTTACAATTGGGCAATTCCAGCTGTAGAGATAGAAAGAAATCCCAACCTGACTCAAAACCCAGGTTGGATAAATTAAGTTGGTTAGTTTGAGGTCGTCATTTGGTGATGACGGCCTTTTTTTAATTTTTAAAATGCACTAATAAAAATATTTACCTTTCATTTTTTACGGCTTGCAGTAAATTTTTTGCTTAAAAAAACTTTGCTATGAGGGTTTTCTCATCTGAGTTAAATGCTAACTGGCCGAATTGGGTTTATAATTTAAAATCAAAAGAATAATAGCTGATCAATCCCTTTGAATATGAAGATTTTTAAAAATAAATATACTTGGTTGCTTATCTTTTCGCTCTCTTTCCTTATAAATGCTAAAGCTCAGAATCAAGTAAAAAGAGATTGGTTAATTCAAACATATAATAAAGTTTATCCCAACGGAAATGCTTTTCCAAACTTGCCCGAATGGCAAAAACAACAAGCCATAAATTCATTAAAAACAATTCAGGCGCTGCCCGATAGCGTTAAAGACAAACTTATAAAGCAAGCAGAAAAGGCCATTGCTTATAATTGGCCATCACTTCCTGCTTCATTATATCTCGATTATAAATTGACAGGCACAAGGGTTAATTATGAAAACTTACAAAATGAACGTAGAAAAATATTATCGAATTTAGTTGCTGGAGAACTTATCCAAGACAAAGGAAAATACATCCCTCAAATTGTAAATGGCCTTTGGCTTATTCTGGAAGAAAGCACATGGGTAGCTCCCGCCCATATTGTGGTGCAAAAAGAAGGCGCTGATCTGGCAAATATCGAAAATCCTTATATCGATTTAAACGCATCAAAAACTGCCTTAACAGTGGCGGCTATTTACGGTGTACTCGCACCAAAGCTGGCGAACTATTCTAAAGTGATCAACCGAAGAATTTTATATGAACTTAATCGTCGAATTTTCGAGCCATACTTAAAATATGATAATTTTTGGTGGATGGGTTTTAAAGGAAATTCAGTAAACAACTGGAACACTTATGTAAACGCAAATTGTTTACAGGCGGCATTATTCGTTCTTGCTCCAGGCGATCAGCTGGATGCTTTAACCGTAAAACTTTTAAAGAGTACCGATAATTTTATAAATCAGTATCCAGAAGATGGAGGTTGCGATGAAGGCCCTTCTTATTGGGATATGGCTGGCGGAAGACTGATATGGTTGATAACCACACTTAATCAGGCATCCGACCATAAACTGAACTGGAACGATAAAGAGCTGATCCACAAAATTGGTGCTTATACATATAAGATGCAGATTGCAGATCGATATGTTGTAAATTTTGCCGATGCGTTTTCAAAATACGGACAAAATCCAGAAAGTGTTTATCAATATGGTTTAATGTTTAATGATGAAAAACTAAAAAATTATGCCGCCTTTCTGTTTAACTCCGAAAATAAACAGGTTTCATCTAACGATATCAGCGATTTTCTGGCCATCTCCAATTTGTATCAAGATCTGAAATCGACACCTGCAAAAGCACCATATCCATTATATGCAGCATTGCCCGATTTGCAGGTTTTTAATGCAAGGCAAAAGGCTGGCGATACACAAGGATTGTTTTTCGCTGCAAAAGGAGGGAGTAACGCAGAAAGCCATAACCATAATGATATAGGTAATTTTATAGTTTATAGCAATGGAAAGCCAGTCTTAATTGATGTTGGAGTAGGCGTTTATACCAGTAAAACTTTTAGCAGCAAACGTTATGAACTTTGGAACGTACAATCGCAATGGCATAATTGTCCGACTATAAACGGTGTGCAACAACACGATGGCAAGCAATATGTGGCCGCTAACTTTAGGTTTAACAATACAAGTAATTTGGCTACAGTTTCTATGGATATCGCGAATGCCTATCCCGCAGCGGCCGCTGTAGAAAAATGGAACCGAACAATCACCCTTAACAGGACAAAAAATGAAATAAGCCTCATCGATCAGACTGTGCTGAAAGAATATAAAGCCCCAACCGAGCTTAACTTTTTAACACCCCTAAACGTAGAAATAAAAAAAGGGAAACTTTTATTTCAAACTGGGTTAATACTCCATTTTGATGAGCATAAGTTTGAGGCAAAAATTGATGAACAACAAGTTGATGATGTAAGGTTAGCTGCTGCCTGGGGCTCTAAAATCTATCGGATTCGTTTAATCACTAAACTCAAAGAGAAATCTTCAGAATATAAGATTTTGATATCACAGTCAAAAAACTAATAACTATTAATTCGACCAATTGTAAAAACATACATACTTTAAAATGATTATAAAAAGAATTAGCCTTCTGGCAGTTTTAATTGTGCTTAGCTGCAATTTTAGCTTTGCGCAATCGCCAAAAAAACCAATGGTGCAGTTAATAAATGATGAATTCAAATTTGCCCTGGATCAATATAAATTTTTAGCAAAAAATATCCCTGAAGGTTTAACACCGCAGAGTTTTGAAAAAAATAAACCTGTAAACTATGATATAAAATGGTGGTGCAGCGGTTTTTATTCGGGTAGTTTATGGTACTTGTACGAGCAAACTAAAGATGAATCGGTTAAAAAAGAAGCAGAGAAGGCATTAAAGGTTATTGAGCCAAATCAAACTTATACAGGAAATCACGATCTGGGTTTTATGATGTATTGCAGCTTTGGAAATGCCTACCGCTTAACTGGAAAAGAAGAATACAAAACCATTATTAAACGTTCGGCAGAATCTTTAGCTACACGATACCGCCCAAATGTTAAGGCAATTCAATCGTGGAATAAAAATAAATATTGGGATTGTCCTGTTATAATCGACAATATGATGAATCTTGAAATGATGAATTGGGTAAGCGATAACGGCGGAAATCCGAAGTATAAAGAAATTTCAGTCATCCATTCCAACACAACTTTAAAAAATCACTTCCGCCCTGATTTTAGCTCTTACCATGTTATCGATTATAACCCTGAAACAGGCAATGTTAAGAGAAAAGCAACGTGGCAAGGTGCAGCCGATTGTTCTGCATGGTCTCGTGGACAAGGTTGGGCCTTGTACGGATATACCATGATGTATCGCTTTACAAAAGATGAAGTATATTTGAAACAAGCAAAAGGTATTGCGCATTTTATTTTAAATCATCCAAATCTCCCTGCCGATAAAATACCGTATTGGGATTTCGATGCACAAGGAATTCCTTACGCAAAACGCGACGCATCTGCTGGCGCTATAATCGCATCTGCACTTTTGGAACTTGGTCAATACACTTCGGGCACTGAAAAAAATGAGTTTAAATCTGCGGCCGAAACCATGATTTACTCACTTGCAAGTCCTGCCTATCGTGCAAAATTAGGCGAAAATGGCGGTTTTTTATTAATGCACAGTACGGGCGCCTATCCTTTAAACAGCGAAATAGATGTGCCTTTGGTTTATGCCGACTACTATTATTTAGAGGCTTTATTAAGGTTTAAAAAATGGTATTTATAAAAAATAATAATTATTGCTGATGAAATATAGTGTATCATTTTTTGCCTTGCTGATGTTGTTCCAGCTCGCATTAGCACAAAACAAGAAAAACAATACGGGTTTACAAGACCGTGCAATTTGGGTTAAGAGTTTATACAAAATTTCATACCCTGTTATTCATAATCTGGCTAACGAAACGCTAAAGAAAAATATGCCTTTAGAGAAGTTGCCTAATTATGGATTAAACCTAACAAAAGTTACCTATCTGGAAGCTTTGGGGCGAACTGCCGCTGGTGTTGCACCCTGGCTCGCCTTACCCGACGATGAAACCGAAGAAGGAAAAATGCGTAAAAGTTTACGCTTAGAGTTACTTAAAGGATTCGCAAATTCAGTGAATCCTGAAAGTCCTGATTATATGAACTACCGCACCGAAAGCCAACCCATTGTTGATGCAGCTTATGTAGCACAGGCCTTTATCAGAGCGCCAGAAGCACTTTGGGAGCCTTTAGATGATTTGACAAAGAAACGGTTTGTAGAAGAGTTTAAAGCATTGCGTACAAGAAGTGGAGCTTATAACAACTGGCTTTTGTTTTCTGGCTTAACAGAAGGTTTTTTATTAAGCATTGGCGAACAATACGATCCTGCAAGGGTTCAGTTTGCCGTAAATAAGATGAAAGAATGGTACGTTGGCGATAGCTGGTATAGCGATGGCGAAAAGTTTAGCATGGATTACTACAACTCTTATGTTATTCACCCGATGCTGGTCGATTTAATGAAGATACTGGTTGATAAAAAAAGAGCACCACAATCTGAATACGATTTAGTATTGAAAAGAATGGTTCGTTATTCAGAATACCTCGAACGCCTTATTTCTCCTGAAGGTACCTATCCCGCTTACGGTCGCTCCATAACTTATCGCACTGCTGCATTTCAGGCTCTGGCACAAACCGCATTGATGGAAAAACTCCCCGATTACGTTAAGCCAGCCCAGGTTCGCTGCGGTTTAACAAAGGTAATTTACAACCTATACAATGGTAATCAGAATTTTGATCAACAAGGCTGGTTGGTTTTAGGTTTTAATGGGCACCAACCTGAAGTGGCAGATATATACACGTCAACAGGTAGTTTATACATGGCAACATTAGGATTTTTAACACTTGGTTTACCTGCTGATCACAAATTTTGGACAGATGAAGCTGCTCCATGGACGAGCTTAAAGGCCTGGAAGGGCGAGCAGATAAAAAAGGATTATAAAGTGGAGTATTAATATAGACGATGTATTGTTTTATTAGTAAGATGTTCCGAAGTTTAGCCTTTGATATTAGATGAAAGATTATACGCTTTAAATAAATAATTGGTAGATGTTTACAAAGAAAGAAATGAAAATTGGTGCGGTTTTATTGATCATGTTGACGGGTTTTTGCTCAAATCTAAAAGCGCAAACCGCAAAGAAAGTACAATCGCACACTTTTGAAATCCGTGATGGCAGTTTTATGCTGGATGGAAAGTCGATTCAAATTCATAGCGGTGAAATGCATTATGCAAGAATTCCTAAACCTTATTGGCGTCATCGCTTAAAAATGATGAAAGCAATGGGTCTAAATGCTGTAGCTACCTACGTTTTTTGGAACTATCATGAAACCGAACCAGGTAAATGGGATTTCAAATCTGGAAATAAAGATATTGCGGAGTATATCAAAACTGCACAGGAAGAAGGACTGTTTGTTATCCTGCGTCCAGGGCCATACGTTTGCGCCGAGTGGGAGTTTGGAGGTTATCCATGGTTTTTAGCAAAAGTTCCAGGAATGGTTATTCGTGGAAATAATGATCAATATCTTGCTGCTACAAAAGCGTACTTTACGGCTTTGTACGGACAGGTAAAAAACTTATTGGTAAGCAATGGCGGGCCGATTATTATGGTTCAAGGCGAAAATGAATTTGGGTCGTATGTTGCTCAGCGTAAAGATATAAGCCTCGAAGAACATAAAAAATACAGCGCAGCAGTTTTTCAGCAACTTAAAGATGTAGGTTTTAATGTGCCCTTTTTCACATCAGATGGGAGCTGGCTTTTTGAAGGCGGTGCTTTACCTGGCGCTTTACCCACAGCAAATGGAGAAGATGATGTAGCCAAACTTAAAGAAACAGTTAATAAGTTTAATGGCGGAAAAGGGCCATATATGGTCGCAGAGTTTTATCCAGGATGGCTTGACCATTGGGCAGAGCCTTTTCCAAAGGTCAGCTATAAAAGTGTAGCAAAGCAAACCAGGAAATATCTTGATGGTGGTGTATCTTTTAATTATTACATGGTTCATGGCGGTACAAATTTTGGTTTTACTTCTGGAGCAAATTATGATGGTAAACATGATATCCAACCTGATTTAACCAGCTATGATTATGATGCGCCAATAAGCGAAGCAGGCTGGGCAACGGTTAAGTATGATACTTTAAGGATGATGCTGAAAACAGCAGAAACGCCAGTAGTTCCAGCAAAAATTCCTGTAATTGCTATTCCAGAAATAGCGTTGTCTAAAGCTGTTGATCTGGAAGATCTGAAAAGCAAAATTACCCCCATAAACGATGATAAGCCATTAACATTTGAAGAATTAAATCAAGGACATGGTTATGTTTGGTATAGCAAAAAGTTTAATCAGCCTATCAGCGGAAAATTAGAGCTTGCTGGCTTGCGTGATTATGCAATTGTATATGTAAATGGCGTTAAAGTTGGGGAGTTAAATAGTTATTATAAAAACTACGAATGCGACATTGATATTCCCTTTAACGCAACTTTAGATATCGTTGTAGAAAATATGGGGCGTATAAATTATGGCTCAAAAATCATAAACAGCACAAAAGGCATTATTTCTCCTGTTATAATTAACGGACAAACCATAACAGGAAACTGGGACATGTATAAACTCCCAATGAATACAATTCCCGATTTGGCTGCTATGAAAAACTCTGCATCAGTTGGCAGACCGACACTTTATCAAGGCAGTTTTAATTTAACTAAAACAGGCGATACTTTTCTGGATATGAAAGACTGGGGAAAGGGCATTGTTTTTATTAACGGGATAAACATTGGCCGTTATTGGAGTGTGGGGCCGCAGCAAACATTATATGTTCCAGGCTGCTGGTTAAAAACAGGAAAGAATGAAATTGCCATTTTTGAACAAAAGAACGACAGTATTCACAAATCGGTAAGTTCGGTTTTACAACCAGTACTTGATAAGTTAAAAACTGAATAGTATATATTCTAATGTTATTTAAAACAAAAAATAGGTGCTGAATTTTTATTCAGCACCTATTTTTTTATGTAAACTTTAATCTTTTTTCAATTCCATTAAGCAAAATCGAGCCACAAACTACCTACCTGATAATCTGTAATCGTTGCAGCTGTATTTTGAAAGCGCAAAGCAGCAACTAGCGAGGCCACTTCTTGTTTTATCATTATAATACAGTTTTCGGCAAGTTCTTTTCTAAAACCTTTCTCCTGAAGATCGATAACATATCCAGCACAAATAATTCTGGCAATTATTTTTCCAAGATCTACCAGCTTTCTTTGCGGCAAATGTTCGTCAAGACTAAAGTTAATTTCTTCTTTAAAGTAATCAGCAACCTTAATGGTTAATGAGAATTCCTTAAGATAAGCGTAAAGCTGTGCCTGTTTTTGTTTTTTCATGGCTTTAGTTACCATTTCTGCTATTTGGGCATATAACATTTCGTTCGATCCCTCAAATATTTGAAACGGACGACTATCCATAATGCCACGGCCACCAATATGACTGGTACGGTAACCTTTTGCACCCGATAGCTGAACCAGTAATTGTGCGCTTTCCTGCATTAAATCAGTTACAACAGTTTTCATGGTGTTGGCTTCCAGGCCTTCGGTAGCCAGGTTGTTTGCTATACCACTTATTGATGAACTTCTGGCGCACATGGCCGAACAAATGGTATATGCAGCCTGAAGTCTGGATATTTGATGCTGAACATTATCCATACAAAGCAAATTGCCCGTACCAACTTTTCTGTTGTAACAATGTGTATAGGCCTCATCAAGCATACGCTTTATAAAACCCATACCCATACCTGGAAACTGCATTCTGCTTCGGTGTAATATGTCGAGCATCATTTTTATTCCAGTAGTTTCAGGCTGAAGTTTGTAATTTTTTGGAACCTCAATATCCAGTTTATTTAAGCCGTATGGGATAATATATAAGCCTGCATTATCATAATATTCTTCTACAAAAATTTGTTGGGCAATTTTCGAATCATCAGAAATAAAGAAATCAATATCTCTTGATAAAGCACCATCGTTACTTTCATTTCTTGTGGCTATGATCCAGTAATTGGCCATACCCGTAAGTCCTTGCCAATGTTTTGTACCTTTAATTTTATAACCATCGGCAGTTTCCTTGTTAATGGTTCTCATATTTAAGGCATCGCTACCATAATCTGGTTCGGTGATCATCAAACCACCCATGTTTTGTTCTTTCAGAAAACGATCGAAAATACCTTGTTTAATTTCACTGTTCCCGTACTTAGAAAGTGGCTCCAGGAAAAGGGCAATGTTTATTCCAAAAGTTAAGGATAACGATAACGACTCGTATGATGCAGCAGAAAGTATTCCCAAACATTCTTTAACCAAACTTCCTCTTCCGCCATATTCTTTAGGGATGGCAACAGATAATGGCACATTATCCATAATTCCTTTAAGCAATTCTGGTGGAAGCCCTCTTTGAAGACTTAACAGATCAATATTATATTCTTGCTGAAATAGATGTTTTAATCGTTGCTCAAAATTTTCGAGAAATTCTGGGAATCTTTGGTTAGGGTCTATCATGTTTTTTACTGCCGTAAGCTTTTTATATATTTAATTTGAGGTCGCTTTTAAACACAAAATCCTCATCACGAGCGTGTATCACTTCCATCGATTTTTTATAATTCGTGGATTTCTTCTTCAAGAAATCCTGTAGAGCGGTTTTTAATTTTTTACAATTGCCTCATTTACAAATTCATTGTTTCTAATTTCTTTAATGATATTTGTGTTAACGATCAAAAGTGCTGTAAAATAGAAAAAAGAATCTAATAATATGAATCCGCTTAATATGAGGCGTAAATTCTGTTGCCTAAATTGTTTTTTTAAGCTGGATAATCCGCCTGAATTCTAACAGCTTTATTTTATAAATGTTTGAGCTCATTTACGCAAGTGAAAGATTTATTGTTTTTTTCGATTCGGGTAATCGCATTAATGCGCTGGAACAGCCAGCCAGTTAAAATTTCTTTTCTGGCGCTATTTGCCAGGCTGTTAATTATTTAAATCTTAATTATTGGTTTAAAGATGATTTATTTACATCGATTGAAATTAGCTTAAGATTAAAATGAACGTATTATGCTTTAATATTATTATTCAGAAAAGGGAAATTTCTTAAATTCAACTGATAAGTTCTTTTTAGTAATATTAATTATGAGAAAAATACTCATTTTATCCCTTTGTTTTCTTGGATTTTGGTACGCAGCCACGGCTCGGCCTGCCTTTAAGGTATTGGTTCTTTACGAACAGGGTGGTAACCACACCGAATATTCTAAGGTGGCGAGAATCTGGCTGGATAGCCTTGCGTCTAAAGAATCGTTTGCGATTACTTATGTGTATAATACAAAATCCTTTGATGATGAGTTTCTCCGTAGTTTTAAACTAATTATCCAGCTCGACTATCCTCCGTATGCCTGGAGTCCAGAAGCGATGAAAGCATTTCGGGCCTACATTGAAGAGGGAAAAGGTGCCTGGATAGGTTTCCATCACGCTACCCTCCTGGGCGATTTTGATGGCTACAGCATGTGGCCGTGGTTCAGTTATTTTATGGGCGATATTGTTTTTAAAAGCTACATTCCAGGTTTTGCATCTGCAGAAGTTCAGTTAGAAAAACCTGCACATCCCATATTTAAAGGAATTCCCGAGAAGTTTGTAGTTAAAAGAGAAGAATGGTACACCTATAACCAAAGCCCGAGGGCTCATGTCGAGGTTTTAGCAAATGCGAATGAAAATTCTTACGTGCCAGCTCAGGTTCCAAAGATGGGCGATCATCCAGTGATCTGGAGTAATCCTAATGTTAAATCCCGAAATTTATACATTTTTATGGGGCATGGTGCCGATCTGTTTGACAATGCTTACTATAAGAAACTCTTCAAAAATTCCATTCTATGGGCTGTAACTCCATATTTATAATACCAGCAAACTTAACATGAAACAAGCTTTTTCAATCCTATTGTTGTTTTTATCTTCCTTATGCAGTGTTCTACACGCAAAAGTTATCATTTGTGTAAACCAGATCGGATATAATACTGGTTCATCGAAAGATGCCATAATTGTAAGCGAATATGGCGACAGTTTTAATCAGAAATTTGAGATCATCAATCAAAGTAACCATCAATCCGTATTTCAAGGTATCATAAAAAAGGAAGGAGCATTTACAGAATGGGGAAAAAAAAGCTATTATTCAATAGATTTTTCTGCATTAAAAACGGCAGGTAAATTCTATATTAAGATCATTGCTGCAGATTCACTCCATTCTCCTGTCTTCGAAATCGGTGAAAATCTACTTGCTCAAAAAACATTGCCTGCGTTAATGCATTATTTCAGAAATCAGAGAGCTAATACACCACAGGAACTTGGGCAAGACAAAAACGTATTGCTGTACGGTTCTGCAAAAACGGTTGATCTTACGGGCGGTTGGTGCGATGCTTCTGGAGATGTGAGTAAGTATTTTTCTCACTTATCTTATGCGAATTTCTTTTCTCCTCAACAGATCCCATTGGTAACCTGGAGCCTGATTGATGCATCTGAAAGAATGCCCGAGCTTTTAGGAAAACTTAAACTAACCGATTCCATAAGGGACGAAGCGGTTTACGGAGCAGATTACCTGCTCAAGTCGCTTTCTGAAGAAGGGTATTTCTACATGATTGTTTTTAGTTATTTTAATAAAGATCCGAAAGCACGCAGAGTTGTTGGGCTCCATGCAAATAGTTTAACAACAGATGAATATCAATGCGCATTTCGCGAAGGGGGAGGCATGGCTATTGCCGCCCTGGCAAGAATTTCAGGGTGGTCTATGCTCGGGAAAAATCAAAGAACGAATTATTTGGCTGGAGCCAAACGGGCATACGAACACCTTAAAATTAATAACCTTAAATATTGTGATGATGGAAAGGAGAACATAATAGATAACTATTGTGCGCTAATGGCAGTAAGTGAACTTTTTAAGGTTACTAAAGACGAATATTACCTATCGGAAGCCCGTGGGTGGATGCAAAAATTAGAAGCTCGGTTAAGTCCTTCAGGTTATTTTATTTCTGATGATACTGGTCGTCCTTTTTTTCATGCATCTGATGCTGGTCTGCCTGTTATTGCATTAAACAGATATCTAAAACTGGAGAAAGACAAGCAATATAAAAGTCGTGCTCAAAATATAATCAATGCTAATTTAAACTATCAATATCGCATAAGCACAGAAGTGAGTAATCCTTTTGGCTATCCTCGTCAAACTTTTAGAAATTCTGCAGGTATTCAAAAGTCATTTTTTATCCCTCATGAAAATGAAACTGGCTGGTGGTGGCAAGGCGAAAACGCAAGACTTGCCTCTCTTGCATCGGCAGCGCTGGTAAAAGAAAAAGATAAAAGCCAGCATACATTTGCAACGCAACAACTAAACTGGATTTTAGGATTAAATCCCTATCAAATGTGTTTTATGTATGGAATGGGCGAAAATAATGTGCCTTACATGGCCTCAAATTATGGTCATGGTTCGCAAAAAGGTGGCATATCAAATGGGATCACTGGTCGTTCCGAATCAGGGTTAGGCGATGGCATTGATTTTAAAATCGAAGATAAGGGAAACGAATGGCGCTGGACAGAGCAATGGCTTCCTCATGCGGCGTGGTTTCTTCAAGCCATTACAGCCATGAACGCTGAAACTGATAAGTGATAGAGTCGCTTATGGATAAATTGTTAACACAAAAATAATTTTACTGCCTGTAGCTGGCAAATGGTAATTGTAATGAAGCTAATGTTTGGTTTTTTTTATAATTTTAATGATCAATCCCGCCTTTTATGAAATCATTGTTTTTTGCCTTCCTAGTCTTTTCTGCAATCATCTTAAATGCATGTCAGCAAAATAAGTCGACCGTAAATACAGATCAACTTGATCAGGAAGATACGCTAACCATTGCGGCAGACGATGTATTAATCTCAGATGTTTTAACAAAAGAAGAGCAATCAAAGCTCCAGCCTGTCGATGTGCTAAAACGCCTGGAACAAGGTAATCTGGATTTTACAAAGGATAATCTAACCATCCGTAATACCACAGAAAGAGTAAGGAAGGCTTCGCTGGGGCAATATCCGAAAGCAGTTATACTTTCATGCTTAGACTCCAGAGTGCCAGTAGAAGATGTTTTTCATAGTGGAATAGGAAACCTTTTTGTTGCGAGGGTGGCTGGTAACATCATCAATGATGATATTTTGGGAAGTATGGAATATGCCTGCAAAGTTTCTGGAGCTAAGCTTGTAATGGTATTGGGCCACGAATATTGCGGAGCAATCAAATCTGCCATAGATGGCGTAAAATTGGGTAATATCACAACATTGCTCAAAAAAATTAATCCCGCGGTGATCAGTGCTAAAGCTAACTTTAAAAGCGAAGCGGTTTCTTCCAATCCGTTATTTGTGGAGGCTGTTTGCGATGAAAACGTAAAGCTATCCATCCAGGAAAGTCGAAATAGAAGTACGATTTTGAGAGAAATGGAATCAAAAGGAGAAATACTCCTTGTTGGAGGAGTTTACGACATGAAATCAGGGAAAGTCGAAATATTTCAAGCCCGTAAGTAATCAATCATTTTTGATAATTCCCAATATGAAAAGACAACGCATAAATCAATGTTTGAAAATTATAAACTGCATACGGTTTTTGGCTTTTTCGCAAATTGACTTGATTCTTCCAGCTAAGTTGTTCAAATTCGCCATTGGATTTCAAACCCTCAAACCATAATGCGCCCTAACACAGATAGACTGATGGCATTTATCCCATCCAGAATTGCAATTTTCACTTTTTTATTGGTGTTGCTTGGCCTCGGTGCATCAGCACAGAATGCGCCAGTTAAGGTTGTTCCGGCTGAGCTTAGTGAACTATCTGGACTGTTTATCTCCAAAGGCAATCTGATTTTTGCACATAATGACAGTGGCGACACTTCGCGGTTCTTTGCCATCGATGCTAAAGGCAAGTTGATCTCCACATTATATTTCAAAGGAGATCCCTCCATAAAGCGGTTAGGTGTAACTGATTGCGAAGATATAGCTGGCGGCCCTGGCCCTGTAAAGGATAAGAGCTACATCTACCTGGGCGATATCGGCGATAATGGTGGCAAACGTCCTTATGTTACGGTATATCGATTTGCAGAGCCGAGCAAGCTCTCTGGTAACATGCAGATTCAAAATGATGCTGTCCACCTCAAATATCCAAATGGTCCGCAAGATGCCGAAACTTTAATGATCGACCCTATTTCGAAAGAATTGATCATCGTTTCGAAGCGACAGGATACTGTTGGAATATATTCAGCTCCGCTTTTTTTCAAAAACAAGGATACTTTAACAATGAAAAAGCAGGGAAGCCTATATCTACCTGGCAGGGGCTTGTTAAAGTATGTCGTAGCTGGTGACATATCCCGTGATGGGCGGCAGATTCTATTGAAAACCTACACAGGTGTTTATTATTGGCAGCGAAATGGTAAAGAATCAATTTCCGAAACTTTACGTCGCAAGCCCACAAATCTGCCCTATACCTTAGAGTCACAGGGAGAGGCTATTGGCTTCACTCCAGATGGAAAAGCCTACTACTGCATCAGCGAAGGAAAAAATGCTGTGATCTATCGTTATAATATTCCCAAACTTCCATAGCGGGTTTTAAACCTGCTTTTCGGTAGGCTCCTCAAGGCATGTCGAAACAAAAATAAATTAGGGTTTTAATTCTGAACAAGTTGGAGCAATATTGCTTAGGATATAAAATACCCTTTAAGCAAAAAAGCCCATCTTTCGATGCGCTTTTAGCAGTAAAGTGAACCTGCGGAAGTTTGAACTTTTATGATGACTCTTGAGCTGTAGTTATAACGAAATTAGCCAAAATTAGCTGCTATGGTTTCCAAATAGTCTTCTATAGGTACAGAATTGCGTAAGTTAACGAGATAGTTACCCGATGCGCCTATTATGGTGCGAAATTTTTTGCTTTCACCAGAAGCCAGCCTAAAAATAGCATTAACGATAACCATTGGATCATCCCTATGTTCATCCCCGGCATTGGCAAACAGGTTTTTTAATTTACGGGTCATTTCATCATAGGCCGTGATTTCAGGATCTGTGTTCCAAGTTACGTTATCTACAAAATTATTATCCTTAGAGCCACCTTGTTCTATTAATCGCAGTTCAATATTCAACGGTTTCAGTTCGTAATAAAGTCCTTCGATGAGGCCCTCTAGCGCAAATTTAGACATGTTATACAGTGAGCCTAACGGAGCAGCGGTTGTTACGCCCATAAATGAACTTATATTGATAAACATGCCGCCACCAACTTCACGCAAATGCGGCAAAAATGCACGAATTATATTTATCGGACCACGGGTGTTCACGGCAAACTGCCAGTCAATATCATTTTCTTTTGCCAGTTCTAAGGCGCCATAAGTTCCCATGCCAGCATTATTCACTATTACATCTATTTTCCCAAAAGCACTTATTGCCTGTTTAGTCGCATTTTTTACTTGTTCTATATCGGTTACATCCAACTTAAAGATTTTAATATTGCTATAAGTTGTTAACTCGGTTTCCTTTTCAGGGCTCCGCATGGTAGCGGCTACATTCCAGCCTTGTTGGGCAAAGTATTTGGCGGTTAGTTTTCCAAGTCCGCTGCTTGTTCCAGTTATAAAAATTGTTTTTGCCATTATATTAATAATTTGTTATCAAAGTTATTTAGAAAATGATATAACTTTGTAACCAGTATCACAGAGTATACCAATGAAAGACACAGAAAATATTTTAAGCAACCCCAGAGATCAAGCCGAAGAAGTACGGGCTTTGCAGGATACCATATATGTAATCGGAGGGAAATGGCGCCTACCTATCATCAACTCAATCTGCAACGGCAATAAACGTTTCAGAGAAATAGAGCGGAGTATCCCTGGCATTACCACGCGTATGCTGTCCCGAGAGCTTAAGGAAATGGAACTGAACAAAATTATCAAACGGACCGTGTATCCAGATTCGCCCGTTTTAGTAGCGTATGAGTCAACTGAGTATTGCACCACCTTCGGCAATATTATCCTTGAAATGATAAAATGGGGAATTGAGCACCGGAAAATGATAATAGATAAGGATTGATGATAAAAGCCTACTGCATTTCGTTTCTCCCCTTTGTGTTCAATTTAGATAATAGCTTAAACCATCTTATTATTCCCTTGGCTACAAAACTTTACAATGAATTTTAATTCTAGTCAATGCTTTTATTTTTGCCATAACTTTGTTTAAAGATCATGAAACCGGCTAAAAAAGCTATAGGAGGGATTAAATAATAAAAGTTATAAATAATGAGTAAAAATGACAGATTAAAGAAAAGAAAAAACCAAATTAAATAGCTCTTCATTACACTGCCTGTGTAATACATTAGTGCCCGTAAAAATAGGATCATCGATAGCCCAACGATTATAAGTTGTATACTGTAAACAGCATTGAAATTAATAATTAACCATGCGATTTCTGGAAGTAAAATAAATAGATAATTAGTTGAAGGTCCAAGCCATTTTAGCCATAGTGGAAATGGGAGGTTATGAATAAAATAAAGATACCTCTCATTGAAGGTATATTCATTAAAAATGATGATGATATGAGAGGATACGATCAATAACACAACCATCAGTAATGGCCTTTTTATATCTGTTTCATTTTCAAATAAGTTTATAACCAATACACTAATTACAATAGAGATAACTTTAGTAAGAACGAAAGCCATTTTACCTCTGTCCAACAAGTTCAAGAAATAAAGAATATGAATGCCTTTTTTAAAGGGTAAATTGATAATATATCCTATACGTGAATTGCGCTCTTCTTTAAACCTATTAAGCTTTCTGAAACTTAAATAGGCAAGCATTTGATTGATAAATAATACAAATAGACTTAAAGCTATTGGGATAACATAATATTGATAGGAAAACCCAATTATTATAGAGAAAAGGCTATATAACCACAATGGAATCATTACCTTGAAGTGTACGACGAACCAAGCGATGAATTGCGCCCTTTTTGAAGCTGCGTTCACACTATAGAAAATGAATTCGTTGGCTGGAAGCTGAATCTGTTTGATGAAATATTGCCAGATTTTAAAGGCATAGATTAAAGTAGCGATTATAAACATACCAACCATTAAAGGGTTGCTTACAACTGCGATGGTTATGGCAAGGTTCCATTTGGTTACCTCGTTAAGTTCTACATCTCCAAGTGTATTGATATAGAAGCAATAGATCAGTATCGTAGAAAAAACAAACAATATCGTTGCACCATTTTGTCTGTAGAAACCATTTGAAAAGATTTTTATCATTAAAAGATATTTATGATATTGTTATTTTGCCATCCACCAAATTCATTATACTGTAGCCGTCTAAATCTAGTCCTTCCAAATTCTGGTGCGAGGATATAATAAAACTTGTGCCTTTATTCGTATTATAATCTATTATCAATTTACTTAGTTTGAGTATGGATGATCGGTCCAAGGTTATCATTGGCTCATCAAGGCATATCAGTTTCGGACGACCTAAAAATGAAAGGAGTAGGGATAGCTTCTTTAACATCCCACTTGAATAGGAGGCTATAGGATCGCTAATAAAGGCATTCAATTCCATTGAATCTATTAATTCTTTTGCTTGTCCATCTGGAGCATCCTTTGCACGCTCAAAAATTTTAATCATTTCCAGGCCAGTAAGAAAATCGGGGAATAAGGACTCTGCATCCCCAAAATTTACCAACTGTTTATAGGATATACCATTTTTTCGGAGATTGATTCCGTTCAGGAATATATCTCCCTGGAAGTTGATGAATCCAGTGACACATTTTAACAGCGTGCTTTTTCCTGCACCATTAATGCCATTAAGAAAATAAATTCCCTGATCCATCGAGAGGTTATCAATGCTTAGAATGTTTCTTCCATTGTATGATTTGGAAAACCTTGTGAATTGCAACATTACAAAATTTTTTAGAAGATTATATTTTCATTTTATACCAATGTCTCATCTCAAACTGATCTGCTTAACGCTTCTTTTATCTTCCAATAACTGCAGATAAGTCCTTTTCTCTGCGTTCTCAACGTTCTATTCAAGTGGGCTACGTGAATTCCTTAAACTAAGTTGCTCTTATAATTTATATCGATATTAAATGAGGTTCGATAAAGTATAGATTTAGCTTTAACCGACATAAGTTTGTTTTCATGTATGACGGATTTGGAGAGTAGATGTTACAGCAGCATTATTTAAGCAAATTTCATATTGGTCTTAAATCAAGTAAGTTTGAATTTGGCGCTTAACTAAAACTTGGTTTTTTATTTTTTGAGGACTGTTGGTTTAGCGTACGCACAACGTTTAGGGGCTTTGTAATGGTGGAGCTATCGAAGTACAAAGGCTACTATAGTTCAATTACGGTTTGCTGGCCTGATTGAATAAGAAGAAAGCTTAAAGTCCTTTTATCCCAAACTTTTTGTGACATCATTTTTGTGTTTTTAATAAAGTTTTTTCCTTAAATACTAAGTGCAATGCGGAGAATAGCTGTCTTTATGTCCGCATTTTTTGCGGAGAATAATCTTGAAAATGCGGAAGATAACGACAAAATGGAAACCTTCAGGGCAGTAGAACTGTAATGAGTAGAGATGCTGATGAACCAAATCCAGATAATAACAGTCGCTCTGCGGGCGTAAGTGGCAGAAATAGTGCCAACAGGTTAATAGCGGTCATTACCACAGCGAGGATTAAAAAGCGGCGGCGTGCGAAGGCATGCCATAGCCCGGTGAAATGCAGACCGACGATTAATCCTACTGTAGGAAGGAGTAGGTGCCCTAAATCCCGTGCAGTGAGCCAGGTTTGCGAAAACATGATGGCGATGACCTCTGCGATCACGGCGGCCATGTAGTAATTCCAACGTGGCTTTTGCCGTGGCGGTGTAGCCTGGCGCCTAACAATCCAGATGCCCGTGGCGGCAAATATAAAAATGCCTAGAATCTGGAGAATTGTGGCGGCTGATCCAGTCACAGCATCAACACCAACCCACCACCAAAGCAGGCCAAAGACAAGGCCGATTAGTGCACCTATTTTCATATTTCAGTCTCGCTAACCGACTCAAACCTACATATCTTCATCATCCCCACTAAAGAAGCATCGATCTGAAGAAATATATACATCGAATCCAATTCTTTTTTCATGATTTCAGGTTTAATCTTTCGTTTATTTTGATCGATAATATCAGTGTAAATACTTTCCTAAATTATCCTATGCAACTTTTAGCTAAAATATGCAATTAAAAATACCGTACTTAAATATGCCCGAATTATTGCAAACAAGATATGGATTATTGTTTCAAATGTCTTGCCTTTCCATAATAGCGAAGCGTATTGAAAAAACTGGATAAATAACCTGAGCACCCAAAATATACCTAATCCTAAAGATATCTCTTCTTTCTTAAATTTGTCTGGCTTAACTGAGGTGCCGAAGTTAGGCATAATACACCCATGAGTAGGATAGTCAGGGCAATGAAGAATGTATGTGCACAAACCAATTTATTTGACCCCTTTGCACCAATTTTTAATTATTTGTAAGTGCCTTGAAAATAGTGTGTTATAGTATATTTGTTATTGGCGAGACAGGGTCAATCTACTCCGGTTTATCCAGTTGTCTACCAGTGGTGCAATTTGTAAGGTATTATGCACAAAGAAAAATATTAATGTTGCCCATATTGACTACATATTACCACATACCACTAATTTCTTGGATCAAAAGGTGAATTCATATCGTGCGATTAGTATTTTAGCCAAACACGGGATTCAAATCGACGAAAAAGAAGCTGCTATGATTCTAAACTTGATGTACATTGTTGCAACACTTACAGTGGCTTAAGTAAGTCTCCAAAACCATATATCCTTAAAGAAAAATCGAACGCGAAAATAACGCTTTAAAGTTGTTTTAAAGCGTGTTTTTAGTCTGGAAGATAAATAAGGCTAAAGAATTTTCATTAAAAATCGAACTGTTCTTGTTGAGGTGCTAATGTTTTGACTAACAGATTTTTATGGGTATAAAAAAAGGAAACAACAAAGATATGCTGTTTCCTTATGGTAAGTCAATCCGCGGAAGTTCGAACTTTTATGAGCATTGCGAAGCGATAGTAAACTTTGAAAAAGTGGTGAAGAATAAAATTGAGGGGCAGTATAGGAAAAAGAAATTATTGTAAGTGTTTTTCTGTATCTGTTGATGACAAGCTAAGGCAGGATGAGACATCTTTCAGGTTCAGGTTTTACCTGTTCAGAACAATATGGATTATATACACCTAATTGTAGGCTATTTCTGTTTCCATTTGGCAGACACCTAAACTTTGTAGCTTATTTTTCTATCGTCCTAAATTGAAATATTTATCTAAATCATTCTTTATAGATCATTATAAAAAGAACAATTGTGGTTTTGGCCATACTATTATTTACAGCTACCGCCTTTGTCCAAATACATATAAGCCATCATTAAATACGCCAATATAAATCAGGTACTTCCCGGAGCTACATTAAAGACACTCAACCAATTTCCTCATAAAATGTAATAAGGTTTCCGTGAAGATCAAGTATCGAGAAATCCCTATGCCCCCAATGCTGTTCTTCGATGTCTGAATGTTCATTGTGGAGCACTCCCTGTGTTTTATACTCTTGATGTAGTTCATCGATTCCCTCTACCTCTATCCTGCAGCTCGCTGTCCCTGCTAGAAATGTTTCTGCGCCGCTCCAGATTGGCTTTAGAAAAAGCATTATGCTTCTATATTTCCAGCTCCGGTCACAAGATGCCCATAGGTGAATTTCGATTCCACCCCGTACAACTATTGCGAATGTTTCCTCTTTGTGACGCGTAGTGAAACCCATCCTGTTCTCATAAAATTCTACAGCCTTCGCTATACTTACAACCGGCAGTGCCGGAATGCTTTTTTTAAATCCTATCATAAAAATTTATCTATTTTCCAGCATTCGATAAGCGCTTTTTTTTTGCTGTTCTAAAAGAATTATTTGGCAGAACAGCAGGTTCTGTTTTCCTGTATCGGTGGACACTTTACTGTTCCGTAACTACAGAAGACACAGCAGTCACCCTGTAATGGTTTTAAGCGCTCGTGACAGTTTTCACATTCGTAAAAATACTGGCAGGCATCCGTAGGCATTGACTCTTCCTTTTGATGCTGGCAAAGTGGGCAGGTGATTATTGATTGCAGGAATATTGTTTTAGTTGACATCTTTTTTTTTGCTTTTTACTTTATAACCGGTTTCATGTTCGATGGAAGAGACTAACTGCACAATTGATATCTGGGTACTGTCGAACTTTACAAAGGATTCACCTTTTAAATATGAAGTTCTGACTTCCAGCACACCCTTTCTTTCCCGCAAGGCATGATTTACATGACCTTCACAAGAAGAACAGCTCATTCCCTGAATTTGAATAACAGTCTGTTGAACATTGGAGTTAATGCTAATTTCTTGTTTTGGCAATTTCTTTTGGAGGAACTTTGCATAATACGGAAAAGAAGCCAGCACGATTGAAAGTGCTGTTACTATCCATAAGAAGCCTTTGGATTGCAGCCAGTTTTTCCTTTCCGGGCAACCACATCCATCTTTTGGAGTGGGTTTATATGCCCTGTAAAAGGCAAAACCTAAAATCAGGGCAGTTGCCATTAACAGGTATGGCCTTAAGGGAGCGATCCAACTGAACATGGATAAGGTACTTCCCGTGGTACCCAGCAGTGCCAATAATGGAACAATACAGCAAAGGGAAGAACTGAGTGCCAAAAGTATTCCCGAACCTATGAGTTTGTTGTTATGTTTTACTTTGCTCATACTGTTTCAATTAAAGCATTGGCTTGATTAATCATAGTAAAGAAAGGCTGCATCAGTCTTAGGTGTTCATTCCGAAGGGAATAGAATATTGTCTGACCGTCTTTTCTGAATCCTATAATATTGCCATCTTTCATCTTACGCAGATGTTGAGAAACTGCCGGGATGCTCATGCCAAGGATATCACTTAGATCACAGGGACACAACTCCTTTTCCTGTTGCAACAGATAAAGTATTTTCAGGCGGACTTCATTTCCAGCTAAGGATAATATACCCGACAATTGGGAAAAAGAGTATGCGTTTTCCTTGATCTTGTTTCTGCATCCATTAATCTGCATCGGGTTTGCTTTTTCCCGGATACAGTTACTCAGATTGTCCGTGTTTTTTATCATCAAGGGCTAAAGGTATGGGTATATAATTATTTAAGCAAATGCTTAAATACTGTCTTTTTGATTTTTTTTATACGGAAAGTATATGATTTGTTTTGACGGATACTTTGAACCTGACCGACTGCAATCATAATCTTATAACATTTTCCGGAAATTATATAAACCTGTAATCTGATTTCAGGTTAACTTTACTTAGTTCATCTAAAATATTCTTATATTAGAATTGTGAAACGTACAGCAGTCATAATAATAACAGTGATCTACATGCTATCCTCTTTAGGGATGGCTGTAAACCGTTTTTATTGCTGTGGAAGACTGGCTTCAGTAAAACTTATCCTTGCTTTACCAGACCAGAACGATGTTAAGGCCAAAACAAAGGATAACTGCTGTAAGAACGAAAGGAAAAGCCTTAAAATTAAGGACACCCATTTCAGTGCTGATGTGGTGACCTTGGATGTTCCTATGCCAGCGGTCCTTCCCGAACCTATACGGTTTTCACAGGTAAATCTCTTTACTGATCGCGCCGACGTTCAGCCTTATCAGGCCAATGCCCCGCCCAGGCAGCCCGAGACACCGATCTATATCCTCAACTGCACTTACCGGATTTAATCCTCTTTTCTGCCTTTTCCTCTCTGGAAAAGATTGCGGAGCATTCCGTTTTTAATCAATTTTCTTAATTATAAATCACGCGTAGGCCATTGTTTGGCTCTATGCCATTATTCAATTCCTAAAATTCCAACACATGAAAAAATTAGTTTTTGTGGCATTTGCCATGCTGTTTTCTGGTATCTCCCTATTTGCGCAGACACCCGCCAAGCCCACCAAACAGGCTACCGTAAAAACAAAAAAGGCTGTTGTGCCCAAAGTGCAGTACACCTGCACGATGCACCCGGAAGTTTTAAGCGATAAGCCCGGGAAATGTCCCAAATGCGGCATGACGCTCGTAAAAAGGGAAGCGCCTAAAAAGCAAACAGGTAAAATGAAAATGTAAGTTCATCATGCCCGGAACGGCGTGTTCCGGGCCAATTATAATTAAGATGATCAATCAACTTATTTCCCTGTCCTTAAAGAACAGGTATATTGTCCTGCTGGTCGCAATAGCCTTATTTGCATGGGGCAGTTATGCCATCCGCGAAAACCCAATCGATGCCATACCCGATCTTTCGGAAAACCAGGTAATCGTTTTTACCGAATGGCAGGGCCGGAGTCCCCAGATCATGGAAGACCAGGTGACCTATCCCTTGGTGAGCAACCTTCAGGGCATTCCCAGGGTCAAGGCGGTCCGTGCTACATCCATGTTCGGGATGAGCTTTGTTTATATTGTTTTTGATGATAAGGTAGATGTCTACTGGGCACGGAGCCGTGTGCTTGAACGGCTAAACTATGCACAACGTTTATTGCCTGAAGGTATTACGCCAACACTTGGCCCTGATGGAACTGGGGTTGGGCATGTGCTTTGGTATACCCTTGATGCGAGGGGCATAGATCTTGGCGAGCAGCGCGCACTCCAGGACTGGTATATCAAGCTCGGCCTGCAGACGGTTCCCGGCGTAAGTGAAATCGCTTCCTTCGGAGGGTTTGAAAAACAGTACCAGATCAATATTGACCCACATAAACTCAATTACTATAACATTCCTTTATCCCAGGTACTTAAGGCCGTCAAGAGCAACAACAACGATGTCGGTGGCCGCAAGTTTGAAATGAACGGAACCGGCTACATTGTCCGTGGCCTCGGTTATATCAAAAGCCTGAAGGATGTTGAGGATATCTCGATCGGCACGATAAAAAGTGTTCCTGTCAGGGTACGCGATATTGCCACCGTTCAGATGGGCGGAGACCTGCGCCTGGGCATCTTTGATGAGAACGGCACAGGTGAGGCCGTTGGGGGGATCGTGGTGATGCGTTATGGCGAAAACGCAGACCAGGTTATCCACGCGGTCAAGGACAAGATGAAGGAGATCGAGCGCGGACTGCCTTCAGGTGTAAAGTTTAAGATTGCTTACGACAGGAGTGAACTGATCGAAAGCGCCATCAGCTCGGTAAAGCATACACTGATCGAGGAGATGATCACCGTATCCATTATTGTCATCCTGTTTCTGTTCAGTTGGAGAAGTGCCCTGAGCATCATCATCCAGATACCCATTACCATCGCAGCAAGCTTTATCCTACTCAATGCATTTGGCATCAGCTCCAACATTATGTCCCTGACCGGTATTGCACTTGCCATAGGCGTTATTGTAGACAACGGCATTGTCATGGTCGAAAATTCACACCGCAACCTATCCATTGCACAAGAAGAAGAAACGTTATGACCACATCCGAAAGAATCAAAATTATAGAAGCCTCCTGCAAACAGGTTGGCCGGGGTGTCTTTTTCTCAACCCTGATCATTGTCGCTTCTTTTCTGCCGGTATTTTTGCTCGAAGGGCAGGAAGGCAAGCTGTTTGGCCCGCTGGCATGGACAAAGACATTTATACTGGCCATAGATGCTGTTCTGGCAGTAACACTGGCACCCGTGCTGATCTCGTTTTTTCTAAAGGGAAAGCTAAGGACTGACGCGCATAACCCATTGAACCGAACCCTTGAAAAAATCTATCAGCCCATCCTCAGCTGGTGCATGAAATGGAGGAAGACAACAATCGGGATCAATATCATTGCACTTCTGATCAGTGTCCCATTGCTGCTCAGTCTGGGCAGTGAATTTATGCCCCCGCTTGACGAAGGATCGATCCTGTTTATGCCGGTAACCCTGCCCGATATTTCCAATTCGCAGGCCAAACAGTTATTGCAGGTACAGGACAGGATCATTAAAAGTGTACCCGAAGTCAAAAATGTACTGGGCAAAGCCGGCAGGGCAAATACAGCCACGGATAATTCTCCAATCAGTATGGTAGAAACGATTGTTCTTCTAAAGCCCAGGAGCGAATGGCGCAAGGGCATTAAAAAAGAAGACATCATAAATGAACTCAATGCGAAGCTTCAGATCCCCGGGGTGGTAAACGGATGGACCCAACCGATCATCAACCGCATCAATATGCTCTCTACCGGTATCCGTACCGACGTAGGTTTAAAAGTTTATGGGCAGAACCTGGATACCCTCTACGCTTTATCCGGCAGGATGAAGCAGGCACTACAGGGACTGAACGGGGTCAAGGATCTATATGTGGATCCGATTACCGGCGGGCGCTACTTGGATATACAGGTTGATAAGGAAGCAATAGGAAGATATGGACTCAGTGTAGACGATGTAAACCAGGTGGTAGAAAGTGCCCTGGGCGGCATGAACGTTACGCCAACCATTGAGGGCCGGAGGCGCTTCAGCGTAAACCTAAGGCTGGCACAGGATTATCGGAGCAGCCTGGATGAGATCAGGCGCACACTGGTGCAGACCCCATCATTCGGGCCTGTCCCGCTATCTTCGGTTGCCCATATTACCATCAGTGACGGGCCGGCGATGATCCAGTCAGAAAACGCACTGCTGCGCGGAACGGTACTCTTTAATGTACGTGGCCGTGATCTGGGCAGTACAGTCAAAGAAGCGCAGGATAAACTGAACGGTATGGCGAAAACCCTGCCCAAGGGATATTTTATAGAATGGAGCGGACAGTACGAGAACCTGATCCGTGCCGAACGTACGTTGAAGCTCGTTATGCCCATTGTGCTGCTGATCATTTTCGCCTGCCTGTATTTTGCTTTTCATTCGATAAGGGAAGCCTTCTTCAGTCTTATCTCTATCCCCTTTGCCCTGATCGGCGGGGCATATATGGTTTATTTTTTTGGTGTGCATTTATCTGTTGCTGTTGCAGTAGGTTTTATTGCCCTGTTCGGTATTGCCGTTGAAACGGGGATCGTGATGGTCATATACCTCAATGATGCCATGCAGCGGCTGGTCGCGGAGAAAGGTAATTCCAGCGAAACAATCAGTAAAGAAGACCTGCGGACCTATGTGATGAACGGCGCGGTAAAGCGGCTGCGCCCAAAACTGATGACTGTCTGCGTCGCCCTATTTGGTCTGGTTCCGGTATTATGGGCTACAGGGACAGGAAGTGACGTGATGCTGCCGATCGTGCTTCCCATGATTGGCGGTGTATTAACCTCTTCAACGCATATACTCCTTGTTACCCCACTCATTTTTCTAATGGTCAAAGAGCACGAACTCAGGAAGTATGGCAAACTGGAAGTGCTGGACGTAAAAGAATAAAGCCATGAAAATAAATCATCGAATAATATACGGCCTATTGTTGTGTACCCTTAGCTTAACGGTTAAGGCACAGCAGGAATACCTATCATTGGACAGCGTGCTGGCAAGGGTTGCGGCCAACCCCTTATTGCGGACTTACGACGCGCAGATCAATGCGCAGAATGCCTACGCGGGCTCTGCCAGAAGCCTGGATGCCCCAAAGCTGAGCGCAGGACAGTACCAGACGCCTTATCAGCTTAAGCCCGATGGCGGTTCCTTTATGGTTACTGCCGATCAGATGTTCACCAACCCGGCCAAGCTCCGTGCAAAGGAAAACTACATGAAAAGCATATCCAGGGTTACCGCCGAAGAAAAGAAATACATGAACAACCAGTTGAACGCACAGGCCAAACAATATTATTTTGAGCGGGCAATCCTGGAAAAGAAACTGGCACTTTTGGATAACACCAGTGGCTTACTGGAATACATGTTAAAGGCTTCCAATATCCGGCTTACCTATGGAAAGGAAAAACTGGATAATATCTATAAGACCAAAGCTGAACTGTTTCAACTGGACAATAGCCGGGAAGAAATTAAAAGTGAAATCAAACAGAAAAATATCCTGCTCAATACACTGATGAACCGGGACAAGGGGCAGGATTTTATGGTAGACACGAGTCTTGTGGTCAGGGATTATGCGGCTACAGTGACCGATACGGCTACACTTGCATCGGTACGGAGCGATATCAGGGGGATTGATCGCAGTATAGAACTGCAACAGCTTAATGCCAAAGTAGAATACAGTAAACGTAAACCCGACTTCGGGCTGCAGGCGGGACATATGTTCAGTTATGGCGGGATGCCCAACCAGTACATTTTAATGGGTTCAATCACCATCCCAATTGCACCCTGGTCTTCCAAGAGCTATAAAGCAAACCTGAAGGGCAATCAATACGAAATAGATCAGCAGCGCGAACGCAAGATCTCGCTCCTCAACCAGGCAGAAGGAGAGCTGGCTGGACTGAAGGCTGCATGGACAGGTAAATCCAGGCAGTTGAAAAACTACCGGCAGAACATTATTCCCGCCCTACAGAACAGTTATAAAACATCGCTCCTCGTCTATGAACAGAATACCGGTGAACTGCTGCCAGTACTGGAAAGCATAAAAAGTCTGCAGACAGCAAGGATAGATGCTTTAGAACGGTTAGGGGAAATATTATTAATACAGGTAGCTTATGAAAAAGAAAATGAAATGCATTAAGATCATATTACCGGTCATTCTTTTTGGTATGTTGCTGATCGCCGCCTGTTCCAATCCTAACCAGGCACCGGTCGGGTCTCAATCCAAAACCGCTGTACAATATACCTGCCCGATGCATCCACAGGTACTGGAGGATCATCCTGGTAATTGTCCGATCTGTGGGATGACACTGGTAAAAAAAGCAGGTCAGGCAAGCGAGGGTTCGGGCATCAGCTTAAAAACAGTTTTGGAGCCTGTTAACAGTACGGTGATCTCCTCGGTGGCTTTTGCCTTGCCCCAAGAAAAAGAAGTGGCCACGCAGGTCTCCGCAGAAGGTTATCTGGATTTTGATACCCGGACATTTAACAATATCGCCTCGCGTTTTTCCGGACGCATCGAAAAGGTGTACATCAAATTTGCCTTTCAGAAGATCCATCCGGGACAGCGCATCTTTGATATATACAGTGCAGATATGGTAACCGCTCAACAGGACCTGATCTATATCGCAAAGAATTCTTCAGGCGAAACCGAGTTGCTCAGGGCTGCTAAGCAAAAACTATTGCTGCTTGGAATGACAGCTGTCCAGGTTGAGCAGGTAGTCAGAACGGGCAAAGCATTTTATAGCTTACCAGTATACAGTGCCTACGAAGGGCATGTCCATGATGCTGCACATAGCCAGATGGCTGGGGCAGTGGGTTCAGACCAAGGCCCTGATTTCAGTCGTAACATGCCCCTTGCTATAAAAGAGGGGATATATGTAGAAAAAGGACAGACTTTGTTCAATGTTGTTGACCCCCATAGGCTGTGGGCCATTATCAAGATTGACAGAAATTCACTGGCCAGCTTACAGTTAAATCAACCGGTTAAGATTACACTACCCGATCTGCCAGGTAAAACGCTATATGGGAAAGTAGATTTTATTGAACCTACCCTTCAGCAAGGTGACAAAACAGTTAGCGTCAGGGTTTATCTGGACAATATGGAACATCAGCTGAAGGTAAACAGTTTAATCAATGCCTCGATAGGGACGGGAAAATCCAAAGGGCTTTGGATACCGAGGTCTGCTCTGCAGGATCTTGGGCAGACAAAAATAATCTGGTTAAAAAAAGGCGGCTCATACTATGCACATAGCGTAAATATTGGGACTTTCAATGGGAACGAAATACAGATAACAAGAGGCCTTTCCGCAACCGATACGCTGGCAGTAGATGCAGGGTATTTAACAGACAGCGAGAGTTTCATCAAAACAAAGGGTCATGAATAATATAAAAAGAATTAACCTGAAAAGGATCTGTGTCTTGCTGTTTGTGGTGCTTTCAGTAAGTATATTCAACAGCTGTAAACAAAAAGTACAGCCGGTGGTAAAAGTAAAAAGCAAATTTTACTATACCTGTTCGATGCATCCACAGATACATGAAGACCATCCGGGCAACTGTCCGATCTGTGGTATGAAGCTGATCAAAGTTGAGCTTACTGGTTCAGGGAATTCAGCCACGGAAAAAATAACATTAACCGCAAGTCAGATCCAGTTAGCCGGAATAATGGTTGATACAGTAAGGAAAGAAAATACAGGGGGTGAAAAACTGCTGACCGGAACTGTTGTTACAGATGAAAGTAGGGCAGAAGAGATCAGTGCAAGAATAGCCGGACGGATACAGCGTTTATTTGTTAGGTCTGTAGGAGAGAAAATAACAATTGGTCAGGCAGTGTATTCCATTTATAGTGAAGACCTCTTATCGGCCGAAAAAGAATACCTTTTGGCAAGACAGCAACAGAAAGTTTTAAATAATCCCGATGTAGATTATGAGGCCCTGATCAAGACAGTAGAGCACAAATTATTATTGTGGGGGCTGAACACCGCCCAGATCAAAAGCCTTTCTTCTTTATCCAAAGCATCGGCAACAGCTACCATATACAGTAAGGTCAATGGAACGGTAAGTGATATAGCGGTCCATGAAGGTGACTATGTAACCGAAGGGATGGCTATATTAAAAACCCAAGGGTTGAACAGTCTATGGATAGAGGCGCAGTTATATGCCAGCGAAAGCGGAAACTATAAGGAAAATGACATGGTGAATGTCTCTTTTCCAGACCTGAACGGACAGGTTATTAAAGGTAAGGTCGGATTTTTAAATCCTGAACTATCAGATGAATCTAAGGTTGTGCTCATCCGGATCGCAGTTCCAAATACGCAAGGGCTGATCAGGCCGGGGATGTTGGCATACATTTCCATTGATAATGGAAAACAGAATGCTGTTGCTGTGCCCAGATCTTCAATACTCGCAGGAGGTAAAGGCAATAAGGTATGGATCAAAAATAGTGATGGAAGTTTTTCTGGAAGAAAGGTCAGTACCGGAGCAGGGAACGAGGGTTATGTGCAGGTATTGTCCGGCATTTCACCAGGTGAAATAGTGGTCACAACTGGAGCCTACCTGTTGGAGAGTGAATCGATATTTAAAAATGGAGGGTAAGGTTATGATTTGGTGCGTCATATGTTATGGATAAATACCCATGGTAAGTAAAATTTGGCATAGTATGTAACTTGATTGCGCTAAATACTGTCTGGACTTTGTAGAAAAGCAAATCCAGCATTTGACAGGTCGGAGTCGGCGAAACGAAATTACTTTTCGAGGGGCCGAAAAATATTGAAACAAGTTCAATGTCAGAAATTTGAGGTGATTTTCTAATATAATTATATAAAAGATATGGAAAATTATATAAATTTAATTTCGCATCTTTATATAGATTTGTAGTCTGATGAAAACCAAAGCCATCTTTCTTTTAGTGATTTTTCTGCTCAACACTGTTGTTGGCTTTGCCTGTGCAGTTGGAATGGAAAGAGATAATCATGGAGAAAGTGATGTACATGTTTCCTCTAAAAAGAATAATCACAAACATGATCATCAGCATAAAGGGGCACATGTGCATAAACACAGCGCTTCAAATGGACCGAATCTTTCAAAAGAAGAACCCTGTTGCAAGACTCTGGTCAACGACCTTGTGGTTCAGGGGAAGCTTGTTCCCCAAAGCGTTAAAAACCAGGTTATCCTACCTGTTCTATTGCTTCCAGATTATCATTACAATTTTTTAATTCCTTCTGTCAAACTGGTTCTCAAAAAGAGTGTTTACGCCGGACAGCGGGAGCGGCCACCCAATAGGGACATCCGGATAACCATCAATAGCTTTCAGATATAAGATTTCACCACGAATTACCAATAGAGCCCGTGTTACATTGACATGGTGCCTGACTTTCGCGCGGACAAAACTCCTGCGGAAATAGCGTAAACATTTAATCTTAAAATCATGAAAAAAATATTTCTTCTGGTTGTCCTATTGGCAATCGTTTTCACTGGCCGCGTCATTGCGCAAAATAGCCAGACACAGTCACTTTTAACTTCTTATTACGATATCAAAAATGCATTGATAAATGCAGATGCGACAGTCGCCGCCTCAAAAGCCGCTGAGTTTTCCAAAGAGTTGGTCAATATGGACATGAAATCAATGGCAGAAGCCGATATGAATATATTTATGGGTTTGAAGGATAAGCTTGCCTTTGATGCCAAACACATATTGGAGAGTAAGGATATTGCCCATCAGAGAGAACATTTCGCAACTTTTTCTGCCAATCTTTTTAAACTGGCGAAAGCGGTTAAACTCACCAAAGCGCCTGTTTATTATGCCTACTGTCCGATGAAAAAGAGCTATTGGCTTTCTGATAACGCTGGCATCAAAAACCCTTATTTCGGTAAGCAGATGCTGACCTGTGGTGCAGTAAAAGAGACTATCAAATAATTCATATTGTTATTGAACGGACATTTAGCATTGAGATGTTTTGGTCCGTTCAATATAGCTGTGCATATATTCTACATACAGCTCGAAATAATTTATTCAAAATATATCAATAACAATGAAAACATTAATATATAGCCTTCTGGGCCCACTATTTTTCCTTGCCGCCTGTACAAATGGCAAAAATGAAAAGCAAGATTCTGCTGTAGCGGATTCCACGACCAAAAATGTTTCTAGGGAAACCAATAAGGTAAAAAAAAACCAAACGGCTGCGCTTTTATCCGGCTATCTGAAACTGAAAAATGCCCTTACCACGGACGATGATAAACAAGCTGCTGCCGCAGGCAGTGAAATAGTCGCAGGGTTCGCCAGTTTTGATGAAAAATCATTGACCTCGGAGCAGGCCAGGGCATATAGCGATATTCGGGATGATGCCAAGGAGCACGCAGAGCATATCGGTTCCAATGCAGGCAATATTGCCCATCAACGTGAGCATTTCGATATGCTGAGCAAAGACATGTACGACATGATCAAGCTCCTTGGCACTGACAAGCCCCTGTATGTTGACCGTTGTCCCATGTACAACAACAACAAGGGTGCGATGTGGGTGAGTGAGGTAAAGGAGATCAAAAACCCTTACCTTGGAAAAACGATGCCGACCTGTGGTACTGTTAAGGAAGAACTGAAATAGCACAAAAATGACGGGCATAAAGAAAATCTTTCTTGGGCTATTAGTTATCTTCCTGCTTATGCAGATCTTACAGCCTGCACGCAATAAAAGCGCGCAGGTTATGCCTCAGGATATATCCACACTTGTTCCTGTGCCTGATGATGTACAGGGGATACTTAAAAAATCATGTTATGACTGTCATAGCAACAACACAGAATATCCATGGTATGCCTATGTTCAGCCGCTTCACTGGTACCTTAACAGTCACATACGATCGGGAAAAGAGGAGCTAAACTTTAATGAATTCGCCGGCTATACCTTGCGAAGGCGTCAGAACAAACTTCGGGCCATAGAAAATAGCTTAAAAGATGGTACAATGCCGCTTTCTTCTTATATCATGATCCACAGAAATGCAATATTAGATCCGAGGGAAAAGTCGATACTCATAAAGTGGGTACAGGATTCAAGGGATAGTTTGACCAGAAAGAATCTCACTGCTCTTTAAATTAACAAAGAAATGAAAAATATATTAACAGTCTTTTTATTGATACTCTATTCTGTGGTTTCCGCCCAGGATATGAAGGGAATGAAAACGGACAAGAACGGCAGTGCTGGTCAGTCCAGGGTGATCTATACCTGTGTGATGCACCCGGAAATACAATCGGAAAAACCCGGGAACTGTCCAAAGTGCGGAATGAAGCTTATCCTGCAGAAAGGTAAAGCGGATAAGGCAAAGACAGCTGATCTACTCAATAAGAAACAGGAAGCAAAAAAGGGGGCTATGGAAGTCATGAAAATGCCGGCAGAAAAATTGGAAAGTAAGCCGAAACCAGAATCAGTAACCTATACCTGCCCAATGCACCCCGAGATCCATGATTCCAAACCTGGCAACTGTCCCAAATGTGGGATGAAGCTTGTTAAGGAAAAGCCCAAGGCTAACCCTGAGAAGAATGGGGAAATAAAGGAAAGTTCCAAAAAGAGTGAGGATATGGGTGATATGGCGGGCATGGCAATGGATGATAACGGTTCTGACATGGAAAATATCAAAACTGCAAAGGCTAATTTGGGCCCGATTAGAACCGTTTCGAATAAATTTCCGCCACGCACCGTGCGTTATGATCTTTACATAGCCGATACAACGGTAACTTATGGAAAAAAATCAAAGCGGGCAATTGCGGTAAACGGACAGATTCCTATGCCGACACTGACCTTTACGCAAGGCGATACCGCACTGATCTACGTGCATAATAATCTTGACGAGGAAACCGCACTGCACTGGCACGGACTTTTTCTTCCGAACAAGATGGACGGTGTTCCTTTTCTGACCCAAATGCCGATCAAACCGCACGCTACTTACATCTATAAGTTCCCCATCGTCCAGCATGGAACGCACTGGTACCACAGCCATAGCGGCCTTCAGGAACAGATAGGTATGTATGGGGCATTTATAATGAACAAACGTACGGAGTGGGATATTCCAACCCTTCCAGTAGTCATTAGCGAATGGACAGATATGAAGCCCGAGGAGGTTCATAGAAGCCTGAAAAATGCCAACGACTGGTTTGCAATCAAAAAAGGGACTACCCAGAGTTATGCAGAAGCGATCAGGACCGGACATTTTAAAACAAAGGTAGCCAATGAATGGAAGCGCATGAATGCCATGGATGTGAGCGATGTGTATTATGAAGCCTTTCTCATCAATGGGAAAAATCAGAACGAACAGCCGCAGTTCAAGGCTGGGGACAAGGTAAGGCTGCGTATTGCAAATGGGGGTGCCTCAGATTATTTCTGGCTTAAATATGCAGGGGGCAAGATTACCGTTGTGGCGACTGATGGAAATGATGTGGAGCCTGTAGAGGTCGACAGGCTGATTATAGCGGTTTCCGAAACCTATGATGTAGTGGTCACGATTCCGGAAAATAAGAGCTATGAATTTTTGGTCACTCCTGAAGACCGTACGGGATCAGCATCGCTATGGCTGGGCAAGGGAGAAAAGGTGCATGCAGAGAAAATGCCCAAACTGAAATATTTTGCCGGAATGAAGATGATGAACGATATGATGGATATGAGCGGCAATATGGTACAGATGGAAGGCATGAAGATGCAGAACCAGCTTATGGATATGAATACGGTGATGTACCCGGAGGTAACCGGCGAAGAAAATCCGAAAACAGAGAAAAAAATGAAAGGGATGCCGGGTATGCAGATGTCTGTTGACAAGACCATGGCAGGGATGAATATGGAGGCAGAAACCGCCGATATCGTTACTCTGAACTATAATATGCTTCGAGATCCAAAGAAAACAACCCTGCCAAAAGGCCCATGGAAGGAACTCAAGTTTGACCTTACGGGAAATATGAACCGTTACGTCTGGACGCTGGATAACAAAACTGTTTCTGAAAGCGATAAGATACTGATAAAAAAGGGCGAAAATGTTAGGATAATCCTTTACAACAACAGTATGATGCGCCATCCTATGCACCTTCACGGCCATGACTTCAGGGTAATTAACCGGCAGGGAGAATATGCCCCAATGAAGAACATTATCGACATCATGCCCATGGAGCGGGATACCCTTGAATTTGCAGCAACAGAGCCAGGAGGCGACTGGTTCTTCCACTGCCATATTCTCTACCATATGATGAGCGGTATGGGAAGGGTATTCAGTTATGAGAATTCTCCGCCTAATCCCGAAATTCCGGACCCCAAGCTGGCACAGCGAAAACTTTTCAGTGATGACAGGGCATTTCATCCAATGGCACGGGTTGGGATTGAAACAAACGGAAGTGATGGTGAGTTTATGCTCGCCAATACCCGTTACCGCTTTACCACTGAATGGCGGATTGGGTTTGACAAGGAAATGGGCTATGAAAGTGAAAGTCATTTTGGAAGATATATCGGGCGAAACCAATGGCTATTGCCCTATGTCGGATGGGATTTTAGAAAAAGAACGGTTGATCCCTTGGACAAGAATGTTTTCGGGCAATCACTTTCGCCGGGAAACAATCTTTTCGGGCAGGGAAATACCAAAAATTTCAGGCAGGTATTTCATTTGGGAGTTCAATATACCCTACCGCTGTTGATCGTTGCAGATGCTTCCCTCGATCACAAGGGGAATGTCAGGTTTCAGCTGATGAGGGAAGATATCCCTGTTTCCAAAAGACTGCGCTTCCAGTTTATGGTCAATACCGATAAGGAATATATGGCCGGATTCAGGTACATCGTTACGAAGTACTTTGGGCTTTCAACACATTACGACAGTGATATGGGCTATGGCGCCGGATTGACATTAAGCTACTAACAAATCAAAAACATGGAACACACCTATAAAATAACCGGAATGAGCTGTCAGGGCTGTCGGAGCAAAGTTGAAAATGTGCTGAATGCGATTGATGGCGTTTCTGCACAGGTAACCCTTGAACCTGCTGAAGCCGTCATAACTATGCAAGAACATATCCCCATAGAAAAGCTGCAGGAGGCTCTTTCTGCCGCCGGACATTATGGTATTGAAATGGCAGTTCAGGGAAAACATGTTCTAAATTCGTCAGAACATCATAATCAGGATCATTCAGCCAATGAGCAAAGTCCCGCGGCTCAAAATGATGATAAAAATGAAGAGGGAGGCCTGTTTTATTGTCCTATGCACTGTGAAAGTCAGAAGACTTATGATAAGCCAGGTCACTGCCCTGTATGCGGGATGGACCTGGTAAAACAGCCTGCCAAGAAACAGGCATCTCAATTTACCTGCCCCATGCATCCCGAGATTATCAGGGACAAATCAGGATCATGTCCGCTCTGCGGAATGGACCTGGTGCCTACTGGGACAAACCTTGAAGAAGAAGATAAAACTTATGAAACCCTGCTCAAAAAGTTCAAGATAGCAGCAGGTTTTACCATACCCATTTTTGTTATAGCCATGACTGAAATGATTCCAAATAATCCATTGTTTGATCTATTGGAACTTAAATACTGGAATTGGGTTCAGTTTTTTCTTTCTATTCCGGTGGTCTTTTATGCAACCTGGATGTTCTTTCAGCGGGCATGGCAATCTATAATAACCTGGAAACTGAACATGTTTACACTGATTGGGATTGGTGCCGGGGTTGCCTGGGGCTTCAGTATTGTTGCCCTTCTATTCCCCGGAGTTTTTCCTGATCAGTTTAAAACACATCATGGCACCGTTTTCGTTTATTTTGAGGCGGCAACCGTGATTCTTACGCTGGTACTGCTCGGTCAGCTTTTGGAAGCCCGGGCGCATGGCAAAACCAACAGCGCCATTAAGGAGCTGTTGAAGCTGGCCCCTAATTCAGCAACAAAAGTGGTTGGGGACAAGGAAATATCAGTATCTATTGATGATATTCAGAAAGGAGATCTGCTGAGGGTCAAGCCTGGTGACAAAATTGCGGTGGATGGTAGTATTAAGACCGGGGAAGCTATAATTGATGAATCAATGATCACAGGAGAACCCGTTCCTGTTGAGAAAAAAATAGGCGACAAGGTAAGTTCAGGCACCATCAACGGCAATAAGACTTTTGTGATGCTTGCCGAAAAAGTGGGCTCAGAAACACTGCTGTCACAGATCATCGAAATGGTCAATTCCGCCAGCCGCTCAAAAGCGCCCATCCAAAAGATGGCGGATAAAATCTCAGGTTATTTCGTGCCTGTTGTGGTATTGATTTCCATCGCAACGTTCGTGGTGTGGGCAGTATACGGCCCCGATCCAGCCTACGTTTATGCTTTTGTAAATGCAATCGCGGTATTGATTATTGCATGTCCATGTGCGCTGGGCCTGGCTACCCCAATGTCCGTAATGGTGGGAGTAGGGAAGGGCGCCCAGTCTGGGATACTGATCAAAAATGCGGAATCCCTTGAGAAAATGAATGCGATTGATGTAGCGGTCATCGACAAGACGGGTACGGTTACAGAAGGTAAACCTTCGGTAGAAAAGGTGGTCAGTGTAAATCCAGATTTTTCTCAGAAGAATATACTCGAAAAAATTGTGGCTTTGAACAGCAGCAGCGAACATCCATTGGCTCAGGCAACTTTGCGTTATGGGGAGGAAAACGAAATATCCGTTAAGGCTATATCTGACTTTGAGGCCGTTACCGGGAAGGGAGTAACAGGCAGTCTGAATGGGGAAAGACTGGCTTTGGGGAACCAAAAACTGATGGAGCATGTTAAAGCGGTGATTGATCCAAGTCTGGCCGAGCAGGTTAGTGCCGCTCAAAGGCAGGGTAAAACAGTTTCTTATTTGGCGGTTGAAAATCAGGCAGTGGGGTTTGTCGTGATTTCGGATAAGATCAAGCCTTCCAGCGCAGCTGCGATTCTAAAGCTCCAGCAGGAAGGCATCAAGGTGATTATGTTTACCGGAGACAATGAGGATACAGCGAGGGCAGTAAGCTCAACTTTAAATCTGGATGGTTTCAAAGCTCAGATGTTACCGGAAGATAAGCTGAATGAAATAAAAAAACTACAGGCCCAAGGCAAAAAGGTAGCCATGGCAGGTGACGGCATCAATGATGCCCCTGCACTTTCCCAGGCTGATATCGGGATTGCGATGGGCACGGGAACGGATGTAGCGATCCAGAGCGCCGCGATTACATTGGTGAAGGGAGATTTAAACGGGATCGCAAAAGCAAGGTTGTTAAGCCATAACGTTATGGCAAATATCAAAGGAAACCTGTTTTTTGCCCTGGGATACAATATATTGGGCATTCCGATAGCGGCAGGTATTTTATATCCGTTTTTTGGAATTTTACTTTCTCCAATGATCGCTGCACTCGCGATGAGCTTTAGCTCGGTTTCAGTTATATTAAATTCCCTGAGATTGAGAAATGCCAAAATCGACTGATATTTTTTAATTAAGAAATAAGGTAGATGCTGTTACCGATGGACGTTATTGAAGTACCTAATAGATCGCAGGCTTTGGTTTTTTCAAGCGGATGAAAACGTAAAATGCAGCTTTTTGATTTTCTAGTCAGCACAAATAAAAATCAAATTAATTTTGGGTTATTGATTTTATATCGTAATATTGCGATATAAAATTATGGGACTTACAAGATCAGAAATATTCACCGACGAGCAGAACCAGCTTTCCACACTGCTGAAAGCAATTGCGCATCCTGCCCGCATCGCCATCCTGCAAAGGATCCTTATATCCAATACCTGTATCTGCGGGGATCTGGTAGAGGAATTGGGCTTAGCACAGGCAACCATTTCGCAACACCTTAAAGAACTTAAAACAGCCGGGATCATTCAGGGAACGATCGAAGGCGTGAGTGTCTGCTATTGTATCAACCCTAAAACCTGGAAATTATTGGAAGAACAGTTGGGTACATTCTTTGGCTCGTACAAAGGCGAAACCAGCTGCTGCTAACCTTTTTTTATTTATATCAATCGTTAAATTGCAATATTATGAACAATGCAGAATTGACTAACTGGCAAACATTCAAAGCCACATTAGAACAACATCCAGAACTGATCCTTCAATTCCAGTATGCGGAAGGTAAGTGGGTAGACGCTTCATACCATATTACCGAAATCAAACAGGCACCGATCGTATCTGTGGATTGCGGAGGAAAAATGAATACCTGGACAGAAATTATCGTACAGCTTTGGGAGCCATCCGTACAGGAAAGCGAAAGGGCCATGCAGGTTAGCAAAGCGTTGTCGATTGTAAGTCTGGTAGAAAAATCTTTACCACTTAACCCCCTGGGAACCGTTAAGATAGAGTTTGGAAACTCACAGTTTGATACCAGACAGATGTATTCCGGCGAATTTTTGATCGATGGCGATAACCTGATCGTTAACCTGATCCCTGATTTTACGCAGTGCAAAGCAATCGGACGTGGGGGAAGTTGTGGAACAACAGAAACAGGGGAAGAATGCTGTGCACCAGCGGTGAAAGAAGAAAAACCAAAATTACAGATGGTAAACCTTGCTGGGGCGGGACAGACCTGTGAACCCGGTTCGGGCTGCTGCTAATCAGCGTATGGAAATTATAGAATTACTCCCCTTGCACTGGGAAGAGGTTAGAATTATTTATCTACAAGGTATCGCCACTAAGCAGGCTACCTTTCAGACCGATGCCCCGGCATGGGAAGAATGGGACAAAGGCCACCTGGCTGGTCTCCGCTATGTTGCTATCATTGATGGTAACGTGGCAGGCTGGGCAGCTTTAACCCCTGTTTCAGGCAGATGTGTCTATGCAGGGGTAACAGAAGTGAGCGTTTATATACATGAAGGCTATCGAGGTAAAGGGATAGGTGGGGCGCTATTGCAAAAGCTGGTTACCGAAAGTGAGGCCAGTAACATCTGGACGCTGCAATCAGGCATCTTTCCTGAAAATACGGGTAGTATCGCCCTGCACGAAAAGCTTGGTTTTAGAGAAATCGGTTATCGCGAAAAGATCGGCAAGATGGACGGGGTATGGCGGGATACAGTGCTGATGGAACGAAGAAGTAAAATAATAGGACAAGAATAAAAACATGAAAAAAATATTAGTACTCTGCACAGGAAACAGCTGTAGAAGCCAGTTGGCAGAAGGTTATTTAAGGCATTTTGCCGGAGATCAGGTGGAAATATACAGCGCAGGGATTGAAACACATGGCGTAAATCCAAAAGCTATCGCAGTCATGGCAGAAGATCATATCGATATTTCGGGACATACCTCGAACCATGTAGATGAATATGGCGGAATTGATTTTGATGCAGTAATCACTGTTTGCGATAATGCCAATGAAGCCTGTCCTTTCTTTCCGGGAAAAGTAGACCGTTTCCACAAGAATTTCCCTGACCCTGCAAAGGCTACAGGAACGCCAGAGGAAATGATGGACGAATTCAGAAGGGTACGTGAGCTGATCAAAGCCTATTCAGCAGATTTTGTAAACCAGTATATAAACAGATAAACCATGAGTGCAAACAATTGTGCCCCCGTTGAAGAACGAAAAAAACTGGGATTCCTTGACCGTTACCTGACCCTATGGATCTTTATCGCGATGGCGATAGGGGTTGGCATCGGCTATTTTATCCCATCATCTTCCGGTTTTATCAATTCCTTTTCCAGCGGTACAACCAACATCCCACTGGCCATCGGCCTGATCCTGATGATGTACCCGCCACTTGCCAAGGTAAAATATGAAAATATGGGCGAAGTGTTTAAGGATACCAAAGTGTTGAGCGTTTCCCTGGTGCTGAACTGGGTGGTCGGTCCGCTGTTGATGTTCTTTCTGGCCATTACTTTTTTAAGGGACTATCCTGAATATATGGTTGGCCTGATCCTGATCGGGCTAGCACGTTGTATCGCCATGGTGGTGGTATGGAACGAGCTGGCAGAAGGTAACCGCGAATATGCCGCTGGCCTGATCGCATTGAACAGCATCTTCCAGGTATTGTTATACAGCGTGTTTGCCTATATATTCATTACCGTATTGCCACCTTTCTTTGGCCTGAAAAGCCTTGAGGTAAATATAACCATTGGTGAGATCGCAAAAAGCGTGGGCATTTATTTAGGATTGCCATTTGCAATGGGTGTTATCAGCAGATATGCACTGATCAAACTCAAAGGTGAAGACTGGTTCCAGAACAGGTTTATCCCATTTATATCTCCTATAACCCTGATCGCTTTGCTGTTTACCATTGTCATTATGTTCAGCCTGAAAGGTAACCTGATCGTACAGATACCAATGGACGTGGTTCGTATTGCCATACCGCTGGTGATCTATTTCTCTATCATGTTCATCGTCAGCTTTTTTGCAGGCAGGTATTTCGGGGCAGATTATTCTAGAAGTACTTCCATTGCCTTTACTGCCACTGGTAACAATTTTGAACTGG
>Ga0308163_10000825_pt1 | contig 42577 bp, 33 predicted proteins | sample PhyTR1_FD_201037 | JGI IMG/M metagenome (GOLD analysis project Ga0308163, IMG submission 201037) | Phyllosphere microbial communities from UC Gill Tract Community Farm, Albany, California, United States - DLSLT.R1 | ecosystem: Host-associated > Plants > Phyllosphere > Unclassified | place: USA... | reverse complement strand
TAGGTGCGGCGGTGGCCCTTGATCTCGGCTTCATCGCGCATGCCGCCGACGCTGAAGCGGTAGAACGGCCGGCCGAGGGATTCGGCGATGGATTTGCCAACGCTGGTCTTACCCACGCCCGGTGGGCCGACCAGCAGCACGATCGAGCCGCTGATCTCGCCTTTGTACGCACCGACGGCGAGGAATTCGAGGATGCGATCCTTGATGTCGTCCAGACCCGCGTGATGCTTGTCGAGGATTTTGCGCGCGTGCTTGAGGTCGAGTTTGTCCTCGCCGTACACGCCCCACGGCACCGATGTTGCCCAGTCCAGATAATTGCGCGTGACCGCGTACTCCGGCGAGCCGGTTTCGAGGATCGACAGTTTGTGGGTTTCTTCTTCGAGGCGTTTCTGCACCTGCGCCGGCAGGGTTTTGCCTTCGAGGCGTTGCTGGAACTGTTCGAGGTCGGCGCTGCGGTCGTCCTTGGTCAGGCCGAGTTCCTGCTGGATGACCTTGAGCTGTTCCTTGAGAAAGAACTCACGCTGATGCTCGCCGATCTTGCGGTTAACTTCGGCGGAAATTTCTTTCTGCAGGCGCGCGACTTCGACTTCCTTGCGCAGCATCGGCAGGACTTTTTCCATGCGCTTGAGCATCGGCACGCAGTCGAGCACTTCTTGCAGCTCGGGGCCGGTGGCGGAGGTCAGGGCGGCGGCGAAGTCGGTCAGCGGCGATGGGTCGTTGGGGCTAAAGCGGTTGAGGTAGTTCTTCAGCTCTTCGCTGTACAGCGGGTTGAGCGGCAACAATTCCTTGATCGCATTGATCAGCGCCATGCCATAGGCCTTGACCTCGTCGGTCGGCTCGGTCGGCTGATGCGGGTATTCGACTTCGACCAGGTACGGCGGGCGGTGGTGTTTGAGCCAGGTCTTGATGCGCACACGGCTCAGGCCCTGGGCGACAAATTGCAGTTTGCCGTTTTCGCGGCTGGCGTGGTGGACCTTGACCAGCGTGCCGTATTCGGGGAGGGCGCCGGTGTCGAAGTGGCGCGGGTCTTCCTGGGGCGTGTCCATGAAGAACAGGGCCAGGGAGTGGTGTTCGGATTTGCTGACCAGTTCGAGGGTTTCGGCCCACGGCTCTTCATTGACGATGACCGGCAGGACCTGAGCCGGGAAGAACGGACGGTTGTGGATGGGGATGATATAGACCTTGTCCGGCAGGTTTTGCCCGGGCAGCGCCAGGCCGGTGCCGGAGGAGGTGTGTTCGATGTGGTCGGTTTCGTAATCGTCGTGGTTGTCCGGGCGATCTTGCTGGTCGGTCATGGGGCACCTGCGCAATGGGGTATGGGGTGTTAGATGGGGCAGGGGTGGGGTGGTTTCAATGGGGCGGGTGTGTTTCTGCGTGTGTGTTCAGGTTTGCAAAGTTTTTGACCTTGTTAACCTTGGCGGCCTTTGGTCGGCACGGATGCCTAGTGGAATCTAACAATGTCTGTGCATAACTAGCGAAAACGCGAGTGTTGGTTAGCTTTAACTATTAAATGGAGTTTTGATGGGTTCCGTTCGGCTTATTTCGAACTGGCCTTGAGTCCCTGTAAGTTCTGACAGTAGACAACTGACTCAATCGTCCGAAGATTGCAGTTCGATTTCGAACGCCAGAGCGGTGTTCGAGAATTTACCAACGTCAAGGAATCGAACCATGAGTCATACCGATACGAAATACAGGGATTTCATCATTCGCGAATATTCTTCCGACACGCCGGGTTTGCGTTTCCAGGTGATCTACAGCGAAACGGAAAAGAGTTTGTTGCTGGAGACCCGCAAGCACGCCGAGCAACTGATCATTGATCGATTGCAAGGGATGGCAAATGGAGGAAAAGCCTTTTGATGCTGTCGGGTCAACGCTGACGACGAGCGTTCGAAGGTTGCGATCTTTTGATTTTTTCTTGAAAGCACCGAATTGCCCAAGGCGAAGTGGACAGACTTCATTGACGCCATACACCTGGGTGCGAATGGAGCATGTTGGGCAGTCCTCCATGTAAAAAGGCGCCCCCCCTCACAGGGTGGCGCCTTCTTTTTTACCGCCAGCTAACGCTTATTCCGGCAGTTTGTACGCAATGATGTAGTCACCCATCTTGGTGCCCAGCGAGCCGTGACCGCCGACAACGAGCAGCACGTATTGCTTGCCGTCCTTGCCGGTGTAGGTCATCGGAGTCGCTTGGCCGCCTGCAGGCAGACGCGATTTCCACAGTTCTTTACCGGTATTCACGTCATAGGCGCGCAGGTACTGGTCGAGGGTGCCGCTGAGGAAGCCGACGCCGCCGGCAGTGACCATCGAACCGCCCATGCTCGGTACGCCGAGGGTGAAGCCGATCGGGATTGGCGAGCTGTCGCGGCTGGTGCCGTTCTTGCGTTTCCACACGACTTTGCCGGTGGTCAGGTCGATACCGGCGACGTAGCCCCAGGCTGGGGCCTGGCACGGTACGCCCAGTGGTGACATGAACGGGTGCATGATCACCGCGTATGGCGCGCCGGTGTTTGGCTGCACGCCCGAGGTTTCGCTCTCGCGCTTGCTGCCGGCTTCGACTTGCTCGCGTGGGACCATTTTCGAGACGAAGGCCATGTAGTTCGGGCTGGTGAACAGCAGCTGGCGAACCGGGTCGACCGAGACGCCGCCCCAGTTGAACACGCCGACGTTACCCGGATAGATCAGGCTGCCCTGTTCCGATGGCGGGGTGTACTGGCCTTCGTAACGCAGTTCCTTGAACTGGATGCGGCACAGCATCTGGTCGAACGGGCTCGCGCCCCACATGGCTTTTTCGGTCAGTTCCGGGGCCAGCAGGTTGAGATCCGAACGGGCCTGTGTCGGTGCGGTGTGGTCGCCTTTGACAGCGCCTTGCGGTACCGGGATTTCCTTGATCGGAATGATCGGCGTGCCGTCACGACGGTCGAGGACGTACAGGCTGCCCTGTTTGGTCGGGGCGATCAGCGCAGGTTTCACGCCGTCGGCGGTTTTCATGTCGAGCAGGGTAGGCTGGCTGCCCACGTCCATGTCCCACAGGTCATGGTGGGTGAACTGGTAGTTCCAGCGCACTTTACCGGTGGCCAGGTCCAGGGCGACGAGGCCGGCGCTGAATTTCTCCGCGCCCGGGGTGCGATTGCCGCCCCATTGGTCAGGGGTCTGGTTGCCCAGTGGCAGGTAGACCATGCCGAGTTTTTCATCGACGCTGGCCAGCGACCACATGTTCGCCGAGTTGCGGCTGTAGGTTTCGCCCGGGGCCAGAGGCTCGGTGGCGTCCGGCTTGTCGCTGTCCCAGTTCCACACCAGGTGACCGTCGCGCACGTCGAAGGCGCGGATCACGCCCGATGGCTCGTTGGTCGATTCGTTGTCGGTGACGTGACCGCCCATGATCACCAGATCACGGGTAATCGCTGCTGGCGAGGTGGAGTAGTAGCCGCCGGCGGTGAACGGGCCGATGCCTTGGGTCAGGTCAACCACGCCTTTGTTGCCGAAGCCTTCGCAGATCTTGCCGGTGTCGGCGTTCAACGCAATCAGGCGGGCGTCAGCAGTAGGCAGGTACAGACGACGCGGGCAGGCTTGAGCGACGGCCTGGCCGGCTTCGGAGATGACGGCCGAGCCAGCGTTTTCAGACTTGGCATAGGCGGCTTCGTCATAATACGACACGCCACGGCAGGTCATGTGGGCGAAGCCCTTGAAGCCGACCGGGCTCTTGATCTGTGGATCGAAGCTCCAGATTTCCTTGCCGGTGTCCGGGTCCAATGCCAGCACTTTGCTGTGCGCGGTGCAGGCGTAGACCATGCCGTTGGCTTTGAGCGGGGTGTTTTCGTTGGTCAGCTCGACCGGGTCATCGGCGGTTGGCAGGTCGCCGGTCTGGATGCGCCAGGCTTCTTGCAGCTTGCCGACGTTTTCCGGGGTGATCTGCTTGAGCGGCGAGTAGCGGTCACCGAACTCGGTGCGACCGTACGCCTGCCAGTCGCCATCCGGCATGGCCGGTGCGGTGCTGGTCATGTCCGCGCTGTTGCGGCCCAGTTCACCAAAGGTTTCGCCCGGGTGGGTGAACAGGCTGGCCAGAGCGGTAACGCCGGCCAGGATAACCGCCACGGTCAGACCGCCAGTGCCGATTTTCGCCGGGCCGTTGAGCAGCAGCGGACGACGGAACCACGGCAGCAGCATCACGAAGCCGAGGACAAACCACAGCGCCAGACGCGGCACCAGTTGCCACCAGTCCAGACCGACTTCCCACAAGGCCCACACCGTGCTGGCAAACAGCACGATGGCGTACAGGCCCAGCGCCGCGCTGCGGCGCATCAGCAGCAGGATGCCGCTCAGCGCAATGCCGATACCGGCCAGCAGATAGTAAAGCGAGCCGCCGAGCATGCTCAGCTTGACTCCCCCGGCCAGCATGGCCAGGCCCATCAGTAGAAGAAGGATGCCGAGCAGGCCCGGTAGCAGACGGCCCCGACTCGAAGCACTTTCGGTGCTCATAGTGTGATTCTCCGTGACGTTTATGTAGTCCCGCGCTGTAGTCACTTTAGATGACGATTTGGCGCAGGCATGGTTCAGATAAAAACTTGTTCGGCTAACGAAATGCATTCCTGTGGGAGCGAGCCTGCTCGCGAAAGCGGTGTATCAGGCAACACTGCAGCGACTGACAGGCCGCCTTCGCGAGCAGGCTCGCTCCCACAGGGGTTAGCTGTGATCTTTAGAACGACGACTGGATCTTGATCCCGCCGATCAGGGCGTCGTCGACGTCGTTCACGCCACCGGGGTGGCGGATGTATTGCAGGTTCGGGCGCACGGTCAGCCAGTTGGTTACGTGCACGCCGTAATACAGCTCGGCGCTGTATTCGGTGTCCTGCGGTGGCAGGAAGGCCGGATTGTCGTAGTCGTAGACGGCGTTGGCGCGGTTGGTCATTTCGGCGTTCTTGCGATAGGCCGGGTTGACGTGCACACGAGCGAGGGCGAAACCGATGTCATCCTTGGCGCGGGCATCGAACGGACCTTTGTAGGTCAGGCCGGCCTGCACGTAGTTGTCGATGGCATTGGTTTTCTTGTCATGCATCGTCGCGTTGGCAAACAGGCTCAAGCCGCGCGAGTGGTCGCTGGTGATGCTGGTGACCTGCTGCTGCACGCCCAGCCATACGCCGTGCTTGCTCGACGCGCTGCGGTAGGCTTCGCCGCTCAGCGCTGCCGGTTGGTCATTGCGGTCTTTATAGACGTCAGAAGCCTTGGCATTGCTGTAGTAATAACCGGCGCGGTATTCGCCCGGCAGGCCGTTGAGCTTCGGCGTCCACACCAGTTCGACCGGCAGGATCGCGCCCTGGGTGCCGCTGCCGCTGAGTTTGAAACCGTTGCCGCGATCAAGGTTCGACGGGTTCTGCTCATAGGCGCCGAGCTGCGCGTACAGCTCGGGCTTCAGGTGATATTTGACCCGCAGCGCCCATTGGCTGACCGGCCAGTTGTACCAGATGCCGCCGACCCAGTTGCCGACCTGCGAGCCGCAGAACGCGAGGTTCTGGAAGTCGCAAGGAAAGCTGTTGAAGTCTTCGCCTTCGCCGAACCGGCCGACCTTGATGTCGAGCTTCTGATCGAAGAATTTCTGCTGATACCACATCTGCGTCAGGCGCGTGGTCTGGCCACGGCCCCAGACTTCCTGGGCGGAAGTGAAGCCGCCAACGCGCGGGTCGTTGATGCGGTCGTTGCTGATGTTGTTGCCGCTGCGTTTGGTGATGGTCAGCTGAAATTCGGCGTCGTTCCAACCGAGGATCTTCTGCAGATCCAGATGGGTGCCGAGGCCGAACTGGTCGCTGTAGCGGGCAGTGCGGTCGTGATCGTAACCGCCGTGCAGGTTGCTGCCCATTTCGCCGGTGTAATCGAGTTTGAAGTCGTAGCCTTTTTCCGCAAGTTCTGTGCGCGTGCCGTTCCAGTCACCGAGCATGTACGGTGATTCACTGTCGAAGGCCGGCGCCGCGTGGGCACAGGTCGCCAAGCCAAGGGCGGTGCAGCCGCCAAGGGTGCGCAGGGCAGAGATAGCGCTGTCTCGGGAGAAGGAAAAGTCAGGCATGAAGAAGTCTTTTTTTGATGTTTTTCGAGTGCAGGCCGAGGGCTTCAGATTGTCGCAGGCAGTGAAGCGTTTCAGCGGAAGGGCGGCAGGATAATGATCTGTAACAAATTGAGAAAGCGCTTTTGCAGACATGCAGCGTTTCGGATTCGGTAACAGTGCGGCAAACGGGCGCATTGTGAGCCGGGCCACAGCCTGCGATCTTCCCGGGTTGGCCTACATTTGCAGGAAGGCCTTCCACCTGCTCTGCCCCTCGGCTAAGGTGCGCGGCTTCTGCATATCACTTCGCCCAAAGGCCCGGCATGAACGAACAATCCCCCGATCCGCTGCACGGCGTGACCCTCGAACAGATCCTCAACGCACTGGTGACTCACTACGAGTGGTCGGGTCTGGCCGAGCGTATCGACATCCGTTGCTTCAAAAGCGATCCGAGCATCAAGTCGAGCCTGACCTTCCTGCGTAAAACCCCATGGGCGCGGGAAAAGGTCGAACGCCTGTACGTGAAGCTGATGCGCACCAAGCGACCGCTCTGAGATGAACAGCGCGAGGCGCCGACGCCTGATCACCGGCCTGGCCGTGTTGGGCTGGGCGGGGCTGGCAATTCAGCTGTACCTGATTCTCTACGCACGATTGAGCATCGGCGCCAGCCTGCTGGGCGGGCTGGTGAGTTTCTTCAGCTACTTCACCATATTGACCAACACCCTGGTGGCGACGGTGCTGACCTGCGCGGTCAGCGAGCGCGAATCCGCCGCGCGGCGCTGGTTTCTGCAACCGTGGGTCAGCAGCGGGATCGCGGTGAGCATCGCCGTGGTCGGTCTGGCCTACAGCATCCTGCTGCGGCACTTGTGGCACCCCGAAGGCTGGCAGTTTGTTGCCGACGAATTGCTCCACGACGTCATGCCATTGCTGTTTCTCGGCTATTGGTGGCGCTGCGTCCCCAAAGGCACGTTGCGCCTCTGGCACTTGCCGCTGTGGCTGATCTATCCGCTGGTTTATTTCATCTACGCCTTGCTGCGCGGGCATCTGCTCGGCGCCTATGCGTATCCGTTCATTGATGTGGCGGCGTTGGGTTATCCACAGGTGCTGGCGAATGCCGGGGGGATATTGGTGGGGTTTGTGCTGGTGGGGTTGCTAGTGACTGGTCTGGATCGATTTCGGCCGTAACGATCAAAAGATCGCAGCCTTGGGCAGCTCCTACATTTGGAATGCATTCCCCTGTAGGAGCTGCCGAAGGCTGCGATCTTTTGCTTCTCGGATTTACTCTTCCTCGGAAGTGCCTTCCGCCCGCCAGTAGCCGGCCGCCTTGATGAACTGTTCATCGAGCCCATGCTCATCGATCAGCACCCGGCGGATCTGCCGTGAGACCTTGGTCTCGGTCGCCACCCACGCGTAAAGATTGCCCTTGGGCACCTGCAGTTGTTTGACCGTGGTCAGCAGGTTGTCCTTGCCACCTTCGCGCAGCACCCAGATCACATTGAACTGCGCCGCACTTTCCAGCACTTGCTGCTCGGCGCCGTTTTCCACTTCGATCACCACCAGCGCCCGGCGATTTGCCGCCAGACCTTCGAGGCGGCGGGCGATGGCGGGGAGGGCGGTTTCGTCGCCGATCAGCAGATAGCTATCAAAGATGTCCGGCACGATCATCGACCCGCGTGGCCCGCCGATATGCAGGAACTGCCCCGGTTGCGCCTGCTCTGCCCAAGTCGAGGCAGGGCCGTCGCCGTGCAGGACGAAATCGATGTCCAGCTCCATTTTTTCCAGGTCGTAACGACGCGGGGTGTAGTCGCGCATCTCGGGCATCGGCCCGTTGTCCTTGCCGGCGCCCAGTTGCATCGTCTCCAGCGCCGCCGCTTGTTCGGCGTTCTGCGGGAACAGCAGTTTGACGTGATCGTCCGTGCCCAGGCTGATGAACCCGGCCAGTTCCGGCCCGCCGAGGGTGATGCGGCGCATGCGCGGGGTCAGGTCGGTGACGCGCAGCACTTCAAGTTTGCGCCGTTTGATTTCGTGCATCACGCGGTGAATGGTTTGAGTATCGACTGCAGTCATTCGGCTTTCTCCGTGGCAGGTTGAACGGCAGGGCCGTCGACGATGGCTTTGGCGGTGTCATTGAGCAGGTCGCGTACGCGCAGGATTTCCTCGGCGCTCCAGCGCCCGTGGTGCAGCTGCAAGGCATGACGCAGGTTGTGCACCGCTTCGTGGATTTCCGCCGGACGATCATGACCGCGCAGCGAGCGCTTGCTGACATCGATGCGCATGCGTACACCGTCGAGCGCCACCGCTTGTTCACTTAAAGACAAACGACCGGCGTCGGTGACGCTGTAACGCTTTTTGCCGGCCTCGGCATCACCGGCAATCAGATCGCTCTCTTCCAGAAAGGTCAGCGTCGGGTAGATCACCCCGGGGCTGGGGCTGTAGGCGCCGTCGAACATGCCTTCGATCTGGCGGATCAGGTCGTAACCGTGGCAGGGCTGCTCGGCGATCAGCGCCAGCAACAGCAATTTCAAGTCGCCGGGGGCAAAGACTCGCGGGCCACGACCGCCGCGTTCGCGACCGGGGCGTTTCTCGAAGCCGTCGCGGCCATCGCCGTGCTCGCGGTGGGGGGAATGATGGTCTCTCATTTCGCTTCTCTCTCGTCGTATTTAGATACAACTTAAGATATATCTTAATCGTTGCGCAAGGCGTTTTTGGCCTTGCCCTTATCCAGACGGACGAGCGGTCAAGGCGAAAAAGAGCCGGAAAAAGTTTTTTGATCAACGAATCAAAGCGGTGACCGTAAAGTTAAAGTTATCGCTCTAGTTGCACTTGAGTATATATTCTAATTTCTCGCAAGTTGCTGCTTTAAAGCGGCTAAGTTGCTGTATGGTTTTTTGCCTTTAGCTGTGTGTAGGGCGCAACTTACAGCGAATGTTGCAAGTATCTGTTTTTTGTTCTTTTTTCTGGCGGGGTGCGGGGTTGTTTAACTACGAGTTTGTCGGAAGTTGCCTGCTTACATTCCAGAGGCAACAGCCGATGATGCCCGCCATTGAAAGTTCAAGTTGCTCTGGCGGTCGATGAGCAAATGGTTTGTGAACTTTCAATGACACCCCCTATATAAAGCAAACAGGTACTGAACGATGTTCAAGAAAATCGCAATCGCTGCTCCACTGGCTCTTCTGGCAATGTCCTCCACTGCCTTCGCTGCGGGCGAAGCGTCGCACTCCATCAGCCTGATCGCTCATGTGCCAACCAACGGTTTCTATGTGGTGCCGACTGATCCGGATCTGGTCAACAAAGACCAGGACATGAGCTATCAGCCGACCACCGGCAAGATGGCCGACGTCAACGGTTTCTTCGATGTGCGCAATAACAACGGTTCGGTTCACGCCAGCCTGGAAAGCCTGCCGAAACTGGTTGCCGGCAACACCTCGATCGACCTGCAGGTCATGCTCAACAACAAGGAACTGACCCTGACCCCGCAAATGGTCGTCGGTGAATCCGAGTCGGATGTGAACTACCGCGCCCCGCTGAAAATCTCCGCCAAAGGCAGCAACTTCCAGCCGGGCGACTACACCGGTTCCGTGGCGATGATCTTCGACGCTGTGCCACCGGTTGGCGGCAACTGATCGACTGATCAGGTTCAAAAACGCTCGCTTTTCAGCAGTGGCGTCAACCGACGGGGCAGGCAGTGATGTTTGCCCCGACGGACTTTCATTGTCAGTCAATCAGAGTACGAGTTCATGTTCCCGATGACACCCATCGCGGCTGCGCTTGCGCTGTTGTTTTGTGCCAGCGCAGCCGTCGCATCCAACACCGCCGGTACGACGCCACGCAGTTTGCTGGCGCAGGCCAAAGGCTTGCCGGCGGATTTCGAGGAGCATTTCTTTGATGTGCCTCTGGCGGTGCGGGTCGAAGTCGACCAACAGCCGTTGGGTGAGGCCATGGTGGTGTTGTCCCGCGATGATCGCATCACCCTTCTCGAATTCACCGACACCAGCGAAAACCGCTTCGGCCCCGCCGAACGGGAAAAATGGGCAAGCTACCTCAAACCGGGCGTGCCATTAGGTGCGTGCAGCGGTTCCTGCCCCGACCAGTTTCTCGCGGTGCACTACAACCTGGAAAATTCGCTGGTATCGATCGTCACCGAAAACGCCGAACGTGACCTTCAAGCCAAGCGTTATTACGAGCAACCGAGCGGCGGTAGCAGCGGCCTGATGGTGCGCAACCAGCTCAATCTCAACGGTGGCCAGGATCAGGACCTCGGCGGACGCTTCGGCCTGGAAGCCAGTTCAAGCCTGGGCAACTGGAGCCAGACGCTGAATCTGCAATTGGCCCGGCTCGGCGGCCCCGACGACAAGCTCTACCACGCCGTGCACGAGCTGCACACTCAGCGCGAACTGCAAGGCAGTTTCTTTCGCCTGGGTTATTTCACCCCCAATTCCGAAGGACTGACGCGCCAGCCGCGCACGTTTGGCACCAGCCCCGATACGGCGGTCGGCATCATGTTCGGCAGCTCCGACAGTCTCGCGATCAACAGCCCGATGCCCAGCGTTTACCCGATCTACGTGACAGCCAACCGCCAGGGTTCGGTGGAGATCTGGCGCGACGGGCTGTTGATCAATACCCAATCGGTGCCGGCCGGCTTGCAGACCCTCGACACCCGGCCGCTGCCCGGTGGCATTTATGAAGTGGAAGTGCGCCTGATCGAAGACGGTCAGATCACCTCCACCACCCAGGAGTTGGTGTACAAGCCCAGCAACTGGCGCAACCTGGACGAACGCTGGCGCTACAACGTGTTTGCCGGTGAGGAAAGCAAACTGCTGAGCAACTGGGACACGCAATCGAGCGGCAGTCCCACCGCCGGTGCTGCGGTCAATTACCTGCTGCACCCGCGAGTGATTGTCGGCGCTTCGGCGCGGCAGATCCGCGAAAAACTGCAGTACGGCACGTCCATCGACTGGACGCTGGCCAACCACGTCAGCCTGTATGCCAATGTCTACAAGACTGAGGATTACGGCACCGGTCTGGACCTGCAAAGTCTTTACAACTATGGCGCTGGCAGTCTGGTGATCAGCCACAACCGCAGCTGGCTCGACACCACCAACACCTACGACACGCTGCCGGACGGCACGCGCGTTCGTCCACGTAACGTGTTTGTCGGCCAGACCAGCAATTCGTCGCTGGCGCTCAACCATCGGCTGAGCAGCAAGAGTTCGGTCAATGCGCGGGTCTCGCACAGCGAAGGCAATGTCGAAGGCGTAGGCCTGGATCTGGGCTGGACCCAGCGCGCTGTATTGCTGGGCAGTGATGCCAGTTGGCGCCTGTCGGTCTTTGATCGGCCGGGCAGTTTCAGCAGTGGCGATGCGCGCAATCGCGGCGTCGATCTGAGCATCAACCTGGCGTTGGGCGCTCCTGGTCAGCAGCTCACCGGCAGCATCGGTTCACGCACGGCCCGCGACGGCAAACGCGACAACAATGCTTCGCTCGGCTGGCGCAGGGATTTCAAGGATCACGTGCTGCAAAGCGTCTCGGTCACGGCGCTTACCGACACTTACGGCTTGGGCATGTCGAGCCTGACCAATTTCCGCACCGACGCGGTAAACGGCGACGCCTTCGTTCAGCGCTCCTCCTACAACGGCAACTTCACCGGCGGGCTCAATCTCGACAGCACGCTGGTGGTCGGCGGCGAAAAGATGCTCCTGACCAGCCAGAGCGACGTGCGCGGTGCCGGAATGATCGTCGACGTCGAGTCTGATATCGACGACATCGTCCTGCGGGCCGACGACTACAGCGGCGGCGGTGCCGCGCTGAAGCCGGGGCGCAATTTCATTCCGATCACCGCTTATCAGAACAGCTCGGTGAGCTTCGACTTCGAAGGAAACACCGTACCCGCCGCCACGATCGAACCGGCGCGAACCCGTTATCACTTGAACAAGGGCGGCATCGAGTACCGCAAGGTTCGCGTGATGAAAACCCTCACTGTGCTGGGTCGACTGGTCGATGCAAGCGGGCGTCCGCTCAAGGGCCACCACGTGATCAACCACGCCAGCCGTGGTGTGACCGAAGTCGACGGCTTCTTCTCGATGGAAATGAACGCCGGCTCACCCACCCTGGAAGTGCGCCAGGGCAACCAGTTGCTGTGTCAGTTCCGCTTGAACGAGGCCGATCACCGCAGCGAAAACGACGTGTTGATGATCGGGGATCTGCGCTGCACTCCAGACACTCTCGCCGACGTCACTCTCACCGAAATGAAGGCAGGCTGAGCATATGAAAATCCTCCAGGCAAGCTGCGCGCTGGCGCTGGCTTTGGTCATGTCCACTGCCCATGGGTTCAATCAGGAAATCCGTGCGTTGTTCCAGCCTGACCCTACGCAGCCAGGCAAGAATCTGTTCGTCAACAAAACGCCCAACAGCGGCTACTGCGCAAACTTCCCCGCGCAATGCGCCGAACACAACATGTTCAGCATCGAGTTGCCCGTACGGTTCGATTCCACGCGCTTCATCGTCCCCGGCGACTGGATGTCGGTCAAAGCTCCGGCCAACTGGCGGCAATTGACCGTGACCAATGTTGAAACGCAGGAAACCGAGATCGTCGAAGTGCGCATTACCGGGGTTGGTTCCACGTATCGCCTGAGCGATTCCGCGACCAGTATCACCGGCGTGTCAAACGTGGCTGAAGCGCACGATAAATTGTGGGTTTCCAGCGGTTGGGTTTTTGTGCCCGAACCCTGCCGTTACAGTGGTGTGGCGTCCTACGGCACGCACAGTTATCGCTTCTTCTGGAAGACCCCGGTGGAAACGATCTGCTCCAAAGTTGCGTTTTACCGTATCCCGTCAATGTCTTTTGACAAGCTGGACATTGCTTATGAGCTGAAAACCCCCAATCCGTTGGGTATGTCTACCGGGCAATACACCGGCTCGCTGACTTACACCCTCGGTCCGGGTAAGGATTTCACGATGAGCAGCCTGATGGAGCCGGACGACCCGACGCTGACCCTGGATTTCGTCCTCGACGTCCAGCACACCCTCAAAGTCGACCTGCCCCCCGGCGGCACACGGGTTACGCTCGAGCCCGTGGGTGGTTGGGAGCCATGGATCAACAGTGGACGCAAACCCACGAAGATATCTGCCGACCAGGTCTTCTACATTTCGGCCTCGTCGCGTTTCAAGGTCATGATGTTGTGCAATTCCCAAGGCGGAAACGTCTGCAACCTGGGTAGCCCGAAGGGCGATACCGCTTCGGTTCAAGTCAGGATGAGTCTGCCGCCAGGCATCATTGGCCCCGGTGGCATGCCGGTCAACCGGATCTCCCTGGATTTCAATCGCTGGTCAGCGCCTTTTCAGCCTGGAATGTATGTGGAGCGCAAGCCTGGGTATCTGCATTTCGACATGGACTCGAGAGCAATCGATTTCCTGCTCAAGCCGGGCAAGAACGACCGTTTGCGCGGCAACGTCACCATTATCTGGGATTCGGAAGTATGAACATCCCGATCCGGTTTCACTCAACGTTCATGGAGTTCAACACGATGAACCGTGGTCTTTTGCTGGGCCTGCTCAGCGTTTTTTGCCTGACGGCGCAGGCCGGGCCGCAGATTAATGTCGGCACCGTTTATGACTATCTGGAAGCCGACAAGAGCACCTATCTCAAACGGGTCTTCAACAGCGGTGACGCCACCGCATTCGTCAAGATCAATGTACTCGAAATCGTTTACGACGACGCCGGCACGCCCAGGGAAATCGCTGTCGAGAGTGCCGCCGATGGCGCCTCGCGCAACGGTCTGATGGCCAGCCCGGCGCGGCTGATCGTGCCAGCGCAAGGCATGCAGGGCACACGCTTGCTGTACATGGGAGAGCGGGATCGGGAGCGTTATTTCCGCGTGCGCTTCGTTCCCGTGGTGCCGGAAAAGGAAGACGATTTTGTGGTCACCGGTGAAGAGCGGGAGGATTACAAAAAGTCATTGTCGGCCGGGGTCAACGTCATGACCGGGTTCGGCACGATCTTCTTTGTCCGCCCCAGGGACGCGCGTTACGCCACGGCGATCAACGAAACCGAGAGTCGCTACGAACTGCGCAACGACGGCAATACCGTGGTGATCGTCGATGAGTTCAAGAGTTGTTCACTGAGCAAGGAAAGCGATTGCGGGGCGACCACCAAACACCATGTGCTGGCGGGCAAATCCTTTGCCTTCAACAAGGAAAAAGGCCGTGAGTACCGCTTTTTTCTGATCGAAGGCAGCGACAGGAAAACCATGAAAGTCGCCAGCCGTTAAGCCGCTTTTCCATTCACGCATCAGGTAGCCAACATGATCAAGCAATGCACCGCCGCCCTACTGGCGGTCGCCGCCGCGTTGACCGCGGCTGTGACGTGGGCCGCCCGGGAGGAGCACACCTTCGAAGTGTCGCTGACCATTCCCAGTCGGCCCTTCTACATCATTCCGGCCCAACCGGACTGGATTCACCGTCCGCAGACGCTGGCCTGGCACCATGCCACGGACAGCCTGGGCAATCTGGAAAAATTATTTGATCTGCGGCATGACAGCAGCGCCATCGAGGCGCGTCTGGCCACCGAGGCGTTCATGGACACTGGCCGAACGGGTGAACTGATTGAGTTGCGGGTGACGTTCAATGACGTCGTGCTGAGTTCGCACATCACCCCGCAGCAAGTGCTTTCGAAAGAAGAGGCCGCTGTCGGTAAACGTGTGCTGCTGAAAATCGAACCCATCAAACCTCCAGGTGGCTACCGCCCAGGGCATTACAGCGGCAACGTAGTGTTGTTGTTCAACGCCAGCGCGCCAGACGGCAATGACGCTGATGCCTGAATGTCGTGCGAGGTGGGTATCGCTCGCACGACGCAGGTCCGCTGCGCAGCTTCGGCCAGCCTGAAACGCTCGCCGAATGCGGCGTGATCGCTTCAGAGTCCGGCCCGCTCAAGCGCTTGGCGACTCAGGGCGCGGGATAGCTCGTTGCGCTCGTAGCTGATTTTGTCGGCCAGCTTCCTGTACTCCCGGTGGCTGCTGAACACTTGGCTGTCGAGCTGACGGGATTGTTCTTCGAACAGGCGCAGATTCTCCTGATAGCGGTCAGGATAGGTATTGCGCAGGTAATCCTCCCAGAACGGATCGGTATAGAGATCGATCATGCCGTTGACCAGGCCATCACCCTGTTCGCGCTGGATGATTCTCTGGTAAGCCGAGTTGAGCTTTTCCTCGGTGACCCCGGCCCGAGGCTGCACAGGCATACCCTGCGAATGCCAGGGCAATTCCAGACGCTCGCCCAGTCCCGCTTCGAACGCCCGATGAATCTGAATGTCGTCCGGGGCCGGCAGGCGCGGATCGATCAGGTGTTGCTGCTGCTGACGACTGACCTCCATGGCGGCCTCATCGCTGACCCGATCAAGGCGCGCCGCGCTGCGCGCCAGACGCACGAGTCTGTCTTCCAGCTGCGGGGCCGATGCCGTTTCGTTGTAGGCCTTGGAGACCAGGACTTTGAGCCCCAGTGAGTTGAACAGCTGCGGGCCCAGATCAGCGCAGTCCTGTGCAGACACGTTCTGCTCGAAGAGTTTTGTACGCAGATTTTCGTCGAGGGCCGCTGCATCGACCATGTCCCAGACCCGTGCGGTCAGGTTCCGACGCCCGGAGTCAGTCCCATAGTCGGCGGATTCGCGTTGCTTGCGGATCACGCTGAAAAAACCGGCGGAGTCAGGCTCGGCCATCAGGTCATGCCAGGACTGCTCGCGGTATCGGCTGAAGGCTGAGGAGGGGTGGGATGGATCCGCATTGGCGGGCATCAACTTCCAGTAATCAAGCTCATCGGCGGCCGCGTATGAATAACCCGGCACGACGCTTAACCCTACCGACTGGCGATACTCGCCAAGACGCCGCAACTGGTCACTGTCGAATTTGGCAACGCTGATCCGTGCGCGAGCCAGCAGACGCGCCTGATCGCTACCGGGTTCGACCCGGGGCAGGGTGTCGAGCGGATTGTCTCGCATGTCCAGGTAAAACCCTTTCGGGCGCTGCCGTATCTGTCCGTCGACTTCAAGCCATCCCGCCGGCCAATCGCGAAGGCGCGTATTGACCAGGTTCAGTTCGACCAGTTGCTCCATGCGCCCGATATCCGGCGGCACACGCAAGTTGTTGCCATTGAGATTCAGGCTCTGCAAGCGGGTGAGATTGCTCAGGCGCGTGCTTGAGTCATAGGTCAGTTCAATGCTGTTGTGCGACAGATCCAGCGTCTGCAGCTGATGCATTTTCCCGAGGGCAGCCGGCACCTCCTTGAAGCCGCAGCGCTGGGCGCTCAATTGCCGCAGGTTCGGGAAACTCGCCAGCAGGCTGTCCGGCGTGGTTGAAAGCGCAATGTTGGCCACGTTCAGTCCGGTAATCCGGTCGAAGTATTGCTGCATTCCGGGACGCCGTCGCAAGTCGCGCCACCATGACTCCAGGTTCGGTAGCGGCAGTTCGGCTGAAAGGTCCAGCGTATAGCCGTGTTCCGGATGGGGATTGCGTGCGCCGAGCCGTTCGCTCTCGCGTTTGAAGCACTTCCTCAACTGCTGCTCGATATACAGGCCGCCCTCGCGGACGAAATCCGTTGGCAGCGCGATCAGCTCCCCGTTGTCTTCAATGACGGGGGTGTAACTGCTGCGCCAGCTGTCGAGGGCGTTGTCGAGCACTTCGCGCTCGCGCTCAAGGGCGGCGATGGCGCGTTCGCTGTTGCCCTTTTTTTCCAGCGTCATCAGGAAACCCGCGATCTCTCTGTCGTTCAGTTTCGGGTACAACTGTCTGAGCCGTTGTTCCGGGGTTTGTGCCGCCCATGGCCAGCCCCGTAGCAAAATTTCAGTTTCGCGGGAGGCGACCGCTCGAATCGGCGGTTCTGCCAAGGCCATCCGGCGTTCGGCAGGCGGCGCGCACTGTTCCATGATCCACAGTTTCAAGGCGCGACCCTGACCGCGCTGGTAACCGGTACTTGCCAGCGTTTCGAGCGGTACGGCGCGCAGGATGGCTTCATGGAAATCGCTACTTTCATGCAGCACCTGGCCCTTGGCGTCGCGCACTTCATAGCGGCCTTCTCCGCGCCTCAGCAACTGCCTTACGGTGCTGGCGTCCTGCGGTCCGACACTGCAGCGCAACGGTCCGTGCGGGCTGCCGTCGAACACCTCGATGCGCAGGTCGGCAAAGGTGTCGGTGTGGATTTTCAGCGTGTTGAGCGCCAGGCGTTCGGTCTGTTCGGTCATCAGATCGTCCCGATAAAAACCGTCGTACGCGCGACTGGCCGACGCCTCGAAGTCCAGCTCCCGGGCCTGATTCTTCAGCCGTAGCGGCAAGTGCTGCTCGTCGCTGATGCGTTGCTGTTCGGCAGCACGAGCCTGGCTCAGAACTGTCTCGGCCAACGGTAATGGCAGATCGGGGAACGACTGTCTGATCACGGCAATGTCGGCGTCGCCGCTGCGCTGCCCGGCCTGGTACAGATGGCGGGCGACGGCGCTGCGCTGCTCATTGAGCGCGTCGGCCAGTTGACTGCGCAGCACCTCGACCCGTTGCTCGGCAGTGACCATCGGGCCGAGCAGATGATTGAACTCGTCGTCGCGCAGGAACCCGGCGACCCGCTCCGGCAAATGCCCTGCGTTCAGATCAGCCTGGCTGATGCGCAGCGTGTCGGCTTCGGAGGCCAGCGGGTTGCCGTATTTATGCGAGTAGCCGGTCAGGTCCTGACGAGCGAAAACCTCCAGCGCGCGTCGCGGCGGCCAGCCCGGCAGGCTGGTCAGCATCGGCTCCAGCCATACCGCATCGGCATCGATCGGCTTGCCGTTACGCAGCTTGTGCGTAGCCTCAATGACATCCTCGTAGGCACTGACGCGCCTGACCGTGTCGGCCAGCAACGGCGGTGGCGGGCTGTTGTCGCTGTGTATGCGACGCAGTTCATCGTGGCTGGTGCCGCTGCTGCGCCGGATGTCCTCCAGTTGCACAGGCGTGAAGCGCTCGACGCTGTGACCCAGGCGAGGCATCAGCCGGGCGTCCGGCCAGTCGCCTGGCGATTCTGCTTCATGCAGCCAGGCGCCGTGACCGTTGTGTTCGATCCGTGGCTGGTAGGCATTTTCTCGATTCGGATGTTTGATCCGGTGGGTTTTGCTGGTGGCGTCGGCGGAGGCTTTTTCGACCACGTAGAGCTTGCCTTCCAGCGGCAGGACGCTGGCGCTGGCATGTTGATGCAGGCCGTGACGATCGGGCTTCGATTGCGCCGTCAGGCTCAGCTCGTCACGTGCATAAGGGCTGAGGTCGCGATGCCACAGGCTCGGTTTGCCGTCGGGTAATTTGACCTGTTGCATGGCATCGACCTGCGGTGAGAGTTTTATCCGCAACGTTTCGCCAATCTGCGCGCCGGCACCGAACGCCGCCAGTTGAATGACATCGGTCACTACGCTAATCACGTGCCCGGCAGCTTCCTCCCAGACGCCTTCGGCCAGATCGACGATGCCTTCAATCACATCGCTGGTCAGTTGATAGGCGGTATAGGCCATCATCACCTCGCCCAGACCAGGCACAAAGGGCGTGGCAATCAGCAGGGCGACGTTGAAGATGTCCGAGACGATCTGCTTGAAGTTGTCCCACCACGCCCAGCGTGCGTTGCTGTCGGCATCGGCGGTAGAGACAGCGATTTGCCGCGCGTCATTGATGATCTTGTTGAGTTTCTGCTGATAAACGTGCCGCCAGTAATCGCCCTGCAACGGCAAGCGCGTGAATTGCAGCCTGGGCTTTTCCACCGGGTCCTTGCGCCACACCGGACGCTGGTCGGTGCTCTGCTCGCGTTCGTGATGGCGGACGACGAACAATCGCTGTTCGAGTTCGGCAAAGAAATGCCCACGTTGCTGCTGATCGACGAACTGGCTGAAGAATTGCCGGTAGGTCTGCCCGGTCGAGGCGCTCAGGCGGTCTTCGCGCAACTGGCGAGTCAGTTCATCACGAAACGCCGCCAGCGACTCGTACTCCTTGAGTGGATGATCCGGGTCGTGCGGCACGTAGACGATCAGGCGGCGAACGCCACGACTGTCGGGGTGGCCATGCATCAGCAACAGAATGCCGGTCAGGCGGGTGCCGAGCATGGACAGGTCATTGCAGCGAATCGAACGATTGTTCAGACGCAGGCGCGGTTTTTCGTCAGTGCTGAAGCTGAACACCATCTTGAAGGTGTCGTACTGGATCTCTGCCTTGAGCAAGGCAATGTGCGCCGCGACGGCGAGGGCATCTTTGAGACTGGCGCTGACTTTGTATTGCAAAAGGCTCTCGGCCAGCGCTTCGCCGGGCAGCAAGTAGCCCTGCAAGTGCCTGGCGTATTGCCCGCCCAGGTCGAGGTCGCGGCACAGTGTCTGGAACTGGCTGATGGGCATATGGTTCTTGAGCGGCAAGACGTCGAAGTGGCCGCGCGCATCAGGCTGGCTGATGTAGTCCGAGCCTGCGCCGATCGTCTCGTTGGCGGCAAAGTTGTGCAGAGCGGCATCGAGCAGGGAGACAGTACGGGTCGTCGAACCGTCGACCACGTCGATTGCATACCAGGGACTGCTGGCGGGAATGTACAGGCGCAGCCAGGTCTTCCTGACGTCCGGCTCGATGCCATGGCATTGCTTGATCCTTGCTTTGAGCAGCGGCTCGGCGAAGGCGTACAGGTCGGTTCTGGCCAGCAGATGATCGACCCTGTTCTGCGATTCCCAGGCCTTGAGGTTAGCGGCGGCGAGTCGGCTGGCAAGCTTACCGGGTGCGCTGTACCAGGGTTCGCGCTTCAATGGCGTGGCGGCGAGTGCCAGGCTGCGGCTGAGAGTCGCCGTTTTGAACGGCGCGCTGACGGCCGATTCGATGAACGCGTAATGCCGGCCTTTGTCGGCGGCTTCGGCAGGCTGAGGGGAGTCAGACATGGCCAATCATCCTTGATTGTTTGAGGGATGATCAGCGTACCGGCGGCAGGGCAAAACAAAAGTTCAAAGATCGGGAGCCAAACGTGTGATCACCTCAGCGATGCGACAGGAATTCGAATCGGAACAATGCACCAATACCACCTTGCGCGCCGATGTCCTTTGCGACGTGCAGGCCACGTTGGGTTAGTGCAGCGCCGATGCCACCACGGGCGCCTGTGGCGGTTGGCACTGTGAGTCGCTGCCCGGTTGCAGATACGGCGTGAGAATCGGCGCCATGCCCTTGAGCACTTGCGTGGGCAGGGCCGAGGTGAACTTGAAGTTCTCCGCCGAGCGCCCCGGGACGAACGCGGTGAGGGTGCCGAAATGGTGATCGCCAATGTAGAACACGAAGGTCGCCGTGCGGTTGATCGACTTCGAACTGATGATCCGCCCGCCGGAGCCGATTGCTGCGATGCGGTTATCCCCGGTGCCGGTTTTGCCGCCCATGGCCAGCGGCGTGCCGTCGGGTAGTTTGAAACTGCCCGACAACCGTTTGGCGGTACCGGCATCGACCACTTGCGACAACGCCTCGCGCATGGCCCGGGCGACTTCCACCGGCATCACTCGTTTACCCACGTGCGGGTCGTTGACCAGCCTGGTTTCGTACGGCGTATCGGCGGCGAAATGCAGGCTGTCGATGCGCAACGTCGGCATGCGCACGCCGTCATTGAGAATGGTGCCGATCAGTTCCGCGAGCGCGGCGGGACGGTCACCGGAACTGCCAATGGCAGTGGCCAGTGACGGCACCAGGTGATCGAACGGGTAGCCGACTTTTTGCCAGCGCTGATGAATGTCGAGGAACGCTTCGATCTCGAGCATGGTGCGAATGCGGCTGTCGCGCGCGCCTTTGTGCCGGCTCTTGAACAGCCAGCTGTAGACTTCCTGGCGCTCGAAATGGCTGGCCTTGACGATCTCGCTGAAGGTCGCTTCCGGGTGATGCAGCAGATAACCCATCATCCACAGATCCAGCGGATGAACCTTGGCGATGAAGCCCTGGTCGGGCAAATCGTAACTGCCGGGGCCGTAGGCATCGTAGAGGCGGATCAGACGATCGTCGGTGAGTTTCTCCTTGAGCTTGGCGCCTTTGAGGTGTGCGCGAACAAAGCTGTTGAAGTCTTCCTGGCTGGCATCCGGCAACAGGTAACGGTGCACCGCCGCCATGCGGATCGGCGTCGGGCGGATGCTGTCGAGGAAAGTTTCCAGGCGCGCCTGGGTGTCCTTGTTCTTGTACTTCTTCCAGAACTTGAGCAGGAATGAGGTGCCTTCGCGGTCGGCGAAACTGGCCAGGTATTCCTGGCGGCGGGGGTCGCGGTCATCCTTGAGCAATTCGCCGTTCGGGCCTGAGTAGGTGGTGTAACGGACGATGTCGCGCATCAGCCGAATGAACGGCAGGTTGATCGACTCGCGCAGCGAATCGCGCAGGGTCGGCAGGCGACCGTTGTCCTCTTTGCGGAAGTTGTTGAATCTGTGCAGGCCGCCGCCGGTGAAAAACGCCTCGCCCGGGCTGGCCGAGTATTTGCGATCGAGCGCGGCGCCGAGCAGCTTCGACAGATCGTGATCCTTGTTCTGGATCAGGTAGTCGATGACCCAGCGGCTGAGGCGATCCTGATCCGGCACTTCGACTTTTTTCAGTTCCGGCCCGCTCATCGCGCCGTATTTGTCGTGCAGCTCTGCGACGATTTGCAGGTACGTGGTCAGCACACGCATTTTCGCCGTCGAGCCGAGTTCAAGCTTGCTGCCTTCGTTGATGTCGAACGGCTGATCGGTGCTGTCGGTCTGCACGCGCACCCGCGAGCCGTCCGGGGTCAGTTCGAAGAGGGTGAAGCTGTAGCGCACTTGCGTGGTGCTGGTCGGCGTCAGCAGGCGTTCGCCGAGCAGGCCGATTTCGGCAGCGTAGGCCGGATCGGCGAGTTTTTTCAGATAAGCCGTAGCCTGCGTTTGCAGGTCGCCCTGCAGGGTGCTGGTGGCCGACAGGTCGAGACGATCTAGGTCGTAAAGCGGCCGGTTGAGCATGCTCGCCAGGCGGCTGCGGGCAACACTGATGCCCTTGTTGGTTTCAATCGGCTGCATCGTTGGCTGGGTCTGCCAGTCACGGTAGGACACGGTGCTTGCCAGCGCGGCGTCGGCCAGAGCGCTGTCGATCACACCGTTCTGCTTGAGCAGGCGCAGGTGGCTGTCGGTGAGGCTGGCCAATTCCTCGCGGCCCTTGGTCAGGTAATGCGAAGGACGGCGCTGGGCGATCATCAGCGAGAGCATTTCACGCAAGGCCAGGCCTTTGGCGGCCATGGTCTGCGGGTCGGTCTTCGGGCTGTTCAGTTGCTCGTTGGCCTTGTTGAAATCACTGCCGTACCAGACTCGCAAACCTTCGGCCATGCCGTGTACTTCACCGTGGCCGGGTACCGCCGAGAGCGGCACGCTGTTGAGATAGTCGCGCACGATGTTCTGCCGCGAACCGAGGGTCTGCGGGCCGTCCTGATAGGCGCGCACGCTGGCGGAAATCATCTGGCGGATCTTCTCCGCGCCCGACACGGTCAGGCCATCGGGCGAGTGGCGATACTTTTCCAGTTGCGTCGCCAGGGTACTGCCGCCGGCCGATTGTCCGGGCAGGCGCAGCAGTTTCGCCACTTGCGACCACGCGGCCATGCCGAAACGCGGCCAGTCCACCGCCGGGTTGGCCAGCGGCTGTTTCGGGTCGAGCAGAAAGCGGTTTTCGATGAACAGCAGGCTGCTGACCACCACCGGCGGAATCGCCGCGAAGTCGGCATACAGTTGCTGCGGATAGTTGTATCGATACAGCGGCGCGCCTCGGCAATCGGTGATCGACAGCCCGGCCTGGATCTTTTCCGAATACGGCACGAACAGGCCTTTGTCGGTGTAACCGAGCAGGGCGGGGGAGAAGCGCGTTTGCTCGGTGATCACATAGTTGCGCTTGAGCAGGCGTGGCAGGAATTCGTCCAGGGAGCTGTAACCCAGGCGCAGATCGAATGGGCCGTTGCCCGGATAACGAATCGCTTCGCTGGGGCCGGGTTCAAGTTTGTAGGTCAGCGAGGCGGCGTACTGGCTCAGCTCCCGCGCCTGGAAACGCGAAGTGCGCATTTCCTTGGACGCGGCGAGTCCCACCACCACCGCAATGATCAAAAACAGCAACCAGAAAGCCTTCCACCCGTGCCGGTTGCGACGGGGTTTTTCAGGGACAGGCGCTTCATTCACACTTTCAGTCTGAACCACGGTTTTACTCGAATCGGTTTGCCACAAAGCGCCCATAGTCGACTGATCCATTCACGCAGATTGATCGGACTTGTCTGAAGCTTAGACGGTGGTTGGAGCCGGTGAAGAAAATGTGCAGAGCGGAGGACGCGGCTTGTCTGAATAACTGGAACACACACTGTGGCGAGGGGATTCATCCCCGTTGGGCTGCAAAGCAGCCCCAAAACCTGCCACCACAGTTTCTACAGGCCCACCGCGTGTCAGCAAGTTGCGACTGCTACGCAGCCGAGCGGGGATGAATCCCCTCGCCACAAGGATGCTGTGCACATCCCGGGATGTTGTCTGTGTGAGGAAAGGACTCCCTGTGGCTGGCAGATTCATCAGTCATGCAGGGATTCCCTGTGGTGAGGGGATTTATCCCCGTTGGGCTGCAAAGCAGCCCCAAAACCTGCCAGCACGGTTTCTACAGGCCCACCGCGTGTCAGCAAGTGGCGACTGCTTCGCAGTCGAGCGGGGATAAATCCCCTCGCCACAAGGATGCTGTTCACATCCCGGGATTTTGTCTGTGTGAGGAAAGGACTCCCTGTGGCTGGCAGATTTATCAGTCATGCAGGGATTTCCTGTGGCGAGGGGATTTATCCCCGTTGGGCTGCGAAGCAGCCCCAAAATCTGCCGGCACTGTTTCTACAGGCCCACCGCGTGTGAGCAAGTTGCGACTGCTACGCAGCCGAGCGGGGATAAATCCCCTCGCCACAAGGATGCTGTTCACATCCCGGGATGTTGTCTGTGTGAGGAAAGGACTCCCTGTGGCTGGCAGATTTATCAGTCATGCGGGGACTTCCTGTGGCGAGGGGATTTATCCCCGTTGGGCCGCGAAGCAGCCCCAAAACCTGCCAGCACGGTTTCTACAGGCCCACCGCGTGTCAGCAAGTGGCGACTGCTTCGCAGTCGAGCGGGGATAAATCCCCTCGCCACAATAGATACACCTATTCCATAAAACTGTGGCGCTCAGAGCCACCAGGCATCCCAAAGCGGGTAATCACCGAGGTTATCGACCAGCCCGGCTCGCAAGGGATTATTGATGATATAGCGGGCGAAGGGCTCCAGATCCTCGCCGTCACGGATCGCACGGTCGTGGTAGCCGGTTTGCCACAGCGGTCCGTGACGTCCGGTTTTTCTGTTAACCGCATGCGTACAGCGAGCCTTTACACCGCCAATGACTTCGCCAAGGGAGCCGCGTTGCAATTGCATCAGCCAATGAAAGTGGTCAGGCATGACAACCCAGGCGATGGACTGCGCGACTCCTTGCTCATGAGCCCGGCGCAGTTCTGCAACCAGTAACCGGCCTGTCTGCCAATCTGCAAATACAGGCTGGCGTTCGTGGATGACAGAGGTGATGAAATAGGCACGACCGTTTTCCGAAAAACGACCTTGGCGCAGACGGTGGGAATTGGGGCGGACTGGCATTTGAGCTTCCTTGCATGTGCTCCTGGCTTTTTCAAAGGTTAGTGGTTGGCCGCCCCGCTGGGCGCTGCAACTGTTGAGCGAAATTTCTGAATCCGTCGGGCGATTTATCCGTGATCAAGCGAGGCGAGACATCACACAGTGGATCAAATGCCCTAGGGCTGAAACATGACGCTGCACCATCCCTGTGCAATACTTCGCGGCTTTTTCAGTGGCGACTTTTCCTACGTAATGCAGGTAATGCCTCTCCGCGGAACCCACTATTGCCGAGAGTTGTCGCTGAATGTTGTGACTTTTAGAGTGAAAAATCCTGCCCTGAGCTTTTTATACTGCACGCCCCGCTGATCTTTCAGGCCCGCCCTGCAAGACGCGTCTGCCCACGAAGCCGACGCGGTTTCCTGCCCAGCCAAGGCCTATCGGCCGACGCTTCGAAACCCGGTGGTCATATCCAATAACAAGACGAGGTTGTACCCCTATGCCAGTTGGCAATCCTCTGCCGCACGGCGACACCGCTTCGGGCGGTCCGCTCAAACGAGAACTCGGCGAACGGCATATCCGCCTGATGGCACTCGGTGCCTGTATCGGCGTCGGTCTGTTTCTCGGTTCGGCCAAAGCCATCCAGATGGCCGGCCCGGCGATCATGCTTTCCTACATCCTTGGCGGTCTGGCGATCCTGGTGATCATGCGCGCACTCGGCGAAATGGCCGTGCATAACCCGGTGGCCGGTTCGTTCAGCCGCTACGCGCAGGACTATCTCGGTCCGCTGGCAGGCTTTCTCACCGGTTGGAATTACTGGTTTCTGTGGCTGGTGACCTGCGTCGCAGAAATCACTGCGGTGGCGGTGTACATGGGTATCTGGTTCCCGGATGTGCCGCGCTGGATCTGGGCCCTGGCGGCGTTGATCAGCATGGGCTCGATCAACCTGATCGCGGTGAAAGCCTTCGGCGAATTCGAATTCTGGTTCGCCCTGATCAAGATCGTCACCATCATCGCCATGGTCATCGGCGGCGTCGGCATCATCGCCTTCGGTTTCGGTAACGATGGCGTGGCGTTGGGCATTTCCAATCTATGGGCGCACGGCGGTTTCATGCCCAACGGCGTGACCGGTGTGCTGATGTCACTGCAAATGGTCATGTTCGCCTACCTCGGCGTCGAGATGATCGGCCTCACCGCCGGCGAAGCGAAAAACCCACAGAAGACCATTCCCGATGCGATCGGCTCGGTGTTCTGGCGGATTCTGCTGTTCTACGTCGGCGCGCTGTTCGTGATTCTGTCGATCTACCCGTGGAACGAAATCGGCACCCAGGGCAGCCCGTTCGTGATGACCTTCGAGCGGCTGGGCATCAAGACCGCCGCCGGTATCATCAACTTCGTGGTGATTACTGCGGCGCTGTCGTCGTGCAACGGCGGCATCTTCAGCACCGGGCGCATGCTCTACAGCCTGGCGCAGAACGGCCAGGCCCCGGCCGGTTTCGCCAAGACCTCGAACAACGGCGTGCCACGCCGCGCGTTGTTGCTGTCGATTGCGGTGTTGCTGTTGGGTGTAGTGCTCAACTATCTGGTACCGGAAAAGGTCTTCGTCTGGGTCACCTCGATTGCCACCTTCGGTGCGATCTGGACCTGGGTGATGATCCTCCTCGCCCAGCTGAAATTCCGCAAAGGCCTGAGCGCAAGCGAACGTGCCGGCCTCAAGTACAAGATGTGGCTTTACCCGGTCAGTTCATATTTCGCCCTGGCGTTTCTGGTACTGGTGGTCGGCCTGATGGCGTACTTCCCGGATACCCGCGTGGCGCTGTATGTCGGGCCGGCGTTCCTGGTGTTGCTGACGGTGTTGTTTTACGTGTTCAAGTTGCAGCCGACGCAAGTGTCGCAAGGTTCGGTGCGTTCGGTTTCTTGAATCCTGACGCCTGAAAACCACAAAGCCCCGGTCGCAAGATCGGGGCTTTTTTGGTTCGAGCGAGCTGATCGCCAGTCTTACGCCGCTACCACTTCCTGCGGCTCAAAACTGTCCGCCCGCGCCATCTGCCACATCCGCGAATAGAACTCGCCATTCACTTCGCCGGTAAGCAGTTCCCCCGGTTTCAGAAACACATGCAACTGCGAGAACAGTTTGATCTCGGTTGCCGACATGCGTCGCACCAGATGCTTGGCCGACAGTTGCGATGGATGATCGAGCCCGGCAGCAGCGAGCATCTCCGCCAGCGCTTTGAGCGTGCTGCGATGGAAGTTGTAGACGCGCTGGGCTTTGTCCGGCACCACCAGAGCGCGTTGGCGCAGGGCGTCCTGGGTGGCGACGCCGGTCGGGCATTTGTTGGTGTGGCATGACTGCGACTGGATGCAGCCGATGGCGAACATGAAGCCGCGCGCCGAGTTGGCCCAGTCGGCGCCGATGGCCAGCACGCTGGCGATGTCGAAGGCGCTGACGATCTTGCCGCTGGCACCGAGTTTGATCTTGTCGCGCAGGTTCAGGCCGACCAGCGTGTTGTGCACGAACAGCAAGCCTTCGCGCATCGGCACGCCGATGTGGTCGGTGAACTCGACAGGCGCTGCGCCAGTGCCGCCTTCCTTGCCATCGACGACGATGAAGTCGGGAAGGATGCCGGTTTCCAGCATGGCCTTGGCAATGCCCATGAATTCCCACGGATGGCCAAGGCAGAACTTGAAGCCCACCGGCTTGCCACCGGACAGTTCGCGCAGTTGCTGGATGAACTGCATCATTTCGATCGGCGTGGAAAACGCACTGTGGCGCGACGGCGAAACGCAGTCTTCGCCCATCAGGATGCCGCGGGTCTCTGCGATTTCTTTGGTGACCTTGTGCTTGGGCAGGATGCCGCCGTGGCCGGGTTTGGCGCCCTGGCTCATCTTGATTTCAATCATGCGCACTTGCGGATTCTGTGCCTGTACGGCGAAGCGCTCCGGGTCGAAACGGCCGTCGCTGGTGCGGCAGCCGAAGTAGCCGCTGCCCAGCTCCCAGGTCAGATCGCCGCCGTGTTCGCGGTGATACGGGCTGATGCTGCCTTCACCGGTATCGTGGGCAAAGTTGCCGAGTTTCGCGCCCTGGTTCAAGGCGCGGATGGCGTTGGCGCTGAGCGAGCCGAAGCTCATCGCCGAGATATTGAAGATCGACGCCGAATACGGCTGCGTGCACTGCGGCCCGCCGACAATGACGCGGAAACCGTTCGGGTCACTCAACGGCGCCGGGCGCATCGAGTGGCCGATGAATTCGAAGCCGGACTGGTAGACGTCGATCAGCGTGCCGAACGGTTTGTCGGCGGTTTCGTTTTTCGCTCGCGAGTACACCAGCGAACGCTGGGCGCGGGAGAAGGGCAGGGCGTCGCTGTCGGACTCGAGCAGATACTGGCGAATCTCCGGGCGGATACCTTCGACCAGATAACGGATGTTGCCCAGAATCGGATAATTGCGGCGCACTGCATGGCGCGTCTGCAACAGGTCGAACACGCCGAGCAGGCTCAGCACCGCGGTGACAGCGGTGATCGGCCACAGCCAGTCATGTTCGAGAAAGGGCAGGCTGGCGAGGGTGAAAATCACGCAGACGGCAAAGAAGGCGTAGCGGCTCAGCAGCGACAGGCTCATACGGTTTCCTTGGTTCGGACTCAATTTTGTGCAACGGCACGCATTTCTGTGGGAGCGAGCAGGCGCGCTCCCACAAAAAGCGTTAGTCACATTGTTTCAGGCGTTCTGCGCCTGCAGAAAAATCGAAAACAGCTCGGACTGGGATTTGATCCCCAGCTTGCTGTACATGTGTTTCTTATGGACTTTCACGGTTTCCACGGAGATTTCCAGCTTGCGGGCGATTTCTTTGCTGGAACAACCGCTGAGCATTAAACGCCCGACGTCCAGTTCCCGCGCGGTCAGTTGGGCGCCCTTGAGCTGTTGCACCGACGCTTCCAGTTGCACCCGCCAGTCTGCCTGCGCAGGTGCGACGGCGAGGGCCACGGTTTCGTTGATTTCGTACGGCAGACGTTGGCGCAACAGGCCCAGCACCCATGGTTGAATCAAAGACAGCAAAGCGATCTGTTCGCCAGTGAAACGTTTTTCACTGCCCAGCGACAAGCACAGCGTGCGCTCGCCTTCGAGCTGGCAATTGAACTGGATTTCGTCGGCCACCACATTCAGACGAAAGTATCGCTGGTAGTACTCGGTCAGCTCGAAATGCTCCGGCGCGACTTCCGAAAGGCGATACAGGCCGGTGCGCGACTGCTCGCGGCAGGCGATGTAGAACGGATCGAGTAGATACAGCCCGCGCAGATAATCCTGGAACAACGGGTCCGGGCTGCCGTCCTCACCGGGGCATTCGGCGAAGACTTGCGGATGCTGATCGGCACTGAACAGCAGCACCACCCAGCTATCGAACGCTACGTACTGCTCAAGCAGGCGCACCAGTTGCGCCCAGAAATTGGGCTTGTCGAGCGCGTCGATCAATTGCCCGACGGCCCGGTGCCAAGTGATGTCATTCAACGAAAGTGTCATCGATCTACCCCTATCGGGTTACCCCGGCCGCGTGATTCCCTGGCCGGTTGCTTGCTGCGCATACTGGCCCACAGACAGGCACCGGGCAATCTTTCCGGGCCGGGCCACATAACAAGGGATAACCATGAAAGTCGAACTCGCCCAACTGGCGGGCCGTGACAACGACACGGCTTACAACCTGCAACGCGCACTGGCGGCGATTGCTGCCTGCGCGGCCGACACGCAGATGATCGTGTTCCCGGAAACCCACCTGATGGGCTTCCCCAACGCCGAAACCGTGGCGCAGATCGCCGAACCGCTCGACGGCCCGACCGTCAGCGCCGTGCTCGGGGCGGCGCGTGAGCGCAACATCGCTGTGGTGATCGGCATGGCCGAAAACGACAACGGCCGCTTCTACAACACCACGCTGCTGATCACCCCCGAAGGCATCGCCCTGAAATACCGCAAGACCCACTTGTGGGCTTCGGATCGCGGCGTGTTCGAAGCCGGCGACCGTTACGCCACCTGCGTGTGGAACGGTGCGCGCGTGGGCCTGTTGATCTGCTACGACATCGAGTTCCCGGAAACCGCCCGCGCACTGGCGCAACTTGGCGTGGAATTGCTCATCGTCACCAACGGCAACATGGACCCGTACGGCCCGACCCACCGCACCGCGATCATGGCCCGCGCCCAGGAAAACCAGGCGTTTGCGCTGATGGTCAATCGCGTTGATGCAGGGGATGACGGTCTGGTGTTTGCCGGCGGCAGCGCGCTGGTCGATCCGCTGGGGGCGCTGCTGTTCGAGGCCGGACGCGAAGAAGGGCAGTTCAGGGTCGAGCTGGATTTCACGCAACTGGACTTTGCGCGCAAGGATTATCGCTATCTGGATGATCAGCGTTTGAAGTTGCCGGGGGAGGTGGTGGAGCAGGCTTGCGGTGTTCGCGAGCTATTGATTCCACACCCATAACCGCTGCCCTCACCCTAGCCCTCTCCCGGAGGGAGAGGGGACTGACCGAGGTGTAGTTTCGAAATGCATCGACCTGAGATACCGAGTCGAACTCAGATATTGAAGTCCACATAGATCGGCTCCCTTTCCCCCTCGCCCCCTTTGGGGGAGAGGGCTGGGGTGAGGGGGTAACGATCTTCAGTCGAACAAAAATAATCAGCCACACCCGAAATTTTTGCCGAACCCGGCTCTGCCATAAATCCAATAACATTCGGAGTAAGTCGCCCATGGCTCGTTTGCAACGCACCCTTTCGCTAGGGTCGGTGGTGCTGTTCGGCATCGCCTACATGACGCCGATCATTGTCCTCGGCACTTTCGGCATCCTCGCCCAGTCCACCGCCGGCATGGTGCCGGCCGCCTACCTGGCGGCGCTGGTGGCGATGTTCTTCACCGCCATGAGTTACGGACGCATGGCCGCTGCCTTCCCGGTTGCCGGCTCGGCGTACAGCTACGTGCGCAAGGCGATCAGCCCGAAACTCGGGTTCATTGCCGGCTGGGCGGTGTTGCTCGATTATTTGTTTCTACCGATGGCGATCTGGCTGATCGGCGCCGCTTATCTGGCCTCGGCGTTCCCGTCGATCCCGCAATGGATCTGGGTGCTGGCGTTCATCGGCATCACCAGTGCGATCAACGTCGTCGGGCTGAAACTGGCCAACGGCATCAATGCCTTGCTGATGCTGGTGCAGTTTCTCGTGTTGATCGCCTTCGTTGCGCTGTGCGTGCACTACATCGGCGGCGATGCGAGCACGCCGCTGTGGTCGATCAAACCGTTCTTCAACGGCGACATGCAGATGCCGCTGATCATGAGCGGCGCGGCGATTGCCTGCTATTCATTCCTTGGCTTTGACGCAGTCAGCACCCTGACCGAAGAGACCCGCGATCCACGCCGCACCATCCCCCGGGCGATCATGCTGATCACCTTGATCGGTGGCCTGATCTTCGTTGGCGTTTCGTACTTCGTGCAGATCGCTCATCCATCGTTCCAGTTCGACAGCGTCGACTCGGCTGCCTATGAAATCGCGCGCAATATCGGTGGCGACCTGTTCGTGTCGATCTTCCTGATCGGCCTGATCGTCGGCCAGTTCGCCTCGGGGCTGTCGGCCCAGGCCAGCGGTTCGCGACTGCTGTTCGCCATGGGCCGCGACGGCGTCTTGCCGAAGTCATTTTTCGGCACCTTGCACGCGCGCTTCGGCACCCCGGTCAACAGCATTCTGTTGTGCGCGGCGGTGGCGTTGCTGGCGCTGAAACTCGACGTCACCACCTCGACCTCGTTCATCAACTTCGGCGCGTTCCTGGCGTTCAGCCTGGTCAACCTGTCGGTGATCTTCCATTACTGGATCGGCGGCGAGAAAAAAGGTCCGCGCGAGCTGCTGCTTTTTGTGCTCTGCCCGCTGATCGGTCTGGTGGCCGACCTGTGGCTGATGGTCAGCCTTGATCATCTGGCGGTGTGGCTGGGGCTGAGCTGGCTGGCGATTGGTGTGGTGTATCTCGCCGTGCTGACGGGTGGTTTCCGCCGGCAGCCGCCGGAACTGGATTTTCAGGAAGCGACCTGAGCTTCGTGGCTTGGCTTCCGTCTGACGGGCATGGGATCCTTGGCGCTTTTACGCCAAGGGATTCCTTTATGTCGACCATTCATATCGCCGCTGCGCTGCTGCTCAACCCGCAAGGCCAGACTCTGCTGGTGCGCAAGCGCGGCACCACGGCGTTCATGCAACCGGGTGGCAAGATCGAAGCCCACGAGTTGCCAGTGCACGCATTGGCCCGTGAGCTGGAAGAAGAACTCGGGCTGCAGATCGACCCGGCGCAGGCGATTTTCCTCAACAGTTTTTCCGCCCCCGCCGCCAACGAGCCGGGCTTCATTGTCCATGCGGAAATATTTCAACTGACCATCGACACTGATGTCTGCCCGGCGGCGGAGATCGAGGAAGTCATCTGGGTCGATCCGGCCACTGATCCGGCGCTCGAGCTGGCGCCATTGACACGCGAGCACATCCTGCCGTTTTATCGCCGTTCACTGACGGCACTCGCCTGATCATTCCCGCAAAGGACTTTGCCATGATCCCGTTGCAAGACCTGCTGATCTTCGCCGCCGCCGCATTGCTGATGGTGCTGACGCCGGGGCCGAACATGATCTATCTGATCTCGCGGTCGATCTGTCAGGGGCGCCGCGCCGGAGTGACTTCGTTGCTTGGCGTGGTTGGCGGGTTCTTCGTGCATATGTTCGCCGCGGCGGCGGGTTTGACGGCGGTGTTTCTGGCCGTGCCGATGGCTTATGAAGTGTTGAAATGGGCCGGCGCGCTGTACCTGCTGTGGCTGGCCTGGCAAGCGCTGAAACCCGGCGCACGTTCGCCGTTCGAAGCGCAGCAATTGCCGCCGGACTCGACGCGCAAATTGATCACCATGGGCTTTCTCACCAGTGCGCTGAACCCGAAAATCGCCGTGTTCTATCTGTCGGTATTTCCGCAATTCATCAGCCCTGAGCACGGCTCGGTGTTCACCCAAAGCATCATCCTCGGCCTGACGCAGATCAGCGTCAGCTTCAGCGTCAATCTGTTGATCGCGCTGTTCGCCGCAGGCATCGCCTCGTGGTTTGTGCGCAACCCGACGTGGCTGGCGATGCAGCGTTATTTCATGGGCATGGTCCTCGGCGGCCTCGCTGTAAAGCTGATGCTCGAACAACGCCGGGCCGCCTGACATGTGGATCGAGCGGCTGGACGCCAGCCACGCCCTGGCCTACCGCGAACTGATGCTTGAAGCCTATGACCGGCATCCGCAGGCCTTCACTTCCAGCGTGCGCGAACGCGCGGTGATGCCGTTGAGTTGGTGGGAAGGGCGCCTGACCAGCAAGCTCGATGTGGTGCTGGGGGCATTCGATGCCGGGACGTTGGCCGGGATTGTCGGCCTTGCGTTCGAACCGCGCGAGAAGGCACGACACAAGGCCACGCTGTTCGGCATGTATGTCTCGGCGGATTTTCGTCGCAAGGGGCTGGGCTTCGATCTGGTGCAGGCGGCACTGGTCGAAGCGCAAAAGCATCCGGCGCTGAAACTGCTGCAGCTCACCGTGACTGCTGGCAATGACGCGGCTTTTCAGTTGTATCAGCGTTGCGGCTTCATTCAGTACGGCCTCGAACCGCTCGCCGTGCGGGTGGGCGAAGACTACTTCGACAAGATCCACATGTGGCGCCAGCTCTGACCCACCACGACAATCCTTGTGGGAGCGAGCCTGCTCGCGAAGGCGTCCGTCCAGCCGACATCATCGCTGAATCATCCACCGCTTTCGCGAGCAGGCTCGCTCCCACAGGGAGATCTCTTGCTCTGGAGAGTCAGCGTACGGCACTGACCCCATCGAGGGTCGAGAACGAGGTGTCCTTGGCGGTCAGCAGGAAATCGCGCATGTACGGCGCGTCGAGCATGTCGGTGCGAATCGCCGCATACAGCGTCGCAAACAAGCCCTTTTCACCCAAGCGCTTGCCCTTCACATAACCGCGCGAGCTGTATTCATGCAGCGCCCAGTGCGGCATGCCGCAGACGCCACGGCCGCTGGCGACCAGTTGCATCATCATCACCGTCAGCTCGGAAGTGCGCACCTGCGCCGGTTCGATGTCGGCCGGTTCGAGGAAGCGGGTGAAGATGTCCAGACGATCACGCTCGACCGGGTAGGTGATCAGCGTTTCCGTCAGCAAGTCTTCGGGAACGATGTACGGCTTGCTCGCCAGCGCATGCTGATTGGCCACCGCGAGCATGGCTTCGTAAGTGAACAGCGGCACGTAAGTGATGCCGGCAATTTCCAGCGGATCGGAGGTCACCACCAGATCCAGATCGCCACGGGCCAGTGCCGGCAGCGGCGCGAAAGCGAAACCCGAAGCCAGGTCCAGCTCGACTTCCGGCCAGGCATCGCGGAACTGGTCAATGGTCGGCATCAGCCACTGGAAGCAGCTGTGGCATTCGATCGCCATGTGCAAACGCCCGGCGGTGCCACCGGCCAGCCGACCAATGTCCCGTTCAGCGGCGCGCAACAGCGGCAGGGTGGCGTCGGCCAGTTGCAGCAGGCGCAAACCGGCGCTGGTGAAGCGCACCGGTTTGGTCTTGCGCACGAACAACTGCATGCCCATGCGCTCCTCCAGCTCTTTGAACTGGTGCGACAAGGCTGACTGCGTCAGATGCAGGCGGTCAGCGGCATCGACCAGGCTGTCGGCTTCGCGCAGGGCGTGCAGGGTTTTCAGATGTCGGATTTCAAGCACCGGCGGGCTCCATGAAGAAAACTTGTGACGAATGCGTGGAAGGTGAGTTTGTCTCATGAGGCACGCTTTGTCGATCTGCAGGCCAGGATCCGGCGGAGCACTCGACAGTCGACCGCTCGGCACTCTTCATCAAACTGTCATGCAACTGTGGCAGCGCGCTCGCACGAACTTCATCAGACTCGCGCTCTACTGGGGTGCTGCGTTTTGGTGTTTTTCATGTTCAAGAGAGTTTTTTCAGTCGCGGCCGCGTTGGCCGCGCTTTTGTTCGGAGCCGCCTCGTTTGCAGCCGGACGCTGCGATGTCAACGTGCCGACCGAGCACGCCGAGCTGGCGCAGGTCAGTCTTGCCTATCAGAGTATCGGTCGTGCATCGGACCCGGCGCTGTTGCTGGTCATGGGCCTGGGTGGGCAGTTGATCCACTGGCCGGACGAAGTCGTTGTCGCTTTGTGCCAGCAGGGTTTCCGCGTGATCCGCTATGACAACCGCGACGTCGGATTGTCGACCTGGCGGCAGGCACCGATCGAGGCCAATCTGACCTTCGAAGTGCTGCGTTACAAACTCGGTCTGCCGGTGTCGGCACCTTACAGCCTGACTGACATGGCCGACGATGCGCTGGGCTTGATGACGGCGCTGAAGGTTGAGCAATTCCACGTGCTCGGCGCGAGCATGGGCGGAATGATCGCCCAGCACATGGCGGCGATGGCGCCGCAGCGGGTGGAAAGCCTGACGCTGATCATGACCACTTCCGGCGCTGAAGGCCTGCCGGCGCCGAGTGCGGCGCTGGTGCAGTTGCTCTCGCGGCGGGGCGCGCCGAACCGCGAAGTAGCGCTGGAGCAACAGGCCGATCTGCTCGCGGCACTCGGTAGCCCGGCGGTGACGGATGATCGTCAGGCCTTGCTGCAACAGGCGGCGGCGTCCTACGACCGTGCATTCAACCCCGAAGGCGTCAAACGGCAAATCATGGCAATTCTTGCCGAACCCAGTCGTGTGGCTTTGCTCAATCAGCTGCGCGTGCCGACCCTGGTGGTGCACGGCACGGCGGATCCGCTGCTGCCGGTGATGCACGGCGTACATCTGGCGGCGCACATCCAGGGCAGTCAGTTGAAACTGATTCCGGGACTCGCGCATCGCTTTCAGGAGGCGTTCAAGGAACCGTTGCTGGCGGCGGTGCTGCCGTATCTGCAGGCGCATCGCGAGGATACTTCGCATTGGGCGCAGGTCGATCCGGCGGCGCCGAACAATCTGCTGTAACAGTGCCGGCATCCTGTCGCCAAAAAAATATCAATGTGCCACTATTGTTTGCCGCGTTGTTGCCGATAAAGCGCAGGAACGTTTTCAGACATAGGGACTTGATCCATGATTTTTCGCGCTACACGTCAATGGGCCGCGCTGGCTCTGCTCGCCGTACTGACTCTCACCGGCTGCGCTCATGTGCAACCGCCCGTGGCCCTGGACAAACAGTTCTGGGATGCCAAAGAGCCGACCATTGGTGTGGCCATTACCGTCGTACCGTCGCCAGTGCTGGCGCTGACCGGCAATCAGGGCATCCTCGATTACGCCATCAATGCCGGCGTCAACAGCAAGCTCAGCGCCAATGTCGAGACCTGGCAGGTGCGCGATCTGGAAACCCTGCCCGACGCCATCGTCGCCAAGCTGCAAGCCAAGGGCTACAAGGCCAAGCGCATTGATGAAAAGGTCGATCTGAAGACCTTCAAGGAAGTCGATTTCCGCGAGGGCTACATGACCAAGGACCTGTCGCCGATGAAAGCTGCCCACGGCATCGACCGTCTGTTGCTGGTGTCGATCTATGCCACCGGTGCCACCCGCAGCTACTACAGCATCGTGCCCACCAGCGTGCCGATGGCCCAGGTCGGCGGCCAGGGCATGGTGATCGATCTGTCGGACAACAAACTCTTGTGGTACCAGCCATTCGCCGCTGTGCAAGCCGCGCAAGGTGAGTGGGACGAGCCGTCCTACACCAACCTGTCCAACGCGTTTTATCAGGCGATGGATAACAGCCGTCAGCAAATGATCGCCCCGTTCGCGCAATGAAACGTCTGGCGCTGACCCTCGCGGCGATCTCGCTGCTGGCGTTGCCTGGCTGTGCGCAGAAACCGGCACCCGAGGCCGGTTTCAAGGATCAGGCCGCCATGAGCTATGTGCAGGCTCACGGGCTCAAGGTCGACGTGCAACTGCCGGCGGAATTCGTCGGCGCCAGCACGGTGATCGACAGCAAGGCGGCAGTGAACGCGGCCAATTCCAGTTACACGCTGGTATCGAGCTCCGGCGCGGGCGCCGGGCTGGCGGGGATTCTGGTAGCCAGCCTGATCAACACGCAAATGGGTTCCGGTACGTTGCAGCGCGATGCCGAAAAAGCCGCGCTGAACGAATCGCGGCCGCTGGCCGACCTGCTTGCTGGCGTGCCGTTGCAGGAGCGCTTGCAACAGCGTTTTCAGGCGGCGTCGCAGGTGTCCGGATTCAAGCAGGGGGAGGGTGCGGTGACGGCACGCTTGCTGATCGAACCGAAGCTGATGCTGACGCCCGATCGCGGCAGTTTCGTGCTGGTCAATCAGGTGCAATTGCAGGATATCGCCGGCTCGCCGCTGTACCGCATGCGCATCGAAGTGGCCAGTCAGCCGATCCGTCGTTGCGGCAAGCAATGCATCGATGACGGCGCTCTTGACCTGGCCAAGGTCACCGCCGTGCTGGACGAATGCATTGATGAATCCATGCGCGTATTGAGCGCCGACCTGATGCAACCGACGCCACCGCCCGCCGCGCAGGAAACCCTGCGTTACGTGCTCGACGGCCAGCGCGTGGTCGAGCGCGGTTATCAACTGGCGCAGAACGGCAACTACTGGCGCTACCGCAATCTCTACGGTGCGGTGAAGTCAGTGCCGGTGCCGTTCGAGGATGCTCTGTCGTCCGCGCAACTGGCCAGAGTCTACGGTCGCTAGAGGCAGATGCGCGTGGGTTCAGGCATGCAGCCTGACCCACACGCTGACCAGCACCGTCGCCGCTATCAACCAGGCCACCGCCGCCACCGCCAGTGACGCTTCCAGGCGCATGCGGTCGACCATCACGTACAACGTCGCCAGGTACACGAAGTAGGGAATGATTGACCACATGCCGAACACGATCGTGGTCTTCAGGTCGTCGACCGAGCGGCCCTTGCCGACGATGTAATGCGCGATCAGGGCAAAGGTCGGAAACAGCGGCACCAGGCCGGCGATGTAATAGTTTCTGGTCTTGGACAGTGCCGCGAGGATAAGGACCACTGCGGCGCCGATCGCGGCTTTGAGAATCAGATCCATCAGTGGCTCAGCCCGTACTTTTTGACTTTATCGAACAGCGTGGTCTTGGCCATGCCCAGTTCCTGGCTGGCCTGGGTCAGGTTGCCGCCGCTGCGTTGCAAGGCGTCTACCAGCAGATTGCGCTCGAAGGCTTCCACCGCTTCGGCAAACGCCAGACCCTGGCCGGCGCTGGCCCCGGACTTCTTGAAGGCCGGCAGGCCGAGGGCGAAGCGTTCGGCGACATTGCGCAGTTCGCGCACGTTGCCCGGCCAGTCGTGGCTCATCAGGTTCGACAGGGTCTGGTTGTCCAGCTCCGGTAGTGCGCGATCAAAGCGCAGCGCCGATTGCTGAGTGAAGTGTTCGAACAGTTGCAGGATGTCTTCGCGGCGTTCGCGCAGCGGTGGCAATTCCAGGGTCACGACATTGAGGCGGTAGTACAAGTCGCTGCGAAACTCGCCGGCCTTGCTCGACTCATCAAGGTCGGATTTGGTCGCTGCAATCACCCGGCAATCCACGGCCACGCTCTGGTTCGAGCCGAGACGTTCGAGGGTGCGTTCCTGCAATACGCGCAGCAACTTGATCTGCAACGGCAGCGGCATGCTTTCCACTTCATCGAGGAACAGCGTGCCGCCGTCGGCGTGTTCGATCTTGCCGATGCGGCGTTTGCCGGCGCCGGTGAAAGCGTTGGCTTCGTGGCCGAAGATCTCGCTTTCAAAGAGGTTTTCCGGCAGGCCGCCGCAGTTCAGCGCGACGAACTGTTTGCTGTGGCGCCGACTGAAATCGTGCAGACAACGGGCGACCAGTTCCTTGCCGGTGCCGGTCTCGCCTTCGATCAAGACGTTGGCCGAAGTGTCGGCGACGTTGGCGATCAGTTCGCGCAGGTTCTGCATTGCTGGCGAGCGACCGATGATCCGCCCTTCAAGGGAGTCGCGTTCAGCCAGTTGCCGACGCAACGAGGAAACCTCGCGGGCGAGGCTGCGTTGCTCCAGCGCCCGTCGCGCGACATCGACCAGGCGCTCCGGCGAGAACGGTTTTTCCATGAAGTCGTAGGCGCCTTTCTGCATCGCGCCGACGGCCATGGAAATGTCGCCGTGGCCGGTGATCAGCACCACCGGCAGGCTGCGGTCACGTTGCTTGAGACGGGTGAGCAATTCCAGGCCATCGATGCCCGGCAGGCGGATGTCGCTGATGACGATGCCGGCAAAGTTGTCGCCGACCTGCGCCAGTGCTTCTTCGGCACTGCCGACGCCGATGCACGGAATGTCTTCGAGGGTCAGCGCCTGTTGGCAGCCGAGCAGCACATGGGGGTCGTCTTCGACAATCAACACACTGAGTTCGTGGTTCATATTGGCTCGGCAGGAGTAGGGCTTACCAACGGTAAACTGAGGACGAAAGTGGTGCCACCGCCGGCCGGGTGTTCGACACCCAGGTGCCCGCCGGTAGCGGCGGCGAGGCTGGCGGACAGGGTCAGGCCCAGTCCCAGGCCTTGCTCGCCGGGCTTGGTGGTGAAGAACGGTTCGAACAGATGCTTGCGCGCTTCGGCGTCGATGCCGTGGCCATTGTCGCGCACCCGCAAGCGATACTTGCCGTTGAATTCTTCACCCTCCAGCCACAGCTGCGGCTGCGGTTGCGCGTGCATGGCGTCGAGGGCGTTGCCGATCAGGTTGACGAGGATCTGTTCGAGGCGGGTCTGATCGATCAGCAATTGCACATCGGCAAACTGCCGGTGAATCTGCAGCGCGGTGTTTTCCACGCGAGCGCCGAGCACTTGCAAGGCGGCGTCGACGGCTTTGCCGAGACTGGCCTGACCCTTGTTGTCGCCGCGCCGGGCAAACGAACGCAGGCTGGCGGTGATCCGGCCCATGCGGTCGATCAGGTCGTTGATGGTCTTGAGGTTGGTGCTGGCGACGTCGAGCTGGCCGCGCTCGAGAAAGCGCACGGTGTTGCCCGACAGCGTGCGCATCGCCGCCAGCGGCTGGTTCAGTTCATGGGCAATGCTGGTCGACATCTGGCCGATGGCGGCGAGTTTGCCGGCCTGCACCAGTTCATCCTGAGCGCGGCGCAACGTCTCTTCGGCCTGGCGGCGCTCGCGGATCTGACTCTTCAGGCGTTCGTTGCTGGCGCGCAGATCGGCGGTGCGTTCGGTAATCCGACGTTCGAGTTGGCTGTTGGCTTCCTGCAACGCTTCGCGGGCGGCGAGGCGGGTGGCGAGGACTTTACGCCGCTCGTTCCAGGCAATCAGCAGGAAGGCGAACAGGGCAAACGCAACGCCCACCAGAATGCCTTGGTTGATCGCTTCGCGGCGCAGGTCCTGCAACGGCGTGAGCAGGGTGAAATTCCACGGCGTGTCACTCAGCAGTCGGGTTTGCGCCAGATAGCTGATGTCGTCTTCGTCGGGCTGCAATTCGCTGTTGGCCGGGAAGGTCAGTTTCTCCACGCCTTCGGCCAGTGTCTCGCGGGCCAGCGGTTGCAGTTCGTTGAGTGGAAACCAGTAGTACTGCAGGCTGCGAGCGAGTTTTTCCTTGACCTCGTCGCTCAGCGGAATCACCGATTTCAACCGTCTGGCCGGGTCGCTGGAGAGAATGATGATGCCGTTCTCGTCGCTGACGAACGCTTCCAGACGCGCGCGCTGCCAGCGTTCTTCCATGGCTTCCAGACGAACCTTGACCACCGCGACACCGATGATCTTGCCGTGCTCTTCGAGGCCGTGGGCGAGGTAGTAACCGGGTTCGCCATTGGTGCTGCCGATGCCGTAGAAGCGTCCGGGCTGGCCGCGCACGGCGTCTTTGAAATAGGCGCGGAAGGACAGGTCCTCACCCAGATAACTGTCGACATCGCGCCAGTTGCTGGTGGCCATGACCCGGCCGGTGGTGTCCATCACGTAGATGGCCCGGCTGCGGCTGCGGCGGTTCAGGCCTTCGAGGTAATCGTTGACCGTCTGCCGGTGCTCCGGGGTCGGGTCGGCCAGCAACTGCGGCACACTGGTTTCGAGTTCCAGCAGGCTGGGCAGGTAGGTGTATTTGCTGATCTCGCTTTCGACCGCGCGGGCGTGCAGCTCCAGCTGACGCTGGCCGTTCTCGCCGAGGCTGCGGATGCCGAAGTGTTCACTGGTCCAGAAGCCGATAAAACCCAGCCCGACCATCAGGGCGATGATCAGCGGCGGCAGGAACAGATGACGGATCAGACGGGGCTTCACGGCAAGTGATGGCTCGGCAGCGCGATAAAGAGTGGGGTCGCATTTCATCACAGATGCCTTGGGTCAACCACAACACTTGTTTGTGCCTGTGGCGAGGGGATTTATCCCTGTTGGGCCGCGACGCGGCCCCAAAACCATCACTGCGGTTTAACTGAAAGACCGCATGCACAGGTTTTACGACTGCTGCGCAGCCGGACGGGGATAAATCCCCTCGCCACAGGGGATCTCATTGTCAGGCTGCCCGCACCCCACAGACAGGGTGCGGGTGCGTTGCTTTTAGTGCTGCAGGATTTTCTCGAGGAAGTGCTGCGCGCGTTCGGAGCGGGCGCTGATGTCGCCGAAGAATTCCTCTTTCGGGCAATCTTCGATGATCTTGCCCTGGTCCATGAAGATCACCCGGTCGGCCACTTTACGGGCAAAGCCCATTTCGTGGGTCACGCACATCATGGTCATGCCTTCGTGGGCCAGCTGCACCATGACGTCGAGCACTTCATTGACCATTTCCGGGTCGAGCGCCGAGGTCGGTTCGTCGAACAGCATGACGATCGGGTCCATCGCCAGCGCACGGGCAATCGCCACACGCTGTTGCTGACCACCGGACAGTTGCCCCGGATGCTTGTGGGCGTGCGCCGACAAACCTACGCGCTCGAGCAGTTGCAGACCCTTTTTGGTCGCCTCTTCCTTGCTGCGGCCGAGCACCTTGATCTGCGCGATGGTCAGGTTTTCGGTGATGGTCAGGTGCGGGAACAGCTCGAAATGCTGGAACACCATGCCCACGCGCGAACGCAGTTTCGGCAGGTTGGTTTTTGGATCGGCGATCGACGTGCCGTCAACCACAACGTCGCCTTTCTGGAACGGTTCCAGGGCGTTGACGCACTTGATCAGCGTCGACTTGCCTGAACCCGACGGGCCGCAGACCACGATCACTTCGCCTTTCTTGACCTCGGTGCTGCAATCAGTCAGCACCTGGAAGTCCCCATACCACTTGTTGATGTTTTTGATAGAGATCATACGGCGAACCTTTTTTGCAGACGCTTGACCAACCGCGAGGCGGCGAAGCTGATGATGAAGTACACGAGACCGGCGAAAATCAGGAACTCATTGGAGCGGCCGATGATGTCGCCGCTGGCGCGCGAGGCGTTGAGGAAGTCCACCAGGCCCACGGTGTAGACCAGCGAGGTGTCCTGGAACAGGATGATGCTCTGCTGCAGCAGCAGCGGGGTCATCTTGCGGAACGCCTGCGGCAGGATGATCAGGCGCATCATCTGTCCGTAGTTCATGCCCAGTGCCTGAGCAGCACCCATCTGGCCCTTGGAAATCGACTGCACACCGGCACGGACGATTTCGCAGAAGTACGCCGCTTCGAACATCATGAACGCCACGACGCACGAGGTGAACGCACCGATCGGCGTGTCTTCACCGGTGATCCAGCGCAGCACGAACGGCACTGCCAGGTAGAACCAGGTGATCACCAGCAGCAGCGGAATCGAGCGGAAATAGTTGACGTAGGCGCCAGCGATGCTCGACAGCAGCTTGTTGTGCGACAGACGGCACAGCGCGAGGATCGTGCCGAGAATCATCCCGCCGATCACGCCCATGGCCATCAGCTTGAGGGTCATCACCATGCCGTTCCACAAACCGGGAATGGCCGGGACGATGCCACTGAAATCGAATTCCATTATTTACCCCCCACGGAGATCAGGCCGGGCACCGCGACTTTCTTCTCGACC
>Ga0308163_10000823_pt1 | contig 42708 bp, 43 predicted proteins | sample PhyTR1_FD_201037 | JGI IMG/M metagenome (GOLD analysis project Ga0308163, IMG submission 201037) | Phyllosphere microbial communities from UC Gill Tract Community Farm, Albany, California, United States - DLSLT.R1 | ecosystem: Host-associated > Plants > Phyllosphere > Unclassified | place: USA... | reverse complement strand
CGAACAAGCATGCCATAAACAGGAACGTTCACTCGGCGGTTCGGCTCGGTAGGTCCATCCGAGACGGCACGCAACCAACACTGAAGAGTTGAAATCGTACGGGCACCCAAGGAACGGCACGACGGGAACCGTGTGCGACCATATGCAAACCGCCGCGTCTAATACAGATAATGACGCAGCGTTCATGGTCCTGCCAAAACGCTGGGTCGTCGAGTGTGCGTACAGCTTTCGCTTTATTTACTTAACAAAGCCCTTAGACGAGGCTTGAACGTCGCCGTTAATCGTATCAGCTTATCCGCGAACCACTCGCAGTATACAGGCCACGCTAACTCATCCGTAATATCAATATCGGTTCCGCGCCAAAAGATTCCTATGTTGGTTGAGCCAGACGGCGTCTCATTCCACTCCACTAAAAAACCTAGTTCATGCTCGATGATGCGACGCTCAAGATGGAGTATTTGGCATGTCTGTTTCGGTATTGGGGGTGTAATGAAAACCTGTGCGGCGATGCAATGGTCGCGAGCATTTACCGACAACTTCACGTAAGACCCCCATAGCCCGAAATAAGAGTTAACCCATTGCTGAGCCTGAGGTCTTGGCGTTCGTACTTGGGTCTTAAGCGTGTCGACATACTCGGCTAACGTAGTCCAGAAACGCAGTTGCATCTGTTTGATCGGGTCATTTATCGTGGTAGCGAGTGCCCATTCCTGGCTCGCCTTGCTCTGCTTAGGCGGCCTGTCTATTGCGGACGCGCATGCCGGTTTGCGGTCTACCTTGCTCCAGCCGCTAGGCTTAACGACGGCATCGAAGCTAGGCCTGAACGTGGAATTGAATGAGCCATAGATCTTCACCTCGACGGCAAAGAAATTGAGGCCGCTGATCGTGTTCCGATTCAAGAATTCAAGCGCTTGCACGTGCTCGGCCCTAAATGACTTTGCAAGCCAGATTACTTTTTTAGCGCCGGCGACGGCTGCGTAAGTGATAATGCGGCCGAGATGCGCATAATCGGAATTTTCCAACTGATTCTCGATAATGACCTTGCCAGCGTTGTCCAAGCAGAGGATGTCCACCTTTAAGGAGCCCATCAGGTGTTCGGTTGCGATCAGCTCTAGTTCGAACAGGCCCAGTTCCTCGCCCAGCATCTGAAGATTCTCGTCCCGCGCGAGCCAAGGCGTGAAATCGCAAGCTTCGTGCTTCCAGACTTCGCGCAAATCGATGCGCTCTAGGCGCATGAGGTTCCGATCCATGCCAACTCCTTCAAGGACTTGGTTTTTGTATATATTCGCTTACATGCTGTGGACGAAGTCAATGACACAGATGTGGCACGCTACTGCAATGTGGAACGAGCGTGCCAGGGCAACGAAACGTTTACTCGACGGTTCTGCCCCTAGTCCCTCCTGAGAGCAGACTTTTGGCATTGAGTCAGGCATATCGCAGTTCTGCCCGATATCGTGGCAGAGTATGCCGAGCGCAGTTTGCAAGAAATCACCGACGAACTGCATCACGGCTGAGGAACGCACGTATGTAACGCCACTATTCTTCGAGCACTGCGTGCTGGGAATATCAAGCAGCTACACACATCGTGTTGAAGTTGTACGGTGGCTAGGAAGTGGCACGACAGGAATTTTATGCGCCCCTGCGCAAACGGCCGCGCCCACTGCAGAGATTAACGTTGCCTCCATGGTCCTGCCAAAACGTTTAATCGTCGAGCGTACGAATGCTTGGCCCGAACGCTGGCGTCGCACGATAATATATCACGACCGGAAGCTGGATATCTCGGCCGATTAGGTGGGGTTTGCTAGGGGTTCTTAGGCTATCAATAGGCTTGCTTTTCGGGTTTGATTTCGTCTACACCCTGTTAGAGAAAGATTTTGAAATCACTCAGCGGCGTAACCTCTGCCGCTTTAGGAGATCAGTCACAAAGAAGTCCGATAGAGACAAAAGAATCACCAGGAAGAGGACGCTCCAAATGTAACTCAAACCCAAGACTTGCCCTGGATAAGCGACGGCAGCAAGGACAAGAAAAACTGCAAACCAAACTCCGTCGCTGTGAAGCATAGCGTGGCCGGGAAAGAACAAGTCGATTAGAAATAGAAACAATATCAGAAGCGCCGCCACCAGCAAGGGATGGTATTTCATTTCATATGCCCTCTCTCTATGAGTTCAGCCGTTACTGGGTCTGGCTCAGCGACTCGCTTGCTTCTCTATTGAGCACACGCTGGAGAGGGCTTGTGCGCGAGACCAAACTTCGTAAACTTAGCCGAAAACTCAGCGGCAAATCACCCTAGAGCGCAAGTCCCGTCAATACTTCTGCCATTTAGTTGAGACTGCTTCCGACCCATTGCAGACGCAGACGCTCGATAACGCAACCTAGCTTAGTCAGTAAAACCGCCGCAGACTGCTTTTGCGTGGTCCCAACATAAAGCGCAAAAGATCTTGAAGTCTGCTTCTTTGAACCATTCATCGCCGTCACCGTCCCTCAGAGCTTCTAACCTGTCTTCGCAAGCTTGGCACCATGCATCTGGACGTGAAAGGTCATCTTGGTTGCCCCAGAAAAATCCAACCCGCCGCCTCTCTTCAGTTGCATAGGCGACATGTATGCATACGAGCCCAATTCCTTGCTTACCATGGGTCGAACAATTACACGTCTTCTTGGCGTCCACGCTTTTCCAGTTAGCGATGAGAGTTATTGGTCCACGCCTAAGCCATGTCCACTCCTGGCCGATGGCGAACAGTCGGTATAGATCAGTGTACGATCTTGTTGCCACCTGGACAAGTCGCAGAGCAGCCGGCGGACCGTGGGCGTTATGGCAGACTTCATTATGTTGCGGCGAATCTGATTCGTTTGTGGCTGACTTTCTTTTAGAAAGCCACATCGAGTCGCCGCCCCAGCTTCCGTGGACCTTGAAACAGGTGCACGACGAAGTAAAGTGACAGTGACACTACGCACTAGGTTAGGAGAAAACCATGAGCGAAACGACGACCGTCGCAGTGAATGGCTGCGTCTACGACATGGGCAGCGCGGAACGCGCCCGCGAGGCCGATGCCTGGGTGTACGACAACCCCGGCGACGTCACGAACTTCGAAGACCATTTCCCCGATGCGAAGATCATGACGACGCCGCTCGGATCGACGCTGCGCCAGCAGTGAGGCATTCGGCGCCCTGGCCACGCGGCGCGCTTACCGGATATTGTGGTTGAAGCGGAACACGTTGTCCGGATCGACCTGCTGCTTGATCTGCAGCAGCCGGTCGTAGTTGCCGCCGTAGGCCTCGCGGATGCGCGCCCCCTCGTCCTGGGTCAGGAAGTTGATGTAGACGCTGCCGGCCGCGAACGGCGCCACCGCGCCGAAGAACTCGCGCGCCCAGCTCACCACGCGGTCGTCGTCGGCCGGATCGAGCCAGCGGCCGTGCACGTTCATCGCGTACAGCACGTCGCGGTGCGGATACGCGGTGGCGGACGACGCCGGTTCGTTGGCGCGGCCGCCGATCAGGCCGAGGAAGATCTCGCAGTGCGGCGTCGGCAGCGTGCCGGCGTAGCGGATCACGGCGTCGATGGCGTCGTCGCTCAGGGCCGTGAAATTGTGCGATTTCCAGTAGTTGCGCGCGCCGGGCGCCAGCAGCGGGTCGAAGGCTTGCTGCCAGGCGGCATAGGGGACCGGTCCGACGTGCTCGCCCAGCACCGTGCCGAACCAGCGCACCGGTGCCACCAGCGGCAGTGCGGTCTCCGGCGGCAGCGGCGAGAACACCGCCAGCGCCACGATCGGCTGGCCGTGCACCTCGGGCGGCAGGAAGGGCAGCGGCGGCGCGCCGCGCAGCACCGCCCAGATCGCCACATCGTCGGGCAGCGTGTCGACCAGGTCGCGGTACATGCGCAGCACCTGGCGCGCTTCGGCGAACGGGAACACGATCAGGCCGGCGGTAACCTCCGGCCCCACCGGATGCAGCGCGAACTCGAACTCGGTGACCACGCCGAAGTTGCCGCCACCGCCGCGGATGGCCCAGAACAGGTCGGGCTCCTGGCGCGGCCCGATATGGCGCCGCCGGGCATCGGCGGTGACGATCTCGGCGCCGACCAGGCTGTCGACCGTCAGCCCGAGCATGCGGCTGAGCCAGCCGAAGCCGCCGCCCAGCGTGAGGCCGGCCAGCCCGGTGGTCGAATTGATGCCGGTCGGGACCGCCAGTCCGTAGGCCTGGGTCTCGTGGTCGACGTCGCCCAGCGTGGCGCCGCCGCCGGCGCGCGCCAGGCGCGCCTCCGGATCGACCCGCACGGCGCGCATGCCGGACAAGTCGATCACCAGGCCGTCATCGCACAACGCGTTGCCGGCGATGTTGTGGCCGCCGCCGCGCACCGCCAGCGGCAGGCCGTGGGCGCGCGCGAAGGCCACGCAGGCCATCACGTCGGCGGTGCCGCTGCAGCGCGCGATGAAGGCCGGACGCCGTTCGACCATCGCGTTCCAGATCATGCGCGCGCCATCGTAGTCGGGGTCGCCCGGCTGCAGCAGCGGCCCCCTGAGTGTCGATTTGAAGTGGTCGACCACGTCGCTTTTCATCCCGGTCATCGCCGCCTCCGCAGAAGATGTGATCCTGTGCCGTGATGTCAGCATAGGTCCCGCGGCCAGATGTGCAAGCGTGGTCGGCCCGTGCCAAGTAAGAGCGTTTCCCAAAGGCTCCAGGGCAAGGCGCATCGTCGAAGACAATACGTTAGTACGGCGAGACGATGCAACGCCGCCCTGGAGGCTTCGGGAGACGCTCAGCGTATGAAGTAGCCCGAGACCTTCCAGCTGCCATCCGGCAGGCGCATCGGCACCACGGTCTCGACCGACTGCGGCTTGTTGGCGAACTCGGTGGCGTACTGGATCACGACGTAGTCGCCAGCCGGCGCATTCGGCATCTTGTTGGTGAAGGTAGCCGACTGCAGCTTGCGCGACCTGACTGCGCCGAGCGGCGCGCGCACCGGCGGCAGGCCGCTGCTCCAGGCGTCCCGGGTGACCGCCGCCTGGGATGCCGGCGCCAGCTGTTCCCAGCTCTCGCCCCACTTGCCGGCGTCGGCGACGGCCAGCCAGCGGGTGGCGCTGTCGGTGGCGGCGGCCACGGCGACGGCATTGTCCTGGGCATGCACGGGAGGCGACAGCATGGCGGTCGCGGCGAGGAGGACGGCAATCGGCTTGAGCATGGCGGGCCTTTCAACGGATGAGGAAGGTGTGGCCAGCATAGCACCGTGCCCAACCGATGTCAGCGGCCATCGGCGCACATTGACGACCCTCGGCGCTATAGCCGCACCAGGCGCCCGCCATCGACGCGCATCCCCTCGCCCGAGACGAAGCGCGACTCGTCGCCGGCCAGCCAGGCGATGGCGGCGGCAACGTCGTCCGCGCTCCCGACCTCGGCCTTGTCGATGACTTCGGCGCCGGATTTGACGTTCGGGTTGTCCCACAACATCGGCGTGTCGATTGCGCCCGGCAGCACGGCATTGACGCGGATGTTCTTCGGCTTGCCTTCCAGCGAGGCCGAACGCGTCAGCGACAGCAGCGCGGTCTTGGCGGCGGCATAGGGTGCGACCAGCGGCTCGGTCTGCACCGCGTGGATGCTCGACACGTTGACGACCGTCCCGCCCGCCTTCATCTTGAGGAAGGCCTGCTTGATGAAGAAAAAGGCGCCCATCAGGTCGACGCCGAGGACGCCCTGCCAGTCCTCGGCGGTCTGTTCCTCGATCGGCTTGAAAGTCATCACGCCGGCATTGTTGACCAGCATGTTCCAGTGCCCGAAGCGGGCGATGGCGGCATCGGCGGCGGCCGCCACCTGGTCTTCGCGCGAGACGTCGCATACCACGGTGGCGATGCGCGCCGGGTCGGCTACCTTGCCGAGTTCGGCGGCAGCGGCGTCGAGCCGGTCCTGGTGGCGGCCCGCCAGCATCACCGCAGCGCCGCCGAGAAGCAGGCGGCGCGCCGCCGCCAGGCCGATGCCGCTGGCGGCGCCGGTCACGATTGCCACATGGTCTGCCTGCTGTTTTGCCTGCTGCATTGGTTCGGTCTGCATGGGGAGCTCCTGCTATTCGTGACAGCATAGCCCAAAGCGGGGATCGGGAACGCCCTCTTCCACGCGGCGGCCGCGCTTCTGCGACAATGCCGGCTTCGCCCCGTTCCGTGTCAGCGCATCCCCATGGTCTTCCCCCTGCTCCCTTCCCTGCTCAACCTCGGCCTGGGCGCCGCGCTCGGCGTGGCCGGCGGCCTGCTCGGCATCGGCGGCGGCCTGATCGCGATCCCCGTGCTCGGCTACCTGTACGGCATGGACCAGCACCTGGCGCAGGGCACGGCGCTGGTCATGATCGCGCCCAACGTGCTGCTCGGCTTCTGGCGCTACCACCAGCGCAACGGCATCGACCTGCGCGCGGTGGCTTCGATGGCCGTGTTCGCGATGGTCACCACCTACGTGGCCGCGCGCCTGGCTGCCGGCATCGACGCCGGCCACCTGCGCATCGCCTTCGCCGTGTTCCTGATCCTGCTGGGACTGTACTTCGGGCGCCGGCCAACAGGCACGACCGGGAGCGCGGAAGCGCCGGCCAGGCCGATGCCGCGCGCCGCGCTGCCGGTGCTGGGCGTGTTCAGCGGCGCCATGTCCGGCATTTTTACCGTCGGCGGCGGCCTGATCGTGGTGCCGGCGCTGGTCAGCCTGTTCGGCGAAAAGCAGACCCGTGCCCAGGGCATGGGCCTGGCGCTGGCGGTGCCGGGGGCGCTGATCGCGCTGGTGGCGTACGGCCAGGGCGGCCACGTCGACTGGCAGGTCGGGCTGCCGATGGCCGTCGGCGGGGTGCTGAGCGTGTCGTGGGGCGTGGCGCTGGCGCACCGGTTTTCGGCGGCGCGGCTGCGCATGCTGTTCAGTGCGGTACTGGTGGGAACGGCGGTGATGATGCTGGTGGCGCGGCACTGATCGGGCGCGAGCGCGCTACGACGCTCGCTGTGTCCCACCTGCCATGAACGTCGCCCCTGCGCAGGCGTAATGATGCCCCCAGCATCATTACCCCAAGTTTTACGCGCTGTCGAAGCGCACGCAAATTGGGCCCCTGCCTTCGCAGGGGCGACGTTTTGCGGCTAACCCAGGGAACAGCGCTGCAGGCCCCGGATCCGCCGCCCAGATCGGCCGCTCAGATCCGCTGATCGAACACCTGCCGCAGATAGGCAATGAAGGTCTCGTCGGTACTGAACCCCTTCCCCGGCGAATCCGACAGCTTCGCCACCGCCTGGCCATTGCAGCGCACCAGCTTCATCACGATGTTGATCGGGTCGAACTGGGTGTCGTTGGTCAGCTTGGTGCCGATGCCGAAGCCGGTCTGCACGCGGTCGGCGAAGTGGCGGTACAGGCTCAGGGCCTTGGGCACGGTCAGTGCGTCCGAGAATACCAGGCGCTTGGTGCGGGCGTCGATGCGCAGCTTGGCGTAGTGGGCAAGAGCCTTCTCGCCCCACTCCACCGGGTCGCCGGAGTCGTGGCGCAGGCCGTCGAACAGCTTGGCGAAGTACAGGTCGAAGTCGCGCAGGAAGGCATCCATGCCGACCACGTCGGTCAGTGCGGTGCCGAGGTCGCCGCGGTATTCCATGACCCAGTCTTCCAGCGCCTTTTTCTGGAAGTCGCGCAGGCGCACGTCGAAGGACTGGAAGGCCTGCATGTATTCGTGGGCCATGGTGCCGATCGGGACCAGCTTCAGCTTCTTGGCCAGGTAGACGTTCGAGGTGCCGCGGAAGAATTGCGGCAGCTCGCGCGCCAGCGTCGCCACCACCTCTTCGTGCCAGTCGCCGGAAAAGCGGCGGCGCACGCCGAAGTCGAAGAACTCGAACGGGTTCAGGCGCTTGGGTTCCTGGTCGAAGGCGCGGAACTCGTCGATCTTCTGGGCCAGGCGCTTGCGCGCCTCGAGAATGGCGGCGGCCTGGTCGAAGCGGCGGAAGTACAGCTCGTTGACAATGTACAGGACGAAGATCTCGAAGCCCATCACGTGCACGATCGGGCCGCTGGCGCGGATGCGCAGGTGCTCGCCCTCGGCTTCGACGTGGATGAACTTGCGCTGGAAGCGGAACAGCGTCAGGAAGTCGGCGAAGTCGCTCTTGATGAAGCGCAGCGAGCGCAAGTACTCGATCTCGTCGTCGCTGAACATCAGCGTGCACAGGTGGTCCAGCTCGCGCTCGACTTCTTCCTTCAGCTCGGCCAGCGGGTAGGCCGGCGTGTTGCGGCACTTGAATTCGTAGTCGCCGACCGCGTTCGGGTGCATGTGCAGGAAGGCCTGCCACATCGTGAATTTATAGAGGTCGGTTTCGAGCAGGCTGCGGACGACGGGGGTCATGGCGGACTTTCTTGTTCGTGGGTTCAGGCGGCGACGGCAGCCTTCTTCTTTGCACGGCGTTTCGGCGCAAGCATGGTGCCGCTGCAGGCGGGCGTGCCGCAACGGCATGCGAACAGGCGTTTCAGGGCCGGCGTGTGGCGTTCGTCGTAGATCAGGGCGTAATTGTAGTTCAGCTCCTCGCCGGCCGCGATGTCGCGCATCGCGTGGATATAGACCCGGCCGTCGTCCTCGAAGGCTTCGCAGTTCGGCTCGCAGGCGTGGTTGATCCAGCGCGCATCGTTGCCGCGCTTGCCGCCGTCGATCACGCGGCCGTCGGCCAGGCTGAAATAAAAGGTGTGGTTGACCGGTCCGCCGCGCTCTGCCGCGCGTTCGGTCGCTTCGTCCCACGAGATGCGCTCGCCGCGGTATTCGATGATGCGTTCCCCGGCCGGGATGTCGCCCAGGGCGAACACGCCGTTGCCGTGGACCGGGGACTTCCTGACTTCATACAATTGCGGTGCTGCGGATTTCGCGGATGGGCTCATGGATGCGGATCGGGGAAGCGTGGATGGGAACGGATCGGCCCTATTATTGCTCAAATTGCAGCGCCGATGTCACACGGCGCTGCAGATCCGGCGCCGCCACGGCAGCGCCGTCCCTCACTGGCCGCTCTGGACCGCCAGTGCGACGAAGGCATGCAGGTAATCGCCGGCAGCGTCCGGGCTGTTCCAGTCCGCCTCGCGCACGCCCAGGTGGATGTGCTTGCGGATGCCCGCCTCGCCGAGCCGCAGCGTGCGCAAACCCAGCTGCGGCGCGTAGTCCGTCACCAGCCACTTCGGCAGCGCCGTCACCCCGCGGCCGCCGGCGACCATCTGCAGCATGATGTCGGTGGTCTCGATCGTCTTGTGGCGTCTCGGCGCGCAATGCGCCGGCAACAGGAACATCGTGTAGACGTCCAGGCGTTCGAGCGGGACCGGATAGGTGATCAGGGTCTCTTCGGCCAGTTGCTCGGGCGTGACGCTGTCCTGATCGGCCCAGCGATGGTCGCGGTGCACCACCAGCACCTGCTCGTAGCCGAACACCGGCTCGAAGCGCAGGCCCGGCTGGTGCACCGGGTCCGGCGTGACCAGCAGGTCGATCTCGTGGCAGACCAGCGCCCCGACGCCGCCGAACTGGAATTTCTGCTTGACGTCGACGTCGACCAGCGGCCATGCCGCCAGATACGGCGTCACCACCTTCAGCAGCCACTGGTAGCACGGATGGCATTCCATGCCGATGCGCAGGGTGCCGCGCTCGCCCTGGGCGAACTGCATCAGCTGCGTTTCCGCCAGCACCAGCTGCGGCAGCAGGCGCTGCGCCACCCCGTGCAGGTAGTCGCCGGCCTGGGTCAGGCGCAGCGAGCGGCCCTCACGCTCCCAGATCTCGGTGCCGGCCTGCTGCTCCAGCTTGCGCATGCTGTGGCTGAGCGCCGACTGGGTCAGGTGCAGCGCCTGCGCCGCGGCGGTCACCGAGCCGTGGCGTTTGACTTCGACGAGGATTTCCAGATGCGAGCGTTCGAGCATGCCTATGAATGAAATCGATGGATACGTGAAAAATGACCATTTTACTTCATCGATGCCAGCTCTTAGCATGAATGAAATCAATCGTTGAAGGACATAGCATGACCACTATTCATAACTTGGGCTTCCCGCGTATCGGCGCACGGCGCGAACTGAAATTCGCACTGGAGTCGTACTGGAAAGGCGAATCGTCGCGCGAAGCCTTGCGCGCGGCGGGGGCCACGCTGCGCCGGCGCCACTGGGCCGCGCAATCCGGCCTCGACCTGGTGCCGGTGGGCGACTTCGCCTTCTACGACCAGGTGCTCGACATGAGCTTCACCCTCGGCAACCTGCCGGAGCGCGTGCAGGGTTTCGACGGCGACCCGCTCGACAATTACTTCCGCGTGGCGCGCGGCCGTTCGGCACAGAGCGGCGACCAGCATCACGGCTGCTGCGGCCCGGTGGCCGCCGGCGAGATGACCAAGTGGTTCGACACCAATTACCACTACATCGTCCCGGAATTCACGGCGGCGACCGGCTTTGCGCTGGATGCCTCGCGCCTGCTGGCGCAACTGGCCGAGGCGCAAGCCCAAGGCGTGCGCGCCAAGCCGGTGATCATCGGCCCGGTCACCTATCTGGCGCTGGGCAAGGCCAGGGACGGCAGCGATAGGCTGGCGCTGCTGCCGGCGCTGGTGGACGTGTACGCGCAACTGCTGGAAACCCTGGCCGCGCACGGCGTCGAGTGGGTGCAGGTGGACGAACCGCTGCTGGTCACCGAACTGGACCAGGACTGGCAGCATGCCTTCAATTTCGCCTACCACCAGCTGAAGGCCTGCCGCACCAAGCTGCTGGTGGCCAGCTATTTCGGCGCGCTGGAAGAGAACCGCTACCTGGCCGTCAACCTGCCGGTGGCCGGCCTGCACATCGATGCCGTCGCCGGCCATGCGGACCTGCAGCCGCTGCTGAACCTGTGGCCCGACCACAAGGTGCTGTCGCTGGGCGTGATCAACGGCCGCAACATCTGGAAGACCGATTTGAACGCGGCGCTGGACTGGCTGGAACCGCTGGCCGCGCGCCTCGGCGACAAGCTGTGGCTGGCGCCATCCTGCTCGCTGCTGCACGTGCCGGTCGACCTGGCCAATGAGCAGACGCTCGATGCCGAGGTCAAGCCGTGGCTGGCGTTCGCGGTGCAGAAGCTGGACGAACTGCGGATCCTGGGGCGGGCGCTGCGCGAGGGCCGCGCCGCGGTGGCCGACGCCCTGGCGGCGAATGCGGCCGCGCTGGCAGCGCGCCGCGCTTCGCCGCGCGTCCACGACCCGCGCGTCCAGGCCGCGGTGGCCGCCATCGATGCCGGCCTGGGCGCGCGCAACAGCGCGTATGACCGGCGCGCCGCCGAGCAGGCCGCCCTGCTCCGGCTGCCGCCCTACCCGACCACCACCATCGGCTCCTTCCCGCAGACGCCGGCGATCCGCCAGGCGCGCAGCGCGCACAAGGCCGGCACGCTCGACGCCGCCGGCTACCGGACCGCGATGTGCGAGGAAATCGCGCGCAGCGTGCGCGAACAGGAAGCGCTGGGCCTGGACGTGCTGGTGCACGGCGAAGCCGAACGCAACGACATGGTCGAATACTTCGGCGAACAGCTGGAAGGCTACGCCTTCAGCCAGGCCGGCTGGGTGCAGTCCTATGGCTCGCGCTGCGTGAAGCCGCCGATCCTGTTCGGCGACATCAGCCGCCCCAAGGCCATGACGGTCGACTGGACGGTGTACGCCCAGTCGCTGACGGACAAGCCGATGAAAGGGATGCTGACCGGTCCGGTCACGATCCTGAACTGGTCCTTCGTGCGCGACGACCAGCCGCGCGCCGTGTCGTGCAGGCAGCTGGCGCTGGCGATCCGCGCCGAGGTGCTGGACCTCGAACGCGCCGGCGTCGGCGTGATCCAGATCGACGAAGCGGCGCTGCGCGAAGGCCTGCCGCTGCGCCGCTCGCAATGGCGCGGCTACCTGGACTGGGCGGTCGAATCGTTCCGCATCGCCGCCAATGGCGTGCAGGACCGGACCCAGATCCACACCCACATGTGCTACGCCGAGTTCAACGACATCATCGGCGCGATCGCCGCCATGGATGCCGACGTGATCACCATTGAGACCTCGCGCTCGGCCATGGAACTGCTGGATGCCTTCGACGACTTCAAGTACCCGAACGGCATCGGCCCCGGCGTGTACGACATCCACTCGCCGAACATCCCGACCCGGGACCAGATCGTGCAGCTGATGCAGCAGGCGGCGCAGCGCATTCCGGCGCAGCGCCTGTGGGTGAATCCGGACTGCGGCCTCAAGACGCGCCAGTGGGATGAAGTGCTGCCGGCGCTGGCCAACATGGTGGCCGCGGCCAGGACGCTGCGCGCGGCTGCCTGAGCCGGCAGGCGGCGGCCCCGCTCACGTCCCTGCCTCAGCGCGGATAGGTGAACCCGGTACGGATGTCCATCGGCGCCAGCCGCTTCCCGTCGCGCACCATCAGGCGCTGTGGCGGCTCGTCGCCGGCCAGCGCGCGCGCCGCCACCGGCAAGCCTTCGCCCTTGCGCAGCAGTTCGTCGCAGCGCTCGTAGACATTGGGGCAGCCGGTCGCGGCCAGCAGCGCCTGCACGACAGGCACTTTCCAGGCCTCGACGCCGCCGGCATTGAACTGGCAGATCAGGTAGCCGCCGACACCGCCATAGCTGTGCACCAGCAGGCCCGGCAAGCCGTCCGGCTCGCCCTCGACCAGCGCCACCAGCGCCTGCGGGTCGGCGTCGCGCAGCGCAGCGGCGCGCCGTGCGACCGCGGCCTGCACGCGCCGCTTCATCATCGCGTGGTCGACCGGCTCGTCCTCGCGCAGGGTCCAGACGCGCGCCGCGATCTGCGACTTGGCGTTGTAGGCCGCGCGTGCCAGGAACTGGCGCGACGACGATTGCACGATGGCCGTGGCGCCCGGCTTGTTGCGTTCCTGCGGCTTGCCGTCGACTTTCTCGATGGCCGAGGCGTAGATCCAGGGTTCGCCGGCGAGCAGGCGTTTTTCCTTGCCCTGTTTGATGGTGATGATGAGCATGTGCGGCTTTTCGCAGGTTGTATTTCAGGGACCGGGATCATACAGCAAGCGGCGCCCCCGCCTTCAGCCGCCGAAATCCTCTTCGCGGAATTCGCCGGCGCCGCGCCCGCCGGCCGCCTCGGCCCGGCGCAGCTCGACGCGCCGGATCTTGCCGGAGATCGTCTTGGGCAGCTCGGCAAACTCCAGCCGCCGGATGCGTTTGTAGGGCGACAGCCGCTCGCGCGCGAAGGCGAAGATGGCGCCCGCCAGTTCGCGCGTCGGTTCCACGCCGGGGCGCAGCGCGATGAAGGCTTTCGGCACGGACAGGCGCAACGGGTCCGGGCTGGGCACGATGGCCGCTTCCAGCACGTCCGGGTGCTCGATCAGCACGCTCTCCAGCTCGAACGGGCTGATGCGGTAGTCGGAGGACTTGAACACGTCGTCGTTGCGGCCGACGTAGAAATAATAGCCGTCCTGGTCGACGGCGGCGCTGTCGCCGGTGCGGTAGCGGCCGGCGCGCATCGTTTCTGCGGTCTTGGCCTCGTCGCCTTCGTAGCACAGCATCAGGCCCAGCGGCCGTCCGCTGCCCGGGTCGTCGGTCACGATCGCGATCTCGCCCTCGGCCGCCGGCTGGTCGTCGATGTCCAGCAGTTCGATGCGGTAGCCGGGCAGCGGCCGTCCCATCGACCCCGGCTTGACGAGCTGTCCGGGCGAATTGCCGACCTGGCAGGTGGTCTCGGACTGGCCGAAGCCGTCGCGGATGCGGATGCCCCAGGCACGCTCGACCTGCTCGATCACTTCCGGATTCAGCGGCTCCCCGGCCCCGACCAGCTCGCGCAGCGGCGGCTGCCAGGCCGCCAGGTCTTCCTTGATCATCATGCGCCACACGGTGGGCGGCGCGCACAGCGAGGTCACGCCGCAGCGCACGATGGTGTCGAGGCAGGCGCGCGCCGAAAAGCGTTCGTAGTTGTAGACGAACACGGTGGCGCCGGCATTCCACGGCGCGAACAAGCAGCTCCAGGCGTGCTTGGCCCAGCCGGGCGAGCTGATGTTCCAGTGGACGTCGCCGGGCTGCAGGCCGATCCAGTACATGGTCGACAGGTGGCCGACCGGGTAGCTCTGGTGGCTGTGCAGCACCAGCTTGGGCTTGGCGGTGGTGCCCGAGGTGAAGTACAGCAGCAGCGGGTCGCTGGCTTTGGTCGCGCCCTCGGGCACGAAGGCCGTCGGCGCGGCGGCGCTGCCGGCGAAATCGGTCCAGCCTTCCGGCGCGCCGCCGACCGCGATGCGGCCGTACCCGCCCGCCAGTCCAGCGAACTTGGGCGCCTCGGAAGCCTGGGCGATCACGTGGCGGATCCGGCCGCGCTCGAGGCGGTCCTGCAGGTCGGCGCCCGACACCAGCATCGTGGTCGGCACCAGCACGGCGCCCAGCTTGATCCCAGCCAGCATGATCTCCCACAGCTCGACGCGGTTGGGCAGCATCAGGAGGATGCGGTCGCCGCGGCCCACGCCGCGCGCGCGCAGCCAGTTGGCCACCTGCGCCGAGCGCGCCGCCATGTCGGCGTAGCTGATCCTGCGTTCGCTGCCGTCTTCCTCGACCACCCACAGCGCCGGGGTGGCGTTGCCCTCGGCCTGGACGTCGAAGTAGTCGAGCGCCCAGTTGAAGTCGTCGAGCTCGGGGGCGCGGTAGTCGCGGTAGGCGGTGTCGTAGTCGCTGCGGTGCTGCTGCAGGAAGTCGCGCGCGGCGAGGAAGCGCGCGGTCGGGGTTGCTGCGGCCATTGTCTGTCTCCTGTGCGTTGGTGGCGGCGGGACTCTGCGGTCCCTGTTCGCGCCACCATTCTGCCACGCGGAAGTCAGCTGCGCCGCACCTGCGTGATGGTCATCTCGTCCTGCGGCTGCATCATGTCGATCACGCGGCAGTCGCCGCACATCTTCATGCGGTCGAGGTTGCCGGCAAAGGCCGGATGCGAGGCCAGGCGCCCCAGCATGCTCTCGATCATGCGCAGCGTGCCGAAGGGCTTGCTGCAGCGGATGCAGTGGAAGGGCTGGGTCTCGTTGAGCAGCACGGGCTGCTTGCGGGTGTCGGCGAACGACAGCCGCGGCACCAGCCGGATCGCGTCTTCCGGGCAGGTGTCGGCGCACAGGCCGCACTGCACGCAGTTCTTCTCGATGAAGCGCAGCTGCGGTGCATTCTGCCCGTCCTGCAGCGCCGACGCCGGGCAGGCGCCGACGCAGGCCATGCACAGGCTGCAGGCGGCGCGGTCGACGTCCAGCGCGCCGAACGGGGCGCCGGGCGGCAGCGCGATCTCCATGGTCTGCTGCGGGGCGTGCCGGAACAGGTGGTCGAGCGCGTAGTCGAGCGTGTTGCGCTTGTCGGCGGCGATGTTGTAGCCGGCGCGCTTGGGCGGCACCTCACCGCGCGGGGCGTGCTGCAGCGCCAGCGCCAGCTCGTCGGGCGTAGCGACGCGCAGCAGCTGCAGGTGCGGTCCGGCATAGCCCAGGCCGTCCATTACGGTCTGCGCGAAGCCCATCTGCTGGTCGAGCGCGGCCGTGTACTGGGGGGCATCGTCGTCCGTCATCAGCACCGTGACGCCGCTGGCGCCGTAGGCCAGCGCGCTCAGCCAGACCTCGATGCCGGTCGAGGCCGTGTGGTGCAGCGCCACCGGCAGCACCCGCGACGGCACCGGTTCAAGCAGGCCGGCAAGCAGCCGGCCGCCGCTCTCGCTGTGCAGCAGCACCACCGGCTCGCTGCCTTCGACCTCGAAATAGGGCTGCAGCAGCGCCTTCAGGCGGCTGCCGGTGTGCGGCGCGTTCGGGTAGGCGTAGCCCATGGCGCCGGTCGGGCACACGGTGGAGCAGGCGCCGCAGCCGGCGCACAGGTAGGGATTCACCTTGACCAGGTCGCCGGCACCTTCGATCGCCTTGGCCGAGCACACGTCGATGCAGGCGTTGCAGCCTGTGCGCTGGTTGCGGCTGTGGGCGCACAGGCGCTCCTTATACAGGAAGTATTTGGGCTTTTCGAAGTCGCCCACCATGTCGGTCAGCGCCGCCAGCGCGGCCGCGCGTTCGGCCTCGTCCGGACCCGGTGCGTAGTAGCCGTGCGGCTTCTGGTGCGCGGCGATCTGCGGCTCGGCGCCGAGGTCCAGCACCAGGTCGAAGCGTTCCTGCTGCGGCGCCTGGCCCGGCGCCTGCCAGGTGGCGTGGAAGGCGCCCAGCCAGCCGCTCAGCACCAGCGCGCGCGCCTCGAACACCGGGTACACGCGCAGGCCGGGCCGCGCGTCGTCGTGCAGGTCGGTCAGCAGGACAGTGACCGGCAGCACCCCGGCCAGGCGGTCGGCGCAGGGCAGCGCGTCGCGCGCCGCGCCCACGACCAGGGTCTTGCCGGCCGAGCGGTAGCCGACCGTGTCGAGCGCGTCGGGCGCGGCCAGCGCGTCCAGCGCGACGATGGCGGCGACCTTGGCCAGGGCGTTGCGGCGCTCCTGTTCGGGGTCGGCGCCCTGGCCTTCAATCATGCGGATATTCATGGTGTCTCTTGTTCAGGTGGGATCGTCGATCTTGTTGTGGTATCGGGTTGCCGTCGTGCGGCAGGTGCTTCGTCCGGATGGTTGCCGGCAGCGGGAGCGGAAGCGGCAGCAGAAACGGCAACGGCAGCGGGAGCGACAGCAGAAGCAGAAGCGGCAACGGCCGCATCGGCCTCGTCGGCGGGCTCGGCTTCGTCATCCTTGGCGAGGCCGGCGAACAGGCTTTTCGAGTGCTTCAGCGCGGCCAGCATCCCGTCCGGCATCGGGCTCGGCTTGTTGTAGTCGTCCATGTACATGTCGAGCCGGTCCAGCACGTTGAAATGCGGATCGGCGAACAGTTTTTTCAGCGCGCTGCGGCGCACTGCCTGGTCGACGCCGCGCGCGACGAAGGCCGAGAAATCGGAGTCCGTCGTCAATTGGGCAACGTCGTCCATGGTGGGCAGGCGCACCGGCTGCGGCTCGGCAGCCGGCTGCAGGCCCGGCGCGGCTTCCGCGATGACCGGTACTACTGGCGGCGCAGCAGGCGGCGCGGGCTCCGGCACAGGCTCGATGCCCTGCTTGACCTCGGTCTTGCGCCGCGCCCAGCGCCGCAGGAAGCCTTCGCCTTCCTCTTGCATGGTGCCTGCCGTCATCCGTGCTGGCGGCCGCGACGCGGCTTCGGCTGGTAATGCTCGCGCAGGTAGCCGGCCAGCCAGGCATAGACGTCGGCCGGCATGTCGACGCCGTCGGCGTTTTCGCCGGAATCGAACATGCGCGTGCCCTCGACATAGCTGACCGAAGCGCGCACCGGCATCGCCCTGCCCTCTTCCATGCGCCACAGCACGAACACCTTCGATTCGGGTGCCATGGCGTTCTCGTAATAGCCTTCGTTCTCGTCCGGGTAGAGTTCCAGTTCCAGGCCCGAGACCAGGTAGTAGTCGCGCTCCGGAGTCTGGCTCAGCACCTGCAGCGGCGGCAGGTTGCCGCGGTCGGGCACGATGCCGACGGCGGCCCAGGCTTCGTCGGCCCAGCGGTGCTGGACGGTGCGGCGCTGCATCAGCACCGCGATCGGCATGCTTCCCATTTTCATTTTTTACTCACGCTGTCGGGAGAACCCTTCTGGACCGTGGGCGAAACGCCGCGCGGGACGGACTTGGTCGGTCCGGCCTTCTGGTCTTCGCTCGGCGGTGCGGTGCCGAATTTCTCGCTCTTGACGATCGGGTTGGCGGCGGACGCCCGCAACTGGCCGTCCTGCTGCCCGGCCTGCTGCCCGCCGGCGCCGGCCGCGGTGACGATGCCGCCGGCCGATCCCGGCGCCGGCGCGGCCGCCGCGCCGGCAGGTGCGGCCGCAACGACTGCCACCGGCGCATGCGTCTTCCAGCCCTGCTGGGCGGCGCGGCTGCGCCAGCGCGCGCTGACCGCGTCCATCGAGGCGGCCAGGTTTTGCTTGTCCTTGGCGGCCTGGGCATCGGCCTGGGCCTTCTTGGCGGCCGCCGCCTGCTGCTGGGCCGGGGTCGGGGCCGGCAAGGCCGCCCACGCGCCGCCTGCCGCCAGCAGCAATGCCGCCATCATCGTGTGCTTGATCTTCATGGTGCGCTCCTCAACGTCCCGGCGCGGCCTGGCTGGCGCCCGGGTCGCGGTGGGCGGCGGCCGGCTGCGACGCCGCGTTGCCGGAGGCGGGTTCGGGCGCCGCCGGGGCCGGCTTGTTGTCGCCGGTGGTCTGCTGGGTGGTGCCGGCCGCGGCGCCGGGGTTGCTCACGCCCGAACTCGGCCCCTGGCCGGTTTCGGTGGTGGTGCCGCCGGTGCCGGCGCCCGAGGTGTTGCCGCCGGCGCCGCCGGCGATGCCCGGCGTGCCGCCGGCATAGGTGGCGTCGGTCTTGGGACCGCCGTGCGCCGCCATCACCTGGCCGCTGGTGCCGCCACCGGCGGTGATCATGCCGGGGAACTTGGTTTGCATCTGGGCCTCGTCGCCGTGCTTCTTGCAGCCGGCCAGCGCCAGCGCCAGCACCGTTCCGTGCATCAGAATAGTGAATGCTTTCATCGCTTCATCCTCAGTGCGCGGGGCCGGGCCGCGGGCGCATCCCGCCTGGAGGCGGCGGGCTGTCGGGCGGCGGCGAATTTGGCGGTGGCGCGGGCGGCACCTCGCCATCGAAGGTGCCCGGCGGGACGCCCGCCTTGACTTCCTCGTACCAGACGCGGTGGTGGGCCTTGGCCCAGGTCTCGTCCACGGTGCCGTGGCGCATCGCATCGTAGGCGCCCGGCGTGCCCCAGGTGCCGATGAAGATGTGGCCCATGGAAGCGGCGATGTAGATCGCGGCACCGGCCATGTGCAGGAAGTTCGCCACCTGCAGTACGTAGCGGGTCTGGCCGAAGCCGATGAAGTCCAGGATCAGGCCGCTGACCGACATCACCAGGCCCAGCAGGGTCACGCCGAACCAGAACCAGGCTTTTTCGCCGGCGTTGAAGAAGCCGGCCGGCACGTGCTTGTGGGTCACCAGGCCGCCGCCCTGCTTCACCCACTCCCAGTCGATACGGCGCACGAAGTTACGGCGCAGGAAGGTGAAGAACATCAGCACCGAGCACACGATGAACAGCGGGCCGATGAAGTTGTGCAGGTACTTGAAAATATAAGCGATGAAGCCGAACACGTCGTGCCCCACCAGCGGGATCAGGAGCTTCTTGCCGAAGGTGAGCACCAGCCCGGTGACGGCCAGGATCAGGAAGCTGATCGCGGTCGCCCAGTGCACCCAGCGCTCCCAGCCGTTGAAGCGCTGGATGCGGCGGCCGGTGTCCGGCGCGTCGGTGCGCGCCGGGCCGACCAGGCGGTAGAACACGAAAATGCCGACCAGCATCAGCACCAGCAGGCTGCCCATGATGGTGGCGATCGGGCCGTTGCGCCACAGGCGCCAGAAATTGCCGCCGCGCTGGACGATCACGTTGGCTTCGGTGCTGCCGTACTGGCCGAGGTAGTGGCGGTCGATGTGGACCCGGCCCGAGGACTTGTCGGCCAGGCCGGGCTCGGGCACTTTCGAATCGGCTTCGATCTGCAGCATGGTCTGCTCTTCGGCATAGGCCGGCTCGGCGCGGTTGTTGGGCACGCCTGCCTGCGCCGCGGCCATGCCGAACAGCAGCACCAGCCCGAGCAGCCAGGCGCGGATCGCCGCGGGAATCGATGGTGATGAAGCGCGCATGTCGGTTCCTTTACGGGTTGGCCCGGTTGTACTCGTTCTGGTGCATGTTGCGGTTGGCGATCGCGCCCCACCACGACAGCCGGTCCTTGTGGAAGTGGACCTCGAACGGCCGGGTGTCCTTCTTGCCGGCGTACTGGCCCTTGACCCAGTTCGGGTGCTGCTCGACTTCCAGGCAGCCCGTCAGCAGCCACAGGGGCGCCAGCAATATCAACAAGCGTGCGTGCTTCATGTCGGCAGCCTCCCCGCGTCGTTCTGCGAATCCTTCAGGTTCTGGTTCTCGCGCGGCAGGTCGCCCTTGGCCTTGATCTCGCCGCCGCGCTTGGGCTTGCCGTAGGCGATCTTCCAGCCCCACAGCTCCGGTCCGTAGCCGCGGGTTTCCACGCGCTGGCGGTAGATGTCGGCCACCACGTCGGCGTCGCCGCCGATCAGCGCCTTGGTGCCACACATCTCGGCGCAGGCCGGCAGCTTGCCCTCGGCGATGCGGTTGCGGCCGTATTTCTTGAATTCGGCGTCCGAGGTGTCCGGTTCCGGGCCGCCGGCGCAGAAGGTGCACTTGTCCATCTTGCCGCGGTGGTTGAACAGGCCGGTCTCCGGGAACTGCGGCGCGCCGAACGGGCAGGCGTAGTAGCAGTAGCCGCAGCCGATGCACTGGTCCTTCGAGTGCAGCACGATGCCGTCCTCGGTGTGGTAGATGCAGTTGACCGGGCACACCGCCAGGCAGGGTGCGTCGGTGCAGTGCATGCAGGCCACCGAGACCGAGCGCTCGCCCGGGATGCCGTCGTTGATCGTCACCACCCGGCGGCGGTTCACGCCCCACGGGGTTTCGTGCTCGTTCTTGCAGGCGGTGACGCAGCCGTTGCAGTCGATGCAGCGTTCGGTGTCGCAGATGAATTTCATTCTTGCTGTCATGCCAGTTCCTTCCCGCTGTCGTTCCGATTGTCGCCGTCATTCCCGCGCAGGCGGGAATCCAAGTTCTGCACACGTTACGGTTACGCGTCCAACTTGGGTCCCCGCCTTCGCGGGGACGACGTTCATCATGTGCGTCTTACAGTTGTCCGATGGGTGCGCTTACCAACATTTCACGCCCGCACCAGCCGGCACAGCGACACCTTGGTTTCCTGCATCATGGTCACGGCGTCATAACCGTAGGTCCAGCCGGCATTCACCGCCTCGCCGCGCACGGTCGGCGCCCCGCCCTCCGGATAATGCTTTTCCAGGTCCTCGCCCATCCACCAGCCGCCGAAGTGGAACGGCATCCAGACGATGCCGATCGGCACCCGCGGCGTGACCATCGCCATCAGCTTGAGGCGCGCGCCGGTCGGGGTTTCGACCCACATGAAGTCGCCCAGCTTGACGCCGATCTGGGCCGCGTCCTCGGGATTCACCTCGCAGAACATGTTCTGCTGCAGTTCGGCCAGCCATGGGTTCGAGCGGGTTTCCTCGCCACCGCCTTCGTACTCGACCAGGCGGCCCGAGGTCATGATCAGCGGGAAGTCCTTGGAAAAATCGGCCTCCTGCACCGACTTGTACAGCGTCGGCAGGCGCCAGAAGGCAGCCTTGTCGTCGTAGGTCGGGTACTTGGCGACCAGGTCGCGCCGCGGCGACAGCAGCGGTTCGCGGTGGGTCGGTACCGGGTCCGGGAAGTTCCACACGTTGCAGCGGGCGCGCGCGTTGCCGTACGGGGCGCAGCCGTGCGAGATCACCACGCGCTGGATGCCGCCCGACAGGTCGGTCTTCCAGTTCTTGCCCTCGGCGGCGATCTTTTCTTCCGGCGTCAGATCGTCCCACCAGCCCAGCTTTTTCAGGAACACGTGGTCGAATTCCGGGTAGCCGGTGTCGATCTCGCTGTCCTTGGTGAACGAGCCGTCGGCCGCCAGCAGGCTCTCGCCGTTGTGTTCGACGCCCCAGTTGGCGCGGAACGGCAGGCCGCCCTCGGCTACCGTCTTGTTCAGGTCGTACAGGATCGGCGTGCCCGGATGCTTCATTTCCGGCGTGCCCCAGCACGGCCACGGCAAGCCGTAGTAGTCGCCCTTGCAGGGACCGTCGTCGGCGCGCATCGTGGTCGGATTGAAGGTGTGCTTGTTCTGCATGTGCAGCTTCAGGCGCTCGGGCGAGCAGCCGGTGTAGCCGATGGTCCAGCACGAGCGGTTGATCTCGCGCAGGATGTCCTCGACCACCGGCTCGTTGTGCACCACCTTGATGTTCTTGACCAGCTGCTCGCCGAAGCCCAGCTTCCTGGCGAACAGGTACATGATCTCGTGGTCGGTCTTGCACTCGAACAGCGGCTGGATCACCCGCTCGCGCCACTGGATCGAGCGGTTCGACGCGGTGACCGAGCCCTGCGACTCGAACTGCGAGGCCGCCGGCAGCAGGTACACGCCATCGGTACGGCCGTGCATCGCCGCCGTCATGCTCGGGTAGGGGTCGACCACCACCAGCATGTCGAGCTTCTGCATGGCCGCCTTCATGTCCGGCAGGCGGGTCTGGCTGTTGGGCGCGTGACCCCAGTAGATCACGGCGCGCAGGTTGCTCGGCTGGTCGACGTACTTGTTATCCTCCAGCACGGCGTCGAACCAGCGCGACACCGTGATGCCCGGCTTTTCCATCAGTTCCTTGGAACCGAAGCGCGACTTGATCCAATCGTAGTCCACGCCCCAGACGCTGGCGAAGTGCTTCCACGCGCCTTCGGCCAGGCCGAAATAGCCGGGCAGCGAGTCGCCGTTGGGGCCGACGTCGGTCGCGCCCTGCACGTTGTCGTGGCCGCGGTAGATGTTGGCGCCGCCACCCGGCTTGCCGATATTGCCCAGCACCAGCTGCAGGATGGAGAGCGCGCGCACGTTGGCGGTGCCGACGTGGTGCTGGGTGATGCCCATGCACCAGACCACCGAGGACGGCCGGTTGGTGGCCAGCATTTCCGCCGCCTGGCGCACCGCCGCCTCGGGCACGCCGGTGATGTCGGTGACCTTGTCCGGGGTCCACTTGGCCACTTCCTTGCGCACGTCTTCCATGCCGTGGGTGCGCGCCGCGATGAATTCCTTGTCTTCCCAGCCGTTGGCGAAGATGTGCCAGACGATGCCCCACACCAGCGGGATGTCGGTGCCAGGGCGCACGCGCACGTAGTGATGCGCGAAGCGCGCGGTGCGGGTGAAGCGCGGGTCGATCACGATCATCTTCGCGCCCAGTTCCTTGGCGTGCAGGAAGTGCAGCATCGAGATCGGGTGGGCTTCGGCCGGGTTGGAACCGATGAACAGCACCGCCTTGCTGTAATGCAAGTCGTTGAACGAGTTCGTCATCGCCCCGTAACCGAAGGTCTGGGCCACGCCGGCCACCGTGGTCGAGTGGCAGATGCGCGCCTGGTGGTCGCAGTTGTTGCTGCCCCAGAAGGACACGAACTTGCGCAGCAGGTAGGCCTGCTCGTTGCTGTGCTTGGAGCTGCCGATCACCATCAGCGCGTCCGGGCCGGCCTGCTGGCGCAGCTGCAGCATCTTGTCGCCGATCTCGTTGACCGCCTGGTCCCAGGAGATGCGCTCGTACTTGCCGTTCACCAGCTTCATCGGGTAGCGCAGCCGGTGCTCGCCGAAGCCGTGCTCGCGCACCGACGCGCCCTTGGCGCAGTGGGCGCCCATGTTGATCGGCGAATCGAAGGCCGCTTCCTGGCGCACCCAGACGCCGTTGCTGACCACCGCCTCGACCGAGCAGCCGACCGAGCAGTGGCTGCAGACGGTGTGCTTGATCTCCGAGACCGGCGCGGCCGGTGCGGGTTCAGCGGCGGTGGCCGGCTGCATCACGTTCAGCGGCAGGTTGCGCGCGAGGGCGCCGGCGCCGGCGGTGACGCCGGCACCGACCAGGAAGCGGCGCCGTTTCAGACTGCTGTCGCGCGAGGTTTTCACCAGGGTCATGACGATTCCTTACCAATAAGCGGCGGTGCGGTAGTAGTTACGGATGTGCTCGGTCTCGTGGTAGCCGCGCGGCTTGGCGTCCTGCGGCGCGGCGGCCGGTGCCGGCGCTTCGGCTTCCTTGGCGCCGGCGGCAGCGGCCACCGCCAGCGCGCCCAGCGGCGCCGCCTTCAGCAGGCTGCGGCGGGCCAGGTCGGGTTTCTGCTCGGGTTTCGGCTCTTTATCGGTGTCCATGTCCACGCTGTTCATCTCGGTCCTCATGCGGCGATCAGGTCGGCCGGGTCCAGCACCGCAAAGGCCTGGGCTTCGATCGACAGGAAGGCGTCGGCCACGGCGGCCACGACGCGGTAGAAATTGGCGCCCTCGGCCCCGGCCACGTCGGCCAGGCAGGCCGCGTACCAGGGGCGGATGTGCGCTTCGAAGAACTGTTTTTGCGCCAGCAGCGGCTGCCGCACCACGCCGGGCGCGCCCTGGATCAGCATGCGCATGGTTTCGCACAGCGCGCCCAGGTGGTCTTCCGACTCGCCGACGCCGGGCGCGCGCGCCAGGTGCAGGCGCGCCAGGTCGTGGCGCAGCTGCACCAGCGGCACATCGTTCAGGTGACCGGTGAGATAGAAGGAGCCGAACGGGTTCAGCAGCGGATTGCCCATGCTGACGAACAGCAGCGAGAACTCGTCGGCGGCGGCGCCGGCGTCGACCACGCTGGCAGCCTGGGTCAGCTTCAGCCAGGCGTCTTCCAGCGCGAACTCGCCATCGGCCGAGACCGGCTCGGCCTGGGCCAGCGCGGCCAGCAGCGCGCCGTCCGGCGGCGCCAGCAGCAGGCGGGCGAGCAAGGCATAGAAATCGGCGCGGGCCTGGTCCTCGCCCGCCAGAGGCAATGCCACAGCAGACGGCGCTTGGCTAGCGGGAATATTTGACTGCTGGAAAGGCATGGTTCTCCCGTTGATAAACCTTCACGGAAAGTGTAGTCGGTCGTAGTGTCGGGACGCGCACGGTTGAACCAGCATGCATGGAGCGCTCAGCGCATGCCGGCTGCATGCATGAATACGCGCAGCAGCAATGCGACCAGTCCCAGCGCCGCCACCCCGCCGAGCCACAGCGCGATCAGCCAGCCGAAACGCCGGAGCCAGAACGCGCGCATCAGTGATAGCCCTGCTCGCCGGTGACCTTGCCGCGGAACACGTAATAGCTCCACACCGTGTAGCACAGGATCAGCGGCAGCACGACCAGCGTGCCGGCCAGCGCGAATTCCTGGGTCTCCGGCGGCGAGGCAGCTTCCCAGATCGTGATCGCGGGCGGCACGATGTGCGGCCAGATGCTGATCGCCATCCCGACATAGCCGAGCAGCACCAGCGCCAGCGCCGCCACGAAAGGCAGGCGGAACGGGTCGCGCTTGAGCGACCACAGCAGCAACACGATGGCGCCTGCCACCAGCAGCGGCACCGGCGACAGCAGCAGCATGTTGGGGAAGCTGAACCAGCGCTCGGCCACCTGGTGCTGCGTCATCGGGGTCCAGACGCTGACCCCGACGATGGCCGCCAGCAGCAGCAGACCGAAGGGCCGCGCCAGCCGGATCATGCGCTGCTGCAGTTCGCCGCCGGTCTTCATGATCAGCCAGGTCGCGCCCAGCAGCGTGTAGGCGATCATGACCCCGGCGCCGGCCGCCAGCGGAAACGGCGCCAGCCAGTCGAGCGCACCGCCGGCATAGCTGCGGCCCGATACCGGAATGCCGGACAGGAAGGTGCCGAGCGACACGCCCTGGAAGAAGGCCGCCGTCACCGAGCCGCCGATGAAGGCCAGGTCCCACACCGGCCGCTCGCGGTCGTCGGCTTTGAAGCGGAATTCGAAGGCCACGCCGCGGAAGATCAGGCCGATCAGCATGAAGATCAGCGGCAGGTACAGCCCCGACAGAATGATCGAATACGCCACCGGGAAGGCCAGCAGCAGCCCTTCCCCGCCCAGCACCAGCCAGGTCTCGTTGCCGTCCCAGACCGGCGCCACGGTATTCATCATGATGTCGCGTTCGCGCCGATCCTTGACGAATGGGTACAGCATCCCGATGCCGAGGTCGAAGCCGTCCAGCACCACGTACATGAAAACGGCAAAGAAGATGATGCCGGCCCAGACCGAAGTCGTGTCGAAGTCCATGTGCGCTCTCAGTGTGGGTCGTGGGGGTCGTGGGTGTCGGCGGCTTCCGGCTCGGGCACCGACAGCGGCCGCGCCGGCGTCTTGCCCTGCCCCGGCCCGCCGGCCGGCGGGCGCGCCGTTTCGAAAGTCTGCGGGCCCTTGCGCACCAGGCGCAGCACGTAGGCGATGCCGACCCCGAACACGAACAGGTAGGACACCACGAACAGTCCCAGGGTCAGCGCCAGCGGCCCGGCGCCGTGCCGCGAGACGGCATCGGCGGTGCGCAGCACGCCGTACACGACCCAGGGCTGGCGTCCGACCTCGGTGGTGATCCAGCCGGCCAGCACGGCCACCAGGCCCGCCGGCCCCATCCACATCGCCATGCGCAGGAAGGGCCGCGTGGTGAACAGCCTGCCCTTCCAGCGCAGCCACAGGCCCCAGGCGCCGAGCGCGATCATCAGCAGGCCCAGGCCGACCATCACGCGGAAGCTCCAGAACACGATCAGGGAATTCGGGCGCTCGCCGGGCGGGAAGTCCTTCAGGCCCTTGATCTGGCCACCCCAGGTGTGGGTCAGGATCCAGCTGCCCACGCGCGGGATGCCGACGGCGAACCTGGTCTCCTCGTCTTTCATGGACGGGATGCCGAACAGCAGCAGCGGCAGCGGCTTGTCGCCCTCGTTCTGCCAGTGCCCTTCCATCGCCGCGATCTTGGCCGGCTGGTACTTCAGCGTGTTCAGGCCGTGCATGTCGCCGACCAGCGCCTGGATCGGTGCCACGATCAAGAGCATCCACATCGCCATCGACAGCATGGTGCGCACCGCCGGCCTGTCGCTGCCGCGCAGCAGGTGCCAGGCGGCGGAGCCGCCGACGAACAGCGCGGTGGACAGGAAGGCCGCGATCGCCATGTGCGTCAGGCGGTAGGGAAACGAAGGGTTGAAGACGATCTGCAGCCAGTCGGCCGGCACCATGCGCCCATTGACGATGGCATAGCCCTGCGGGGTCTGCATCCAGCTGTTGGCGCCGAGGATCCAGGTGGCCGAGATCAGCGTGCCGAGCGCCACCATGCAGGTGGCGAACAGGTGCAGGCCGGGACCGACGCGGGTCCAGCCAAACAGCATCACGCCGAGGAAGCCGGCTTCCAGGAAGAAGGCGGTCAGCACCTCGTAGGCCAGCAGCGGCCCGGTGATGTTGCCGGCGTATTCGGAAAAGAAGCCCCAGTTGGTGCCGAACTGGTAGGCCATGACGATGCCCGACACCACCCCCATGCCGAAGTTGACGGCGAAGATGCGCAGCCAGAAGTGATACAGGTCGACGAACACCTGGCGTTTGGTCTTGAGCCAGCAGATTTCGAGCACGGCCAGGTAGCTGGCCAGGCCGATTGTGATTGCGGGAAACAGGATGTGGAAGGACATCGTGAACGCGAACTGGATGCGCGCCAGGTCCAGTGCCGCCAAACCAAACATAGTGGTCCTTCACGTGGTCTAGTTACAAATCTAACATGCGCCGAGGCTGCGCACGCTTGCATCGTCACATCCTAGGCGGCGGACGGCCGGTGGCAACGCCGGGCCAGCCCGTCTATAATCGGGACATCGACGGCTACCGCTCCACCATGACTCTCACCGAACCCGCCGGCCGGCCCATCAATGTCCCCGCCCTGAAAGCCAGCTGCGCCGCCTGCAGCATGCACCAGCTGTGCCTGCCGATGGGCCTCGAGGACGCCGACATGGACCGCCTCGACCAGATCATCGGCCGGCGCCGGCGCTTGGCGCGCGACGAACGCCTGTACCAGATGGGCGAACCGTTCCGCAATCTGTACGCGGTGCGCTTCGGCCACTTCAAGACCTACCAGGTGAACGCCGCCGGCGAGGCGCAGATCACCGGCTTCCAGATGGCCGGCGAACTGCTGGGCATGGATGCCATCAGCGGCGACCGCCACCACTGCGACGCGGTGGCGCTGGAAGACAGCGAGGTCTGCGAGATTCCGTTCGCGCGCCTGGAAGAACTGTTCGGCCAGGTGCCGGCGCTGCTGCGCCACTTCCACCGCATCATGAGCCAGGAAATCACGCGCGAGCAGAACGTCATGCTCTTGCTCGGCAACATGCGCGCCGAGCAGCGCTTCGCGGTGTTCCTGGTCAACCTGTCGGCGCGCTACGCCACCCGCGGCTACTCGCCGACCCGCTTCCAGCTGCGCATGTCGCGCGAAGACATCGGCAACTACCTGGGCCTGACCATCGAAAGCATCAGCCGGCTGCTGTCGCGCTTCAAGAAGATGGGGCTGGTGCAGGTCGACAAGCGCGAGATCGTGCTGCTGGAACCGGAGCGCCTGAAGGCGATGGCCGCCGGGACCGAGCAGTGCAGCCCGATGGATTGAGCCTGCGCCGACGCAGGCGCTGAGGCAGTCAGGCGCTCAGGCCCCGAACGCGCCGTCGATCGTGTGCATCGCCCCGGTCACGAAGCCTGCTTCCGGCCCCGCCAGCCAGGCCACCATGCCGGCCACTTCTTCGGACGTGCCGTGCCGCTTGATCGCCATGAAGCTGTGCATCAGGTCCTTCATCGGACCGTCCGCCGGATTGGCGTCGGTGTCGATCGGGCCCGGCTGCACGACGTTGATCGTGATGCCGCGCGGCCCGAAATCGCGGGCCAGCCCGCGCGCCAGTCCCTGCAACGCCGATTTGCTCATGGCATACGACGCCATGCCGGGCACGGGCATGCGGTCGCCGTTCACGGAGCCGATCACGATGATCCTGCCGCCGGCCGGCATGCGGCGCGCCGCTTCCACCGACGCGTGGTACGGCGCATGGACGTTGATGCGCAGCAGGCGGTCGACCGCGTCCGGATCCTGCTCCAGCGCGTCGCCGAAGATGGCGATGCCGGAGTTCACCACCAGCACATCCAGCGGGCCGCTGTCGCGCACGCGGGCGATCACTGCATCCCTGTCGGCGCTGTCGGTCTGGAAGGCCGTGCTGCCCGTCTCCGCGGCGACTTGCCGGGCCGCGTCCGCCGAGCCGGAATAAGTGAACGCCACCCGGGCACCGTCGGCGGCGAAGCGCCGTACGATGGCCGCGCCGATACCCCGGCTGCCGCCCAGCACCAGGACCGATTTGTCTGCAAACGCTGTCATGATTCCCCTCCTCCGTGATTAATGTAGCGCATGATACAATAAGCTTTGCGCTACCTGTCAAGGATTTTTGTAATCGTGACTACAAATATATCTCCCCCACGCGGCCGGCCGCGCCGCTTCGATCCGGAGGCGGCGGTCGCCACCGCCCAGCGGCTGTTCCATGAAAAGGGTTATGACGCCTTGAGCGTGGCGGACCTGACCAAGGCGCTGGGCATCAACCCGCCCAGCTTCTATGCCGCCTTCGGCAGCAAGGCCGGCCTGTACGCACGCATCCTCGACCGCTACGCCGCCACCGGTGCGATTCCCCTTCAACGGATTCTGGATGCGGACCGGCCGCTGGCCGAGTCGCTGGCGGAAGTGCTGGTGGAGGCGGCGCGCTACTACGCCGCCGATGCCACGGCCACCGGCTGCCTGGTACTGGAGGGAACGCGCTGCAACGATCCGGAGGCGCGCGAGGCGGCGCGCGGCTTCCATGTGGCTGCGCAGGAAGTGATCCGAAACCATATCGCCGAGCGCTATCCGCAGGAAGCGGACCGCGTGGCCGATTTCATCTGCACCACGATGGCCGGACTCTCGGCCAGTGCGCGCCATGGCCAGGGGCTGGAACGCCTGCTGGCCACCGCGCAGCTGGCCGGCAAGGCGCTGGCCCACGTGCTGCCCGCGTGAGGCGTGCGCGCGGGCGCGGGCCGGGGGTGCGCGCAATCCCTTGCTCAGGGAGCGTGCGCGTCAGGGTCAGGAAGGACTCAGCGGCCGTTCGGTGCGGCGCCGCTGTTGCCGGTGCCGGCGTTGTTGCCCATCGAGTTGTCGGCGCCGCCGCCGTTGCTGCCGTTGGTACGGTCGGTCGCGGTGGCGATGTCCGCCGTGCCGCGGTTGGTATCGCCGGCGTTCATGCCGGTCGAGCTGCAGGCCGACAGGCCCATGGCCATCAGGCCGGCGATCAGGATGCCCTGGTACGTTTTCATGACTGCTCCTCCGGTTCATGTAGGTACAGTCATCATGGACACGCTCGCCTGCGCCCGAAATAGGATGGGTTCAAGTCGCCATGTAGGATCTGCCGTACGATCACCTCGGCAGCACGGTCCGCGTGCACGTTCCCTCATGCCAGGCGCTTGTGCATCAGCACCGAGCGGATCGCGATACCGCTGCGGTGCGTCACCATCCGCTCGTGCAGCGCCTTGAATCCGGCCCGTTCGTAGAACGGCACCGCGTTCAGCGAGGCCGACAGGAACAGCCGGTCCAGCCCCTGCTCGCGCGCCATCGCTTCCAGCGCCTCCAACAAGGCCTGGCCGATGCCGCGCCCGTGCATGGCGGGGTCGACGAACACTGCATCGATTTCGCCGGTGTCGGCATCCAGCACCGCATAGCCGAGCATTGCGTCGCCCTCCTGCGCCACCACGCCGCCGCCGGCGCGCACCAGCAGCGGCATCGATGCCGGCGGCGCGGCGGCGCACCAGGTGGCGATCACATCGGGCGGATAATGGGAGGCGCAGCCGGCGCGCACGGCGCGGGTGCGCAGAGACCAGAGGGCGGGGAGATCGGCTTCGGTGGCGGGACGGTGGGTGGGCATTCGTGTTCTCCTCGTCAACGCGTGAACCTGGCCCGCTCGACCGTCGTTCCCGCGGAGGCGGGAACCCATGCCGAGTATCCGGAGTCCGTAGGCCTGAAGTACTGCAGTGCTTCAAGCTTACCGAATTCTGTCCTTCAGCATGGGTCCCCGCCTTCGCGGGGACGACGTTACGGCAATGCAGCGGAGTCGTTTCCGGCAATGCCGGAAACGACGTACTTCAGGCCTTCTTCTGCTGCACGATCCACCGGTCGACCACCTCGCCCAGCACATCCAGCGGCACCGAACCGTTCTTCAGCACCACGTCGTGGAAGCCCTTCAGCGTGAATTTGTCGCCCAGCTCGCGCTGCGCCTTGTCGCGCAGTTCGATGATACGCAACATGCCGATCATGTAGGCATTCGCCTGTCCCGGCCAGGCAACGTAGCGCTCGACTTCCTGGGCGCCGATGCCGTAGTCGATCGCCTGTTCGCGGGTCCAGCCCTTGGTGTGCAGGCCGGTGTCGACCACCAGGCGGCGTGCGCGGAACAGTTCGGAACCCAGCGCGCCGAGCAGGCCCGGCACATCCCCTTCGTACCAATTCTGCTCGACCGCCATGCGTTCGGCATACAGCGCCCAGCCTTCGCTGTGCGCGCTGCCGCCGCCGAAGATGCGCTGGGCACGGAATTTCGGCAGGTCGCTGCGTTCCTGCTGGATCGCCAGCTGGAAGTGGTGGCCCGGCACCGCCTCGTGGTACGACAGGCTGCGCATGCGGATCACCGGGAAGGTCGGGCCGCGCATCGGCACCCAGAAGATGCCGGGACGGCTGCCGTCCGGCGCCGGCAGCGAGTAATGGGCGGCGGCCGCGGCTTCGGTCAGCGGCGGCTCGCGCCGCACCTCGACCGGCGCGCGCGGCACCAGGTTGAACACGGCGCTGCTGCGGCGTTCGGCGTCGGCCACCATCGCCGCGTACTTCTGCAGCAGCTCCGGACGCGGATCGCCCTCGCCTTTCGGCTGGAAGGTGGCGTCCAGCTTGGTCATGCGCTCTTCGACGCCGCCCTCGGTGTAGCCGAGCGCGCGCAGGTGGCGGTCCATCTCGCCTTCGATGCGCGCCACTTCGCGCAGGCCGACCTCGTGGATCTGCGCCGCCGTCATGCTGGTCGATGTATAGGTCTTGATCGCCTGCTGGTAGGCAGCCGCGCCGTTCGGCAGGCGCGAGATGCCGGCCACGTCGCCGGTCCGCGGGTGCAGCTCGGCCATGAAGGCCTGGACGCGCTGGTAGGCCGGGCGGATCTTGGTGTCGACGATGCGGGTGGCGTCGGCGACGGCCTTGGCGCGCGCCTCCGGCGACACGTCGGCCAGCTTGGCGCTGCGCTGCTCGAAGGTGGTCACCAGCACGTTCTGGGCCGCTTCGGGCTTCAGGAAGGTGTTGACCTGGTCCTGGGCGCGCTCCAGGATGAAACGCGGCGGGATCAAGCCGCGCGTGCTGGCCGACTTCGCCCGCGCCAGCGCTTCATCCAGGCGGGCGGACACCTGATCGAGGCGCGCCAGGTAGCTGTCGACGTCGGCCGCGCGGCGCAGCGGATGGGTGTTGGTCATGAAGTTCACCAGGGCGACCTGCACGCCGCTGAACTGGTTGAACACGAAGCCGTAGTCCTCGAAGGGCTCGCTGGCGATGGTGTTGGCCAGCGACCAGCGCATCACCGCGGCCGAGGTGCGCTGCTCTTCGCTCAGCGGGCCGGCCAGGAACTTGTCGAGCTGCGCCACGCCGGTTTTCGCCAGCGCGATCATCTTCTTGCGCTGGGCCGTGGTGAGCGGCGTCAGCTGGCGGTCGAGTGCAGCCTGCTCGGCGCCGGAGAAATACTGGGTGCTGGTGGCCAGCTGCGGGTTCTGGCGCACCCAGTCCTCGGCGAAGCGGTCGCTCCAGGTATCGAAGGCCTTGTTGGCCTTGACGGCCTGGGTACTGTGCGCGGTGGCCGCTGCGGCGGCCTGGGCCTGCAGGGGCAGGCCGGCGACCAGCGGCAGGGACAGGGTGGCGATGGCAGCCAGGGTAAAGGCGCCTTTGGTGCGGGGACGATTGAGCGGCATGTTCTCTTCCGGTGGTGGTTGTCATTGCCAGACTGGTAAATCTTGGCGTTAAGAAATTTACCACGGAAACAAGCCGTACTGACACTTTAGCTACCCGTAGCGCGTGCGCGCCTCCATCCGGGCATCGTTTAGACTGTTATCAACTTGATCAACAAGACCTACCAGGAATTCTCATGGCCATTTCACCCGAACTGCACGAAGAACTCGGCAAGCGCCTGCGCCAGAGCCGCGAAGACATCCTCGCCACCGTCCACGCCCGCACCGACGGCGACACCGACGACCGCCCGGCGATCTCGCCGAACGCCCACATGGGCCAGAACGACGACGCCCCGACCGCCGAAATGCTCAGCCACAACGAGGAGCACCTGGCCGAGCACGAGACCAACATGCTGCACGAAATCGACGCCGCGCTCGGCCGCCTGGAGTCGGGCGGCATCGGCGTGTGCGTGGTGTGCGGCTGCGACATCCCCGAGGAGCGTTTGCTGGCCACGCCGACGGTGCAGACCTGCGTGCCTTGCCAGGAGCGGATCGAGAAGGAAGAAGGAACGGGGCGCGGGCCGACGATGTGATTGAGGCTCGGCGCCTGGTCCGCAGGGGTCAGAGCCCGGTTTTTCTTTTGGGGCTCTGACCCCGGAGTTGTTGGCCCCTTAACGTCGCCCCTGCGAAGGCAGGGGCCCAAGTTCGTTCCGGGCTACGATCATTTTTGTGGCCACGCGTGCAACTTGGGCCCCTGCCTGCGCAGGGGCGACGTGCATAGTAGCTAGCTCCGCGGCCACGCGTGCAACTTGGGCCCCTGCCTTCGCAGGGGCGACGTGCATGTTGTGCAGCCAAAACCCGTTAAACGGTTTTCGAATGGCGCGAAGCCCCCGCCAGGTAGCGATCGAAAACCATACACACATTCCGGATCAGCAGCCTCCCCTTCATCGTCACACTGATCCACGCTTCATTCACCGTCACCAGCCCATCCCGCTCCAGCAAAGCCAGCTCCGCCAGCTCGCGCTCGAAATAGCGCTGGAACACCACCGGAAACGCCTGCTCGATCGCCGCAATCGACAGCTCGAACTGGCACATCAGCTTCTGGATCAGGGTCCGCCGCAGCACGTCGTCCATGGTCAGCCGCACCCCGCGCGCCACCGGCAGTTCGTTGCGGTCGAGCGCATCGTAATAGGCGTCCAGGGTCTTGACGTTCTGGCTGTAGGTGGCGCCCACCGCGCTGATGGCCGACACGCCGCACGACACCAGGTCGGTGTCGGCATGGGTCGAATAGCCCTGGAAGTTGCGGTGCAGGCGGCCCTGGCGCTGGGCCAAAGCGAGATCGTCGTCCGGCCTGGCGAAATGGTCCATGCCGATGTAGACGTAGCCGGCGCCGGTGAGGCGCTCGATGCACAGCTGGAGCATGCGCAGCTTGGTATCGCTGTCGGGCATGTCGGCATCCAGGATGCGGCGCTGCGGCATGAACAGTTGCGGCATATGGGCGTAATGGTAGACGGCGATGCGGTCCGGGCTGGCGGCGATCACCTTGTCCAGCGTCGCCGCCATCGTCTCCGGCGTCTGCTTCGGCAGGCCGTAGATCAGGTCGATGCTGACCGAGCGGAAGCCGGCGTCGCGCGCGGCCCGGATGATGGCACGGGTCTCTTCCTCGGGCTGGATGCGGTTGACGGCCTTCTGCACATCGGCATCGAAGTCCTGCACGCCCAGGCTGATGCGGTTGAAGCCCTGGCGGCGCAGGCTGTGCACGCGTTCGGGCGACACCGTGCGCGGGTCGACTTCGATCGAATACTCGCCGGCCGCATCGCCGGCGAAGCGGAAGCAGCGCCGCAGGTGGTCCATCAGCTCGCCCATCTGGGCGTCCGACAGATAGGTCGGCGTGCCGCCGCCGAAGTGCAGCTGCTCGACCACCTGCGACTCTTCGCCGATGCCGGCAAACAGGCGGCCCTGCATGGCGATCTCGCGCTTCAGGTAAGCCAGGTAGGTGGCCGCCTTGTCGCGCTTTTTCGTGACGATCTTGTTGCAGGCGCAGTAGTAGCACACCGTGTCGCAGAACGGGATATGCAGATAAAGTGACAGCGGCGACAGCGGGCGCGCCCCACCCCGGGTGCGCACGTCGGCCACGGCGTGCAGGAAATCGCGGTAGCCGAAGGCATCGGAAAAGCGGTCGGCGGTCGGGTAGGAGGTGTAGCGCGGGCCGGACTTGCTGAGGCGGGAGATGAGCTCGGCGTCGAACTCGACGGCACTGACGGGCAGGTCTTGCAACTTCATGTCGATAAACTCCTTCTGCTCCACAGTGCCCATGCAATGTGGAAATTTATAGGAGGAGTTTATTGATCGGGCTTAGCTGAATCTTTGACCTAAATCAAAAACCACCAAGCTACGAAATGCGAGCGCAGCGGTTTAACCATCGTGTTGTGAGCACCAACTCATGGTTGGAAACCTGATGCCCGTCCGCCTGAAGGCGCACAACGAGCCGGCCGCGACCAGCCCAGCGTCTGCAATGGGAAATTTGCTCTACACTCCCTATCGCCCCTGTGGACCAGCAGCGCCGGCGCATACTGGCATCCCTTCTCTTTAATAACCTGGTTTCAATCCGCGAATGGAGATCTGGAAAACATGAATTCGAGCATGCTCGGCCCTGCCACCACTTTCTCGCTCACCCTGCTCGCATTCGCCGCCCCGGCAGCCGCGAATGCGCAGGCCAGTGCAACCGCGAGCGGCGCCCTGCCTTTCGCGGTCAAGCCGGTGGGCACATTCAAGAGCCCATGGGCCATGGCATTCCTGCCCGACGGTCACATGCTGGTGACGCAAAAGGAAGGGACGATGATCCTGTTCGATCCCGCAACCGGTACCAAGCGGACATTGTCCGGCACACCCGCTGTCAGCAGCAAGGGCCAGGGCGCGCTCATGGACATCGTGCCCGCTCCCGATTTCGCGGCCAGCAAGCTGCTCTACTTCAGCTACTCGGAGGCGGGTTCGGGTGCCGACAGCCGGGTCGTGCTCGCCACCGCGACACTGGATCAGGCAGCCGGCGCGCTCAAGGATACGAAGGTGATTTTCCGCGGTAACGATGCTTCGACTGGCGGGCACTATTCGGGCCGTATCGGCTTCTCGCCGGATGGCAAGTATCTGTTCTTCACCAATGGCGACCGCCAGCTTTTCGATCCGGCGCAGGACCCCAAGTCGACACTCGGCAAGGTGCTGCGCCTGAACCTCGACGGCACGCCAGCGGCCGGCAACCCGCTCGTAGCCAGGGGCTTCCATCCGGCCGTCTGGTCGTACGGGCACCGCAATCTGCTGGGCGTGGCCTTCGACGGACAGGGGCGCTTGTGGGAAATGGAGATGGGACCGCGCCATGGCGACGAGATCAACCTGATCAAGCCAGGCCTCAACTATGGCTGGCCGCGCGCATCGAATGGCAACCACTATGACGGCCGGGACATCCCCGACCACGCGCCTGGCGACGGCTTCGAGGCCCCGAAAGTGTCCTGGAATCCGGCCATTTCACCGGGCGGCCTCGCCTACTATGGTGCGGACCTGTTCCCGAAGTGGAAAAATTCTCTCTTCATCACTGGTCTCTCGGGCAAGTCGCTGGACCGCATCGCCCTCGACGGCGAGAACGCGCGCAAGGCGGACCATTGGGACATGGGCGAACGCATCCGCGCCGTTCGCACCGGCCCGGACGGCGCGCTATGGCTGCTGGAGGACGGTCCGGGCGGCCGGCTCCTGATGCTGACACCGAAGGGCTAGGCCAGCGGGAACTGCGTGGCGGGGCATGCGCGCCGTTGGCCGGTTGCAGACCTGCCTGACCGTACGGTTCCGACCTGCAGCGGACGCCCAGGATGCAAGGCTGTCCTATCGGCGCGCGTGACGCAGCCGCCTTCCCGGAACGCCAACGTATCTGTCCGCCGACCGCCGACCGGCGGCATTTTCCACGGTAACCAGGAAATGCCGTCCGTATGCGGCATCCGTCCCGAATCGAACTTGCAGAACATGGATGTCACCAAGTTCGACGCCGTGCTTTGCACAGAATGCCGGAAGTACGCCCTTGTAAAGGCAGACTGCGCGAGCAAGGCTGGCAGATACCGGTGAACCAGCAGTAGTGCCATTTAGAAAATCTACAAGAATGAACCCTTCTGCCGAGGCAGCAGCTTCGGCAAAAACATCCATCGCATAGTATCCGACCAGAAGGCCAATGCCGCTCGCGAAGGAATCTGCAAAGTTATGTCCGATCGCCTTGATCGTTCCCAGCGTTGCCGTCATTTCTCCAGTCCATGTAGGTCTTACTAGCACGGTATAAATTGCGAGTGAGCTCAGCCAGGCGCTTTGATATTGGGTTGGATGTGCCAGTGTCCGCTCCTCGCCGAACTCGTCCGTTCGGATCAGCATAGCAGGTTGCTTAGTTGTAAAAGCCATGGACGGTCACGTAAGGCCGGAACCAACCCATTGCAGACGTCATTTCTCAGGCACGCCGCCGCGATGCTCAACGTGTCGTAAGAGGATTTATTTGCACGCTGAAGCAACATCGCTAGCGTACGCCAGTACTGTACATTTATACAGTATGATGACTCCTGTCCGGTTATTGAAGAGAAGCGGCATGACGCAACAGAGCGCAGCCAGAACTGATTACACCGCTGTTCCACGCGATTTTCCATACGAGCCCGGTGCTACGCACAGCAGTCGATGCATGACTTGGAATGTATGCGAGGAACTTGCACTGCACCTTGCAAGCGAGTGTGCCCAAGTTCAACTGGAGTCGGATCGGTCTGTCAGGCCGATTGACATCCTGCTGAAATCGTATCGTCTGGTCGAGGCGCTCGGATGGGGCGAACCACCGTTATTACGGTGGGTAATCCAGCGCGTCGCGGCCTTGTTGAACTGGCCGACACCAGACATTGCCCGACACCCATGAGCAACCAGCCAAGCTTGGCGACAATTTTTATTCAAGGAGATTAACGATGAACTTCCACCTGAATTTTCTGGAACACAACGTCTCGATTGCTGAGGACACATGGACCGCGCTAGTCACCACTGGCAGCGACGCGTCGCTTGCGAATGTTCGCGATACTATCCTGGGCGTTCTGGAGCGCAGCGGTACTTTTACCATCGAGGACAACAATGACCAGGCCGTGCGCCGCATCGAGACGACTGCCGAATTCGAAGGATTCATGCAGGAAGTCGAGATGCAGCGTACACAGTTCCAGCAGGAGCAGGCGCAATAAGATCAGGTTTCGGTATGGCGGCTTGTCCGGTCCGAATGCTGAATGGCTGAACTGCCAACTGCCTCGACAGACTACCAGGCAGCAATTTCTCAACAATGAGAACGAGAACGTCTGCTTCTGGCCGGTTGCTGTCCCACGACTGAGGCCGCTATCGACCCGAAGCGAACATGGCGGACCTGCCTGCGCTTAACTCTAGACGCTCTCTATTTTGGTCGCGTTTAACTGCTCGATTTGGTGCGCTCTTAACTCCTCAGAGTAGGGTTCTGAGGATGAAGCAAAGGGCTTGTACACTCCAAGATCGTACATTTCGTAATACTTTGACATGGCTTCTGTCCATGACGATGCTTCAAACGTTGCGACTAAGCGGGCATCGTTCTTTACAAATTGCGGCGGCCTTCCGTCAGAAACGAAGACCGATACGCCGTCTTCATCTTCCCAGACTTCATGTAGCAAAGATGCCATTGTCTCCTAGATGGATGGTTGAGTAGCCGAGTGCAGAAAGGATAACTGCGGAACGAGCGCTTCTGGCCGATAGCGGACCTATTGTAACGTCCACTTCCGACCCGAAGCGAACACATAGTCCCTGAGCCTGGCCTTAGAAAATCAGTCTCTGTAGCTGACCGTGACGCCCGCTGTCGAATGCGATTGCCGGAATATTTTGGCAGCGCCGAGATCACGCAAATTTAACGCTGATTCAGAGCGCCATTCGACCTTCAGTGGTACGGTGCCATCGAGGATCAGGGTGTTCCCTCCGTCACTCGGTAACATCTCTGACGATGGAATAATCGAAACTTGTGTGTTAAAGCCCGTCGTAGCCCCGCAGTTGCGATTGAACACAACGGCTTTTAGCTTGCCAGAAGGAGAGGTAACCGTCTGCGATATTTCGTTTCCACACCCATCACAACCCGATAAGCCAATCGATACGGTAAGCAGAAGAACGCCTGGCAGCAGTTTTCTCATGTAGCAAACAGTCAGTTGGAATAGACCAGTTATACTTGAATGATGCCAAATAGCAATCCTCTAAGCATCGGCATCGTCGGCGCCGGCACTGCCGGCCTGGCAGCGGCCATTGCACTCGCCCGCGCCGGCCACGACGTCACGGTGTTCGAAAAGCACGCCGCCCTGGAGCCGCTCGGTGCCGGCGTGCTGATACAGCCGCAGGGCGTAGCCGCCCTCGACATGCTCGGCGTCGGCAGTTGGCGCCAGCGTCCCCGTGACCGGCCTGCTGGGTACCTGCCATCGCAACTGGACCCTGGTCGACATCCGCTATGAGGAAACGCCGGCGCGTGGCGTGAGCCGCCTGGCGCTGTCGCAGGTGCTGCTCGACGCTGCACTTCCGCTTGGCGTTTGCATCCGCTTCGGCAGTCCCGTGGACCGGATCGTGGCCGACGGGAGCAGGGCGTCCGTGCACGTGGGCGGTACGGCGTGCACGTTCGATCTGGTGGTGATAGCAGACGGCGCCGCCTCCACCTTGCCGGCGCAAGCAGGACTGGCGGTGGCGTCCACCGTCTACGAGTGGGGCGCGCTGTGGGCGATGTTCGACGTGGCGCACTGGCCCGATGCAGCGCTCCTCGAACAGCGGTATCACGGTACGCACAGGATGTTCGGCCTGATGCCCACTGCCAGCGTCAGTGGAAAGCTGCGCCTGTCGATGTTCTGGAGCCTGCCTTGCTGCGACCATGCCGCGTGGCGGGCGCGGCCCATCGAGGACTGGAAGGCCGAATTGCTGGCGCTCTGGCCCGATTCGGCGCCTGTCGTGGACCAGATCGTGGACCACGACCAGTTCGCGTTCGCGACCTACCGCCATGCCCGTGCCAGGCGGCTCGCGAACGGACCGGTGTGCGTCATCGGCGACGCCGCGCATTCGATGAGTCCGCAACTGGGTCTCGGCACGACCCTGGCCGTGCAGGACGCGCTGGCGCTGGCCGACGCCGTCGGCGAACGTGGTGCCATCGCCGGCGCAGCGCTGTATTCGGCCCGCCGGCTTGGCGTGGTGCGCAACTACCAATTGCTCAGCAAGGGGCTGACGCCATGTTTCCAGGCCCATGGCAGCGGGCTGTGGCGGGATGTGCTGTTTGCCGCGGGACTGAAAATCCCGGGTATCCGGAAGCTGATGTATCGGAGTATTGCTGCGCCACCGTCTGTTCCCGGCCGAAACTCGTCTGAGACGGTGGATGGCGTACGGTGCGAGTGAGCGGGTAGCGATACGGGGTCGTGAGCGTCGGCTGGCCATGACACGCATCACCAGACGTCGAAAAACTTTACACGGTATTGCAAAAAATAAACTTTAGTTTCTCTAAATCATTGATATGGCAAAGGAATTTCCTGTTGGCATGAGACTTGCTCTAACGTTAAGTACCTAACTTTTGAGGAGTACGTCATGTCCCGTCTCGCAAAATCCGTTGCCATCGCCCTCGTGTCTCTCGCAAGCTGCGCCTCCGCTTTTGCCATTCCGACGCTTGGAAATGTCGGTCGGGACGATGTGACCCTCGGTGGCGAGATGTCGGACGCGTACGCCTTCTCACTGGTGAACCCGGCGCAGGGAAACAACGGCAACACCTCCGGCTTCTCCACGACGTTTGCGTCCACGGGCACGGGCAGCTGGACGCTGTTGGGCAAGGTCGCCAGCGGCGGGCTGAGCCAGAATGCCGCAAGTTTCACCTACGGCGACTTCAGGATCGATTTCGTGAAATCGACGAGCACGAACGGCACCTGGTCCATCACCAACACCGACGTTGCGCACGACGCCATGGTGGACCTGGTCGTCGCCATGCATGCCTCCAATGCATCGACCGCTTTTCTCTTCGATAATCAATCGGTTCTGGCCGGTCAGACGCTGACCGGCAACTGGTCCATCGAATGGCTGAACAACGGCGGCAAGATCCCGGCATTTTCCAATGTCGCGTTCTTCGACCGGGGCTTGCAGTTGCAGTCGCCGCCGCCGTCCAATCCGGATACCCCACCGACCAGCGTTCCGGAGCCCGCGTCGCTGGCCCTGGTGGGCCTGGGCTTGTTGGGCGTGCTGCAAATGCTCAAACGCAATAAGGCATAAGCCCGGGTGCTTGGTCGGCACCGTTGTCATGCCCGCCGTTATTGAACGTCGGGACATTGGCATTCACGGTACTGTATGTCCTCCCTGCGATCCGCGGAGACTGGCGCCCCATGGGCGACAACGGCTTCCTGACAGGAAGCATCACCCCCGCACGTCCGGCATCTGTGAGCCGGGCGCGATCACAGCGTATTCACTTTGTCGGTGTACCCACAACGGAGGACATGATGAATGGACGTAAGAAACTGGCTGGACTGCGCATTGCCGTGCTGGCGACGGACGGCTTCGAACAGGTCGAACTGAGTGTGCCGGTCACTGCGCTGAAGGCGGCGGGAGCACAGGTGGACATCGTCTCGCTGCACGGCGGCAGCATCCGCGGCGTGAACCTGAACAAGCCGGCCTGGCGGGTCGATGTCGACAGGACCATCGACGAGGTGAAGGTGTACGAGTACGACGGGCTCCTGATTCCCGGTGGCTTCATCAACCCCGACCTGCTGCGCCAATCCGCCAAGGCGCGCGACCTGGTGCGCGAATTCGACCATCAGGGCAAACCGATCGCGACCCTGTGCCACGGGCCCTGGCTGCTTGCCTCGACCGGGCTTGCGGCCGGGCGCGCCCTGACGTCATGGCCCGGCGTGCGCGACGACATGGTCAATGCGGGCGCCACATGGCTCGACCAGGAAGTGGTGCGTGACGAAAACTGGCTGACCAGCCGCGGTCCGCAGGACATGGTGCCTTTCGTGCGCGAGATGATCCAGCTGTATGCCGGCGGTCCGGCCAGCAACGGCGCACTCAGGCGCCGCGATTCGGATCCGCAGCGCGAACGCCCGGCGCCATGGGCCACCGCCGCCATCCGCCTGATGCCCAAGGCGTCGATGGGCACCGTGCTCGGTATCGCGCTGATCGGCGGCGGGCTGCTGGCGGCGCGCCGCGCGGGCGCCGCGATGGGGCAGCGAGGGACGGGATCGCGCTGATCCGGCGTCCGGGCGGCGGCACCAGTGCTGCTGCCGCCGGGGCGCTGGCACCAGCGGTTCCCGCCCCAACCAGGACCCGGACGGCCCATCCATCCGGGATCTTTATTATGTACACTGAGGGAAAGAGCTTTCCGACAACTCATTCCAGCCGCCATGCATACGGATTCCGCCGAAGTCGATTGCACGCCGCCGCATCCATCCTATTTGATCTGTCTCATACGGATCGAACCGAGACCGCTTTCCCCTAAGCCTCCCGCTCGTAAGCTGATTCCCACGCGCCGCGCCGCCGGCCGCATCCCCGGCCTCCGTGCGTGCGCGCATGAACAATGCGGAGGCTGCGATGAGCTACCACCTGGAAGGCCGCCTGCTGGAGGTCTGCAACTGCAATGTCCTGTGCCCGTGCTGGATCGGCGAGGACCCCGACAACCGTACCTGCGACACCATCATCGCCTGGCATATCGACCGCGGGACGGTCGACGGACTGGACGTGGGCGGCAACACGGTGGCGGCCGTGGCCCATGTGCCCGGCAATATTTTGGCGGGCAACTGGCGCGCCGCCATCTTCCTGAACGAAGAAGCGAGCGCGGAACAGGAAGTGGCCCTGCTCAGGGTCTACACCGGCCAGGCCGGCGGTCCGGTGGCCGACCTGGCGGCGCTGATCGGCGAGGTGGTGTCGGTGCAGCGGGCGCCGATCCGCTTCACGGTCGACGAAGGGAAGGGCGAGCTGGCGATCGGCAGCGACTACTTTGCCGAGCTCGAACCCTACCGCGGCACCACGGGCGGGCAGACCACGCTGTCGGACACCGTGTTCTCGACCGTGCCGGGAGCGCCGGTCTTCGTCGGCAAGGCGCCGACCTACCGCTCCAGGAATCCCGCGCTCGGCATCGACCTCGACCTCAAGAACCACAACGCGCTGCAGAGCACCTTCGTGTTCGACGCATGAAGGCGCAGGCAGCACGGCGCCACCTGTTCCCGGCGCTGCTGGCGGCCATGGTGGCGCTGGCCTGGATCAGCCTGTGGGCCTGGTCGCGCAGCCCGTGGGGCGGTTACCTGCAGCACGACGACTGGACCGCGTCCGGACCGGCCGCCGCGCTGTGCCGC